>WNFO01006924.1_pt1 | contig 10038 bp, 12 predicted proteins | sample 5400251 | NCBI WGS metagenome assembly WNFO01 (sample SAMN13153354, study PRJNA577476) | soil metagenome | isolation source: 100 cm saprolite under Madrone tree | place: USA:California | collected 2016-06-14
CACGGGAAAACGCTCAAAGTTCTACGTGGGCACCGCTGGAGCGTATCCGGGGTGGGCTGGAGTCCAGATGGGAGCGTGTTAGCGAGTAGCGGATGGGATGCCTCAATCAGGCTGTGGAACCTGACCACCGAAACCTCTATTCAGATTCCACAGCATATCGACGATCCTGACACGATTTTCTTCAGTCTGGCGTGGAGTCCCAGCGGACAACATCTGGCGGGTGGAACCTTTGCCAGCGGTGTGCTGGTGTGGGATCTGACAACACAGACTGAGCGATGGGTTGGACGTCAGCTCCCAATCGGTATCCGGCACATTGCCTGGAGCCCAGATAGCACCCGGTTAGTTGGCACAGGAGATGGAAACGCCGTGTATATCTGGGACGCCCTGGATGGCACCCTTCTGCAGCAGCTCCCGGGACATCAAGGCATCGCCACCTGTATTGCGTGGAGTGTCGACGGAACCAGAATAGCCACTGGTGGCCGCACCCAGAAGCAAGGATCGCTCTTGGTGTGGGATGTAGAGAGTGGAGAGTGCATCCTTGCGCATGAGGAGCAGGTGGAAGGTATTTCGGCAATGGCCTGGGGGGCGAGTGAAGATGAGCTCATCAGTGGAGATAGCAAGGGGAAGCTTTCCTGGTGGGATATACCCAGCGGCAAATGTGTACGGGTGTGCGAAGCACATCAAGGGAAGATTCAATCGCTCAAGAGAAGCCCAGATGGGTGTTGGCTGGCAAGTTGTGGGGATGATGGAGCTATCAGGCTCTGGAATGTGTCTGATGGTGAGCATGTGCAAACGATGCGACGAGACCGTCCCTACGAGCGCCTCAATATCACCGGGATCAGAGGGCTCTCCAAGGCGCAAAAAGAAACATTGCATGTTTTGGGAGCACGGGAAGATAGCCCTTTGTGAGATGCTCAACACGCTGCCGATGAGACAGGAAAAATACTAGCTTGATTTGCGGGTGAGAGGCCATCGCAGTATATCCGAAGATTTCCCTGTTTCACAAAAGCGGGGCAGGCTTACATGTCAGGCAATGACAGGTGAACATGCCACCTGATGACTAGTGCTTTCTCAAGGCTCCCCCAGTATACTTATCCAAGAGATCCCACTCAAGCGAGTCAATGTCTCTCTCAGGTGGGAGAGAGGCAGCAAGGAGACGAGAGATGATCGATAGCAACGCTCCATCTGGAGCACAAGAGTTATTCGACGGCGAGTACGAACCCAGCCCCATTGAGCGTATCCGCAACCAGGTGTTCTTCCCCTGGTTCTCCTGTGTCACCCGACGAACGGCAAGCAGACGGGCTGCCCTGGATTTCATCAGCAATTTCTGGAGTGTGTGGACTGCTCTTGTATCGCCACGCTGTTCGGCTCGAAAGATGCGCTTTTGTATGCGGTAGATATGCTGCTCGAACGTGCGCCAGGGCAGCTTGTTCCAACTCTCACTCTCAGGATGGGGCGGAAGTTTCCGCTTGGTCCTGGGTGCCTTCGTATCTGCCATACGACTCGCTCCTCTTTCTTCTCCGTTCTCGTGCCGAGGTCAGCATCTCCTCTTTCTCCTTGATGCCCGCTTCACGGATTGATGACCAGTCGCTGCCGTGGGGCCTTGCTTTTCCGCGTTCACCTCGCGGGGAAGGAATTGCACCTTCCGTCAGATCATCAGTTGTCAAAGTCCTTGCGAACCTTGCCAGCCGTCCTCTCGGCGTCGAGTTTAGGCTGAACGGGTCGCACGTAAATGACAAAATTCGGTGTCGTACTTTTGGTTCTGCTCCATGTCATATGGTTTGCATGGTTCCGCCTGGCAATCTGCCATGGACGACGGAGGACAAGTGAAGAAGCACGACCCCGCGTGTTGGAATTTACACCTGGGGTCATCTCTCACCCCCTTGACTTCGAACCCTTTCTTCACTATACTATCTTTTGTAAGCAAAATTGTTAACAATCTTGCTTACAGAGCGAGTGACCATAAAGTAGAGAGAAGTAGCCAATTGAACCTTGCCTATGCTTTTCAATGATACATCTTTGCCTCTATCTTTGGTGAACGTCTGGAGCGCAAGTACTGGCTGCCCATTGGAGCCGTAATCACGCTTCTTGGTGGCATATTGATCGCAATATCAGCGCCAGCCCGGCCGCACGAGATCCCCTGGGGACATTTCATTGGGGCGCTCATCCTGTTTTTCGGCTTTAATATGTGGGTGCCCATGACCTATGCCTGGTCGGCCGAGAACTTCCCGACACGAGCACGGGTGACGGGTTTTGGCATCGTCGATGGCGTGGGCCACGTAGGAGGAGGCCTGGGCTTAGTGGCCATTGCCCCGCTCCTGCCAAGGATTGGGCCGCTCCTCTCGTTCGTGCTGATGCTGTTGCATGCCTTTGCCCAGAATCAATCGCCTTATCTGCAACGCCGCTGCTATTGACGCAAGATCGCTTTGGCCGCGTTCCACGTGTCTACATTGAAACCCTGCAAGATCGTCGAGTACAACGGGAGCTTCAGAAAAAAATGTACACAGCTCAACCCTGTCAAAAAATTTTTTCGTTGACAGCGGGCCACTCGCCATTTTTCTCCGTACCAGAGGAGTTCGTGGCTATCCTTACCAGCTCCGAGGTTTTGAGAGACTGTGTGGAAAGGTGGCAACGAGATGAAAGAGAGGAGTAGCAATGAACAGGCAGAGTCATCCTCGTCCTTCTGCACGGGCCCGCGAACTCGTGCGTGGAGCCTATGACTTACACGTGCACACGAGTCCTGATATCATGCCAAGAAGTGCGTCCGACCTTGAGCTTGCCCATCGTTGTCGGCAATGGGGACTGGCCGGTTTCGTGATCAAGTCCCATTATGTCCCGACCGCAGAACGAGCGGCTCTTGTTCGCTCTCTTGTGCCAGACGTTGATGTGCTGGGAGCTCTTGTCCTCAACTCCGCCGTCGGTGGCATGAATACCATGGCCGTTGAGATCGCAGCACGAGCAGGGGCCCGCATCGTCTGGCTGCCGACCGTTGACGCCGTCAACGAAATGACGGAACAGTCCTCCCTTCCTCCTGGGGCGAAACGACCGCAATGGGCACGCTTACAACAGGAGCTGCGCGCTCAAGGCGTCAAGAGCGAACCGGTTCGGGTCGTCAATGAGCAGCACCAGGTGCTTCCAGAGGTACGAAGCGTGCTCCGCTCTATCGCGACCCATGATCTCGTCCTGGCAACAGGGCACCTGGATCGTGATGAGATTTTCGCTGTCGTCGAGGCTGCGCTCGGGGAGGGGGTGCGGCAGATCATCGTAACCCATCCGGACTATCCGGCAGAGAACTTGTCGGCCGAGGACCAGGCTGCCCTTGCTGGGCGTGGAGCGTTCCTCGAACGTTGCTTTACGACGCCCTACACCGGAAAAATCTCCTGGGAGCAGATGTGCGCCAACATCCGAGCGAGCGGTCCCCAACACTCGTTCCTCTCGACTGACCTGGGCCAGCCCACCAATCCTCCCATTGAGGATGGCCTCGCACTGATGGCCGATCAGCTCTTAGCGGCAGCCTTTTCGGAAGAAGAGATTTCTACCATGGCCGTCACCAACACCGTACGGCTTGCAAGGGGAGAGAAAAGCCATGAGTGAACTCCGTGATAGAGAAAAGGTACGCACGTTGCTCGTCATCGGCGCCCATTCGGCTGACTTTGTCTGGCGGGCTGGAGGCGCAATCGCCGTGGTTACTTCCAATGGAGGGAAAGCTACCGTGCTTGCGCTTACCTATGGAGAGCGTGGCGAATCAGGCGAACTGTGGAAAGAACCGGGACAAACCGTTGAAAATGTGAAGCGCATCCGCCACGCAGAAGCCGTGCGCGCTGCCGAAGCGCTGGGGGCAAGCTTCCAGTGCCTGGATTTGGGCGACTACCCCCTCCACATCAGCACCGAGGCTTTAGAGCGCTTGACCGATCTCATTCGTGAGACAGCGCCAGATGTCATCGTGACCCATACGGAGCGAGACCCGTTCAATCCAGATCATCCGCTGGCCTCTGCGGCGACCCAACGGGCACGCCTGCTGGCCAGTGGAGCCGGTGTGGCAAGCGGCTTTGCCACCATTGCGCCTCCTGAACTCTTCTGGTTCGAGCCGCATCAGCCGGAACTCTGTGGCTTCGTCCCGACGACCTTCGTGGACATGACGGCGGTGTTTCCACAGAAACAGCGAGCCATGGAAGCGATGGCGGCCCAGCAGTACCTGCGCCAGTACTATACGGAGCAGGCGGAACACCGGGCCAATCATGCTCGTCGTGTCTCGGGAAAGAAAGATATTCGCTACGCTGAAGCTTTTCAGCGTGTTCTGCCACAGGTGGTAGCAACCCTATGAACACTCTTGATGTGAAGCAATTTGCCGACTACGGGGTAGCAACCGTCTATGAGGCCGCAGGACGCGTAGGACTGATCGACGTGCCACTGATTCAGCTGATCCCCGGAAGTAGAGTAGCAGGGCCTGCCCGCACCGTCCGCTGTGGGCAAGGCGACAACTTGATGGTGCATGCCGTGCTCGACCAGGTCCAACCCGGTGAGGTCCTGGTGCTGACCATGCCCGAATCCGAGCCAGTGGCGCTGGTCGGGGAACTGCTGGCCACCCAGGCATCGGTCCACCAGGTGGCGGCCCTCCTCATCGATGCGTCTGTACGCGATTGCGAAGAGTTGCAGTCCCTTGGCTTGCCCATCTGGACCCGCTGGATCCGTGTGCGAGGAGCAACCAAAACCAAAGTAGGAACCATCAACGAACCGGTGGTCATGGGCGGGGCAACCATCGCCCCTGGTGACATCGTGCTCCTGGACGCGGATGGAGCCGTGGTGGTCAACGCCCAGCAAGCAGCGCACGTTTTGGAGGCCGCGCAGGCGCGGCAGATGCGTGAAGCCGAGTTCAGAAAGAAGCTGGAGGCGGGAGCCTTGTCTTATGACCTGCATGGTTTGAGAACGCTTGTGGAGAGGTCACAGGATGCGTGGGACTGATCAATGTGCCACTCTATCTTGATTTCTCCCGCTGCTTTGACTATTTATCGTTGTAGCCTATCCAGGAACACGAACTACGAAAGGATGCTATTCTATGAATGACGTACAAGAACCAATCCTTGATGTTGCTCATCTTGGACATGTTGAGTTGCTCACTCCCAAGCCCGAAGAAAGTTTGTGGTTTTTTCGGGACGTGCTCAGCATGCAGGAAACTGCACGAGAGGGGCAGTCTGTCTACTTGCGAGGCTGGGGAGACTATGAACGCTACTCCCTCAAGCTCACTGAGGCCAAACAGGCCGGACTGGGTCACACAGCTTTTCGTGCCATGAGTCCACAGGCGCTAGAGCGGCGCGTCAAGGCTCTTGAGGCAAGTGGGCAAGGACGAGGCTGGATTGACGGTGATGTGGGACATGGCCGGGCGTACCAATTTACTGATCCCGATGGACACCTTCTGGAACTCTACTACGAGTCAGAGAAATACCGGGCCCCTGAAGCCTTACGCCCCGCGCTCAAAAATCAGCCGCAACGCACTCCCGATCACGGGGTCGGCGTGCGGCGTCTTGATCACATCAATTTCCTTGCTCGCAGCCCCGTAGAGAATCGAACCTTTATGCAGGAGCGGTTAGGGGCGAGATTAACGGAGCATATTGTTTTCGAGGACGGAACAGAGATGGGTGTCTGGCTGACCTTTACCAATAAGGCTTATGATGTGGTCTATACGCGTGATGAGACCGGGTCAACTGGTCGACTGCATCATATCGCCTACTGGGTCGATAATCGCGAAGATGTGCTGCGTGCGGCCGACATTTACCTGGAAAACGGCGTCTGGATTGAATTTGCTCCTGGCAAACACGCGATTGCCCAGGGCTTCTTTCTCTATACGCATGAACCAGGAGGCACCCGAATCGAGATTGCTACAGGCAGCTACCTCATCTTCGATCCCGATTGGGAGCCGGTTGTCTGGACGCAGGCAGATCGTGCAAAAGGACAAGCCTGGGGGACACCCACGGTCGCCAGCTTTCATACATACGGCACTCCTGTCGTCGCGCCAGAAGGCCCGATCATCTAGACGATGGAGGCGACTTTGTCGGTGTACCGGTCAAGCTGGGGGCGGAGGGCTTGGAGCAGATCATTGAAATCGAGCTGGACCAAAATGAACGTGCGCTGCTTCAGAAGTCGGCTGACGCGGTGAAAGAGCTTGTGGGAGTGATGGGAATTTAATGGGGCAATAATTGTAGCGAGATGCAATGCATTACACCTCGCTACAATTATTGCCTGCTTATGTGGTAGAATTGGCTGAACCACATTACCAGGGCGGTAAAGGGGGGGATATGCAAACTATCAATGAGCTTTTTGCAACTTCTGTAAAAAAGTACAGCAATCATCCTGCACTGTTAGAGTCGGTTGAAGGCCTATGGTACGCCTGTCATTGAGACGACACAGACGGTGCTCTCTGCGGAAGAGGAGGCTGTTCGTTAAAAAAAAGATATACTCAGAGAGAAAGGCGTACAAAGAAGGAAGAAAACAGCATGGCAATAACTGATGAGGAATGCTATAAGCAATTGCGGGAGGCTATTCTGCGCCGAGAGTTTCAGCCCAATGAGCGGCTGATTGAAATGGACCTGGCTCAGTCTCTCGGTGCCGGCCGTGCCGCCATCCGTACTGCCCTGGCTCGATTAGAACAGGAGGGACTCGTCCAGCGAGAACGCTATCGAGGTGCACGTGTGCGCCTGGTCTCTGAAACAGAGGCGGTTGAGATCCTCGAAGCACGAGCGGCACTAGAGAGCCTGGCGATGCGCCACGCGGCACTGAATGCCACCGCGGACGATATTGCTACCTTACGCACGCTACTGGACGAGTTAGCGCAACTTCTGGAAGGAGGTGACCTCTTAGACTATTCCGATGTGAATGCGCGTCTCCACCAGCAACTGCTGCGCATCGCCAATCACGCGACCGTTTCGCGCTTGCTTGACATGCTTAAGTCACAAAACGTGCGTTTCCAGTTCCGTACTATTCTTGTTCCCGGTCGGCCACAACAGTCTTATCAAGAACATGCCGCTATTGTTGAGGCAGTGGCTGCTCACGATCCTGACCGTGCGGAGGAGGCAATGCGCTATCACCTCTCGCTTGTGGCTGATGCACTTAAAGCAACGAACAGGCGAACACCGGTCGCGCCTTGCATTTTGAGTGGCAAACTTTATTGAACGCTAGAGATGTACGAGCAAGAGATCAGGGTCTGTTTTGGTCACGTAGGCCGAGTTTGCCACAATGATGGTGTTACCGCTTAAGGCAACTGAGGTCGGATTGGACAGACCGTCTGCCGCAGTCAGCACAATGGGGTGTGTCCCATCAGGATTCACGATCGCGAGTTGATTCATCGTAATGATCGTTGCCACGATCGTATCACCCTGGCCAGGAAAGGCAAAATCGTCGATCCCTTGCAGACCTGTGGCCCTGGTTTCGATGCCCCCGGCACCCCCCGTGTGACTGACTGGAATGCGTAACACGGTACCGGCATCCAGGTTGCTGACCCACACGGCCCCATGATGGACCTTGATGCCATTGGCTCCTAACCTGCTGGTTGGTGCCAGCGCTGATCCGCTGGCCCAAACCGTTGGTGTCCCGCCATGAATAGACACGCGCCAGATGTTGCCAAGCGCCGAGTCTGCGACGTAGAGGAAGCCCGTCTGTTCATCCAATGCCAGACCGTTCGCCAGACTGGTGGCCGGCAGAGCCGCCAACCGCTTAGGTGTCGCATGCAAGCCTGGACTCAGACGCCAGATCCCGGTCAAATTGGCGCTGCCAGTACTATAGTTGAAGTAGAGCGTTCCGTCAGCTACTCTGACAATACCGCCGACGAACGTATTTCCCCCAATAATCGGGCCAACAATAGGAGCGGAGGAACCTGCTGCCGGGGCAGGCAATGTTGCCAGCACATGCGTTTTCCCAGCGGGGGTCACCCGTGCGACCTGACCCGCAGCGGCGAACGTCACATCAACACTGCCGTCAGGCTCCAAGACAAGATTCTCTGGCTGTTGATGACGCGCCAGATCAAAGTGGGTCAGGACCCGCTCAACCCGGACCTGCGTCGAGGCCGCAGCGGCTGGCCTGACCACTAGAAGTACAGCGACCATTCCAGCCATGAGAGCCCCTGCAAGAAGACCCTTTGCAAGGGGACGCACTGGAGCAAGCATCTTGCTCGGATCAACTCTCTGAATCATCCCTGTTTCCTTCATCAATTGCTTCTCGACCTTCTTAATAAAAATGACAAACGGCCAGTTTTACTGATCAGCGATATCAAAGGCAATGATACTCTGGCAGATACGTCTCACCTCCTCGCTCACCGATCTATGGGCAGGATGCGGACCGAAAGCTTTCAAACGCTCTGTATTGGCGAATTGCATCACAAAGCCGTAGGTGTGTCCCTGGTTGCGGTCATTCAGATTTTCACCGACCTGGATACTAACGATACCGGGGATAGCTTGCTGGAGCGCCTGAACGTGCTCCAATGCTGTCATAATCTCTGCATTCTTCAGGTATTCGGGCCGCTCAACTTGCTGTTTCTGCCACTCGTGCTGGCCCTGCTCATCGAGTGCTTGGAACTCTTCTTCGGTGAGCGAGACGCTTGCTGCGGCCACATTCTCCTCCAGGTGCTTCACCTGGCTCGTGCCAGGTATCGGCAACATGACGGCGCTGCGCTTTGCTAGAGCGTCGGTCAAGTAATCGAAAATGGGCCGATAAGCTCTAGTATTTTCAAGCTCAATGAGCATTGGTGAAGAGCATTCTGGACTCCCAAATGGCATTACTTGACCGGTGCTCTAGACATCTATTGCTCCCTTCGTGTCGTGAGAGCGACACGCCTCTCTTTTGTTTGCTCATCAGCAATGGACTTGCCCTTTTGCAGAGCATCCTCGTCGTCTGCCTCCAAATCTGCTATCATAGACGCAGAGAAGAGAGATGGTAGACCGCCGCCTGACGCTGTTTCTATACCACCTCAGCGAGTACTGACCCTTGGAAGGCAAGACCCAACAGACATCAGTATACTGGTGATGTTGGGGGAAGTCACTAGTCATGAGATGGCATCTGCTGTGTTATCGAGAAAGGGGACGAATATGGCCAAGTTTGAACGAGTTCATTTTCTGAGAGCCAGCCTGTCTCCTGGAGAAGCTCACCTGTATTCCTTTCAAGGTTTCTTCTGCCAATGGGATCGAGGACGGTTTTCAGGGAAAGAGGCTCCCATACTCATTGAAGGTGCCGACCTCCTGGGTCATGTGACTACTACTCGTCTCATTATAGAACCGAGGAGAGGGGATAGCTTGTCGATAGTTCTTAGAGCAATCGGCCCAAATTTCCTTGAAAAGATAGTTCCTGATGCAGCTCTTTTAGGTGGCTTATCCGACATGCAAAAGATAGGAAAAGAAACGATGAAACATCTCGCAGATCAGGTAGGGTATCTTTCCTTCGACTTTGCAGATATGGACCATTTGGGGGTTTTCAGTGGCTTCGCTTGCTGGCCTGTCATGAAATACAACATGAATGGAAGATATCCTGCTTTTCTGCCACATACCATATATCGTATCAACCAGTATACAGGGCCGATCATTGGACCTCCAGCACCCAATGAATTTGCTGAAGTAATAAGAGACCAGGGAGTCAGAATCGTGACGTATACCGCTGAGGCATCTCTTCCTTAGCCTCAGAGGATAGAACGCGCACCTAAAACAATTCGAAAGATCTACTTAACCAGTTGGGGCACTGTCGGGCAGGTAGAGTTCCTTTGGATCAACGAGGTCCAGATCGGCTACTCGCACAGCTTTCCCATCTCGTATGGCACGTACAAGGCCAAGCGCCCAGTCTGCATGCATGTAACAGACCTGCGTGAGTGTGAGCTCACCATCAGACCTGAACCAATAGGAAACACCGTTGCACATCTCGATCAAAGCAATGGCGGCCAATTTAGCATTTTGCACTTGAAATATCTCCATGGCAATTCCTTGTGTGACGATCTCGCGCCATACGCCATCGTAGCGGTCGCGTAAGTCAAGCACCAGTTGCCGTGCCTCGCCTCTCAGCGAG
>WNFO01006925.1_pt1 | contig 10038 bp, 5 predicted proteins | sample 5400251 | NCBI WGS metagenome assembly WNFO01 (sample SAMN13153354, study PRJNA577476) | soil metagenome | isolation source: 100 cm saprolite under Madrone tree | place: USA:California | collected 2016-06-14
GGTCAACTGACCGTTGATCGTGAGCGAGGTGTTCAGCGAAGCGAAATACCAGCCATCGTTGGGATTGGAGTCCTTGGACACCGCAATGTCGATATTGCTGATCGTATGGCCGGACGCGCTGTTGTCCATGATCACGATGTAGCGCTGATTGACGCCGTCATAGACGCAGCGCGGATGGTTCAGGGAGCTGGCCGCCGTTGACCCGAGCGGTGAGAAGAAGGTGTAGACCGATTGCAGCGTTGGCGATCCGCCAGCGAGGTTCGTCCATTCGATTCGCGACCCCTCCATCATGACGACGTTGTTCGGTCCCACCGCAAGACCATTGTTCGGCGGATAGGTCGACGTCACCGAAATGCCGGAGAAAGAGGTTGCGACCTGCGAGGAGCCTGTCGCAGCGGTCGCCGGAGCAAAGCTCATGGTCGGAGTGCTCGCACTCGCGCCGAGGGCTGGCAGACCGTACATGTTCTCGATGGTATGAAGGAGGCCGTAAAGATTCTCGTACTGATAGCTCAGCCCTGCGCCGGCACCCGCGCCGAAAACGAGGGTGGGAATGTGATTCGCCGCGGTGCCGTCATCCTCGTCAAAAGTGACGATGAGCAGGCTGTTGTGCGTCGTCGCCCAGTTGGCATAGGCACTCAGGTTGGTGTTGAGCCACTGATCGCCCTGAGCGATGGTGCCGTCATGCATGTTGTCCAGATTGCTGGGACTGACGAACGAAACGGTCGGCAGCTGACTGAAATCGGTTGGAAACTGGCCGAAATTCTGCTGCATGCTCTGTGAATCGCCAAAGCTCAGCCAGGGACTGTGCTCCTGCCCCGTACCGGTTTCGCCATAGCCGACGAAGCTCTTCCCGACCTGCTGCAGTTCTCCGCCAAGCGTCGTCGTCGTCGGAAAGAAGTGCGTGGCATCGTCGGTGACACCCTGAGTGGAGCCGGAGAACGCGGCGAAATAGTTCGGCTGACTGGGATGGGTGATTGCGTAGAAGTTCGTGAACAGGGTGCCTTGTGCGGCCATGGAATTGATGAACGGCGCAGCGGAACTGCCGATGATCTGCGAGTAATTATGATTTTCCTCGAACACGACCACGATATGATCGGGAGGCGCGGTCGCTGCCTGGCTGATGGTCCAATTGTAGCTCGCGGCACTGGAGACGTTGCCCGCTCCGTCGGTCGCCTGGATCTGAATTGTGTGGGAACCGTTTGCCAGGCCGGACAGCGAAACAGTGTTCCCGCTTGCCGGGCTCCAGGTGGTTGCGCCGTCCAGCCTATATGCGTACGTTGTTCCGTTGGTCTCGTTGTTCGATGTGCCGAACCCAAAGAGTGCCGTGTTGCTGCTGGTGACCAGCGGAGGTTCCTGGGTGAACACGGGAACCGGAACGATCGTGTCGATTTGCAGCGTTCCGGCTGGATTGTAGTTGGCCGCGCCGGTGAGGTTGGCATCGTTACCGGTTGCATCCTTCATCGTCGCTCCGTTGGGACTCAACGAGGACACGATGAGATCGGATGTATTCTGCCCGGCCGCGGCGGTGTAGCTGAAGGTGAGAGCGGTCGTGCCCGAGCCTCCGGTATAGGTTGCGATGCCGCCATCGTTGAGGGTGAGCGTCGGCGCGCCGCCGGCGGTGTTGACGGTCACGACCGCGCTGAAATTGACCGTCAGCGTGACAACCTTGCTGGCGTTGAGGTCGCCGGTGCCGTTGGTGATTCCGGTGCCGGAGGCTGCGATCGATGTCACCGTCGGAGCGGTTGCGGCGATATTCTGGATTGCGACCTGAGCTACTGACGTCTGCCACCATCCGTTGGCGACATATTCGTTCGATATCCAGAACGAGTTCGGATTGTTGGGGTCGACGGCCGCCGATGAATTGACGCCCCAACGCTGCACGCTGGATCCATCGCCCGAATTGAAGAAGCCGGTGCTGGCTTGGTACAGGATGGGTGCGCTGAAAGAACCGGTCGGATCGCTGCCACCCTGGAAGACGTAATAGTCTCCCGGATACATATTCGGGCCGCTGGCGGTGAAATCGATGATGACATCGCCCGCTCCGTCCACTGCGAGGGAGCCGTTGAAGGTCGCCACGTTGGCGCCGATCGCGGCACCTGTTATGTCGCCTTGCGCCACGACGGTCGGAGCATTGGGATTGCTGACGTCGATCTTGAACCAGTGGACCGCGGGCACGCTCGACCCGATCGGCTTCATCTCGGCCACAGCGTAGAGAAAGCCGTTGGCGTAGACCATGCTGGCGATTCGCCTGTCGCCGGCGTCCAGCAGGAGGCTCGTCCCCAGTTGCTGGGCCGTATTGGAGCCGCCCTGATCGATGTTGCCGAGGCTGATGGTGCTGACGGGCCCGAATGCGTTCGTGGCCGTGTCGTAGGTTTGTATCGCCAATAATATTTGGCCGCCACTGGAGTAGTCTGAAGCGTAATAGGTCTTGCCGTTGTTGCCGGCTGCGACCGCGAATATGCCCTGGCTCGGCGGGGCGAGCTGATTTGCGGTGACGGTCAGCGTGCCGCCGTTATAGAGGCCGCCGCCCGGGCCGACCGTATCACCGATGACCCAGCTTTCAGTCCCCACGTAGCCCGAGATGTTGACATCGTACTGGGCTGCCGTGATGTAGATGTTCGAACCGTCGATCGACAACATCGGGCGGTCAGAGCCGGTCAACTGACCGTTGATCGTGAGCGACGTGTTCAGCGACGCGAAGTACCAGCCGTCGTTCGGATTGGAGTCCTTGGAGACCGCAATGTCGATGTCGCTGATCGTGGCGCCGGATGCTCCATACTGCATGATCACGATGTAGCGCTGATTGACGCTGTCGTAGACGCAGCGCTGATCATACAAGCCGCCCGTCGGCGAGAGCGACGAGAAGAAGTTGTAGGTCGATTGCACCGTCGGCGATCCGCCGGAAAGATTGGTCCATTCGATCCGCGATCCCTCCACCATGACGATGTTATTCGGCCCCACCGCGAGGCCGTTATGCGGCGGACTGGTGCTTGAGGACGGGCCGGTGAATACTGTCGCGATCTGAGAGGAATAACTCATGTCAATGCTCGATCATCCAACCGGTGATATTCGCGGAGCACTCTCAGTGACGGTTGACCGAGAGATGCCTCTGCTGCTTAGAGCGACTTCCGTTTAGGTTGTGAATCAATCGCATCTGTCGAGGTCGGAAAGCGCTGTAGCTCCGATGTTTGTCGCATTTCCTTTCGGAAAACCGGTGTCCACTTTTCCCCGAAATGCTTGTTATCTCCGCCGTTCGCCTGTCGGCGATCGTTGGTGTTCAGCGCGGTCGCCGGGTCTGCCCCCTCCGGCTTGCGGGAGATCAAGGCAAAGGTTTTAGCTGCATGCTCGCACGCTACGCGCATCCTCGTCATATGCCCGTGTTTCGATGCGCCCTCGGGACAAGTCGGGCCCAGCGGACGCAGGGCGGCTAACCTGTTCCGCAAGGGAACCTGCAGCGCCTTGGTGACCGGCTTTTCGAAACAGAGGTAGATCGCGATGGCGAGCAGCGGCATCGGCGCCAGCGTGACGAAAAGGAAGACCGTGTCGCCCGCATGGGCCGAGAGGCCCAGTTTGTCCCAGAGCAGATGCATTGCGTGCACCGCCATCGGATGCACCAGATAGAGCGTGTAGGAGGCGCTGCCGAGAAGGACGATGGGCTTCCACAGTCCTCGCGAAGTGATATTCCAATTGGAGAGCGTCGCGGCGGCGACGATCGCAGCGGCCGGCATACCCCAGACGAGTGGGCGCCAATAGCCGTGCGCATATACGCCGCTCATGACCTGAAGCGCGAATCCTGCGATCCCGGCGATTGCGAGTATCGACGCGGCCCGGCTCGTCGTTCTGAATTCCGTCAAACGGAAATAGCCGATCCACGCGCCCATCACGAATTCGAGAATGACCGGGCGCGACCAGAAGAAGAAGACGCCGGGCGCCGGACGAAGGATGACGCCAGCGATCGCCAAGGCGCAGAAGAGGAGCGTCAGTGCGGTCAGGGCGCGCTTCGCCGGCAAGGCGATGACGCAGGCGAAAACGGCGTAGAAGAACATTTCGTAGTTCAAAGTCCAGCCGATGCTATAGACCGGGTGCATCCAATGTTCGTCGGGCCGATAGTATGGAATAAAAAAATAGGATGCGAGAATCTCTGTCAGTTCGGGGCGCGCGACCGGAATGAGTTTGGGCGATAACAACATCACTGTCAGGAAAATCGTCGTCATAGCCCAATAGAGCGGCACAATGCGCGCCATTCGGCGGCTCAAAAAATACAATCCGCCTCCTGGCGCCGCAAATAGTTTGCGGGATGCGTAGACCATCACGAAGCCCGAGATTACGAAGAACAGATCCACTCCGGCTTCGGTCAAGTCCAGCAATACGGGGTGGAATTCGCGGTGGTTCGCGGCGGCGACAAGGATCGCATTGCGCTGCGTGTGGCCAATGGCCACGGAAAACGCGGCGATTGCGCGCAAGACCTGAATTATCGCTATCTGTTCCACGACAACTCCAATGCGGTTCCGGCTGATTTTGCGCGCGATCCGGCGTCGAACCAGAGTTGGGCGGATTTGACCCTGCGCGCCGCGGTGCACACTGCCGAAGTAAAATGAGAGCTGACGCAGCTCGGGACGATTCGCTTTCTGAAATCCTTCGAACCATCGATGTGAAACGACTGCGGCGAGAGCTGATCAAGCGCGCGGCTCAGAGCCATTTGCGAGGCGATAAGCTGGCGGGCGATCCGCCGCCCCATCCCCTTTCGGAGAATGCCGCCGGACATTGCGCCCATTCCTGCCGTGTCTATTTCGATAGGATTCATGGATTGACCTTCGCTTCGTTCGTGCGCGGCAACGGCGGCATCCGCTGTCGGTATTCGACGCCGAGCCAATGCGGGACCTGCCCTGCGACGAGCAGCAAGATCGTCGCCAGGATGATACGCAAATCGTTCAGCACGCCGACTTCGCGACTGTAGCGCTCGTAATAGGCAAATTTGGCCGGCATGATCTCACGCCGATAGACGTCGATCGGATCGTGCTCCTGATCGAGCAGCGAACTTTCGTCGCGAAACAGGATGGCTGCGTAGTCGGTGATTCCCGGCCGCATCGAGAGAATGATCGCGCGCTGACTCGGCGCATAGAATTTCATGAATTCCGGCACCTCGGGTCGCGGTCCGACGATCGACATGTCGCCGACCAGGACATTGATGAGCTGAGGGAGCTCGTCGAGCTTGCTTCTCCTAAGGAACGATCCCGCCCTCGTGATCCTCGTGTCGGCGCGCACTGTAAGTGCCGTGCCGGCGCGCGCCGCACCCACCACCATGGTGCGAAACTTGAAGATGCGGAACGAGCGGCCTCCGCGTCCGACACGCTCCTGACGGAAGAAAATCGGGCCGGGACTGTCGAGCTTGATGATGACCGCAACGACGGCCAGCACCGGCAGCAGCATCAGGAGACCGAGCGCCGATCCCAAGACGTCCAATATGCGTTTCATTGCCGTCGTCCCGGGCGATGGCCAGGCCGGCACGCGGTGATCGTCATCGATCGCATGGTGTGTCATCCCAGAATTTCGCGCACGACGGCGACGACACGATCAACCTGCGCGTCGGTCATGCCGGCAAACAGCGGCAATGTGACCGCGCCCGCGAAATAGCGGCTGGCGGCGGGGAACTCGGCTGGCTCGCAGTGATAGCGCTCCTTCCAGTAGGTCATCTCGTGCAAGGGCCGATAGTGGACCGATGTGCCGATGCCTTCCGCGGTCAGCGCCGCGATCAGGTCGTCACGGTTGACACGCGCACTCTCGTGGACCCGTATCGGAAACATGTGCCAGGAATTGAGGCCACCGGGAGGTGTGGGGGGCGGGCAGTCGATCGGCAGGCCCGCCAGTTTCGTGATGTAGCGCTCGGCGGCCCGTTGCCGCGACTCTTGCAACGTCTCGGCCCGCGAGAGCTGAACCACGCCGATGGCGGCAGCGACGTCGGTGAGGTTGTATTTGAAGCCTGGTGCCACGACGTCGTAGGCCCAGGAAGCGCCGACCTTGCGGAATCGGTCGAACGCATCCTGGTCGAGCCCGTGCGTGCGCATCACGCGCGCACGTGCAGCGATTTTGGGATTGCGCGTCACGATCATGCCGCCTTCGCCGGTAGTGATGGGTTTGCACGCGTAGAAGCTGAACACGCAGGCATCCGACTCCCAAGAGCCTATCAGGCGACCGTCACAGCGTGCGGGCATGGCATGCGCAGCATCCTCGATGACCTTGAGGCCGTGACGGTGAGCGAATGCCAGTACCTTGGTCATGTCACAGGGGAGGCCGCCGAAGTGGACCGGTATGATCGCCTTGCAGCGCGGCGTCAGACGGCGCTCGGCGTGGTCGAGATCGATGCAGCGAGTGCTTCCTTCGACGTCGACCAGGACGACTTCCGCTCCGAGATAGCGGATGACAGAGGCAGTCGCCGTAAAGGTGAGCGACGGCACGATTACCTCGTCGCCCGGACCGATTCCGCACGCCTCGGCTGCGAGATGCAGTCCCGCCGTCGCCGAATTCACGGCGACGGCTTCGACACCGTCGCCCATGAAGGCCGCGAACTTCTGCTCGAATTCGCGAGCCTTGGGGCCGGTGGTGAGCCATCCGGACCGCATCACGGCTGTTACCGCCGCGATCTCTTCCTCGCCGATGGAGGGCCGGAAGCACGGTATTCCGACGGGGGGGACGCACGTCTTTACCGCAAACGGCTTTGACACGTGTCCCGAACTGTCACGCACGCTTGGCGACGTCAGAGAGTGGAGTGGGCGAAGGTGTTGCATGGACTGCTCCCTAGGCGGCTGAACGATCGACGACGTTGGTGGACACGATCTGATCGATGTTCATCAGCTCGTTCTCCCAGCCGGTGATCTTGAAGCTGCCGAAGCTCTTAGTTCCGCGTTCCTTCAAATAGAGAACGTTGCTGTATGTCGGCAGCGAATAATGGCCGACTTCGTTGGAGCGGACGAGTGCGACGACCTGCGCAATGCCGCGCTCGATTGTCCAAGCAGGCTCAAATCCGAGCCGGGATCGGATCTTTGCAAAAGAGACGCGGTAGTTGCGTTTGTCGACGAAAGTATCGTCGGACGTGATCTTGGCGTCAGGCACCTGCCCGTGGATCAGCTCGGCGACTTCGCCCAAAGTGTAGTTTTGCGCGTCGCTACCGACATTAAAGACTTCACCCGCGACCAGGTCGATAGGTGCCTGCAACGTCATCGTGACCGCACGCGCAACGTCCTCGACGTGCACGAAGGGTCGCCACTGATCCGCGCCGTAGACGGTGATCGCTCCATCGCGAACGGCCTTGGCGCAAAGCAGGTTGACGACCAGGTCGAAACGGGTGCGGCCGGAAATGCCGTAGATGGTAGAGAAACGCAGGCAGGTCACCGCGAAGTCGCGATCGTTGAGGCCCTTAAGCACCGCTTCGGAGGCAACCTTGCTGCGCGCATAGAGCGACTGCGGATTGAAATGCGCCTCTTCGTTGACGATCTCGTCGCAGGCACCGTAGACCGAACAGGAGCTCGCGAAGATGAATCGGCGAACGCCGCGCGCCTTGGCGATTTCGCCGATGACCTTGGTCGCCGTCACGTTCACGTCGACTGTGAGATCGGTATCGACCGCACAGGCTGGATCGCCCACCAGCCCGCCGAGATGGATCACCGATCCCACCCCGCTCACCGCGCGGGTCAGCGCTTCGATGTGACGGAAGTCCTCGCGGATGAGGGTGAGATTCGGATGTCCGGCGACGCGAGACAGCGTTGCTTCACCGTAGTGCATCGCGTCGAGAACCGAGACCTGCAGACCCAGGTTCAGGAGCTTTTCGACCAGGGCGGAGCCGATATAACCTGCGCCGCCGATGACAAGAATCTTGTTCTCGTCGGCCTCCTCAGGCTGCCCGTTGCCGTCTCGGCGCCAATCCTCCATCCGTAGTACCGCCGAACCGACACGTGCGAGGGAGAGCGGAATGACCGAACCCACGATGGTCGTGGCCAGCACGCCGAAGCTAAGGCCCGTCGGTGGTTGCGCCAGCGACAAGATCGCGCCGGTAATCACCAAAAGGGCGAGATTGACCGCGGCGATCCGGCAAATCTTCGCCAACAGGCCATAGCTGCGTGTGCGCGTATAGAGCCCTACGGCGGTGTAGGCCGCGAGTGCCAAGATCGAGAGCAGTCCGATCAGCCGGACTATCCCTGTTGAATCCTGAGCCAGCGCGGTCAGGTCATTGCTGTCAACAATGAGCCAACCGAACAGAAACGCGATCCAAATCGAGCCGATATCGGCGGTAATGCGGAGAACCGTGCCCAGCGTCGGTCGCAGGCCAGAAAAATTGCGAAGCAGTGCGAAATGCTCAAATAAGGTCGGCCTCATGAAAGGTGTAGGTGTTAGCATGGCCATCATGTTTCTCCCGGGAGTCGGATCGTTGCCGTTGGCTTGGGCGAGATCCGCAGACGCACTCGTGCACGTAGACCCGAACGATGTTTCGCGCGCGCCTCAGTGTCCGTTAACTTGCGTTTGATAACTTGCGTTTGATGGATCGAGCTTACCGTCGCGGGCGTTCCGCCTGCGCGACTAAAACGTGTTATGATCAGCAATCGTTACGGGGCGTACGTCATTGTTGGGGATGCCCAAAAGTAGGTAGACATCTTTTTGATCCGGCAGGGCGGGTTGATTGCTTTTGAATGAGGGTTGTCGCTGCCGCATGATTCATGTCGGTGCCTTCGGAGTGGCAACCGGTGGGGGCAGGACGCCATGTGATCGTCGGCAGATGCGGCGGTAATTGATCCCCTCCGGCAGGAGGGGGTGGTTCGGCGGCGCGATACTGCCATCCTGCCTATCCGCGGGGTATACCCCTTCATGCATGTGCGGTCGCGTGTGCGTTGTGATAGTGAAGCTCGGTCGCGCGCTAGCGACGTCTCTAGTTCGGCAACGAGTAGGAGGGATCCCGGCCGTGAGCCCGACTCCTGCCCTGCACTGGAGGCGAGGGCCACGTTCCTCGTCGCCCGTTGCTCCTGGCGCCTTGCAAACGGAGTGCTTACGGCCTCGCCTGGGCGAGGCACTTGCGTCGAAGGCAAGGAGAGTATTCTGCGCGGCATCACTGTTGGCGGCATCGGGCGTTGGGGCACTGGCATTTGACGAACTGGCGACAACTCCGATCGTCGTCGCGCCGCCGATGCCTCGTCCCGACTATCTTCAGGCGGTGACGGATCCGCTTTTCGGAACGAACTTCACCCGTGTCACGGAACCAGGGCGGCTGCTCGCTGCGGGTATGTCCTGTAAGCCAGCCTATTGTCGGCACCGCTATTCAAGTACGCAGGCATGGAACGCCGATCAGAGCCTGTTGGCGATCAACAATGGCTGCAATGGCATCTGCTTTCTGGATGGCAGAACGTACGAGCCGGCCTTTCATCGCCCCATGGACGATGACTGCAAGTGGCACCCGACCGATCCTGCGCTCATGATCTGCATATCCCGCCACGAGATCTATACGTGGGCGCCGCGGAGCAACGCCAACACGATCATCTACGCGCCCACCGACTACGCAAACCTCCAGTTCGGGCCGTACAAGGGAAATCCATCTCGTGACGGTAATCGACTGGTGGTGGTTGCGATGAACGGCGCGGGCGCGCTCGTGGCCTTCGCCTATGATCTTTCAGCAAGGAAGAAGTATCCGGACGTCAATCTCGGCAATCTCCCGGGTGCCCACGCTTACTGCGGTATCTCGCCCTCCGGACGGTACATATACTGCTTCCACAGGATGGATGATGGAACGGAGGAGACATATATCTTCACCGTGGACGGCGTCCAGGTGCAGCACTGGACTGAGCATCACCGGCCTGGCCATGGCGATATGGCGATCGATGAGGACGGCAGCGATGTCTATGTCGGCGTCAGCAAGGCCGATCCTGACAAGTGGCACGTCATCAAACGCCGGCTTGAGGATGGTAGGGTTACTGATCTGGCGCCCGCCGGCTACGGCACTCACGTCTCGACGCGCAATATCAACCGGCCGGGCTGGGCCTTCGTGAGCTACGAAGG
>WNFO01009444.1_pt1 | contig 10038 bp, 11 predicted proteins | sample 5400251 | NCBI WGS metagenome assembly WNFO01 (sample SAMN13153354, study PRJNA577476) | soil metagenome | isolation source: 100 cm saprolite under Madrone tree | place: USA:California | collected 2016-06-14
AGGTTGAACCTGTGGCTAGCCCGAAGAGGGTGTCATGCCTGCAAATACCGAAAAATGGATGGATTTATCATGTCGCCGTCTTGGAAACGGATGGTCCGAAACTTTCAGGGCGGATCGTCGATGCGCGTCGAGCCATCGCACGGCGGTTGCAAGACCTGACGGGTGACAACGATCACCATGACGAAATAGACAGAATAACCCGCGCGCTCAGAACCCTTGCGTTGATCGAAGAAGTGACAAAAGATGGGTAGTCGGCCAATTATCCGCTGCCCTAGGAAAATCTAAAGATGGAAGGCGCATGAATTGGACCGTCGACCACACATTTGAAGGCTGGACATGCTCCGAGTGTGCGTGGATGTACCCGGTTGTGAAGGGCGTTCCCGTTGCCATCGGTCCTGGTATCCCCCGAAATGGCTGTTGACCGAGTAGGCGAATTCTTGACCAGAACGGCTCCTTGCACGGCGTAAAAGCTGTCTGATTTTGCAAAGGAACCGTCTCCAAGAATGGGTACGGCGGAAGGTTTGCTGGATGAGACCCGTCGATCATACTCTGAAGGGGACGGTTTGCGTCTTGGAGTCAATAGGTAAACGGCGATCGTATCGGGATTGTGAGCAGTCGGGCTCATGATGGACAGGCGGTTCTGAAGTTCGTCACCGCTTCACAGAATGACAACACAGGCGTTTCTCCGTACGCTGGCGTGCAGACAACTGGACACGGACGAATAGAATTCCTGTGCTGCAGCAGAGGGCTCATTCCGCCTGAGACCCCGTGGAGGTCATAAGCGGAATGGCCCGCTTTTTCAAGGTGACAGATGGCCGGGCGGAGGCACGACCATACCGCGTGCCCACGCCACCTACAGTTTTTGAACCATTCATGAAGGTGGACTCGGAGCATTATCTTCACGTCATGAAAAAGCTCCACAAAAATACTAGCCGTCCGTTGTCCGACATGTAGTGCCAAGACCGAAGAGAAGTGTGAACTGAGCACTGGCCAACATCGCACCAACCCGCATCGGGATCACAAATACATCGCAGCAGATTGACCTGTTTCGCTTCCGTGCTTCCGTTAGGATCTTGCCGTGAAAAAGGAGCAGTGGAAAAAAGAAGGGGACTCCGATCGAAAAACAGTTGTCAGGATTGAACGCCGCACTCGCGGTTTTTACTCGTGCGTGTCGTGGAATCGCAAAACCAATACACAAACGCCGAAAGAGGTCTGCGAAGGCCGAAGCGAAGATTGCAGCGGCGCAGAGAGCGCGGTGGGTGGGGCGGACGGATTTATCGAATCGTTTATCGGGGCGGTGCAGCTAGCCGCGCCGGGGGCAGTCACTCCGTGTCCCGCTGGTCGGTCGGCCATTTCATTTCGCAATTTGTCCCGCAGGAGGCCGGAAACACGCAATTGAACGCTCCGACACGCTCCTGTGTGCCGCTGTTCTCTATCAGACGCCGCCCGGTTTCTTCATGCGATAGCCCCCGGCGATAACAGCGGTTGGAGATCATCGCGTCATAGGCATCGATGACCGACACAATGCGCGATCCGATCGGTATCTCCTGTCCCTTCAGCCCGGCTGGGTAGCCAGCTCCGTTGAAACTCTCATGATGATGAAGAGCGTACAGGCTGGCCTTCTCCAGGCCCGGAAGCAACCGCAGGATGGACCAGCTGTATTCCGGATGTTTGTTCATCAGTGCACGTTCGGCGTCGGTGAGTTTGCCTTCCTTTTTCAAGATCGAGTCAGGAACACCGATTTTTCCGATGTCGTGCAGTAAGGCGGCGACTTCCAGCTGATACAAATCGCCTTCCGGGATGCCCAACTTGCGCGCGACTCGTACAGCCCACTCCGCCAGTCGAGTACTGTGAACTCCAGTGCCCAGGTCGCGCAGATCGAGCAGCTGATTGAATCCGCAAATGACCGACTTTAGCAACGAATGCTGCTGCTGCTCCAGTTCCTTGATCCGCAAGCCAGCTGAGCTGCCCAGCGGATCAGTCGAGATTTGGTTTAGCGCGAGCATTGGGTAGCCTTGCGCCACGCTATTCCAACCCCATCGCCTTACGCCACGCCTGCATCGCCTGGTAAGTATTCAGACGCCCATATCCCATTTGAGAATCTGAGATCGGCTGGGTATGCGACAAGGCGGATCCCGCCTGGGTCTTGGCACCGCCGCCAGTCAACACCGACGTCAGTGAGAGCGTGGTCGGGCTGGTGCTGACCATGAGCGCTGCTGTTCCGGAAACCAGAGGCGCGCTGAATGAAGTTCCCCATCCGGCCGCCCAGGTGCCGAAGGGATAGGTGGTCATGATGCCTTCACCCGGAGCAGCCAGCCACACCGGCGGTGCTCCGTAGTTCGAGAAAGTGGAGCGGATATCGTTGTCGCCGGTGGAAGCCACGTCAATCACACTCTTGAGCGCGCCCGGATAAACTGTCGCCTGCTGTCCGTCATTGCCCGCTGCTGCCACGCAAATCACGCCCCTCGAATTGGCATAGTTCACCGCGTTGGCCAGTTCCTGTGAAGAGGTGGAATAGTTGAAACTCATATTGATCACTTTGGCGCCGTGGTTGACCGCGTAATAGATGGCGTTCAGGATGTCGGAGTTATAACCGGTCCCATCCGAATGAAACGACTTCAACGGCATGATCTTGGCCTGTGGCGCCACCAGATGAACGATGCCGGAGACCATGGTTCCGTGACCGAAGGCAGCATATTGCGGACCATCGAGCACTGCCACGGATGACTGGTCCAGTACCGCGACTGTTGATTGGCTGACCTTGGCCGGCATGCGATGGTCAAGAACTGCGACCGTAGACTGGCTGACGTCTGCGTCTTCCGAGCCGCCGCTCTTGCCGCGGGTGAAGTCGTAACCGGTCACCAGGGAATTCATTAGGACAGGATGCGTAGGATCGACGCCAGTATCGATGACCGCCACGATGACATTCGCTCCAGCAGTATTGAATGCTGCGTGAGTCTTATCTGTCATGATCAGTTGATTTCCGGGCTGCGTTACGTACCCGCGCCAAACCGTGGTGCCGTAATAACTGACCGGGGTTCTGTCCGTCAGATAAGTGGGAGCAGGTCCCGCGTCGGCGCCTTGCGTCTGCACGATCTGGTCGGTCTCGACCGAGATCACTCCCAGGTTGAGGTTCAATAGGCCGACGATTACGTTAAGGGGTCTGGGCGTCATGATCAGAAACAATTGGCCATCGGGATCGCCCAATCCGTGGTCCACGGCGCAGCCGAGCAGTTTGCACAGGTTGAGTACGTTGGACAGACCGAGCTTGTCTCGGACTACCAGTCGGGTCTGTGGCGCGGTTTGTGCTACTAAGCTCTGGGCCCCGAGACACAGGAGCAACAGAAGGGCGAAATACGCACGTAGCGCCCGCGGCCTAAGGTGATGTTCGGTGCTGTTGGTTAACCGATGCTTCGTTTCCACTTGCTCCCCCTCCGACTCGTGCTGCTTGAGTCTAGGACAAAATTGGAATTCGCTAAACTTACAGCCGTAATCGCCATGGAGTTACCGTTGGGCCATGGTGGCCTACGCTAACCCCTTCCGATTGCTGGGCTTGTGAACTCCATAAAGGGGGAGAACGATTTCGTCTGCCGCACCGTGACCGATTGAGAGCCACAGGTTTTGGCTGGCTTCGAACTCGAGTTGGAACTCTCCGAACTGATTGGTTGCGGTCTCAGCCAGTGACCGGCTTCCCTGCTGCAGGCGAACTGGTACCTCTTGAGCTGCCCGTTCGCTGGCTGAGCGGCTCAAGACTTGTCCTACCAGGCAGGCGGAGTCCGCGTCCCGGCGCGGTTCAAGACGGAGGTCGATGTAGTAGTCATCCGTCTCGTAAAGAAACTGACGGGCCGAAACCGGCCCACGTAGTCCAGCCGCGACCGGCGCCAGATCAGAATCGAACAAAAGGTGAATACCGTGTTTCGCCTTACTGAACGTAGCTGCAAACTGGCTATTGCTCATTCGAACCACGTCGTCCGGGGGAGTTAAGGTGTTCTCTGCCTTGGCGATAGACATAACCTGCTGCCACACCTCCATCGCAGTCTGGCACTTAGCGCAGCCGTGATTGACATGCTGTTGCATCGTCGTTCTCATCGTGGGTGCGACCAAGTCGCGCACGAAATCCGCCCAAGCTTCCTCACTGAAATGTGTCAACTCTGCCTCCGCGGGGAAGTCGACCGGAATTCCGGTCGTCACTCAGTTTTTTGGGACTCTGTGGAATAAGGGACCGTACGGGGCGAAAAAATATAGGGGGTAGAAAGAAAAATTCCAGGTAGTCAGGTCTTGCCGACCAGGATGAACGGAGCCCATTGATAAGGATGGGGATAGCTCGATCGCAGGGCCAACATCGCACCCCGCAGGGCAGCCGCCTTGCTTTCCCCCTTTTGGAGCAGCCGGTAAAAAGCGGTCATGAACTCGGCCGTGCTCTTGTCATGAACGTCCCACAAGCTGAGGACCAACGACTGCGCGCCGGCGTGCATGAGGCCGCGTGCCAGGCCGAGGAGTTCGTCACCTGCACTGACGACATTCAGCCCAGTGGAACACCCGCTTAGTGTTATCAATTCAACCGGGAGCGTGAGCTGATAGAGGTCAAACAAACTCAAGTACGAATCTCCCATGCGGATGGCGGAGAACATGGGATTATCCTGGCGGAAATGGCCGTGGGTTGCGATGTGAATCATCCGGCTCTGGGGTCCGCGGTTTCGCAGAACGTGTTCGGTCGCATTTTGCCCGACAAACAATTCAGCCCGTTCGAGAACCCCGGTAAGCGCCTGAACTTCGTCCAGTATGGCAGGCGCCTGCGGGTCGGGGATACCGAAGACGAGCGCAGCGCCGGAGGAATTTGCGTTTCTGCTCTGGCTCAGCGCAAAAATGCTGGCGCTCGGCGAGTAGGACACGGTGTAGCGTTCGATCAAGTGTTGAGTGCCATCGAACAGAGCGTGGAACGGGACGTAGTGCAGCAAGCCGTGGGGCACGAAGACAAGATGACTGGCTTGCAACCGGGAGGAGACAGGTGCGATAAGTTCCTGATAGAGCTCGGTCAAGTGCGCCTGAGTGGACTGCACCAGAGAATCCTTGAAGGTTTCGATGTATTGCGCATTGAGCCGGAACTTGGAAAGCTGGAACTGCAGCAAGCGCAGAAAACCCGTCACTCTCGTTTCCAGCGTTACCGGAACAATTTCAAGAGTTTCCTGTCCCAGCAAACACACCAGGACGCGATCCTTAACTCGAAAATATTCGACCAGCAAGGTGTCGGGCGGTAGGGCGGAGCGAATGGCTGCGATCGGAAGATTGGTAGGGGTTTGCAGTCCGGCTTGTTCGGCATCGGCTGGTGTCGCTTCTTGCAACATGTGCAGGAGTTCCCTCTCGCGGGTTCCAGCCTGCTTCTGCAGGGTTGCAATGCGTTCTGGTGAAGGCTGCTCGGGCTGAAGCTGTTCTCGTTCGATGAGGTTGTAGTACCAGTTGAGTTCCTCGCGCAGATCCCGCATGGAACGCACCAGTTCGCTCTGGCCCGGATGGTCTTCCGCGATCGTGGGCGCCGGCCGTAAAAACAAGTCCATCAGGCTGCGCGATTTTGCCTGCTCGACATAACCAAACGCCTCTTCGGTTGCCCCATCACCGCTGCGACTCAAACAAAGTTCGACCAGGTGCTCGTATACTTCCAGCCGGTTTTTTATGAACGCGATCTTTAGTTCTTCGCCGCGCAAGCTGCTACGCAGTGCTTCCAGAGCTTGCCGGGCACTCTGATAGGACGAGTACGCCTGGTCGACCTTGCCGCCAGCGGAATGAATATTCCCCATGAGCAGGTGTGCCTGATAGTCCAGAACTGGCGCCTCCAGGTTCGGAAGGTGGCCGATCGCCTCGTGGCCATGGTGGTAGGCTTGCTCCACGTCTTCGGTCCGCAGCGCTATCTGAGCCAGCAACAATTGAGCCAGCACGACCTTGTGTCCCAGGTTAAGTGTGCGGAAGGATTCCAACGCTTCGGCGGCAAGGCGCCGCGCCTCGAAGAGACGCCCCTCGTTGTAGAACACCAAAGCACGGTAGAGGTCGATCAGGGAAGGCCATGCCTGGTTTTTTTCCCTGACGAAGATCTCCCGGGCTTCCGAAAAAAGCTGGAGGCCCTCGAACCCGTGGCCCTGCTGGCTGGCGGCGATGGCGGAGAAGGCCAAACATTTGGCGCTCTCATATCCCATGCCCAATTTCTGGAAGCCCTCATAGCCTTGTCGCGCAAGTTCGGCGGCGTCTGCACTGAGGTTCAGTTCGAGATAGAGTTCCGCCAGGTCGAGGTTGCACAACGCAAGGTGGTACGAGTCACCTACTTTCGTACACGCTTGCCGTGCAGCCCGCAGCATTTCGATGGCTTTGCTGTATTCACCCCGCTGGTAGTGTAGGTAGGCAATGTTGTAGTCCGCCTGCGATACGAGCAATGGCATGCCGTGCTCTTGGCAGAACTGGCGAGCCTGCCGATAAGCCTCAATCGCCTTGGGAAAGGCATTTAGGCTGATATAACACGTCGCCAGGTTGCTTAAGACCGCGGCGATCCCTTCAGCATCCTTTTCATTCAACAAGCCACGGTAAGCACTTTCATAACAAGCCTGGGCCTCGACGAAGCGGTCTTGCCGGTAGTGAATGTTGCCGATGTTGATCTCAAGCCGGGCGAGTCGCCACGCATTTCCCTCCGTGCTGAATATCTGCCGCGCGCGTTCAGCGGCGGCAAACGCGCGATTGTACTCACCCAACAGAAGCATGGGCTGGATGGATCCGCTGAGCGTGCGCGCCAGTTCGTGGCTCTGCCCGACCGCTTCGAACCAGGCGGCCGCCTGTTGGTGAAGATCGACGGCCGCGGTATGGTGGCCGAGGGCGTATAGAACATTCGCCTTCGCCCGCAACCCTCGCGCCAAAGATTCCTTGTTGTCGATGTGGCCGGCGATGGCGAGTGCCGCGTCAGCCAGGCGCAGAGCCTGCTGCACGTCGACCCGTATCTTTTCCCGTGCCTGATCGGCAAGTGCAGTCACGATTTCCGGCCGAAGCAGGGTGGAGTTGCGCGAAAGAAACTCGTGCCTACCCGACTCGTCGGGCACATCCGCGAATTCCTGCAGCAACTTCTCCTGATTCTCCACGGGAGGGGGTTCGGTCATCTGAAACCCTCTTTCTCCAGTCGCTGCCGCAACAACTTCAAGCAGCGCCCCCGGATGAATCCGATCGAGCCGGTTGCGAGTTTCAGTTCTTTGGCTACTTCCTGATAGGGACGAGGCGGTTCATCAAAGAAGAGCAGACTGATCAATCGATTGCATCGGGCGGGAAGGGCGGCTACCGCGTCTCGCAGCATTTGCTCGCGCTGCAACTGATACAGCATTTCTTCGGGCAGTTCTTCCGTTTTTGTTTCGGGCCTTTCCTCGATATGTGCCGAGTCATCGAGCAGATCGAGTTTCTGCTTTCTGAAGCGCAGGCATTTGTGATAGCTCGCCTGCATCAGCCATTTGGGAAGAGCACGAGGCTCGCGCAGCCGGGGCAAATCTGAAAGAAGATCGACACAAACGGCCTGACAAATGTCCGCGGCGTCATCCCGCGACAATCCGAATTTGATGGGAATCGAGAAAATCAGATTCTTGTACTTATCGATCAAAGCGGACCAAGCTGCTTGATTGCCCTTACAGCATTCGCTAACCAGACGCTCGCTCGACCACGCTAGCTCGCGCGGCCGAGTTTCTGGCTTCACCGCCTTGCACCGGCCGGGGCTCCGCTTTCCCGGCACAAATAGAAGAGCTGCTCAGCATTCCGCAGTGGGGTAGGCTCCAAAATAGCCGGTTTGAACTTCTCCCAATTCTTCTTAGCAGCTACCAGATTCGGCGGGGCAGGAGGGCAAAACCGGTTGTGCTCGCCGACCGCGCAAATTTTCATACTCGGCAGCACAGCCAAGAGCCACCAGAGCCGTTCGCTCATGGTGCCGATTCTACTCCGCACGAGAGTTCTTCTTGTTGTCTGAGAGTATTACTGTTGAAATATCGCCATTACGCTCGTTGAGCGGCGTCGTTGGTGTAAGCGCCCGATGCCGAGATGCAGTAGGACACAGAACTGTCGTTACATTCATTCGGTATTCACTGGGAACCCGCTTCTAGCGGGGGATTGTGGCCCGGATTCTAACCGTGAACTGTCACAGGATTGGAAATTCACAGCGGTCGGTTTCCCTCGAATTGGCCACCCACTTCGACGACCTCTGGCAAAATCGCAAGACGTATCAACCTGACTGCAAACCCCACGGGCGACTGCAGCTCACCAGTTTTTACCCTCAGTGTTTGTCGGCGTAGTGAATGCCCGCATCAACTTCAGTTATCGCGCTCTCCACCAGTTTCATCGCATTCGCTCTATGACCGCCCTTGTCGTGCTCGGCTGCTCGAAGTTCCTCTTGGGCTTCTTGCAAATGCCGTAAGGCGGCTTGCATGTGTGGCTGCCTTTCCTGAGCCTGAACTTTCGATTGTGAACCCGGCCAGGAAGCGAGAGATGCCGCCATGACAACGGCGGAAACGAAAACCAATACCCTATTTCGCTTCATGAACACCACTCCTTAGCTAGGATGAAAGTTTTCACAACAGAGCCAATCTCCGACCGGGGAATAGCCGTGCCAAACAAACAATAGGGCCACGCGTTTCCTGTTGCCAGTCAGCCACGCAGCCCACGACAACGCGAAAATAGTTGTTCATGCTCATGATATTCAATGCCACCCTAATCCGTTGTAAACATCTGGTAAATTAATCTCGTTGTCCCAGGTTCGAGGATCGGGCATTTTACCCGCCCGGCTCCGGAGAGGATGAGAAAGTCACGCCGGAACCGCGATGAGCCTCCAGGGAGACTTCCCAGAAATTTAAGGACGTGTTCTTCTTGCGGCGGCGTTGAAACAAGGCGTTGTAGCAGGCCTCTACACACCACCGTATCCTCCTTGTTCCTTGAAAGCCGGGGGCGACAGGTGCTCCAGATCCTGCGCATAATCACGTCGATCTCCGGAAGCAGACGCTTTGCGCCTTGCCTTCGTACCCGGGTGGTTTTTGGGTGTGCCTGTCGCAACCCGAAATCAGCAAGACCTTCCCTCTCGTCGCTCTGGCGGGTACGATGAATTGGCTTGAGTAAGCAAGTTTTGAAACGAAAGGAGCATCACCATGGCAACCCCAGTTCAACCGCCGGCAAAAAAGCGCGCGGTAAAGCGGTCGGCGTGGAAGGCGCTCGAATCGTACTACAAAACGGTTTCCGATCTGCATCTGCGCCAGCTTTTTGCGGACGATCCCAATCGCGGTCAGCGTATGGCGGTCGAGGCTGTAGGCCTATACCTTGACTATTCCAAGAACCGAGTGACCGACGAAACTCTCAAGCTCCTTCTTCAACTCGCCGAAGAGTCTGGCTTGCGAGCGCGAATTGACGCCATGTTCAGGGGGGAGAAGATCAACATCACGGAGAAGCGGGCGGTCTTGCACGTGGCCCTGCGTGCGCCAAAGGATGCCACGATTCTGCTGGATGGAAAAAACGTTGTGCCTGAAGTCCATGCCGTGCTCGACCAGATGGCGGCCTTTTCCAATCGTGTGCGCAGTGGCGAATGGAAAGGGCACACCGGGAAGCGCATTCGCAATATCGTAAACATTGGGATTGGCGGCTCCGATCTTGGACCGGTCATGGCCTATGAAGCACTCCGGCACTACAGCGAGCGGTCCCTGACATTTCGTTTCGTCTCCAATGTGGACGGAACGGACTTCGCGGAGGCTGTGCAGGACCTCGATCCCACAGAGACCTTGTTCATCGTCTCTTCAAAAACGTTTACGACCCTGGAAACCATGACGAATGCCCAAACCGCCCGTTCCTGGTCGCTGGCGGGACTGGGAGGCGATGAGAAATCGGTTGCCAAACATTTTGTTGCGGTTTCAACCAACGCAACTGAGGTGGCGAAGTTTGGCATCGACACCGCCAACATGTTCGGATTCTGGGACTGGGTCGGTGGCCGCTACTCCATGGACTCGGCGATCGGCCTTTCGACCATAATCGCCATCGGCCCGGACA
>WNFO01011697.1_pt1 | contig 10035 bp, 9 predicted proteins | sample 5400251 | NCBI WGS metagenome assembly WNFO01 (sample SAMN13153354, study PRJNA577476) | soil metagenome | isolation source: 100 cm saprolite under Madrone tree | place: USA:California | collected 2016-06-14
CGTCAAGTCCTGGACTTGCCTGAAATCCGCCTCTCGGCCCAAGAGCATCAGCTCGAAGCCATCTGTTGCCCCGCCTGTCACACCACCAGCCTGGGCAGCTTTCCCGCTTCGGTCAGCGCACCCGTCCAATATGGCCCCAACCTGCAAGCGTTGGCCGTGTATCTGCACCAGGGGCAATTGCTCCCCACGGCGCGCACCTGCGAGGCGCTCGCTGCGATCTGTGGGTGCCAGATCTCGGAAGGCACTTTGCTCCAGTGGAGCGAACTGGCAGCAGAGCGGCTGGCTCCGACGGTCGAGCGCATTGCCGAACTGCTCATGGCCAGCCAACTCCAGCATGGAGATGAGACCGGCATCCGCGTGTATGGGATGCTGCATTGGCTGCATGTGAACTGCACCCGTTTTCTGACCCATCTGGCTTGGCATGCCTCGCGCGGCCGGGAGGCCATGGACGAGATCGGCATCTGGCCGCACTTTGCCGGGCGAGGCATGCACGATCGACTGGCAAGCTATGATGCCTATGACTGTGCTCACAGCATCTGTGGCGCACATCTGGTGCGAGATTGTGCAGGAGTCGGCGAGCAAGAGCATCAGGAGTGGGCCGTAGAGATGCGGGACTTCTTGCTCGACCTGCATGACGCCTGCCACGAGTGGCGTCTCCTTCACCTGACCGCTGTTCCCCCCATCGAGTGCGACGACTGGGTCGCTCGTTATTTCGAGATTCTGGTGGCTGGCTATGCTGCTCAACCACCACCACCGGCGTCTTCTCCTGGAAAGCGCAAAGGCAAGCCCAAGCAAAGCAAGGCCAAGAATCTGCTGGATGCGCTGATGGCGCGTGCCGAGCAAGTGCTGGCTTTCCTGGAGGATCTGCGCATTCCTTTTACCAACGATGTGGTTGCATACTGCACTCCTTGCGCATGGTTAGCGTGTCTGTTGAAGCTGACGTTCATACTTGTGATGCGGGTGCTCGCCGGGCGGTGGGAACAACATGATCCCACGACCATCAGCATGGTACATGGGAATGCACCCAGCTCGCCCCCAATTCCTGATTGTCTCTGGAGACACTCCATAGGCTTGAGCGGCTTCAGTGGCCGATAAGAAGCCGCGTTCCCGGAGCCTGGCTCCATGATCTTTCAAGTGATTGTAGCGTCGTAATGAGAGCACACGTGGGGCGTGAAACAATTTGCCTTCATAGGTGCGCCAACCTCGTTGGTTCAGTTGTTCAGCCACTTCTGCGTCAGTGTACTCATCAAGTAATTGGTCCATGAGCGTGATGACCTCCTGCGCTGAGCGACGACCCTGACTGATCGGAAGGGTGACGGTCTGGGTGGCTCCTCCTGGAAAACGAAGCTGTGCCGTAATCACGGCGTCTTTGCGCAAGGTGACGTCTTCGAGCAACAAACGCACCATCCGTTTGCGGTCTCGATCTGAGGTCCGTTCATCGTGCCAGACCCGTGGAAAATCTTCGACGAGGTTCGTAATGGCCTGGCGTTCCAGCGTATTCAGGCGACATTGTTCTTGTTCCTGCTGTTTTTGCGTGTCCTGCTGAATCTGGGTGTATTCGTGTAAACGGGCATTCCATTCGGCTTCCAAGACGGAGGCCACCAATCGATTCTCAGGATCAACGCGCACAAAACGGCGCTGTGCCAACTCTGCCGCATAGCGAGCTCGTTCGACTTGCTGGTCTCGAAGTCGTTGTGCCGCTTCCACCTGGGCATGCAGTTCTTCATACACCTGCAGGGCCATGTCGAGCGTAAAGGGGGTCATGTGAGCGAGTAAGAGATCTGCAATGGTCGCATCGAGGCCGGCACCCAGAATATGCTGACAGGTTTGCTCGCTGGCATGCTCGATGCGTTCCTTCTGACATACGTATTCTGGGATGAGTCGTGTTCCATGCTCTGCTTGATGATAGCGCACCGTCATGCGATTTCCGCATTTCCCGCAAATGACCAACCCTTGCAAAAGGGCCGACCCTTCTCGTGCTGGGCCATGTTTTCGGTCGCCACCAAAGACCTGACGGTTCTGCTGCAGTTGCTGACGATTCGCTTCAAACTCCTCCCAAGTGATGTAGCCCACATGGACGTCCTGGAAGAGAAATGGCCATGCTTCCTGCGGCACCGTCTCCACATGGAGGGAGCCATCCAGCCCTTTGCTCGTATGGGTTCGTCCATAGCAGAACGCCCCAGCATAGCGCGGATTCCGCAGAATTTTCAGCACGCCATTATGTGTCAGGGCAGACCAATGGATCGTTCCGGCATGAGGGCCAGTACGAATACGGTGTGGAAAGAGCAGGTGTTGGTCCCGAAAATACTTCACCGTGGCCCAGGCAGACCCTGTCCGTTTGAAGGTCGCAAACAGCACTCGCAAGGCGTGTTGAACCTGGGCATCGGGATCAAGATGGATGGTCTCATCTTCCACATACACCAACCCGACTGGCAACTGGAGCTTGAGCGCTGCTCGTTGCGCTTGATTGAGAATCCCTCCTCTGAGACGGGCACGCAGAATGTGGAGTTCTGCTTCGCTCATCGTGCCTTTCATTCCCAACAATAATCGATCATTAAAGGTGGCCGGATCATAGAGACCATCTTCATCCAGAATGAGGGTTCCTGTCAGGGAACACAATTCCAACAGATGATGCCAATCCAACGAACTGCGTGCTAACCGTGAGACTTCCAGGCCCATGACCAACCCCACATGGCCAAGTCCCACCTCAGCAACCAGGCGCTGAAAGCCTTCTCGATCAACGGCGGAAGCTCCTGATTGACCAAGATCCTGATCAATAACGACAACCCGCTCAGCCGGCCAACCCAGGGCAATCGCTCGTTCGCGTAAGGCATATTGCCGTGCGGTACTTTCCGTATTTTCCAGGACTTGATGTAAGGTACTTTGCCGCACGTAGAGCATCGCCTGCCGTTGGACATGCCGGGCAGTCACTTTTTGAGACATTCCGAGAAGGAGAGTCATGGAAACACCTCTGCAATCATAGCAGCAACAAGCGTCGAGAACGGCGTCGAGTCGCCAAGAAGCGTAGGCGCACGTAAGCGCGCTGATGATGAAGTTGGCAGTGGCTGCGCCATCGCCAGCCATTTGATCAGCCCTCCACACAGGATTTGAGCAAGCCCAGGTGGGCGAATGGCTGAGGGGGACAAGGCCCAGGCCCGTATCGGTTCATAGTCGAGTTCATTCCGGAGCGTCTTCACGATAGCCCCCCTTTTTTCGCCGACCGGGCGAGCGCGCGTTCAATACTCCGAGGATGAACAATCAGGTGGTGCTGATCGTGTAACCACACGGCAAGTTCTGCGGACGACATCGTCTTCGCACGAGGCAAAAGGAGTGCGATGATCTCTTCGGTCAATTTGTGCGCATGACGAGGACCGGTCGGCTCAGGCAACAAGCCGACGATGCCGGAGTGTTCCCACGCCGATTGTGCGGCGTAAAAGGTAGGACGAGAGAGCGCAAACAATGACGTTGCATGGGAAACGGAAGCCCCATCCACGCGCACACGTCGCAAGAGTTCATATTTGACTTGCACCAGGTCACGCGGGTCAAAGAAGGGCAAGCCACTGATGAAGAGCGGATCACGCACCTGATCGGCATGTGGATGCAGGCTATGAGATTGGCGCAAGGCCACGAGTTTTTCGTCCGGCATAACTGACTCCCGAGCAAGAAAGATTGTTCTTTCTAGTATGACCTTTTTGAAGTCAATTGTCAAGACAAAGAGGTACAGAATTTCTGAGAAAAATGCGCTCTTTCTGCTCTGAATAGAGCCTATATTGAGGATATATCCGGCATTATTTCCTTTACACTTACGGCATAATTGGCTTAACACTCTTCTTCCTCCTTTTGTCCCTGTTCAAGACGGGAAATGAGGTGTGAGAGCGTCAGAAGATCAGCCACACGAAAGGCTGATCGACCAGCAGCAAGCACCACACTGGGGTCTGGAGGAACAATGCTCGTCCAGGCTGCTGGCAGCGTCCGCACATGCTCAGGGGTCTCGTAAAACGTGACGCGATATTCTCCCCAATTATGACGGTAGTTGAGGATCTCAAACTGCTGGCCGGACAAGGGATGAAAGGGATGCGTGACCGTGAAAAGTCCCTCCGCTAAAGATGGAGACGGTGTAGTTGACGGCTTGGTCCAACAACCAGGCCGAGCGCGACCTTCGCTGGGCAAAAGTGCAGCAAAAGATCTCTGGTACCTTTCGGAGTGCGACTGGGGTCACCGCTTTTTGCCGCATCCGCAGTTATCTTTCCACGATGCAGAAGCAAGGGCATCCTATACTGTCTGCTCTGACTGCTGTCTTCCATGGTCACCCTTTACCGGTCGCTTGGGGACCTGAGTAGTTACAATTTTTCTCGCTTGGTATACCCGGTCACTCATAAGTCTCATCTTCAATCGATTCAGCTGTCTGCTTTTCTTGCCACGATCGCATTGTGGCTAACGCAACTTCATGAATGCTTTCTTGGCGTTTGCGCATCAAGAAAGTGAGCCTATCTTCTATAGAAAGTGCTTCTGGTTTCTGTTCTTCTGCCGTTTCGTCTTCTTGGGTGAGTCCGACATCTCCTTGATTCGCAATAATATCCTTCAGCAATTTATCCGCGCACTTTTCCATGTAAGTTTCATCAACAGGAGACGATTGGAAGAAAATGGGGCCTGCGTCTGCTATGGCAACTCCTCGGAACTCAGGCGCATTGCTGATTTCTAGCTCCAGCCCAGCAAATCCAGATTTGAGACGTTGAATATGCTTTGCATCATCGAAAGGCATATTAAAAGCTACGACAGTATCGATAGTCTTCACCACCTGCAGGTCAATACTCCTTACATCTGGCTGTTGCGTTACAAGGATAAACCCAAGCTTAAAGCTGCGTCCTTCACGTGCTAGCTCTATGAAAATGGAGCCACGACCATTACCCTTTCGTAATTCCTCCTCACTGAGAATATTGTGGGCCTCTTCCATGACAATGCAGGCTCGGATATGATTTTCATCATCGTCTTGCTTTTTGTTCCAGGTAAGAAGACGACGGGCGAATAGAGCAGCAACCATAGTGTAGTCCTCATCGGACTGTCCAAGCATATCAATAAACACGAACTTTCCCTCCGCCAGGTACTTCAGGATGAGATCGACGCAACTGGAGTTCTTTAGGATTTTAGTACCCCTATCGCTTCCTCCGAAGAAAGGGTTCAGACAGAACCTTTTAATTTTTGCTGCTGCCCGCTCAAGGACGCCGGATTTGGTTCCTGTAAACTGTTCCTGGAGTTGTTCTCTCTCATCATAAAGCAATTCTTCACGACCTTCTGCTACTGCCTTTGCCTCGAACTGTCTGAGCAGTTTCTTACCAGGCTCTTTTACCTCAAATAACCCCGGGAAATTCTCGTACCAATTTCGTTTGTCTACGACCCCGAATTGTGTCTCGGCTAAGAGCTTTGCATAAAAATCCTCAATATGGGCATAATCCTGTAACAGGTCTGCTTGTTGGGGAGTCAGACCAGGAAGGAAGTCCGCAAGATCAATGGGGTTGATATCCATGATACTAAACTGTGGCCGCATATAATCAAAGATGAGTCCCTGACTTTTCATACTTGAAAAGTCTTTGCGAGACACAACTACCATTCGTTCATGAGCCTTAGGGTGATGATGTAGGCCAAAAACTTTGTTACCACGTTGATCGATGGTATCCTTTATATACTCACCCTTACGATCGAGAATAAGGAAGCCACAATTTGGTTGTGTGGTCATGAATAACTTCTCCTTCTTATCTGAATACCACTATTCCTCTGCCATTGCTTGGCTAAGGAGAGAACGAATAAGCTGAGACTTGCCCTTACCAGGCATACCAAGTACAATCATACGTTCTCCGGCATAATTCTGATTAACACGTGCTACGCGATTGAGGATACGAGACCCGGCCCGAAGGTTACCTAAAATGAGGTTTCCATCAGGGGCACTGGTAAATTGTTCCAAAACATCAACCGTAATAGGTTCCAGAGGCACCATGACATCCGGAACTCGGCTGGCTCCGATTCTACGTGTGCCATCGGGTAATAATTCACCTTCTATCCGCAATACAGCCAGCTTAGTTTGATATGCTTTGCGTGCTGTCATCGTTTGCGGAACTCCTGCGACTCCCTCACGCATTGCTTCTATTCGGCGTGCAATAGTGTTGCTGTAATCTTCAGCACTTTTGAAGCTCACAACCCTCAAGATCATGACAGTCCCGTCATCCCATGTGATACTATACTGGTCGCCGATACGAACGCGTGCATTATTTCGGACATCGAGTTCTGCAATTACTTCGTCGCCATCTACTGCGGCAATCACATCAAGCGGAATCGAGTCAGAGGGAAATCCTTGACTTGACATCGGTGGTCTCCTTTTCTTTAGCTTACGCTGTGTAGGTATTGTTGTACTCATCCGGATCGAGTTTATGTGGTCCACTTGAGCTTATAGGAATGGTTTCCGTGGGTATGCTCTTGCGGGCAAGCTCCACAATATACAGGCGGCGTTGCATTTCAAGCGCCGGTTCATTATGGCGTAACTTGATGCGATTATGAATATCTGCTAGGGCCCGAGGATAAATACCAAGTTCAGTATCTGTATAAGCGCAAAAAACAAGCTCTTCCAGAGTTGGGATAATGTGACATTCCCAATCGCGAAGTTCGACAAATGGAAGCAGGTCCCAAGAATAGATCGCCTTATTGGGCAGGTAACCTAGTTGCCTGCAAACATAGGCCTCGAGACGCTCTCCGGTTTTAACCAGACCCGAGAAGGCACTGAAGTCGTATAAGTTCATTTCCACGATAACCAGGCTATCATCAACGATACTGAATGCAAAGCGGATTGCGCCGACCCCCCCAAGTGCTGAACTGGATGAACCGTGCCGAACTGTCTTTGGAGCAGTTGTACTTTGGCCAGAGCCTCGATAGGCCAAGAAGAGATGCCTTTTTAGGATAGGAAACGCAAATGGAGCCACGCCAACGCGTTTGCGAATGGCTCTTGCCTCACGCCGTACTGCACTCACAAGAAGTCCCTCTTTTGCTAACCCAACGTATCTTACACCTCGAGCGCGGAGTAAGCGAGCTTGTAGATCAACAGCTTGTGCTCCTGGAAAATTCTGGGCATTCAATCTTCCATCGGCCATAAATAGCTGACCTGGTATTGCATAGACCGAATTGGCAAAGACTTGGAGCTGGCGATAGTCTTCCACCACGCGAGCGTTTGCTGCGAGAAGACGAGGTGGCAGCATTGGGGGACCCGAACGGAGACTCGCATAAAATGGCCTACGTCCAGTGTCCAACCGCATCAACTGATCTAATGCCAGTTTTGCTCTGAGCCGCTGTTCTGTCGGTGCACAAGGGTTTGCTACCACATATTTGATGTCACCAATGAAACGCCTGGTAACCTCCTGGTCAGGACCAACTAAATTGATGCCCGATCTGCAGGCGGCTACGCCCGTCACTTCATCAAAGAGCAGGACAGATTGATCGGATGAATCTAGCGCCGCTGTTCCCACAGCAGGGGGTTTAGCCCCCAACGTGAAATATGGCGGAAGTTCCGAAGCATCAAGGTCATCATCGAAGAAACTAGTGAGGGACTCTACACCTATCATAGCTCTACAGCCTCCAAGGAGGAACGAAAATTCTTTCTTTGTAATTGCGTGGATTCTCACTAAAAGCCAATAGTCTGCGAGAATACAACTCAGTAAGACGCTTACTACGAGCTGCTGGGCTCACGTTAGCAAGAAATTCGAGTTCTTCAAGTTGTTCTGAGGTAAACTGCTTGTTCTGCTGCGCGCATTGTTCTGCAAATAGCATGATCTGCTCATTTTGTTTAGAAAGTGGACCCAGTACAACGATGCGATCAGCACCAAGTTTAGTAAGAGGGATGATGACCTTTGTGCGCTCAATAGGGGCAGTTAGTAAGCCAAGAGCGTTTAAATTGCGGTTCTCAAATGAAAGGCCGAGAGTGTCAGCATTATCTGGGTCGTCCAGATAGTAGATGGGAGAAAGATGCTTGAGATCAGAGAATTGGGAGATCTCGCGAGCTTTTTGAAGCATGGGATATCTATGTGTAAAGTTCATTGTACTGTCCTTCTAGAAGATCGCTGCGCGTAGCTCTGGAGCCCCTGATCCAGCACGGCTTCAAATTTACGCATATCTTCTGTTCGCGTGATAGATTGCGATGGCAATAATTGGAGCAAGATAGTAACATAGGCGCCGGGAGTGGATATTCCTGTTTTATCTGTTGTGGCAGAGACTGATCCGTCAGGAAGCAAACGCAAGGTAGCATTCCCATTTCGGAGTAGTAGCGTACCAAAGCATACTATTGCTAGGCGTGACAAATTAGCAATACCTATTCCCCCACCATTGGTTCGACGGGTTTTTCCCTCACAGGCCTCGATCAGCGCTTCAAGCTCTTCATCGGGAGTGGTGCCTCCAAAGCCACCATATCTATTCACCATGGTAATTTCTACTTCACCGATTTTCGGGTAGCAAAGCCCGCCTATAATGCCACCTTGTCCATAATCAACAAGATTATCGATAGCCTCATTGACAATACCTGTGAAGCGATTTATAAGGCTTTGTTCACCAGGAAGAGCTTCAGTGAAAACAGTTTCTACACGCTTTAGTATATGTTCATATACTTCGAAGTTCGGCTGCCCTCCGAACAGGGTATCTACGACGGTGAGGGGAATAAGGTTCTTTCTGGTAAGATCATCTCGTCCAAGTTCCACATTAGCGGGATTAGCTTCACCGATATCTATCTTCATTTTCTTCAGTATTGCTGGCAATCCCATATCCATGAGAAAGCGCCCAACTCGGCTTTTCTTATTTGGAAGAACAACTGCGAGGTGATGTGGGCATATAGCTGCCCGTTCAGTGAAAGATGCAATGGTAGAAACGATTTCGAGCAAAGAGATCGTTGGCTGGAAGCCAAAGTTCCCAGGTAAATAGGCTTCGCGCGTCTCTTGAGTAAGTCCTGCTGCCATATGAGTAAAGTCAAAAGTGAGAACTCCTGCAGGTACTCCCTCCAGATAGGACAAATCAGCAGCAAGTTCTGCGCCATTGCTCATGTTATTTAATGCGATTCTGTATTGTCGCTTCTGACGATCACACTCGATTAACATTTTGTCTCACTTCCCTCATTTACGACACGAAGTTAATGAAGTTAAAATAAATATACCTGATGATTAGCCCGATGTCAAGGCTTTTGTAAGATTTTGGGAGAATTACATAGCAAAATGATTCAACTGAGGACCAAGACTGAAAGGAACAATAGATGCTTTCGGGCGTGAGAGAAGGGCTTAGGCGGTTTTCAAGTTGACAAGTTTCGTTTTCAGATGGGGCACTCGCTCAAAATCACGATCTATGGTCACAATCGTGAGGTTGTGCTCAATGGCTGTAGCAGCAATCAAGGTGTCAATATCGCCAATATCTTTATGCAGCGGCCGGAGATGTCGGCGAATGTCAGAGTAGCGTTCTAATATAGGGTAGGTAAGCGGATATGGGTAAACCTGCTCTAACAGAGCCTCCAAGCTTGCTTTGTATGCCGTAAAGGTTGCAAACTTTTTAACATACTCGGCAACTTCACCATACACCAGCATACTTGTTGCTGCTTGCTCTTGTTCGATCAATGGCCGGACAAGCAGAATGGCTTTTCTCCTTGCGAGGAGATAGCCTGCGACAAGCGAGGTATCAAGCAAGTATTTTTTCATAACTCAAGAGGCGGTGTTGGCTTACTGCTGTGACAAATACGATCCAGTTCTTCTTCCATCTTATCTGAAGGTAAGTCCTTCCATGCGCCTGCAAGAGCAAGCGTTTCTTGGATCGCCTTCTCTTTTGCCTGGGAGGATTGTTTCTTCTTGACAGGCGTGAGGATGGCAAGAGGAGTATTGTCCCGTTTGATGAGAGATAATGACCTTGTCCGGTGGCGACGATGAGAAAGTCCGGCCATCTTGCAGATTTCTGCCTCAAGATGGCCTACAATGACACTCACATAAAGGAATCAGGAGAGTGTCATGAAGAAAGACGCAGAGGTCA
>WNFO01006936.1_pt1 | contig 10033 bp, 7 predicted proteins | sample 5400251 | NCBI WGS metagenome assembly WNFO01 (sample SAMN13153354, study PRJNA577476) | soil metagenome | isolation source: 100 cm saprolite under Madrone tree | place: USA:California | collected 2016-06-14
GTAACCTTCAAGTGGCTGTTGGTCGATGCCAGGTGTAACGGGGTCAAGAGGTTATTGCCCTGGATGTTCACATCAGCGCCATGGTCTAGCAACAGCCGTGCCATGTCAAGATGCCCATGTCGCGAGGCGAAGTGTAATGGAACCCAGCATTCATTATCCCGCGCATTTATGTCAGCTCCCCGCTCAATCAGAAAGCGCCCAACCTCAATTTCACCCTTTCCTGATGCCAAGGCCAAAGGGGTCTTTTGGGACCCGTTCCGAATGTCGACAGGAAAGCCACTGTTGATCAACAGTTGCACGACATCAAGATGTCCGTTATGTGATGCGATGTGCAATAAATCCCAGTTGTTGTTATCTCTAACGTGGATATTTGCACCTTGCTCGATCAGGAAACGGACGACGTCGAGCTTCCCAGTGCTAGATGCCAGGAATAGTGACGTCTCATCGTTTCCGTTCCACATGTCGAAATCGACGCCACACTCCATTAAGAACTTCACGACGTGAAGGTGCCCACGATATGATGCAGCGTGGAATGGGGTCCAGCCTTTCTCGCCTCGGGCAGACACGGCCGCGCCATGTTCGATCAAGACACGTATGATCTCGAGATACCCGATCCATGATGCCAGGTCTAAGGACGTCTCCTCCTGGTCGTTCAGGCTGTCGACATTTGCGCCATGACTGATCAGCAACTTTACGATTTCGAGGTGCCCATTGACCGACGCAAGATGTAGCGCAGTCCAGCGTTCTTCGTCGTGCGCATCCATATCAGCGCCGCAGTTTATCAAGAGCTGTGCGAAGTCAAGGTATCCATATCGCGATGCATGGTGTAGGGGAGTCCAGTGATCGGTCCCGCGTACATTCACATCAGCGCCGCGGTCTATCAAGAGCTGTGCGAGGTCAAGGTATCCATTTCGCGATGCATAATGTAGGGGAGTCCAATGATTTGCCTGGCGCGCATTCACATCGGAACCGCAGTCAAGCAATTGCCGTGCAGCTTCAACGTGTCCAAATCGTGACGCCGTGTGTAATGGAATCAAGCCATCACCGTCCCGAGAGTTGATGTCTGAGCCTCGATCTATAAGAAAGCGCGAAACGTCAAGTTTCCCACTACCACAGGCCACGTGCAGCGGGGTCTGTTGATTCTCATTCCGAACATCGAGACTTGCGCCAGATTCAACTAACAGTTCCGCAATGTCACGATACCCAGATCGTGCTGCCGCATGCAGTGGAGTACCGCGACCATCATCGGTGACATTCGGATTTGCGCCACAATTCACGAGGAGCCGCGCAATTTCGAGTGATGATTCCACCATGACAAACTGTCCACCCTGTGATACCCGATGGAGTGGCGCCCTGCCCAGATGGTCACGAGAGTTAGGATCTGCACCACATTTAAGGAGTAGCGACGCGATGCCTAAATGTCCCTTGACTGATGCCGCATGTAACGGAGTCGTGTGAGATCCACCCCTAATATTGACTTCGCTTGAATGAGCAGTGATCAGGTGCTCCACAAGTCCACGGAAACCGCACAGTGAGGCATAATAAAGGGGCGCAGCCTCAGGCCACGTTGGGTATATCGTGGACAGGGGCTCTTCCCAATAACGGTCGATGTTGTGTATCCAGACCCATGCCGCAAAATGTGGCCTTGCAGGATCAAATAAACGCTCCATGACCTCCTGGATGTGTGATGACACGTCCCTAAACTGGGCATGGTCCACCCAGTGTCGGGCGGCATAGGGGGCGAGGGGGAAGTGACGTAGGGCATCCCTGTCAATTTTGTCATCGAGTTGGAGGAGGACACTGAGGCTGGCGTGTGCGAGGATGGTATGCGCAGGTTCGGGGAGAATGTGATAGTACGAAAGACGTTCTTCAGCATCCGCGAGTCGCTCCGATGTCAAGAACTGTTTGACCGAGTAATGCGAGAATTGAACGACTCGGTGGCGGTGTTCGTTGACAATGGCGACAAGACTAGAGCACGCGGATAACACCGCCTCTTCTGCATCCACTGGACGTAGGTTTTCGTTAAACGATGGGGTCAATGTCGCGTTGAACTGGATTGCAAAAATCTCTGCCAACTCCTCAACGCGAAGTGGGCGAACGGACACCAAGAGGCACTGGAACAGACATTGCGCGTATTTCCGTTTCTCTTTATCGATGCCCAGCAATGTTCGCTCGTATGTTTGATCCAAGCTCTCTGGCAAGTCGGCTAGGACACTCCGAATACTGGACGGAAAACAGTGACGAAGCGAGTCAAATTGACAATCGACCCAACGGAACCTATGTGATGGCGTGAGTATCAGATGTCGGGCATCATAACAAGGTCATAGCTTACATGCCATTCGCATTGTCCGAGAGGGTCTCAATAACCAGATTCTGGTCCTCCTCCCTCCATCTCCGCATGGTCCGGTCTGAACGGACCACGAACTTGATGTACCTAATTATATCATCCTTTTGCCCAATCTCGTCATGAAGTGAAATTTTGAGGGTCGTCAACGGCTCGAGGACAACTCGGATATCTATCTCCGGTCGACTAGCCACACATAAATGTACGTTTGGAAGTTTCAAATTAAAGAGTTCTTCAACCAACTCCAGAACCTCGAAGCGGGCGGACGGCCTCCCTGGGAAATTGGGGCATTCGTCGAGAGCATCGACAATAATATAAATTGGGCCTTGCCCTGGCAGATTCAGCATGTTCGTCATGCATTCTTTGAGCGCGTCAATAACGGGCTTTCGTGCACCATGAATATTCTCCGAGTATAACTTGGAGAGGATGTTGAAACAAGCATCCGAGTCGGCAGAAAGTTGAGAAACGAGGGAAGAGAGCAGGCCATAACAATCTTGCTTCTTGAAATCCCGGAAATCGAAATAATAGTACGCCATGGTGGCTAATCCGGCTGCGTGCATGCGCTCGACGTCCTGAATAATTGCCGATCTAACAGGCCCCATGAATAGCCTGGACAGACAAATAATTTAAAATTATTACATACAGAAGCGTACTTTTCCCCGCCCCAGCTGTAAGGTCAACGAGGTATTAGGGTAAAACACTCATTGTGGTTCATAAAGACGTACGTTTTCCATGAATCCACAGTAGCGATCCCCTCGATTTCCATTCTGTTAATGCCTTGCTCTCGAAGAACCATGATGCGGTTCCACTATGTCGTGCCCTCGAAACGAAGTTGTGGTTCGTCGACGGGTCAGGGGGGGAGAGCCAATGCCGAACCTCCATTTGCAGCTGGTCACCTACAAGATACCATCGGTCACGGCGACGAAGTGTGGAGGAAAGTAACCAACGTTTCGTCTTGTTTGTTTCATTTAACGTTTGGTGAAGAGCAACTACAAACCCAGTCAGCATGGTTGACACCTGTTTCGACAAGACACATACCCAAATCCTGTCGAATACTATCCATTGACGCTTTTCCATCTAATGGAACAATTGCTCAGAGAAATAGCTACAAACTATCAGACAAGCATTACGCACCCTCCATTACTACCTTGATACGGCTCACAAGACCATGAACCACACCCAGCGTCTGTGCAGCAGTCATCTCAGCCTCTTCTTTGGTCAATCGATCCAGTCTTTGGAGAACTGTCTCTATCTCGCTCTCCTCCGATAATTTATTCGTGAACTTCTCTGTGACACATTAAGCTAGGAGCAATGTATATGTGAGAGAGTGTACATACTGAACCGCCCCTGTTTGATCTGATTCGCAGCCAGGGCAAGCACCGAAAGCAGTTCGACCATTATTTTCACGATGACCTCCGTCATTATCGGAGTGGGTGGAATCGTCGTACAGATCTCCAGACGCTTGAGGAACTTTCCCAAGCACTCGAACAGCTCGAGAAGCGCATCGTGGTTCGATGTAACCCCACTGGCAGCCTGGCATACTCATTCATCACCGGGGAACCGGTTGAAAAGGGTATGAAGGGACGTACGGCATGAGTAAGGAGAGTATTGATGCCAGCAAACAAAGCGTTTGCTAGTGGGAACGGTACCTGACGAAGATACCGTGAAAAGGGTCGCCGGATGGCATGTGTGGCTCACCTGGCTCACTGTCTCGCTTAGGGTCACTGAGAATGCCTGTATCACCCTCACTGCCGGGCTGAGGCAGCTTATCAATCTCCGTTGGCCATCTCGATATTCCTTGAAATCGTTCTCTCGTTCATGGAGCAGTTCGAGGATCTCCTTTGAGGAATTTGACTTTTTAAGAGCGGCGGCAAAAGGTGTTCGAGAGAGGTCTATTCCAGTAGCTTTTGTGTAGTCGGCCAAGGCGGCCTCAATGATCAATTGGACGTTAGACGTGGACGACGTTGCTTGTCCAGCGAACGACATGAAGACAACGGATTCGCGTTCTTTCGTTCAGAGGGGGATGGCTGAGGAAAGGGACACGGAGAACGGGGGTTTGGGGTATGAATTCACTGGTATATCTAGGGGGGATCCGCAACCGTACCGACGGCGCAGGCTGTGTTTCAAAGTCCCACGAGGCGCAGCGCAGAAGATTGATGTGCCTCGGCGACAGGTTGGCATGTGGGGCGTTCGCACAGGTTTACGAGAGCTTTAGATATGTCCACGGCCCAACTACAGTATCTTTTGGGCTAGTACTAAGATACAATTTCATGGACTTGACTGGTCTCCATGAATGCCCATATCACAGTAGGGGTGTTTTAAAGCAAGTTACGTTCGGACACGTCTACAGTACATTGGTTATAATTACAATGGATGGCCGATGGCCGCAATAGCGCCGCCGCTCAAGTTACATAAGCCACCAGTGAATTGCCAGCCGCCACCACCACTCGAGGAAGATGCACAGTGCGGGCGTAGTGTGTCCGGATAGTAGGAGTTCGCGTGGGGATCCAAATAATATCGATAAAGCCAGGAGCTGCGTCCATGGCACCATGGACAAGGTGGCGGTGTTGGTACCAAAGTTGGATTTATTATCGGCGATAAGGAGGAAGCTGAGGAAGCTTAGCATAAGGCGATGCGATATCGGAAGGAACTTGTAGTGGCCTAGTAAGACTTGGAGCCATTCGGAACGGAACGGAATGGAACAGCAATCGGAGCGCCCGTCAGCCGTGCGTCGCGTTCGCGTTCAACATCAACACGTTTTCCTCCATCGCTTCCCTCTCTCGATTTCCAAGTGCAAGACACTTCCCGAGCGAATCACATTCCTTCCCGCCCTCACTGCCTCTCGACTCTTTTTCCTTCCTCTTATCTCTATCTTTTACCTTATACTCTAGACAACGGCAATTAACGCGTAGTCGCAGACATGCGACACCAGTGCGTCTTTTTACACAACTTCTACAGTAATGGCTTTTTCCTTCTATTTTACTGACACCATTTTACATTCCCTTATGCGTCCGGTACAACAACAACACTACACCACTCGTTTTATCTGATAGTAGGGACGCCGATGTATATGAGCCGCCTCCTCACTCGAGGATGGCATCATCACTAATTGAGTGTGTTTTGTTTTTCCTCTTTTTTTTTCTTTTCTCATGTGTGTTCTCGCCGTCTCGCCGTCTCGGCACTCACGATTGTGAATCTGCTGTCCACAAGGTGCCTTGCTCACACCCCTCATTCCTTTCCTATTCTTGGATGACACCCCCATCTGGCAGCCGCTACCAAAGCTACAGCACGTCACTCTACCTTCCATGAATCCTGTAGTGGGCCTTGTGATGAAAAGGCGTGCACGTGCCCAGCATGCACAGCAGCAATTTTCCTCCCCACGTCGATCCCCTCATTCTCGTCCCACCAAATCTATATTACCTCAAGTCCCAATCCAAACATGTCGTCTGTGAAATTCCCTAAGCTCTTCGAGGCTGCCCTTGAGGATTACATGAAGAAGACAAAAAAAGGACATCAAGACAGATTAGCAACTGTCACGGTGGGCATTGGCAGAGTTCGTCATCGTTCCCATAGTTGCTAGCTGAGTTGCACGAACTATTCGATGTATAGGAGCTGCGGGTATGCATTTCTCTCTCACACCTCTACGAAAATAGGGTGGATATAAAAGAATCAAGGACAATGTCTAAAAAGAATCGTATTCGGGTGATGCTTCAACAACTCCAGGCCCGCTCTAGCCAGTCTATGGTGGAAGAGCACCGCGCTCTTCCAAGTAATTCTGTGCCTTCCCAAGCATCCAGACAGTAAAGTAAAACTTGAAGTTCGGATATGAAATCACACAAGTCCGACTGAAGATCCCTTCAATGGCCTCCTGCCCATGAGCCGTCCTGGGATTGGCCTGACGTCGTGAGCGTGAGGGTAACTCGGACACGAAGTGTAACTAAACCACAAACCGGCAGCTGGCGCGACATGACTAATTCCACAGCTTTTACGATCGGCTCCGTATGAGGGTACTTCCCGTAAATAAGCGCCATCGCTGCCCAGGACGTTTGAACCACCTGGGTGTTTTCGTGCTCCATCCATACACAGGCTTCGCATGACTGTTCCATAAACTGAGCCTCGTCCAATGTCTTCAAAGTGAAACGCATACCTTGTAGCTTTCACCCCACCCGCTGTCTGCCCTTTGCTTGCTCACGAGGAAGTCGCATGCCCTGCGAACCGACTCGCTTGTCTCGTATGTTTCACCAGCAAAGCCAAGGCTCTCCAGAGCGAACATCGTTGCATAACTAAAGCAAACACCCCAAGAGCCGACCCAACCGCCTTCGGGCTGCTGAATATGATGCAAAGATGTTATACCGCGTTGTATTGTTTTGCTGTTGATAAAATACGTTGGTTCGCCTTGGAAATACCATCTTCTATGATGACTCGATTTCTTCTGCTCAGTAATTGGGATAGTGTTTTCGGAAGATAAAAAGCGGAGCGAGTACTGATGCTGTGCACTACGAATTGGAATGTTTCCAACATCAGTCCAAAACCCCATATCAACCATGCCATGACAGCTCAATGTTTGAGGAAAGCCTTGTGCTTGATTCCACATTGTCGCCAAATCTCATTCTCCCATTCTTACCCCTTCTCTTTTGCAAATCATTGTGTACATGCTTAATTTACAGTAGATACAGTCAAATCTTTTATAACCCATACATAAACCCATGTTCCACCAACCCTAACTTGATGGGTTATATATGGTGTCGATGGTGTCGGAGAATCACATGATCAGATGGAAAGGGCATTCACCAACTTCTTGCCATATATTTAGAGCTCAGCAAACATTGACAGCAGGAGATGGGGTTAAATTAGTTATCGAAAGTATGTATGAAAAATCCCGGCCATTGAGGGACAATCGAAGGTCGTTAGGAATGAATCATGAAATCTCTAGCTCGTCTCTGACCGCACGCTCCTTGCGTACACGGCGAATGTCCTCCAGCGTGATACTCGAATGCTCGCACATTGCCCGGAAAATCCCGTTCTGCGCATGAAGAACCTCCGGAGCGTCGAATTCGGCGATAATCCCATTGTCCATCACACATATACGATCGTACGAGATGATAGTCCGTAGCCGGTCTATGATGCGTTCGTCCGTCAGGGAAAGCACCATAAACGAACGGAACAAACATACGGGCAATGCATAGCATAGTACGGTCGTGGAACTCCGTCGTGATAGTGTCTTGGATCTTCCGATCCGTCTCGTAGTCTACAGAAGCAGTAGCCTCGTCTAGGATCAGTATTTTGCTGTCTTTGACCAGCGCCCGCGCAAGGGAAACCAGAGAACGCTGGCCGATAGACAAATTAGAACCCTCGACTTCAATAGGGCTGTCCAGTGTAAGTCGTGGAGCATTTGGTGTCGTTGACCCCGTTCCGCGCTGATCTTCATTACCATTATCAATCCCAGCTTCTTCGTTTTTCGCCGAGGATATGCGCTGAGTATCCTCGACAAGGTATGAACGCCTCAGCGCGTCCCAGAGCCGTGCATCGTCGTGTAATCCGAACGGATCAAGGTTGGACCGTAGTGTCCCTGAGTCTACGGTAGACGTTAGAATACCAGTGTGGTTACCGTTACGACAACTTCTACGTACAAAGCGTAGCATCCTGGGGTATGATCGAGATGGCATTTCGAACATCATTAAGCCCGATCTTCGAGATGTCGACGTCATCGATACTGATTGAACCTGACACCAACTCGACGAGGCGAAATAGGGCAACCATTATAGATGATTTGCCAGCACCTGTTCTAAAAGTAACAAAGGTTAATGGTGGATGAGGAAATAAGAAAAGCTACCTACCGCCCGACAATACCTATCTTTTCTCCTCCCTTGACGGTCATACTGAGGCCCTTCAGCACCAGGGGAAGTTCAGGACGATACTTCAAAACTGCGTCCTTGATTTCCAGTTTTCCTTCGCTAGGCCAAGGAGCGGCAGGTTTCCTTTCCGGAATTTCGTGAGATGGTTCCTGTTCAAGATCACGCGCGTAGTAGACGATACGCTCGACGGAATTCATGTCGTTTTCAACTTCCGCTAGCTGCCTGACCATCCAACCAAATGCCTATGATAGAACTAGCTCAGTAAACGGCAGGATGATTGATGCATTGATGCCTACCTGCTGTACGGAGAGAATGAACGAAAGGGCCACGCCAGTCTGCGCAGGAGACACAGTAAACCGTGTGCCGACGGTGAGCATAGACACAGATAGAACCAGTAGCATTCCCAGAAAGTCCAGTCGTAAACCGAGCCATCGCTACTTCGAAGTTTAGCCAAGAGTTTGCCCAGGATTTTCGAATGAAGGAAAACTACAGACCTGATTGGTGACGGTCAACCAATATGCTCTATTCTCAATGTCGACCCAGTCTCGGTTCTCTTTCAAGAATCGGTCTTCTTCACTGTAAGCGCGAATAGTTGCAATCCCTGACAAGGACTCGGAGAAATGAGAGTATAACGATGACCGCAAGATAGCGTCGAGCCGCTGAGGGTGTCTCTCGGTAAACACTTGAGGCTTCATGTTTGCAAAGCACGCACCTTCATCTCCCTGGCACTCGCACGATAGAAAGCTGCGGCCATAGAATAAAGGACCAATACGATAGCAACAGCGATAAGGAACCACGGGAGGACGATTGAAATCAAGATGATAGCTCCGATAATACTGGACGAGGTGTTGAGGACCGTGCGGAAGGAGTCTGCGAAAACCTTAAAGTCAGAACGGATAACACGGCCCGGTCAAGCGAACAAAGACGAACCAGCCAGCACATTGTCGATTGTGTCGATGTCTTTAGAAAATCGGTTCATGATACGACCCAGCGGCTACATCCAATTGTCAGTGGGAGGAAAATTCAGCCGACGACGGTGCGTACTGTGGTCTCAAAAAAGGACATTGGGCTGTGCATGACGCGGCGAATAGCATCCTTCCAGGACGTTAGGTGGAAAAGACTCAGAAAAGAAAGGAGAACTCACGTGATGAAGCCTCTTGGAAGCTGAGTATATGATGAACGCAATGATAGTACCGTTCAAAAAAGCGGTCAATGCTTGCGCGACGCCGAGCATCGCGTAGATCCCCATCTAAAGGCAGACAGTCAGCCTTTGTCATATACACTCAACGATTGACGCATACATAGAAGCCTTCGGGTCGTGGCCAATGGCTGTTCTGCGGGGTCAGTTGGGACAAGATTCGAAACCGCAAGAATACGCACCGATCTTGCCACCAGACAAGCCTGTCATCATGTACACTCATTAGCGTCTGCCAAGGAATCGATCGGTACATGGTAAGACATACCAGTACGATGACAAGACGATCGAAGATTGCATGAGAACAATCGTTACGAACATGGTTGGCAAGAGAATTACTCCATTCCCGGACTGGAAATATCGTTTGTACACCTGAAGATTCACCGCCCCGGTGTTACGCTCTTCCGCTTGCATAATCGCCGCCCCGCGCCTCGCAGCCTGTCGTTTCTTTGCACTCTCGTCGACGTCAGCATCTTCAAGGTCCATTGTCCTCTCGCCATCGGAGTCTTCCTGGCCCTTCGTGACGAACTCATCGAAGGTACGCGAAAATCCGCCATGATTTGTCATCATCTCTTCGAAAGTGCCGCGCTCGGCGATGCGGCCGTCGACCATGAAATAAATATAATCGACTTTTGGTAG
>WNFO01006937.1_pt1 | contig 10032 bp, 12 predicted proteins | sample 5400251 | NCBI WGS metagenome assembly WNFO01 (sample SAMN13153354, study PRJNA577476) | soil metagenome | isolation source: 100 cm saprolite under Madrone tree | place: USA:California | collected 2016-06-14
CGGAAGCTAGTGTATCAGTTTCAATCCAACAGGAGGAAACCGAGAAAACAGAGAAAAAGACCACTCTGTTATCTCTGTTTTCTCCTGTTCAAGAAAGTTGAACTGAAAACACCACCTGCCGGAAGCAGGCTCCCACCAACCCTCGCGGCATCCTATCATTCAGCCCCGCCAATCGCAAGTAATTGCTCGGCGAAAATGAGAACGAAGAAGCGGAAGGAGGAAGCCGAGAGGGATTTGCAGCGGCCGGCCGAGTGACTTTGGAGTGACTGTGCGGCACTTTCTCAAAAACCCTGACGAAACGCCGATGAGTGCGGAATTCCTCGGGAAATAATAACAAGTTTTGGAATCTGCAACCGATTTGGCGGAGAGGGTCGGAGTTTTTTCTCCGCCGAATCCGATTTTGATCGGCCGCGAATGTTACGAGGCAGCTCCAACCCCTCGCCGCCACCTTGCCACCCCCGCCCGCCAGAACGAGGGCCCTCTGGCCAGCTTCCTGGCCACCCCGCCCTCCGGAACGGCGTTCCAGAAAGCGCGAACATAATTCACACTTTTTGCCCTTGATGAGACCATCCCGCCATCGGAGCGGACTCCCTATGGTCCAGGTGGCGCGTTTGTGGTCACGGGGGCTAGGGAGATCGCCGGCCAGCAGCCATTGTCCATTGCCAACTCTAACCCGGTTGGCAAAGTCCCTCACGGAGATAAAGTCACTCATGGATTCGGAGTTGCGTTCGGCATTGTCACTACTTTGCCACGCCGCCACACCGTCGGAAATGAATGGGAGGATGGGAAGGCAAAAAGATAGATGTCCCTTTTTGCCGGCACTATTTTCTCCCACACGATTCTACTTAGATAGGCCGGAGAATGGTAGCATGGTAGCCGTTCCGAGAAGACGATAGGGCGCTGTCTGTGGAGGGCTAAGACATGACAGACCTACGGCTGAAGCAGTATCGGTTAGATTCGATGCTCCAGTTCGGTATTATCTGTTCCATTGTCTGGATGATGGGTATCGGTTCCTTGTATGCATTCCTTTGTGGCCTGCGCGCAAGGAGCATCATTAAGGCATCCGGCGGCCAGCTGGTGGGCATGAGGCGGGCTAAATGGTGCATCATTGTAGGCGGGACCGGCATGGCGGCTTGGTTGCCGGTATTGGCAGTGGTCGTCATGCGCCGCTAGCGCTTGAAAAATGAGACCAAATGAATCACTGAAAATAGTTTAGCTGGCTCAGTTCTTGCCTTTGCTTCATCAACCGGCTTCAACAAAGAAATGCAACGGCACGTGGAAGTAGCGGGCGAGTTTGACAGCGGTGGTTTTGCTGATGGCGCGGCGTCCCGCCAAAACATTGGTGATCACCGAGCGCGGGATGCCGGCGTCCCGCGCCAACTGGGCTTTGCTGAGCGCTCGGACTTCCAAGAGGTGCTCCAGCATCTCGGCCGTGGAACAGTCCGGGGTCGGATATTCGACCTCCTCGTATTGCTCAATCAACGTCGAGAGCAACTCGACCATTTCACTCTCCGGACGCGAGAGCACGGGCTTGCTCATGAGCCGCTCGACATCACCGAGCGCTCGCCGGTAGGCCAACTTGGATCGTATCGGACGCGGGCGTAATTCCAACAAAAGATGATCATAAGCCGTTGTGGTATTGGTCATTGGCAATCTTCTTTCCAATCTTGTCGGTCATATTCCGTGTGAGTCAAGAAGTGTTTCACCAGCAGAGTGCCTCGTTGCCACTGGTTTGCATAAGTAACCCGGCAGATAAGCCGATACTTATTCCCCCTGACATTGAAAACAAGACAACAGTCGACTTGGTCCGTTGCCGGATATAAGGATCGCACTTCCAGCAGGCTTCGCCAGCGTTGGCCGCCGGCAACGTGCCACCAGGCATTGAGCCAATTCGCCGCATCGGCATGTCTCCGGATGGCCTGGTTAATCGCGGGCCGGGCGATAATGTGCATGGCGCTCCCCGACAACCGAATCCCACTTGGGGATTTTACTATGTATACAAAATGTTAACAAGTCCAGGCCAGAGTTGCGCCGCCCATCACGCGCAAACTGTCAACGACGTCGCGGTGGGGGACGTCAACCCTCACGTCGCTTCCAACTCCTCCACTAATTAGTAAGCTTTGGTGGCAAGTCAAATCCGAAAGCAAGCTGCTGAAAGAGAGAATTCGCGGCTTTCCTTGTATCTTCCAGCAATGCATTTATCGTGACGGCAGTTTCGGCTTGGAAATGTTGGTTGATAAACGGCTTTCCAGTGTCTCTATCACGATCCATCCGAAAGCCAAGAGCGTCAATGATTCCAACTGACAAGTGGACTAGACCTGGCAATTCCACATTAGGTTCTCCATAGAAATCAGCAGCAAATTTGAAGGCGGCTTGGGAGAAATCGCACAAATTTTCGTAGTTTAGCCAGCGGTGATCCTGCTTATCTCCAAAGGATTCGTAATGGGTTTGGTAAACCCATACAGTTTCCATTGTGCATTCGATTGCGAAGAAATGGCCTCTCGCTGTGAGGCTGCTACTTCCAACTACAAAGTTTTGGCTAGTGTACGAATCCCGCTTTTGAGCAAAGGCCCCATCCGGAATGCGTTGAACATCACGGGCATCTCGCCATAGCTTGAGAGTGTGCCAGCATGTTTCCGGGTCGGATAGAGCGCGCCAAGGGTAGTAGGGAACTATCGAAGCCCATCGTAGAGGCAGGGTTTGTGGGGCCATAGCTGACTTGGGGTTATGTGGCCGAATCCCAGCCAGTTGGGTCAACTGGAGCCGAGGTTCTGCCAATAGGCGGGTTGATCTCGCGATTTGGTCGTTTATGTAGGCCTCCCGTTCTTGTTCGATTTTTTCCCGACGTCTCAGAAGATTTTGAATGCGATTAATGTCCGCAAGATCGTAAGGCGTATTGAGGTTTCCGGTTCTTTCGTAGATGCGCCGGCCTTGGTCAACGGCGTGCGGAGCCTCAGGGCTTTCGTCGACCCGAAGGACTGCAACCACTGTTCCTTGAGCGTGTGGATTGTCAAGGAGCCGGCTAATCTGTGGGCGCACCGGGGGGTAGATATTGTCTTGGCAGATTTGGGTGATACGTTCCTCCATGCCTCGCTGGGCCGGCATTCCGACCGGCGGCCAAATGGATTCATTGGTTAGCCTATCCGAGTCAACGCCAAGAAGAATTAGGCCACCCAAGGTGTTGGCGAATGCAGCAACGAGGTTTTGAAGGTCGTTGGGTATGCTTCGCTTATAGTCCAGTCGTGTACCTTCTTTGTGCCGCAGCTGGCAGAAGTCTTCAAAGTCTTGGAAGGTGATCTCATCGATTTGCTTGTACCAAAGGCTCATTGGCGCCTCCCCGCGAACAGAATTCAGTAAGAACATTTATTGTGATTAGACAAGCATGGCAGAAGCAAGGTTCATCAAGCTTCGAGCGAGCCATTTCCCCTCTTTAGCAGAGATCGCAGGAAACCCGGCATCAAAGTCCTTTTCGCAACTGATCTAAACTTACATCGATGCCGAGGATCTTGTAGCGCGACCGGTAAATGTGGCCGAAGATATCCAAGCAGCACACGCCGATGCGCGCCGCTGTTTTCAAACATGCAACTTGGGCGATGTTCCCGACGTTGAATACGTCAGCCGAGAAGATTGTTCGGGATCCCTCTGTTGTGACGTCAATTTGCGTGGTTACCGACCGCTCGTTTGGATGTCCGCCGTAGTCGACCGTTACATCATAAAGCTTCTGAGCAATTACTTGTGTTCGCTGATCGATTCCCTTCAAATGATCCATCACCTTACGAATCGTGAACTCGTTCTTCACTCGCTTTCTGCTCGCCTCATCGTCGTGGCGACGTAGCCAGATTTCCTGACGGGTTGTGTTGAACGCTACAAAGAGTCCGTAGAGGGCGTTTTCCAAGCAGCCGCGCAGCACCATGTAAGCTTCCGCAAGCTGGCCGCCAAGGGCGAGTCGATTAGCTGCAAGGTAAGAGTATTGCGTTCGGATTAGAAAAAACCCGGCGAAGAACTCGGGAGTCTGATGCAAGTTGTCGATCATCAGGCGGTAAACGGTGTCAATGTCACTGAGCCGCTGGTATTGCGGACGACAATTAATATAGGTCGCAACCGTGTTGTACTCCGCATCGTCCAGGAACTTGCTAAGTGGATCGCGAGTCCAGTTCTCGGGCATTTTCACTTGTTTGTCCAACATAAGGATATGCGTTCCCACAACTTGGTCTTTTTGGTTCTTGGTTGGAGGAGCTTTTTTCTTCGGGCCAGTTGGCGTTTTTGGTTCAGGCCTGCGCGCTTGCCGGGTCACGTGCACCGCCTTATGTCTTTGTTTCGTATTCTTGTTCATCTCATGCTTTCCCTTTGAGGCGTTGACGACAGGGGTGACATCCGAATAGTGCAGCGTCTTGACTGGATGGCCTAAGCGGCGATACAATCTCGTGAGCGTTTCAAAAAGGGGTGCTGGTCACCGGGGTTTGGAATCCCGCTCGACAGGCTTTGGACGCTCCCACAAAGCCGAAGTGTGTAGCCTTCGCCTCCGTCAAGCCAACGGGGACATTCTTAATTGTGCAGCCATGTCCAGACGCGGAGACCATTCTCATTAGGCTTCGTGCGGAAACCGGGCCGGTCGGGTTGGCACGCCGAGGGCGGGATGGCAAGCAACGGTCGGCGGGTTCAGGATTTCTGGGCAGCGCCCTTGGCTCGGCTCTCGAAGCGGGCGATTTCTTCTTTCATTTGATTGATGGTTTGTTTGAGCGAGCGAACCGACCATTCGCGGGCGCGGCGATTCTCTTCGGGTTCTTGGGCGAGGGCGGTTAAGCGATCTTCCAGTAGCTTCAATTTGGTTCGCGTCAGCTCAAGTTCGCGTCGGCTTTCGATGCTCATCGAATCACCTCCACCATCCCTTTTGAATTTCCGTGCCGATCCGTGGCATAGATCTTTTCGACGTACAGTTCAAATTCAGTCGGGCCGACGAGGGCGATCTGAATGAAGGGCAGTCCCGCCCATAACTCGGCGTCCGCCGACTCATCCCGCCGAAACGACGGCCCTCTCAGCAAGACGCAATCAATGTCGTTTGGTTCCCACTTGTCCGTGACGAAGCTGCCATTGACAATCACTCGATCCACACCGACGCGCTTGGCCAAATCGACGAGCCAGCGCAGCGATTCCATTTGCACACGACGCAACTCGGGTTCCAGCCCAAAGCGTACAGCGATCTCTTCCAAGGTGGCAGGATGGATGCCCGCCGGAAGGTAACCGTCGTTGTTGAAATCCGCAATCATGCTCGTTTCTTTGCACTGGCCACGTCCCCTCCACGACCATCATATCAAAGCCGAAACGCACACTCTACTGCGGAAGCGCCGGCATTTGTGGATCGGCTAGCGCCCACGGGGACATTCTTGCGGGCCGACGTTTCGCGAATCGCTCGACGATCTCGTAGGCCGCGAGTGGCAACAACCAACTGCTCCAGGCTGCGACAACGTACGCTGCCTCGGCACTCGGCACGCCGACCAGTCCCGCCGTACCCGAGATGAGACGAAGGACCACCGCCGAACAGATCAAGACATAAGAGCGGAGCATCCATGGGCGATGCCGGTCGTAGCGGCCGCGGCGAGCGTGAACGACGCCGATGATCGCACAGCTCGCGGTCGCCGCCGACAGCAGGAGAAAACTCAGTCCCGCCGGCCAACCGCCGAAGGCATGCCGGGACATGACAACGCTGCTCGGAAGCACGAGCAGCAGCAACACGACGACTTGAAACATGGAACACGGGCCGATGCTAACCAAAAGCGTCATTACCGTTAGCATAAGCGTCCTGGCCGGCGCATGAAATGGACCGAAGCAACAGCTAACTTGTCATCGATGCACTCTGTTTCGGGAATCGCCCGTTCGGCAGCGACCGGCCTGCAGAAGGCCGTTAGCGAGGCACGGTGAGGCCGAGTATGGAAACCCTTCACCCCGAACCGGCATACTTCCGTAGCAGAATGACCATCGATCTCACGTCGGGCACGTACTGCAAAAACGTACGGGTAAGCCGAATCGCGCGCCCATCGCGCGCGTGGAGGACCACTTCCCATTCCGTGCGCGCGCTAAAAAAGCCGGGCTTTTGCAAGTCCGAGCGCCGGCTCCAGACAGTAGCAACCCCCAAGCTCGTCACCTCCGTGCGGTTGACCTCGACGTCGGCCAGTTCGTCCCAGGCGAGTTCCGTAACTTTCTGCCCCTCGACAAGCCTCAGGCCATGCCGCCGAACTTCAAAGGATCGCCGGCTGTTGAAAAGGCTTATGGCGGCCATTACCGGGCCGGCAACCAGAAGGGCAACTCCAGCCAGCATAATCTTGAAGGGATACGGACGATGGAACTGGCAATACAGCAACACGCCCCCGCCGGGCACGCACATCAAGACCGCGACCATGACACCGGCTGCCGTGTTGGGCCGGTAGATCTTGATCACTTTTCCCAGCGGATCACCATGGCCCATGACGGTCCTCTTTCAAAGGGGACGGAGCAGTTCAACGGGGCTCCGGCCCTTCTTGCCCATTGGTCGATTGCCGCTGCTTCTGGGATTTCGCTAATCGCGCTCGCGTTTGTAGACGCGGCCGAAATCGACTTGCTCGAAGCCGAGACTCTGAAAGAGCTTCACGGCCGGCTGATTCCGCTCGATGGTCTGGACTTCCACGAGGCCGAAATATTGTTCCTGCAAATAACGAAGGACGTTCACCATGAGGAACTTGGCCAACCCCTGACGGCGAACATCTTCGCGGGTGAGAAGGTTCAAGATGCCCACGGACGGCAAACCCCATCGCCAGCTAAACCCTTCCATCTCCCAGACTTCCGCCCGCGCCACCGGTTTACCGCTTCCGATCTCCTCCAGTCGAAATTCCAAGGGCTCGAGCGGACCAAGCACGCATTCTTGCCACCAGGTGCCGGTGCTGGTGCGGGGAACCACCCGCAGGTCGAATTTTTTGCGAAGGGCGGCGAAGCGTACGTCGGTGACGTTGACCGGCTGTTCAAGCCGGCGTTGAAAAACGAGGCAGGTGCTCCAAGCGCCGTAGCCCTGATATTCCATAAAGGGAGCGGCCGCGGTGTCGCTGGCCAGAAACCCGGGTTGATCGCTACCCCCATAAAGGCCGAAATAAAAAGGGTTCGTCGGGCGCATGGCGCCGGCATAAAGGGTGCGCGCGCCTTTCGCCAGTAGGTACTCTTCGCAACGTCCGAGCAGCTCGGAGCCGATGCCGCGATGCTGATAGGCGGGGCGGACGCCGACGATGCAGGTGACGCCGGCCGTCGTGCTGATGAGGTTTTCTGAACTGTTGCATCCAAATCCGGCGTGCGCGAAGCCGACCCGGACCGGCCCATCGACCGCCACCACGAACCCGGCCGGATCGAAAAAAGGCTTGGAGAATACGAATCGCTCGAGCGCGGCTCCATGCCGGAGTTGGACACAGCCCCGGCCCAAAAACGTCTCGTTCCAAATCTCCACCAGACCTGGCGGGTCGTCGTTGCGATAATTACGATATTGGACCACGAGGCGATCCCTTCCAGTCCGGTCGTCGGGCACTTACCATCCTGAGAATCAAACCTACTCGCCAATTATAAGTCGGCATCCAGCTGACGCAAGCGCTCACTCCTTGGCAAGCGAATGACAAGATGCGGCGGGCGCGAAACGTAAACCACTCACCACTCACCACTCACCACTCACCACTCACCACTCACCACTCGGGTGATCGCTCCTTCCGAGGCCGAAGACACCAGCGCGGCGTACTTGGCGAAAACACCGCTGGCATAGCGAGGCGGGGGCGCTTTCCATTGGGCCAATCGATTCTTGATCTCGGAGTCCGGCAGGTCCACATCAAGCCGGCGCTGGGGAATGTCGAAGGTGATGGAGTCGCCGTTGCGAACCGCGGCGATGGGGCCGCCATGTGCAGCCTCCGGCGCCACATGACCCGCCATGAGGCCGTGCGTCGCCCCGCTGAACCGTCCGTCGGTCATGAGAGCGACGGATTCTCCCAGCCCTTGCCCGACTAACGCGCTGGTGACCCCCAGCATCTCGCGCATGCCGGGTCCCCCTTTGGGCCCTTCATAGCGAATCACAACGACATCGCCGGGTTGAATCGCGCCCGCGGTCACGGCTTTCATGGCGTCTTCCTCGCGGTCGAAGACACGAGCCGGCCCCCGATGATGCAAGCGCTCATGACCTGCCACTTTCACTACGCAGCCCTCGGGGGCGAGATTGCCCCGCAAGATCACCAAGCCACCGGTAGCCTTGAGCGGCTTTTCCACAGGTCGGACGACCTCCTGGCCTCGCGTTTCTATGGCCAATGCGGATTCCTGGGCAATCGTTTGGCCTGTGGGGGTCATCTGACTGCCGTCGAGTTTGGCGGCGCGCAAAAGCCTTTGAGCTACCAATTGAATCCCCCCGGCGCGATCCAAATCCGCCGCGACGAAGCGCCCACCGGGCTTCAAGTCCGCAAGGATCGGCGTCTGTTGACTGATCGTGTCGAAATCATCGATGGACAACGGCACGCCCACCTCGCGGGCGATAGCCAAGAGGTGCAAGACGGCATTGGTCGAGCCTCCCGTAGCGGCGACTCCAGCGATGGCGTTTTCAAATGCCTTGCGAGTCAGTATGTCTCGTGGCTTGAGTCCTCGTTTGAGCTGGTCAACGACAGTTTGACCGGCTTTGAAGGCGACATGTTTTTTCCTATCGTCCAAAGCCGGCGGGCTGGCAGTGCCCATCGGCGAAAGGCCGAGAAACTCCAGGGCCAACGCCATGGTGTTGGCGGTGAACTGTCCGCCGCAGGCGCCCGCGCCCGGACACGCATGATTCTCCAGCTCGCAAAAATCAGCGTCGGACATCATGCCGCGGGCGTTGGCGCCGACCGCCTCAAACAGATCCTGAATGGTGACATCGCGGCCTTTGAATTTTCCGGGTGCGATCGAGCCGCCATATAAGACGAATCCGGGAATATCCAGTCGAATCAAGCCCATGGCGCCGCCGGGGATCGTTTTATCGCACGCCACCAGCACGATCATGGCGTCAAACATATGGCCCCGACCCATGAGCTCGATGGAGTCCGCGATGATCTCCCGGCTCACCAAACTGGTCTTCATGCCTTCGGTGCCCATGGTGATGCCATCGCTGATGGCGATGGTGTTGAACTCCATCGGCGTCGCGCCCGCGGCCCGGATGCCTTCCTTGACGCTGACGGCCAAGTCGCGCAAGTGAAAGTTGCAGGTCATGGTTTCCGTCCAGGTATTGGCGACGCCGATGATCGGACGGGACAAAGCCTCGTCGTCAAATCCAATGGCTTTCAGATAAGACCGAGCCGGCGCTCGATCCCGCCCATCCAACAACACCCGACTTCGATGACGCATATCAAATGGCATGACGGACCTCGTAATTCACAAAACCCTTGAGACTGCCTGGACGAACATTCTACCAAGAGACGGGGCCAGTGGTGAGTCGGGAAGTGGTGAGTAGTAAGTCGGTGAGTGGTGAGTGGTGAGTGGTGAAGAACTCTGGAAGGAGGTAAAATGTCCACAGAGGAACATGACATGAAAAGCAAATGGAAAAATGCTGGTACTTCTGACCACTCACCACTCACTACTCACCACTCACCATCATGAGATGGAGCATTCGCTACCAGTTGCTGGTCCCGTTGCTGATCTTGCTTGCGGGCATTGGGGGCATCAGCACCTGGACGGCCATGGCGTCCGCCCAACGCGCCCGTCATCAGATTGAAAGTCAGGTCCGGAACGTGGCTCGCACGCTGAGCGAGGCCAACATACCGGTAGCCCCTAATTGGTTGACGGAGATGAGAGGGCTGACGGGCGCCGAATATCTTTTGGTTCAAAGTGACGGCCGGACAAATCAAACCTCCGGCCTAGCCGGCGACGCGGGGGAACTGCCGCCGCAGGTCCCGATCATGGACAATTGGAAAACCCTGCGGCTCAGCTCGCAGATTCAAGTGGGGAGAACCTCTTACCTTGGTTGCGGGGTCTCGCTCCATCAACCGGGAGGCGGGGTTCTCTACTTTTTTTATCCCG
>WNFO01006938.1_pt1 | contig 10032 bp, 7 predicted proteins | sample 5400251 | NCBI WGS metagenome assembly WNFO01 (sample SAMN13153354, study PRJNA577476) | soil metagenome | isolation source: 100 cm saprolite under Madrone tree | place: USA:California | collected 2016-06-14
CTCCCCACCTTTGCCGTCAGACCTTCGCAATGGGAAATTGCTGTGGCAGTGCCGCTACGGTCCCTTCTGAGCCTCATCCTGGGCCTCCAACAGAGCTGAGGCCAACTGTGCCGACGCCATCTGCGCCAGTGCCATTACAACGTAACATAGCGAATGAGCCTCCAGTCCCGTCATCCTCTCGACCGCCGTCCCGACATCGCAGTCACTCGTCAGCATCTAAACGCGAATCGACTCACCACAGTGGAACGTCCTCCCAAGATCCAACCCCCCGTAGTAGGACCAAGTCTGCACCACAGCCGCCTCAAATATCCAAGTCGCCATCTCCCCAGGATCCGAGGCCTAGGGCTCGTTCAGTGCACCAGTCTAAAAGAAGTAGTCGTGCCGATTCTAGACCCACGAACCCAGGTGAGATTAATGGAATGCCAGCTATGAATTCTCAATGACCGCTTTATAAGAGCACGCAAAGTCAGGAGTCCGTGCACCCACTATGAGTTATCCCAGCCGTAGATCACTCAACTCAACAGTGAAACAAGTGCTCACTGAAAATCCTCAGTATGTAGCCCGGTTTTTTACGTAAAAACTGCACCTATCTCAACTGTCCATAGATTTCGAATTCTCGTAGTGGGGAAGGTAAGTATATGACACACTCAGCTAATATTTAAGCCAAACCGATACAACTCTTTAATCATAGAGAGGTTCCGGAAAATCTTCGCTCATTAATGCTACTTTCAGGGTGGACATGTCGGTACGTTCTCGGTTTTATTTCGTATTCTGGTCTATTTAACGTGCCCGTGCCACAAAAAAGGCTGCGCCAGGACGCGGGTTCGACATCAATCTAGCGTTTCGTCCAGATGATAATCACCATCTTATTGTTCACGAGTACTCTGGACTTGAACCCGGCGATGCCCACAGCTTGCGAACCGTCCGAGAGTTTATCACAAACCGTACGGACCAGACCCGTGCACCTGCCGAAAGATTACATGCTATCTGGTAGAGAAGTGGCGTTTGAATTGCTTAATTTTTCATTTGTTTGATATGTCTTTTCACAGGATCTGTATCCCCACGTCCGATGCCATTGGTGGGATCATTGGCGAGGGTATAGATGAGATTTTGAATATGAGAAGAGGTAAGCACAAGTGAAGTCCAAGGCTTTTATATTCCATTAATAGGAGACTTAGTCCCCGTTGTTGTCGCATTTACTAAGTCTGACCTGGATTTCCCTCATATCTTGGGGTCCGAAGGTGGAAATTATCAGTACCAGGATCGTACCAGGACCAGGGCATACGCACAATGCGAACAGTTGTGCCGTTCCTTGTTTCGCAAGGAAGCCAGGGATGTACCAGCAGAGCTCGTTTCTGGTGATTACTATTACTCTCTTTGGAATAGTCCTTGGACGTCATCATTTGCTAACAGTGGTGCCACAATACGGTGCTCTTATAAACAATTTAATTGTGACGACCGATCGATTCATCATGGGCTCGCGTACTGCCCCTTCTTCGCGGTCGAGTTCACAAGGAGCGAAGCCACGGATTGCGCCTATTCCTCTTGCGTGGTCTGTGGCCTTGCGAGCTTCTCGGGATATCACCATTCAAGCTTCTATTGAGTACGTTGCTCGTTGTTTGTCTGTCGACACTCATCTCATTTATCTGTTTTGCTTCTCAGGATTGGACGAAGCCGTGAGTATACCGACCTTACGGACAAACCAAGTCTGATAAACTCATTCTCCCCTAGGATATTGGCGTAGCCTATGGTCGAGTCTCGACTTCGCTGATCAACCCCTCAAGAGCTGCGTGAACATCATTCATGTTGATATCGTCGAAATATGGAACTTGTGTGACAGGCACAATGTTAGTTCTCCCCAGTTGCCTGTTGTTTAGGCTGCTCAACGGAATCAGTATCTGTCAAGCAACCAATTCAAAATTAGCATGTCCCATGTTGTTAAAGATCTAGCTATACCAGCTGGCGGCGCATCGCCGAGGTAGGTGTATTACACAACAAGTAAATATGTCCTGTGGATTGAACTTGCTGATAGTGACTGGAATGTATCTGGAGAGAAGCTTGCGGATTGGGTTTACGATGTATATCGAGGCAGGTGAGTGAACATCTAGAAGTGTCACCAACTGGCTGCTAACTCTCTTCTTGCTTACCAGTCAGGAGAATGTTCGATGCGTGATGGGCTACATCGTAAACCTCACCGTAATCCTGGACGACATTTTCAGGACAACCGGTGGTAACGTGACAGAAAATGCCGCTCTGAAGGTTATGGGCACCCATTTCAGGTCTGGTCGCAGGGATAGTATTCATCGGGACATCCGCAGCTTTGTTACCGAGACATTCTCGATCAGATTTGCCGTCCCGCAAAAAGATTTGGTCTTGGAGAAGATCATCGACTTGATTAGACAATATAGTGTTCCCCCCAATAGCTGACGATTGCTGGGTTGTCAAGCATGTCAGCACTGGATTTCTTATTTGTTAATAAGTTACATGTTACATTCAATGTATATATTTTCTTTAAGATCTGCATTTTTACATCGCACCACGGAACAAAGAGCAAACTCGGCAAAGACGCCATCATGATCGCAGTATACCGTGGGACTAACCTGAGAGCGGTGAAGTAGGGATTCTATAAAGCGGAAGCTTAGCGAGTGGGCTGCACAGAGCTTGACTAGCTTGACGGGTGACAACTGGCAGTTGTCACCCGTCAAGCTAGTGGATGGGTGCTCGTAGTCGTTCACCTCTGTTGGATAGGGCATTATACAGTGACAAGGAAGGGAAGCATCGCAGTACAGTGACGTGGCTATGGAAGACTCCCACATGACATCTGCTGTATGCTCTAGCAGTGCTCTAGCCCCCCCGAGGCTCCGTGTAATATCACCTGAAAGAGAAATACAATCGGTGCGAGCCATAGTAATGGTCCCGAAAATACCATTCCAACCCATTTAGTAATTGGTCGGTGATAAGATGGTCGTACCGTATACGAAATGCTCTTCGTGATGTACACGCGGTCACCCTTTTTCAGGCTTGCGAACCCCATGAGCGGCCTAGTCCCAGAGGACGACAGTATCTATTGAACAGGCGCAGATTAGCGTCATCCACGATTCAATACATAAGATAAAAGGTGCTCACACATTGCTTCGAGAGAGGGGAGTGAGTTCGACGATAGGCCCATAATACTACCCAGTAAGGAAAAGGACGCACAACAAAAGTACACTTGTGTCCTGGAGGCTGGAGCGGGTCAGATGCCCAAGTGTCGCATTTGTGGCGTCAGATTTTAATATCTTCAAGCGGCTCAAAATTACTTATGACATCACTAATGCGGGGTTAAACACATAGGCGCTCATGAGGGATTGCGAGGCAAATACTGCAATACAAGGTTATCCCCGACTTTTGTGATGGAGATCAACCCGTGTTGAAGAAGGCCTTGCGCTCATTGTCGTAATCACGGAATTATTTAGGATCGAGCAGACGGCGTCAAATATGGACGGTAAGCACAAAAATAGCCGCATTGAGAAAGCGCATGGACGGACGTTCAAGTTTGCCAGTGATTCATGGTTTCCTTCTCGCTATCTGCCACGGAGGCGTTGTTGTCAAACCACCCGTCTTCGCATTAACCCAGTCCCCATGAAGAGTGCTGCTGTTGAGACGCCTGTAGAAATACATGACATAGTCTATCATTTACGCGGCCATCTCCATACATCCTTCCAGCGTCAGACGACCCTGCAAAAGTTTGTCTTCATCAGAGGCTCCAGACGAGTGAGAGAAAGATCCGAGTCCCCATGGAGCAACTAGTACAAGCTCAGCCGCCGAACCATGAAGCCAGAAGACGGAGAAAAGCTTAGCCAGGTCAATGAGGTCGCGTAACTTAAAAAAATAAATCCGAGTCGGGCCTGTGGAAAAACCGTAGAATGCGCTCATTGATGCGCTCTGCCTTGGCTTCGTTGACTCGGATGTGATCCTTTCAGCGTTGACGTTCTCGGGGCTCCTACAACCTGAGCTCGTTTTTTTGGCGAAGCAGTGAGACGGTCAATGCATACTATTTTCTCCACAATTATCGCATCTTTCCAATCCAGAAGAGATGGTCAGTGCTACTGTACAAGACATAACTTATATTGACCCACAAAAGAATAGAGGTCATAATCTACTTCATTGTGCCCCTACATGACTTGATTGATTGTGTGGTCGTGACCGTGACCGCCTCCAAGGATGAAATTTGATTGAAAGTTTGACATGCGTGGGCCCGCTTCTCTGGTATTTCATATTTTATCAAAAAATTCCAGGTGATTGGGCCACGTTCCTGTCACTAGTCCTTTTTTATAATGTCCGTACTTTACGGTATTACCATAGCAAGTATCGTCCTTGGCTATCCGTTCCTGTACGTCACTAGACGTGTGAAGCACTGGTGGAACCACCAGTAACTTAACTTGAAATACAGATGGATACGTAGTTGATCTGCATTCTGGAAAGGGCATCGGAAGCCTGAGCGTCAGATAATGACCCTTTCCTTGATCTCCTGTCGAGCGTGAGTACCATCCACTTGAAGATCAAGAAGAGCCTATCACAGCTGTTGACATTGCGTAACTGAGAAAAATTTTCAAGGTATCAGTCAGGAAGCTAGGAGACTTCGGAGCGGAATTGGCGCGAGTGGTACTGTACCGTAATATTGACAGCCTGCAGAACGTGCAAGGCGTCGGCGGTACCTGCCACATGGGTGTTAACTCTGCGCCAATACCGCACGAGGAAGCTCCGCGTCTTTGTTGGTGTTTACATTGGAGCCCTTACGCGCTTATGGATTGTTTATCATGATAGCCATCGGCCTCGGCGATTCGGCCGAAATAACCGCCCAAGCGATTCTGAACGTTGATCTGAATAAGGCCATCTCGGCGGACAAATGCGAATTCAGTGTCCCAATGTCCTGAGCGATCATCATTGACCTCGTCGTTTCAGAATTTTACTACCTGGTCAAGACCGTATTCAGATCTAACATATAGAAGTCCAACTTACTCGCGCGGGTACTTTCGTCAGTTGGTCTACAAAATGTGAAATTCCTCGCCACCGAGCAAGCACGGTGATCAAACCGCCCACCGGGGCCTCAAATGGGACCATGAAAGCTGCAATAAGGGAAAAAAAATGAGTAGGAGTAGAATGTCTTGAGAAGCGCCGTTGGGTAGCACGAGTGAGTTCAGTAGGATAGAGATAAAAGCCAGAATGGAGGGGTCGCCAATGCACAAACGGCTGGGTCAAGGTACGACGGCTCGTCACTCGATAGGGCGTGAATATGCCTGAACCACTGTGGCAAAATGGCCATGGAGGAATCCAACATGACAGCTGCTGCAACTTAAGCCCCTCAGACGCTTAAAATGTGTAATACCACCTCGGAGAGAAACACAATACATGCTGTTGGGGGCATCCACGATTGTGATGGGCATGAAACGGGAAACGGGAAAGAAGGTCGGCGATGGCTAGGTGACTAGAGATGGAGAGAATATGTTAAAGATATACAGTGGTCAGCATGAACTTTTCCAACGACGAGGATTATATAGGATTTATGTATGTACAGTAACAGCGTCTATTGGCCTGGGGAGTTCCGAGGGGCGACGCAGCGAATAGGAGACACTTCTGGTGTTGGTGCTGGCCCATGGGTGGGTCTCAGGCAATGGGAGAGCAAAGAGACAGTCACGGTTGCAGTACTGCCGTAGCGATTTCCGATGGGAAAACATGGGAAATTGCTGCGGCAGTACTGCCAACCGTCCCTTCAACTGACCCCCAGCCCTCAGACTCTACAGAGTAGTAGACGTTCAAGTTCCAACCCTCACGCCCATCGTACCCACGGGCCTTTTCAATCAACTGCCAATGGGCAGAGGGCACAATATGACATCACTCGCGTCCTCGTCATTCCAACGCCTTGCGCCCAAAGTCGTCAGGCAACGGCGACTCGGAATTGACCACTACCACTCGAACCCTATACCGGCGTGGTGACACCTACACGCGCCGGATTGTGAAGGCGTATCAATGCCCTCGCAAAGCCGCCTTGACGGTGGCCCGTTTTCGTCTTTCAGTTATTCGGACCACGGTTCACTTCCTTTTTGCAGAGCCCACTTTCTAAAGAATTCAGGTACGTAGTCAGACGTCGTCCCATTAGTTATTATTGCCACTCTACCACCGTCTCTAGATTCAGAATTCTCGTTCAGTTGTGGGAAAGGCCCCTGTTACCTACTGTCGACGGGCCAGAGACACAGACGCATTTTCTTCGAAGCAAGGCTCTGACAAGTCCTCATTCATCAATGCTATCTTGGAAGTGGATATGTCGGTATGTGTTCAGTCGTCTTTGCGTTCCTGCCTTACCAACTTGCATATGCCTCGTATCCGGGAGAACTGCAGCACCGCTCACGTGAAGACTACCACTTCATAGTTCAGGAGGATCCTAATTTTGCATCCTAAGATTTGCAAACCATCTGATTCGCAGCGACACGAATCGCCCAACTTCCAAATTCTGGGTAGAGGCGAGCGTGCCCAACGAATCGCTTTCTATTGAACTAACAGAGATCACAATTGACCCTTGTCGTCGCCTTCACGTGGTTCGCATCGCTGATAGGAACGACTCTCGATACCTCGAATACGCTCGGGCTACTGTAAATGTTCGAGGTTCGAATGATTCTGTCCTGTCCCCCTATTTGTAGAATCTAGAATTATTCTTTCAGCTCGTAGCGCATCATTATAAGCTTTACTGTAAGGGAAAGTGAGCCCACCGGCGTCGTATGTGAACCTAGGGTTCTCGTGATGAATATCGAGACCAGCATCGCAGGCTGAATTCGCAATTATCAAGGCCCTCGACAATTATCAAGGCCCTCGACAATATTTTTTACCATTCGATTTGCTCCACTACTTCGCTTCAATGGTCAACGGGTTAAAGTGGAAAGCATCTGAACAGGCGCAATCGATTGCCCTCGACTTGCGACATTGAACACAGTGATATCATGTTACCGTTTGACCAGATTAAGTGTAGCATCTTCTTAATGCCGATCTGTCATACACAGACCGTGACTACAGTATCCTGAATCCTGGGATTCCGAGAAAAAAAAGTGTCTCGAGGCCTCACCTCACCTCGGATTTTTAAATTATTATTATTTTCAGGACACGGGAGCTGCCTCCGCGACCGCAACCATGACCCTGTGGAATAAAAAGTCATGGTATCCGAGTACTATCACTTACGCAGGTGAAGGTGCAACAACAAATTGCTCAGAAGAGCCGTGTGTGCCACCCGCTCCCTCGCTGTAAACACAGTGAACACCCATGTCGAGGTCAGAGGCCCTGGCATTCAAATTTATTCGATGATGCACCCATCTTATTCATCACCTTCTAGTGCCGCCGTATACTCGCTTTTTCGGCTTTGGAGAGATCTAGCTCTTCCTCGTCTGTGATACTGTCGACGCTTTCCATCAAATGGAATAGCCCTCCAATTGTCACAGTGGTCCCTACTAGCACTATGATATGGGCGTCTATTAGATACTAGTGCGGCCAAAACACAGGCTTCTTTCCGCGTTCACTCTCCTTGTTCTTAACCCACATTTTCGTCGTTGAGGTGAGTGTTTAAAGTTCGCATTCTTCTGGAATGGTCGGAAAATTCCTTCGACGATATAGCTAGTGGACTTGACAGGAACAGGGGAAGTCCAGATTTGGAGATCAGTTAAGGATAATGATATCTGTATGCTGGCGTTCTCGACCTGCGAACATGCCAGTTCAGCGCCTCTTAGATTAAATCGTCCCGCAAAAGGCCCGGGTCACACGAGGACTACACAAGGCTAGCATACGTCTATCTTTGACTACACCTATTACTTGCTCTCCGGCATGGGCCTTTGTACATCAACCACCTCTCAACTCCAATACACAGAAGGGATTGGCCAAGATTCACTGTCAAGGAGTGGGAAGTCCTATCGACAGAGGTATGATTTTTTCTCCCTAATACGCTTGTCAGATTGTGAATAAACATGGTCCATGGGCAACAGTTCACAAGCTAACTCGATCCACATTCTCGACAACGACTCACTTCTGAACATCTTCTATCTCTATCGACCGGCCATCTTGGATGGAGATGAGAATGAGAATGAACTCATTACAGGGGGAAAGGATTGGGACCGCGAACGTTGGTGGTACCGACTCGCACATGTTTGCAAAAGATGGCGAATCCTCCTACTCGCTTCGACATCCTACCTAGGTCTTTCCCTCGTCTGTACCTATGGTACACCCGTCGCAGACATGCTGGCACATTCACCGCCTCTTCCACTCCTCATTGATTATTTTAACCAAGATCGTAACTTCACCGCAGAGGACGAAGCGGGAATGATCCTTGCTCTCCAGCAGCGTGGTCGCATCCGCCGCATCCGTCTTGTGGTGCCTGTTCCTAGTTTGCTGAAGATTATCCTGGCCATCGACGAGGAATTCCCAATCCTGGAATACCTGATTATCATGCCTCCGACCGAGAATAGGAATACCCCCTTGATATTTCCTGAAACATTTCGAGCACCACGTCTACGTCACCTCCTGCTGGAAGACTTCACCCTTCCGATAGGTTCTCCATTGCTCACGACAGCCATGGGCCTCGTCACACTCTGCCTTTTCATCACCCATCCATCCGCCTATTTCCAGCCAAATACTCTGCACCAATGGCTTTCATCCATGCCCCAGCTAGACACATTCTGGGTCTCTTTTTCATTCCCTTCTCTCAGTCATGATGTGGAGGCGCAAGTGTCGCATGCGCCGATCATGACGCACATCACTCTTCCTAACCTTCGCTGGTTTGTGTTCCGTGGTGTCAGCGCTTACTTGGACGCGCTCGTTCGTCGGATTACCGCACCTCGCCTCGAAAAGCTTCAAATTGAGTTCTTTGAACAGCTCACGTTTTCCATCCCAGGTCTCATGCAGTTTATAGGCTCAGCAGAAAACCTTAGGTTCGACAGTGCCGACTTTGAGTTCTCGGACAGGCGAGTTCGTGTAGAGCTGTATCATCGTGAAGTCGAAGCGTGTGTTTTTGCCACAAGAGTCTACTGCTGGCACCTCGACTGGCAGGTATCTTCCGTGGCGCAAATTTTCAACTCAATTAGTCAAATATCCTCTGCGGTGGAGCATCTCACTCTTCGGCACAAGGTTCATGGTCTATCACCTGAAGAGCACAATGAGGTGGATCACGCCGAGTGGCGCAGACTTATTAGGTCGTTCAGCAACGTGAAGACCCTTTCCGTCGACGATGGGCTCGTCGAAGAACTCTCTCGTTTTCTACGATTGGATGAAGGAGAGTCCCCATCGGAGCTGTTACCCGAACTGCAGGAACTCATATGTTCTGGGAGTGCCTTCACCTCGTTCATCCATGCTCGCCAGATTGCAGGAAGCCCGGTGGCCCTGGTCCGTCCTAATATAAGTCCTGTGACCCCTCGCCTTCGTAGCCCAAGTCCAGGGTTTCCGGAGTAACCAGTCTCATTTGACACCGTGATCACACCAATGATCAGCGAGGGGAGTAACCTCGAAACCTGCCCTCAATACTCAATACAATCCTTAGTCTTTTCTATCATTTTACTGACATTTTTTTTACAAATTTCCTGTACGTCCGGCACAGCGACGACGCTCTTTCATAAACCAGCTCGATCATCTTGAAGGACTCGGGTGTATTTAACCAACCTCCTCGCTCGTCGAGGAGGGCATCAAAAATCTCAGTGTGTGTCCCTTTCTTCCTCTTTTCTCTCCAATCAGCCGCACGTTGGGCGCTGCGCTACCTCGCCGTCGCTATCATGCTCTCCCAAGCCGCGGCGACGCCCGACGCCCGTCAGCTCCGAGCCGCACGTACGGCACGTGATATGTGAGATCACGTTGTGCAGTTGGTCTCGGGAGTCATCGTCCGTCTCCGCTTACGTCTCTGAATCCGCCCCAGCCGTTTGCCTCTGTCCTCTGCCATGGGGGTGCTCCGACGTCGTGGTCTAACCTTGGGCCTTCCCGGCTACGCACCAAATTTGGGAGAAGCGTAAGGTGACGTAACTCGTACAT
>WNFO01006939.1_pt1 | contig 10032 bp, 8 predicted proteins | sample 5400251 | NCBI WGS metagenome assembly WNFO01 (sample SAMN13153354, study PRJNA577476) | soil metagenome | isolation source: 100 cm saprolite under Madrone tree | place: USA:California | collected 2016-06-14
TTTCCTAAACTCCATAACAGAATTTCGAAGCGGCTTATACATAACTTCTCACTTTTGAATCTTAGGAAGCCGTTGGGGAATCCGAACCCACAGGCGTCTAACCTTGCCCTCGCAGTAGTTCTTCTCGTCGTCGTCGTCCTTCAGGCGGCTTTTAATGCGTGGCAGGACTTTTCGACCTCGCGTGTTATGGCTTCTATCAAGGGTATGCTGCCCGCCGACGTCGTCGTCCTCCGTGATGGAGTGCAGACGAGCCTCCCTGCTGCTTCGCTCGTCCCTGGAGACATTGTCCACTTGGTTATGGGGCAGAAGGTGCCCGCCGACGTCAAGATAATTGATGTTTCCGGCGACCTGAGATTCGACAGGAGCGTGCTCACTGGCGAGGTATGTCATGATGTCATGACGCGCGCCCACTCGCTGCACGCTCCTTTCTTTATTTTTTCCGCTAACTATAGTTGTTCCTATTGTAGAGCGAACCGATCGCAGGACGCTTGGAAAAGACGAATGACAACATCCTCGAGGTACGTAGTGTTCCGTCTAGACTTACCTCTTCTTACATGTGCTCCGTTTTTCTGATGCCATTTCCTAGACAAAGAATATTGCTCTTCAAGGGACACTTTGCGTCAATGGATCCGGCCTCGGCCTCGTCTTCCAAATCGGCGACAACACTGTCTTGTGTGTGTTGATTCCCGTCTCATCCCGAGCACTAATATCTATCTCACACCGTATCCATGACACAGTGGGCGCATCGCGAAGCTTTCTTCGACTGAGCCGTCATCGATGACGACACTACAGCGCGAAATTTTCCGATTTGTCGTGATCATTGCCAGCCTTGCGACGCTCCTGGCCATTATCATCGTCATCCTATGGGCCGCATGGTGAATACTGCCCCCTCAGCAGCCGTGATGGCGTGAAGCGACACTCAGGTTCTTTTTTATTGCAGGTTAAGAAACAGCTATCCGAATTACATCAACACCCCAACGCTTCTTATCGACATTGTCTCAGTCATGGGTACCGTCTCTCGATCATCCTGGTTCAATTGGATTTATTAATTGTTTGTTAGTTGCATTCATCCCCGAGGGACTACCGATTGCGGTAACACTGTCCTTGGCTAAAGTCGCGCACACCCTGAGCAAACACAAGGTCTTATGCAAGTGAGTGCCCTCGTCTACAACACATATATTAAAGTATTTAGTAAGATGCCGGTACGGGCAGGTCGCTATCTATCGTCGAGACTCTGGGTTCTGTGAACGTTTTATGCTCGATGTGTTCCGTTGTTTTCTTCGGCTTCCGGCGCTAATTTCCGCACAGGATAAGACCGGCACGCTTACACAGAATAAGATGCATGTCGAGGATGCCGCCATCTATGACACTACATTCGCCGTCCCAACCCTACGCGAGCAGCTGGAATCAGCACAACCTCTGGTGGCTGAGAATATTCGCCAACTTCCTGCGGTTTCCGCTATTTGTAATGCAGCTACCTTTGAGGGTTCTCCTTCAGACTCGAAGCGGAACATTATCGGGGACGCGACTGGTAAGGAAACTGGTGCCTGATCTACAAAGAAACATTTCGCATTCTCACGACTGTTGCATCTTTCTTCGGACTAGATTCGGCAATCCTGGGATTTGCGGATAACCTTATTTCCAGTGATACCATTCGTGCGCGGTGGCGACATGTACACAAGATTCCTTTCAACTCTAAAGTGAGCCATTCAAACCTGAGCGATGCCCCTCGAGTACTAACGATTTGACCACCTCTAGACCAAGTTCATGCTTACATTGTCGGAAGCGGTTCCCCCTACCGACGAGTCAGGGCCACTTCCTACGCCACTTACATCATGGGATTCGTTCGGCCCCAGCGATCTCCTACTTTGCGTCAAGGGCGCCCCGGACGTTCTCCTCTCGCGCTGCACACAGGTCCTCGCGCCTGGAGGCGACAGACCCCTGAACCTCACCTACGCTGCTCGCCAGCGCATCGTCGCAGTCCAGGAGCAGTGGGCTGCCCTGGGTCGTCGCGTGCTGGTACTGGCGCGACGCACGATAAAACGTGACCTTCTCCCCAAGCATATTGACCCTTATGCAGAAGGCTTTGACGAGCTTATCGACGGACTCAATTCGGAACTTGTCATTGTTGGTCTCGTCGGCTTGATCGATCCACTGAAGCCAGATATCCCTGAGACGGTTCGGTGCGTAAAGATTGAAAGATTCTCTCTGCGAGCGTGCCGCGCTAACGTTATCTTTCTACACCTCAGGGTATGTCGTGGTGCCGGAATTCGCTTCTTTGTCGTGACTGGGGATCATCCTGCCACGGCTGTCGCCATTGCAGCACAGGCGGGCATTATCTCTAATCCGGCAACAGTACACCACGCTTCGGATCTGCTGGACCGGACGACGGAAGAGGACGAGAACGAGAAGGTAAAGGAAGATATAATGGTGACGCGCGAAGCGGGCGAAAAAGCTCCCCAACAAGGCATTGTCATCACGGGCACTGAGCTCGAGACGCTCACTGAAGAGCAAGAGAACACCCTATGCACGTATCAAGAAGTTGTCTTTGCGCGCACGACACCAGAACAAAAATTACGTATTGTGCGTTCTTTGCAGGCTCGTGGTGGGGTTGTCGGCGTCACGGGAGACGGCGTCAATGATGCGCCCGCGTTGCGCGCGGCGGATTGCGGTATTGCGATGGGTAGTGGGTCGGATGTCGCGCGTGAGGCTGCGGATATGGTTCTCCTTGAGGACTTCTCGGCTATTGTTGTCGCACTGGAGTATGGTACGTTTTTTCTGCTCTCCGCCGTCTGTCTTGCGTATCGTTGATCGTTATCTTGTCTTGACCACACGCTTTCATAGGCCGTTTGGTGTATGATAACCTTAAGAAGACGATCTTATATCTTCTTCCTGCGGGCAGGTGGGCGACATTCCTCAGATGCTGCCTATAGCGTTCTAACTTAATACATTATGGACGTCTAGTTTCTCGGAGCTCATGCCTATCGTACTCACCGTCGTCATTGGTGTTCCACAAATGCTTAGCAACATTCAGATGATCCTAATATGTGTTGGCGTGCGTCCTTTCCCGTGTTGTTTTGTCGTGTCATGCTAAAGTGGCTCACATGGACGTGCTTGGGATATTGCAGACGGATGTCCTTCCCGCACTGAGTATGTGCTTTGAACCGCCAGAAACTGGCTTACTGTCCCGTCCACCGCGTAACGTACGAAAGGAGCGCTTGGCCAATAGTCGCTTGCTCCTCCACGCCTATGGCTTCTTCGGCATCCTCGAGTCACTTTGTGCCATGTCGATGTCAGTCATAACTCCCTCACTCATATCAAAAAGTATTTAAATATTCTGACGATGATGTATATATGCAGGTCGTTTTGGTACTTGCAACGCAATGGCGTGCCGTTTTCCTCGCTGGCCCTGAAGTTTGGCAACTATCCCGAGGCTCTGACGAGTGACCTGCTCAATGAAGCGCAGAGCGTCTACTTCTTCACGCTAGTCGTGACGCAGTGGGGGTGCGTCGCCACCTTTCTTTCACTTTTGTTTGCCTGGGAAGCTGATATGTTTTTGTAGTAACTTGCTCTCGACGCGTACGCGAAGGTCGAGTATTTTCCAGCAGCCACCAACGTGGGGCGTGAACCGCGCTGTAATACCCGCCGCGATCTGCGCGCTGCTCATAGGCATTTTCTTCTGTTATGTGCCCGTCTTGTACGTCTTTCTCTCTTTTCCTCCTCTTTCTCACTGTAGTTGACTTGTGCTTCCCAGCCATCACATATTCCAGACAAGTAATATCCCCGCAGAACACTTCTTTATACCCATGACTTTCGCCTTGGCATTAATTGTGTAAGTAGACTCCACGCAGCATCAGCCTCTCGTTCGTGTGTTTTAATGGGACTTCCTTTTTTTTTTCTGCTTGCAGTCTAGACGAGACGCGAAAACTCGCCGTTCGCACCTATCCCCGCAGCTTCATCGCTTGGTTGGCATGGTAAAGAAACATTTATGACATACAATACTTTCCCCATACATGTGGAATGTGGAATACGGAGAGTCAAGGATTATCTTTCTCTAACTGTCACCCTTTCCATGTAATGAGTACCACGAATTATTACTGTAGTAGCTAGATTTTGTATTTTGCGCGCCTTCCAGTGGATATAGATGACTAAGCCGATGAATGCCACGTCATGTCTTTCCTGATACTTGTCCTGCGATATGCTTTCTTTCTGTATCCTCATCTGCTTTGCCGTCCAACTTTGACCTTATCTTCATATGCGCTGCTACCCTAGAAGCTCACAGAATGGAAGATCTACACAATCGTTGCCTCGCATCCACCAGTTTTCCGACTTTGCATACAAACGTTTCAAAATTCCCGACTCCCTCCCATCCTCAAAGTATTGTTCCGTTTGAGAACGAAATTTCCCCTCCTGTTGCTCATGTGCAATATGCCGCTGAGCAGAACAAGCCACCTTGTCAACCTTTCGTGGACAGGTTGACGAAATGGCTTGTGCTGACCTCGGCTAATGCGCCCTGCACTATTTTATTTTTTCTTGAATATCAAGGTATTTTTCTTCTGCTCTGGTTCTATCACTCAGGCTTCTGGTGTTATCATCGGTGAAGGTATTTTGTCTTCTATTTTGCGGCGAGTTGGCGTCGCTTAAGTTATTTCGTCGTCGTCAGTGCAAGGTGGTTGATGACGCCAATGTTGGCCACAGGCTAATCCTTTCGCAGCTAGGGTTGTTGCCGAATGTGACTGTGAGAGATGGTCGTGGTGAAGATCGTGGTGGAAGTTTTGTTTATCCTCGTCATAGCGAAAGGTTCAAAGGACAAGGTGCGTTGATATCTCTCAGTGGTCGACTCGTTGGCCCAGGAGGAGGTTTGGATTGGAGTCACTGAACGACCACACTGAGGGGTGTCGACGACGAGGCAGATGGCGTCATCCGGTGTATGGGACGTTGCAAGCAACCCTCAAGAAGGCGTGAGGTATGTCGCAATGGCTTCTAAGGCATCGAAAAGTCACCAAGTTTACAGTCTACGATCGGTTGATCCACCAACCCAGCTGTTCTCTCATGCGAAGCCTCCGGCGAATGAAGGTCTTCCGATTCGTTCCTGTAGATCCACGTGCCTCTCTGTCTTATGAGTCGCCATGTCTCGCGATCGTCTCTCAATTGCAAACTAGAGAATGCTCTTCCCTGAGCCTGTTTTCGCCCTGGGAAAGCGTTCTTTTATTTGCCTTGGGAGATTTGGATAAAAGAAAGAGAACAAGACCGGCACCCCTCAAATTGATGAAATTATGTGACGGCGACTTCGCCAGCCGACTGTAAAGGTATTTGTAGAGGGAAAGAGATAATGAGGTCCAGGAGTTCCTACCTCGGTTTTGACATGACGCACTCGCCTGCATTCACCGTGCGCACGATTGCGCACTGACAATATCGAGGATGTAGTTAATGAGGGTACGAATATTTCCGGAACCTCATCTCTCGAGCGAGTCTCAGCTTTCGAATGAGCTCCTTGACGTTCGCCCATTAGTAAGCACTTATCTGCTATGACACGTTGCCAATCCGAGTCGTATATGTCCCTCAATATCTCCCCATACAGTATGGGGAGGTATCATGAATGTGATATCGTTTGGTATGACATACCCAATGATGTCAGCTCTTCACTCGTCTGTTGCTACCACCTCTAGTCCTGCCATGCCACCATCACGGCGGAACTGCTGGCGCTGATACGATGGTACCACCGACGTGAATACCTGTGCCCGGAATAGTCGAAGTGCAAGTGGATATCGGAGCATTCGTGTATGACGGCCTTGTGCACGCCGATTGCGATGCAAACCATGCTTTAGCCCCTTGTATTCTCTCCAGCTACGTACCGCATGAACTGCTAAAAATGTCCATATCCTATTCGAGTTCTCTACCATTTGTAATCTACGAAATATACATCAGAGAATACACATATAAGAGTGGCATATAAGCACATCGCAACATAGTTTAGCATCCACGGCCATAGGACTCTGAAAACACCGCATCCCGTTCGATCTGCGCAGTTAACCAGAGTGCCGCCCAGTTAGTACCACGGTGGGGGACCACGCGGGAATCCTGGGTGTCGTGGTTTTTCCTTTTTGGTTGCCGGTTATAACTCACATCCGCCGAGCTCTGAATCTTGCTCTGTGAATAGCCATATAAGTACTATGAGATGATAATGTGTTCAATTTATCGCTTTAGCTTTAGCACTTTAGCATCGATGTGCATCCGTAGTGATCTTCACGTGGTTGTACAGTACAGCATAATCTCAAGTTTGTCGGCGTGGGAGTAAAAATTCTGTTATTTGTCCCTTGCTCAACCAAAAATTGTATTTCTTATGGGTTCTGGCAAGTCATCTGGTGTGATTTTCATGAGTTCCAGTTAGTTGTTGAGGAGATACAGCCAACAGAACTGGATTTCGGAATTTCAGGATATTGTGTACTAAAGCTAGCTACTTAGTCTAGCTACCCATATGGCTATTCGCAGAGCAGTTATAAACGACAACCAAAAAGGAAAAACCACAGCACCCAGGATTCCCGCGTGGTCCCCCACCGTGGTACTAACTGGGCGGCACTCTGGTTAACTGCGCAGATCGAACGGGATGCGGTGTTTTCAGAGTCCTATGGCCGTGGATGCTAAACTATGTCGGGAAGTGACCATATGTATGTGTTTACAAAATTTCTCACACCCTGAAAAAGACAATAAGCGCGTGACAATGATCGATGGATCCTTTTTACGGCATCCCACGGAGCGCTGATTTGGGGCACTTACGGAAAATCGGCTCAAGACCAACCCTTACAACATCGCATCCAAGACGCTTCCCCCTTGGCTTCAATCCTGCGTCTCTCTCCCAGCCCAATGCTCCCATGCTTTGTGAGAGCAAAATTTAAGACAAGTCCACGCTTTCCCTTAGACCTTAGGCCTCATCAGCAGTCATCGGCGAAAACGTCGCGAGTTGCCGTCCTCATCGATTCCTTCAACCACATGATAGAGGACTTTTTCCCTTCGTTCCACTGATCATGATGTCCCGCTGACCATGGTTAGGATGTTTTTCTGAGTGAAACTCAGAAAGTATTTCAAGAATGTTTTGGGGAAGAAAATGGATCGAGATGCGCCTCTCTGGTTACCGGGCCACCGAATCTCTCAAGATCACCCACACCTTGACGGGTAGATGAGGTAGGCGATAAGGTATAGGACATCCTTTGTAACGCGTGGGTGTCGTAGATGAGGCGCAATATCATTGACAAAAGGCGCAAGATATTCGCAACAAGGTTCGGGGCACTGATGACATGGCGCATACTTGACGGTTCGTGATCCCCTAATCTATCTGTTGTCTCGCCTTACAAGATCCAGACATCCCCACGAGGAGTTAGCACATCGATTCCCCTCTCCGACTGCCCATCGTCTCATTCATCCAAAAAATCCCAATATCGGATTCGACGCTTTCCACATCGGACCATCTCTGTTCTCTAGTACATTTCCATTCATTGAAAATACTTCCTTGTTTGTCAGTATTTTCAAAGAATGGAAATTAACTAGCAATCGCCTGTCTTTCCTTTACTCTAGCAATGTCATGGATCGCGGTCGTCTCGACTGCGAGCCAGAGGACGCTTTTTCCTGAACTGGTTACAGGTCCGGGAAAGTGCGTCCTCTAGATTACCTTTCCTCTTCACCTTCCTTCCTCCGGCAAAGTCTAGGTAGTTGGCACTCTCCGAGTCCGCAATCATACAGGACATCACGAAACCAGCCATCGCATGCATCGGTTTTACTTAACGAAGACGACCGGGACCAACTCCCTTTGCCAATCCATAATTCCTGGTTCGCCACTTGGTTCGACGTATCTCCCTTAAGCGCGGGTCGCGGGGAAGCCCGCGAGAAATGGGAAACAAGGTTCACCCCGTCTTTGTATCACCACTCTTATCGGGGTCCGCTACTTTCCCAAGTGCAACCCGATTGTTGAAACTCAGCTTCCTTTTTTTATCCACCCTAGCAGTCCTTTGTACGCCTGCCACTCAAAACCCTGTCATGTTTCAACCAAACAGAAGTCGTCGATCGATTCCCTTTATCTATTAAAGGGTTTGGAAAAAGGCAAGTTACGGATGACCAATTTTGCCATGGCGCGAAGGTGAGCCATCGATAGTGGGCGACTCATGCGTTTACCTCATTGGCTGGAGAACTCGATTAAAAAATCTCAGAGAATCGAGGAACAATCTACGATTGACCCACGAGAGTGCACGGCCCGCCAGTAACAGTAACTTAACGCCACAGCAAGCACACTGGCACTACACCACTACTACAAGGTGGGTTGCTTGCCTGTTAGCTGCACCTAATCCTGTGCAACAAATGCCGACCCCCTTCAAGTTCCACCTCTCACTTCTCGTCTACTACTGCCATCGATCTTCCATTCTCTGGAGAGGTCCGAGTCGGCCAAGGTGAATCTACTTCCGACTCCCAACCCCCAAGGTATGCTCCTTACTCTTATACCTTATCGATTTCGTAGTGAGACACGGCTGACTGACGCCAGACCACCTAGTACTCCTATCCACATCATCGACGACGATTCCCTTCTTGATATATTCTCTCTCCCGACCGGTGATTTTGGACAAAAGCGAGGCCGACACTAACCAGATCGTAGGGGGTGGGCAACGAAGCCATGAACAGTGGTGGTATAGACTTGTACAAGTAAGCGTGTTGTCGATGGTGATACCTCATACTCGAACCAGCGTTCCGCCTTCGGTTTTCCCTTGTTCCCGCACGTGGAACACCCGTAGCTAGCGCATTCGCCTCCGCTTCACCTCACCATCGATCACCTTAAAGAAGATAATGACATCACAGGAGATGAACAGGGAATCATCCTTGCATTGCGGCACCGTAATCGTGTGCGCCGCATCCGCCTCTTTAAGCCCATTCCAATATCGCAAAGGCTCATTATTGCCCTAGACGGGGAATTTCCGACATGGATACATGTATGTCATGCCTTTACGATATGTAAGGCTTACGGTCGAGCACAATATGAATCTGAACTTTCCAGAAACATTTCGAGCACTTCGTCTATGTCAAACCTCGTCTATGTCAACTCTGGCTGTTGAGCCTTGACATTTCGATCGGACCTCCATTAATCAAGTTAAATATGGGGGACCTCGTCAACCTGTCGCTCGACTCAATCCCACCCTCTGCTTACGTCCACCCGAATGCTTTACTTCAACGGCTTTCACTCATGCCGATGCTCGGGACGACTTTTAAACTCCTATTTTCCCAGCGGTAACATCGAGAGGCAGTATGACGACGCACGTCAACTTGAACGCAAACCAGCGGAGGTTAGGAAACTCCTGACGTCCGCTGGTTTGCATTCCAAGTTGTCAGCGCCTACTTGGAAGCGCTTCTTCCTCGGGTCACCATACCTTTCCTCGAGACTGTTCGAGTCTATTTTTTCAACCAACTGACCTATTCTGTTCATGAGCAATGCAGGGAACCTTCGACTCAACACTGCCATACTCACTTTCTGTAAGGATTGCTTCGACGTGATGTCGTACTATCTTCATGAGAGGGCCAGGAAATTTAGTCTTAACACGACGCTCGGAGGCAGACACCTCGGCTGGCAGGTAACATCCGCAACACAAGTTTTTCACACACTAGGTGGTGGAGCATCCTAACCTTCTATATCGGAGGCACGTGATATCCTTAGAAATGGAACTACCGTGGCCCGAACTTCTTGGGTCGTTTGGCAATGTAAAGACACTTTTCATGGACGACGGGCTTGTCGGGCAACTCTCTCGTTCTTTAAAACCAGGCGAAGGAGAGCCTCCCACAGAGCTACTACCCGAGCCGCAGGAACTTCCGTATTATGCAACAGATGCCTTGCACGACGCATTCGCTCATTTCATTGATACCCGCCAGAAAGCAGGCCGTTCTGTAACTGTGATACATCTTTCGGCTGACGATGAGACTGCGGTACGTGGCGAAGTGTTCTTCTATCGTCTGGGTTATTCTTCACTTCACTAGCTTCCATCTCCACCACACCTCTCC
>WNFO01006941.1_pt1 | contig 10031 bp, 6 predicted proteins | sample 5400251 | NCBI WGS metagenome assembly WNFO01 (sample SAMN13153354, study PRJNA577476) | soil metagenome | isolation source: 100 cm saprolite under Madrone tree | place: USA:California | collected 2016-06-14
CAGCTCTGTACGTCGGACAGGAGGTTAGGCCCCGCGCGAGTGGAGAAAAAGGAGCCGAGGGCGTACTGCCCTCTTGGCGCTCGATGCGGAGCTTAGCTTTTAGAGTAACTGCGCTCGGACTGTGGAGCGGGAGTCTCGCTTGAACCTGCGAAACCTCGACGTGATCGTGTTCCTCACGTACGTGGGTGTCAAGGTTAATCGAAAGACTCTTCTGTGCAAAAGGAGCGGCGGCGATAGGGAAAACCGCGGGTCTGAAGACCCGCCACTATAAAAGCGGGAACGGCCGCCTGCCCGATGGCAGTCGGGGCAGGCTCCAGGGCCGCGACAAGATTCAAGAAGGAAGATGTTTGTTTTGTTGGCGCGGCGACGGCGCGGTGCGGCCGGAGTGGTATGCTCTGGGGGGATTTGGCCGGATGCGTGTGGACGCGCGGCTGACTGCGGGAATCTGGAGCGAGGATTACCATTCATGATGTTACGACGAAGTTTTTTCTTTGCGATGGCGGCGGTGTTGGCGGGGAGCGTGGGCGCTGCTTCTGTTGGTGCGCAGGCGCGGCCAACGACGACGATTGAGGCGGACGAGCCGCAAAAGATTTTGCTGTGGGAGGACGGCGCGCCCGGAGCGCTCGGGACGGAGGAAATCGACAAGCCTTCACTGAGTTATTACGCGCCGTGGGATGGAAATCCGTCGGGGACGGCGGTGATCGTCGCGCCGGGAGGAAGCTACGTTTTTCTGGCGGCGAATCACGAAGGGCGGCAGGTGGCGAATTGGCTGAACTCGCTGGGAGTGGCGGCGTTTGTGCTGACCTACCGGCTGGGACCGAAGTATCACCATCCCATTGAGCTGGGAGATGCGCAGCGGGCGATTCGAATGGTGCGCGCACGCGCGAAGGAATTTGACGTGCTGCCGAACCGCGTGGGAATTATGGGATTTTCGGCTGGCGGGCATCTGGCTTCCGCAACGGCAACGCACTTCGATAACGGAAACTCCGGAGCAGAAGAGGCCGTGGAGCGAGTGAGCAGCCGGCCGGATTTCGTGATTCTTGGATACCCGGTGATTTCGATGACGGCGCCTTACACGCACAGTGGCTCGGCCAAGGCGCTGCTTGGAGAGAAGCCCGAACCGCGGATGCTGGAGGAGCTTTCGAATGAGTTGCGCGTGACGGCACAAACGCCGCCGACATTTCTTTTCACGACGAGCGAGGATACAGGAGTGCCGGCAGAGAACAGTGTGGCGTTTTATCTGGCGCTGCACAAAGCGGGCGTACCGGCAGAGTTGCACGCTTTCGAGAAGGGTCCGCATGGAGTGGGGCTCGATCTGGGCGATGTGGCGCTGGGAGAGTGGCCGAAGCTGCTGGCGAATTGGTTGAGAGGACGTGGGCTGCTGGCGCGGCCCACGAAGTGAAGATGTGCAGGAGTAATCGACCATTACATTCTGCTAGAAGGAAACGCTGAGATCCTTCGGCGATCCTTATCGGATCGCCTCAGGATGACACCGCTCTTTTTTGGAACGGGCTCAAATGACACCGATCTTTTCTTGAACACCGCTTTTTTCCCGGAGGGAGCTCAACGGTTTCTCAGGGCGCTTTGCCGGGTACGCCGAGGTCGGCGATGTTGTCACCCTTTTTGAGGGAGGGGACGGCGTTGACATGAAGGACGACACCGGAGACGGGGGCGCGCGGCTCGGCAATCACTTTGCCGAAAAAATCTGTGATGATGCCCAGCTTCATTCCGGCAGAGACGTACGTGCCGCGCTTTACGAGCGGATACCAGATGCCGGGGCCGTCGGCGAGGACGTCCTCTAATTTTTCAATCCAAACGGGATTTTCAATGGGGTGCGGATCGCCGGGAAGCATTTTCAAGGCGCGCATGGTGCTGAGAGTGCCGTTGACGAGGAGCGCGAGGTCGTCAGACTCGACGGTGCCAGCGTGACCGGCTTCAACGACGATGGAGGGCTTGCCGCGGACGGAGGCAGTGTTATCGAGGTAGCGAGTGGCGGCGGGGTCGGTGGGGCGCTCGCGCCAAATGATGATGTGATCGAGGCCAAAGGCGAGCACCATTTGTTTCGAAACGCGATCTTGCTCTTCCCTTCCCGTCGGTCCCCAGTAAGCGTAGGGGCGGAGGCTTTCGTCAAGGTCGCCGCCATGGTAGTCGATGAGGTAGTCGCAGCGGTCGACGATTTCCTTGGTGATGAGGTAGGAGGCGCGCTCGGTTTGCGTGCCGTCGGCTTTGCCGGGATAAAAGCGATTCATGCTCTTGTTATCGACGGGATTGACGTGGGGAACTTTTTGCTCGAAGGATTGAATGTTAATGAGCGGGACGAGGATGACGGTGCCGGTAATTTGCGCGGGATCGAGGGCGGCAATTAGCTTTTCGATGGCGATAATGGAAGTGTATTCGGTCCCGTGAGCGCCGGAGACGAGTGCGAGGATCTTGCCGGGCTTCGCGCCGTTGACGACCACGACGGGAATGCTGGTGGCGGCGTCAACGCCAGCGGGCACTTCAAGGAAGCCGGTGGATTTCTGGCCGGGCGCGGCGGAGGCGGTGCCGACGGAGAACTTGGATTGCGCTGAGAGCGAGATGCAACTGAGGGACATAAGTATCGTGGCAGCAAGAAACGAATGACGAAGCCGCATCATTCACCTCCCGATTTTGTTACGGGCGCGGGTTGCTCGGGTGGACGCGGCGGAGTAGATTCGCCTTTGACGTAGTGGGCGTACCAGGCGAGGTAGCGCTCAAGGCGGTCCTTAATGTGCGAGGGCGTGGTGAAGCCGTGAAATTCGCCAGGATAGACGACGAGCTCGGTGGTGCGGCCGAGACTCTTTAGCGCCTGGTACATTTGTTCACCGCCGAGAATGGGAACGTTCCAGTCCACGTCGCCGCCCATGAAAAGCGTGGGCGTGGTGATGTTCTTAACGCGGTAGAAGGGCGAGATTTTTTCCCACCCAGCTTTGTTTTCCCAGGGGCTGCCCAACTCGAAGTCGTAGTCCTTTAAGTATTGGTCGTGGCCGTAGCCGCTGGTCATCAGCGCAATGCCTGCGCCGGAGATGGCGGCCTTAAAACGAGTGGTCTGCGCGATGATAAAGTCCGTGGACATGCCTCCGTAGGACCAGCCGCCGACGCCGAGCTTGTCGGGATCGGCAATGCCTTGCGCAAGAGCGTAGTCGACCATGGCCATGTCGTCCTGATAATCCTTGTTTCCCCAATCGGCAAAAATGGCTTCGCAAAATTTCTGGCCGTAACCGGAAGAGCCGCGGGGATTGGGGAGAAGAACGGCGTAGCCATTGGCGGCATAGAGCTGGGCGAGGTGGTAGAACGAAGCGGAATATTGGCCGACAGGACCGCCATGAGGATTGAGGAGCGCAGGAACTTTTTTGCCGGGAGAGTAGTCGACGGGTTTGTAGAGATAGCCAGAGACGGCGGTTCCGTCCTTGCTTTTGAAATGGACGTATTCAGGTTTCGAAAGACGCAATTGGGAGATCAGCGCGTCGTTGGTTTTGGTGAGACGGGTGAGATCGCTGCCATTCGAAAGGTAGATTTCATCGGGACGATCGAGTGAACCAATTTGCGCGACGATGGCTCTGTCTTTCCCGAGTGAATAAGAGTCCACCGAGAGACGACCGCCGATGGGACGGGCGATCTCGCTGCCTGCGACTGCAATGCGGCAGAGATTTTGCGTGCCGTCATCGTCGGCGATGAAGTAGATCGCGCGGCCATCGGCGGAGAAGCGCGGGCGGCGCACGCTGCGGTCGAAGGCGAGCGTCAAAACTTTCGCTTCGCCACCGGTGGACGGAGCGACGGCGAGATGGTGGGTGGCGTAGATCATGGCCTTGACATCGGTTTGGGTGACGAAAGCGATCCATTTGCCGTCGGGTGACCAGGCTGGCGAGCGGTCGGGGCCGGGATTCGTGGTGATTTGGGTGAGATGTGCGCCTTTGTCAGAATTATCCGCGGCGACGACCCAGATGTCCGAGTTGTAGTTGCGGTCGGGGTCGGGCGTGCTGCGGTTGCTGGTGAAGGCGAGAGACTTGCCGTCGGGTGACCATGCGGGCTCGCTGTCATCAAAATCCCCGGGGGTGACTTGCGTGACCCTTTTCGAAGCGACATCGAAAACGTAAAGGTGAGTGCGGCGGCGGTCGAGATAGCCGACGGTGTCTTGTTTGAAGTGGAGGCGATCGATGACGAACGGAGGCGGCGTCTTCGGCTTGGGGGCGGGCTTTTCCTTGTCTTTGTCCTTGTCTTTGTCTGTGACGGCTTCGAGATCCTCAGGCTTGGGGTCGCGGAGAACGAGGACCAGGCGCGAGCTGTCCGGGGACCATTCGAAATCATCAACGCCCTGAGCTGTTTCGGTGAGGCGCTGCGCTTCCCCACCACGGCGATCGAGTAGCCACACTTGGTTTTTGCCAGCGTTGCGAGCAGAGAGGAAGGCGAGGAATTTGCCATCAGGGCTCCAGCGCGGGTGCGCAGACGTAGCGCCTTCGGCAGTCATGGGAATAGGATCGCCGCCGCTGGCGGAGACCATCCAGAGGCGCTGCTCGTTCTTGTCCTCCTTAAGCAAGCGCGTTCGAACGCCGTACGCCACCCACTGGCCATCAGGGCTCAGTTCGGGTTGCGAGACATCGCGAATCTGGAAATAGTCGTCGATGGTGATGTTGCGTGGAGTGGGGGAAGCCGGCTTGGGGGCGGACTCTTGCGCGAGAGCGGACAACGAAACACCCAAAGCCAAGAAGGCAAAGGCGATGCCATGAATGATTTTCATGCGCGCAACTCCTCAGAAGGGGGATGGAACGTAAACCGGGGCCGTAGTGTAGCAGAGGGACGCCCGGGCATCGCTGGAAAAAGATGTGGCGCGTTAACCCGCGAAAGAGCCCTTGGGAAAGAAGCCGCTCAGCTATTCATAACGCAAAGCTGTGAGAGGATCGAGCTTGGAGGCGCGATAGGCCGGCAAAAAGCTGGCAAATGCGGCGACGGCAGACAAAGAGACAACCGCAAGGATGAGCGTGAGCGGATCGCGAGGCTTCAAGCCAAAGAGCAATGATTTGGCCGCCTGAGCCGCGCCGAGGGCTAAGCCAGTGCCGACCACTAAGCCAGCAATCGTGAGCACGCCCGCTTCGCGCAGAATCATCTTCAGGACGTCCACGCGGTTCGCGCCGATGGCCATGCGGATTCCAATTTCCTTGGTGCGCTGAACCACCACGTAGGAAATGACGCCGTAGAGTCCAATGGCGGCGAGCAGCGCGGCCAGAAATCCGAAGAAGCCGGAAAGAGTGGCCATCAATTGATCTTGCCGCAGCGAGTCCTGTACGCGCGTCTTTAAAACTCTAAATTCAAGGTCGATGCTGGGATTCACATCGGCAATGGTTTGTTTCAACGAGCCCATGAGGGTGGTCAAAGGCAGCAATGAGCGAATTAGGATTTGATCGTCCGGGCTTGGCTTTTCTTGCTGCGTGGCCGGGAAATACATGAAGGGCAAGAATTCCTCGTGCATGTCCTGAAACTTGTTGTCACGCGTTACTCCCGCGATTTCATAAAGAGGACGAGGCTTTCCCGGTGGTTCGTGAATACGGAACCTTTTGCCAAGGGGATCGGCTCCTTTGAGAATTTTGCGCACAAACGCCTGATTCACAATGGCAACTTTGACCGAAGTGCCCGTGTCGCGATCGTCAAAATCGCGCCCGGCGAGGAGCGGCGTTCCAATGGTCCGAAAATAGCCCGGGCCGAGAAAATTTTCCCAGGCGACACCTGCATCCTGGTCGGAACTCTCGGTGATAACGGAATCATTCCAGGTATTCCCCCCGAACGGCACGAGCATGGCGTTGGCAGCGGACTCAACGCCAGGCATGGCCTGGACACGCTTGACGAGGTCGCGTTTGTACTCCGTAAAGCGCTCCTCGGGGAGATGCAAGCGGTCGAAGTCGACGCTGGTGACCAAGATGCCGCTCTGCTGAAATCCGACATTGAGCGTCGTCAAGTTGCGCAAACTCCGGACAAAAAGCAGCGCACCCATCAACAGCACAACGGACAGCGCCACTTGGGAAACAACCAGAATGCGCCGGAGACTAAAGCGTTCCCGGCCTCCGGTCGAGCCCCGGCTACCGGACTGCAGCAACGTGGCAGGCTCAGCTCGCGTGGCGCGCACGGCGGGCGCTAGGCCGAAGGAGACCGTTGTCAGCACCGCGAGCCCGGTCGTGAAAGCCATCACGCGCCAATCCATGCCGAGATCCAGAAAGATTTGACTTTGCGGTGTGCTGATGAAGGCGACAAGAAGGCGGCTCACCGCGAACGCCAGAAACAACCCGCAAATCGTGCCGGCGGCCGCGAGCAGAAAGCTCTCGGAAAGCAGCTCGCGAATCATGCGCCAACGCGACGCTCCGAGCGCTCGCCGGATGGTTATCTGCCGTTCCCGAGCACTCGCGCGAGCAAGCATCAAGTTCGCCAGGTTGGCGCAAGCAATGAGCAAGACCAATCCGGAAATCCCGAGAAGCAACCACAGGGACGTCGCGGAGTCCTGGCGCAACTCCGAAAATCCCGTGCTTGCGGAAAACGCTCCAAGTTTGTATTCGAGGTATTTCTTCGTACCTTCGGCGTCGTAAACGGGAGGAATGGTTTGTTGCAAAATGGCGGGCGTGACAGCGAGCATCTGCGCGTTGGCGCGTGCAACGGTCCATCCAGGTTTCAAGCGACCGATGGAGGCAAGCCACCAGGCATGACGGAGGGTCAGCCGGTTGTTGCGCGGGTTGAGTATAGGGTCGACGCAAATGGGCACAGCCACGTCAAAGGTATCGCCCACGGAGATGCCATTGAAACCCGGCGGGGTGACGCCGAGAACTTCAAAAGAAATGCCATCCAGGGTCAGACGCTTTCCAACCACGGAGGGATCACCGGCGAAGTTCCGTTGCCAGAAGGCGTAGCTGATGTTCGCGCCAGACGCGCCACAACCGGGCTGGTCGTCCTCAGGACCAAGCAGCCTCCCGAGAATGGGCTCGACGCCTAGGACGCGAAAGAAATCGCTGCTAACCCGGATACCCTTTGCTTTGCGAACCTCTCCGCCGGTGGCCAGATTGAATCGCTGGTCGGACCAGGCGGCAATTTCTGCGAAGCCCTCCTGGCGCTTGCGGATCTGCTCCCACATGGCAAATGTGAGCTGAGAATACTGGCTGGAAAACTGGCCGGAACCCCAATGGCGGTCGGCAATCCGGATGGTCCCTAACTCCTGGGGATTCTTGACCGGAATAGTGCGGAGGCGGACGGAATCGATAAGCTGGAAAATGGCGGTGTTGGCACCGATGCCAAGCGCGAGGGTAAGGATGGAGACGATGGCAAAGCCGGGACTGAGGCGAAGAAGACGGAAAGCGTGGCGAAGGTCTTGCCAGAATGAGGCCATAGCATCCCCCTTGCATTTATCAGACGTTGGTCAAGTCCGAATGTCACGCTGGGTGATCATCGAAAAGAGCAGCCTAGTGGTCATAATTCCGGAGAAGAAGGGCACCCGCCACGGCGGACGCCCACACACCAATCGCTTAGGGCTGGGGGCGCGCGGGCTGCGGTTTGGGTAGCGGCTTGCGCGGGAGCATTTCGTCGCGGTTGGCGGTCAGGTAGACGAAGGAAGCGACGATTACGGCCATCTGCTTCATGTCCGGCTCCTGAATGCGCTCGTAGACGTCCATGTTGGAATGGTGGGTGCGCGTGTCGTAGTCGAGCGGGTCCTGGATGAATTGGAAACCGGGCAGGCCAACGGCATTGAAGGCCAGATGATCGGTGCCGCCAGTGTTGCGGATGGTGAGCGTGTTCATGCCGAGATCGTGGAAAGGGACCATCCACGCGGAGAAGATCGGAGCGACCATTTCGTTGCCTTGGAGATAGACGCCGCGAATCTTGCCGGTACCGTTGTCGACGTTGTAGTAGGCGTCGAGCTTGGCATGCTCGGGCGAGGGCTTCATCACTTCGGGATCAGCGAAATGCTGCTTGACGTAGGCGCGGGAACCGAGCAAACCCTGCTCTTCGCCGGTCCACAAACCGATACGGACGGTACGGCGCATCTTGAGGCCGGTGGTCTTGAGAATCCGGATGGCTTCGAGCATGACCGCGGAGCCGGCACCGTTATCGGTGGCCCCGGTTCCGGCGTGCCAGGAATCGAAGTGCGCTCCGAGCATTACGATCTCATCGGCTTTGGCTTTGTCCGCGCCGGGAATTTCGCCAATGATGTTGAAGGAATTCAGGTCGTCGTCGTAGAACTTATTTTCGATATCGAGCTGAAGGGTGACGTGGACTTTTTTCTCGAGCATCCGAACGATGCGGCCGTAGTTTTCGCTGGCGACGGCGACGCGAGGAGGAGCCGGAGGGTCTTTCTCCTTGTCGCGGCCGCCTCCTTGCATAACGAATACCGTGCCGTCATCGCTGCGGGAAGGCTCGATCCAGGCGGCCACGCCTTCTTCGACGAGAAACTTTTGTATCTTAAGATTAAGTTCGCGTTGGGCGCGGAATTGGGCGGCGCGATCTTCGCCATTCGCCACGGGCACCGGCTGAGTCGCCAGATCCCCTAGTTCAGAATCAGTGTAGCGGTGAGCTTGCGGCTCGAAGCGCTCGGGATTTTCGGGGATGGCAGCGGTCAGGGCAAATTTTCCTTTCAACTGCCCGCGGTACTTCGATATGTCTTCTTCCTTCAAGATCGGCGCGAGAACGGCTTCGGCAGTTACATGACCATTCGTTCCAGGCGTCCAGGCTTTGGGATAGGCAATCAAGGGAAACGCACGCGGAGATACAACTTGTGCGGAAAAGCGTTCGTTGGACCAGCCGCGGCCGAACGGCCCCCAAGACTCGAGATGCACGTTGGCGAGCTGCCATTCCTTCATCTTGGAGGTGGTCCAGGTGGCAGCCTCCTTGATGTCGGGGGAGTTCGTAAGACGCGGACCGTAAACGTCGGTCAGGTAGCTCATGATTTCCATGACTTTGGAATTGTTGAAGCCCTCGTCCTTGATTTGATGGATGGCAAACAATTCCGACTGGCTGGGTGCTTGCGCCACCAAAGGCGAAACCGCCAGCAATACCAAGAATGCCGCTAACGCGCTCACATGCTTTCGCACTATCGTCCTCCGACTGTCGTTCTTAAGTGCCTTGCTTGTAAGGAAATCGCCCTGGGGAAGCAGTTGCTTTAGATGGGACGCCGGTGAGCCTGAATCGGTTTCATTCACGACGCAGCTACACGCGGACGGGTGGGGCAAGCCCCACCCCTACAGGCAAGCTAATCGCTCTTGCGACTCGGAGCCTTGTAACCGTTGCAAACGTCACCCTCTCGTGTTACGAGCGCTTTCAAGTCTCGGATTCGGCCTTCTGTCAGAGTCTTTTTCAAGATAGATAAGCACGTGGGGTAAACGGACCCGTAGCTTGAAATATCTTCCTGTGGATAGATCGCAGCCAGCTGTGCGTTCCGGTACGCTTCCCACGCCTTTTGCTCTGGACTGTCTTTAGTTATCCCCAACTGGTTGAGAAGCCTTTCCAGTTTTGATTCGGCCTTGTGCAGCTCTCTTACGGCGCAATCGTTCATTTCCCCCTGCGTCATGTTGGATGTGTCTTTGCAAGGGTCAGCCTTCTGCCGATGCGTCTGTGCAGTCATCGGGCTCGAAAACATTAGTAATCCCAAGATCGACCCACCAATTGGCAATAATCTGATGTTCATTGAACCTCCTTCGAAGCGAACCGAGCCTTGCGTCACAGGCAGAAGCATATTTTAGCGGACCGATTTACGAAAATGGTTTTGACCAGCCCACCTCATTGCTCAGTTTTCGGAGGTGGTGCGGGGCGGGCGGGAGTTGAGTCGCCTTTGACGCAGTGGGCGTACCAAGCGAGGTAGCGCTCAAGACGGTCCTTGATGTGAGACGGAGTTTTGAATTCGTGGTATTCGCCGGGGTAGACGACGAGTTCGGTGGTGCGGCCAAGGCGCTTGAGAGCTTGGTACATCTGCTCGCCGCCGATAACGGGGACATTCCAATCGATGTCGCCGCCCATGAAAAGAGTAGGGGTGGTGACGTTGGCGA
>WNFO01008670.1_pt1 | contig 10029 bp, 8 predicted proteins | sample 5400251 | NCBI WGS metagenome assembly WNFO01 (sample SAMN13153354, study PRJNA577476) | soil metagenome | isolation source: 100 cm saprolite under Madrone tree | place: USA:California | collected 2016-06-14
GCTTCTTTGGCCAGAATCAAGCGATCAGGTATCTCCTCGCGTCCTTAACGATGATTGCATGCGTCAAGGCACTTTTCGGGCGTTCGATGCGTGTTTGCCTTGCATGCTTCGATGCACCTCTCGATGTTGGACTTGGCTGGCGGAGGTGGCGCCGAGGTGATGTACCCGGTATTGCAGTGAAAGTCACTCATGCGTGAGTCGAGCGTAGCAACGTTGTTTCGAGCGATTGCCTGGGTCTCGTAGGAGAACGTCCCCGGCTGCGTCGTCCCGGACGATGCGATGTTTTGCTGCCGCGCGATCTCCCGGCGAAGCCATCCGCATTTCTTCCGCCAATCGGCCTGATCAGTCGGATAAGGGATCCCCTCAATCTTTTCGGCGTAAGTCCGGGCGCTTGCGAGGGAGACGCTTCCAGCGAATACAAACACAGCCGCCAGGATTCGTCGTTCCACGGCATGAAGAAACCTACCCCACGAGACTGTCGACGGCAACAATGGCGTGCCTCTGCTAATGCCGGCAATAAGCAGGCAGATACTGATACAGCGCGGTCACTGCACAAGCAGCCGTAGATGCAGCTGAGCAGGCTGTGCCGCATATCCAGCGTACTGTGCCGTCGATCTGTCCCACGCCGAAGGCCCCGAGGAACTTACCGTCTATATTCGTATTGCCGGTGTTGCCGAGTACTAGCACAACCGACACCGCAGTCGCACTGGTCTGGTCGTATGCAACGGCCGTTACGTACTTCGCGTTCACCGGCGGGGTGGTCGAAATCGGCGGCCTCGCAACAGGTGGGAACGCGTTGCGGCCCGCGATATAGGCGTTGGATACGGCCATCTTGACTTGGACGAAGCAAGCGCTGTAAGTGATTGATTCATAATCGATCTTAGGCCAAAAAAACGGCCTCATAACCCGAAGGTCGAAGGTTCGAATCCTTCCCCCGCAACCAGAAAACCGCTGCAAATATGCAAGGCCCGTGTTTTTGGAGAGCCGGCTTTGGCCCGAAGGTCGCCGTTAAAAGGCGTTGGCGAAGTGCGATGTCGGTACGTCAGAACCGAAGCGGCGATGGCACGAGCCCAAGATTCTGGAGTTCCTGGCCGTCCGGTTGTGCCGGAGCAGAGCCGCGCAGTCTGCGCACGATGACATGGACATCGTGGCTCACCGGCGCGCGATTACCGCCCGCCGTTGTTTCCTGCCAGCGGAAGATCACAATAGATATCGGATGATTTTGAAAGACTAGCGACGAGCCCAGCACTAGCATGATGGACGCACGGGCTCCGAGGTCCTCATCCGGGCTCCTCGCAATCTGATGCGGTCGCCTTCGAGAAACCTGCCTTCCGAGCGGGCGTGGCGGAGCGTGCACCCGGCGGATCCGCGCAAATCATTTTCGGCGCGTTAACGCGTTGAGCGTGTAATCGGGAATGACCTCCCACGCGACGACAAGGAGGACGCCGTGTCCTAGCGCGCTGATTAGCACAATCGCAAGAGGAGAAGACAATGTCGAAGGTAGAAAGAGTGCCGGGGTCTCGCGAAGAAGACGCCTGGTTGAGCGACGAGCAACTGGAACGGTGCGCTCCGGCCGAAACCGAGCCATTTCAGGCGCCAGTGCCGACCCGTATGGTCTCCAATGGCGAGTACATGCCCCATCCGCAGACGGATAAGCAGAAGCAAGTCGAGGCGCGGGTCAAGGAGATCGCCGGCAAGGCTGCGAAAAAGCTCGGCATCACGCGGCGTCAGTTCCTCGAGACCACGGGTGGCTTAGCAGCGTCGTTCATGGCGATGAACGAGGTGTATGGCGCCAACTTCCAGGTGAGCCAGGCCGAGTTGTTCGAGCCGGAAGCGCACGATGAGAACGGGCCGCCGAAGGATTTGTTCGTATTCGACGATCAGACCCACATCGTCCGGTCCACTAATAACGGCCCGAACGGCTTAAGAGCGCTTGCGCAGGGACCGGGCCCCGTGTCCACGGCTGGACATTTCACGGCCAACCCATACAACGGCAGGGGCGGAAACCCCGCTGGGGTCGACGAACTGGGTAGTCCCTGGTCGACATGGAATCCGGCGCAACTCGGCCCTGACTCGCCTCCGAACCCGGGGCCACCGACGACCCTGCTCGGCGAATTCCACCTCGGCTCCTACATCAAGCGGATGTATCTCGAGGCCCAGACGAGCGTCTCGATCATCAGCAACGCGAACGGCGCCCTTGTCATACCGCCTGGAGGAGGGGTGCCGGGACCGGCGACCAATATCCACGACAACCTGGTCAACGAGATTCTGACCGGGTGGCAAACAGGACAGTGCCGGAACTTCATCAATCGACTGGCGGGGTCGACACGGGCGCTGGCCCACGGGCAGGTCTACCCCGGACCTGGAAACATCCACGATCCGATGTTCGGCGACTACACGCAGTGGCAAATCGACAACATGCAGCCGGACTCGTGGAAGGGCTACAACATCGCCCAGGCGGCCAGCAGCGCTCCCGGAACGCCGTTTGGTCGCTGGCGGCTCGACGACGAGGCCATTGCCTACCCAACATATCAAATCATCGCCAGGAACAAGCATATGCTGAAGAACCACCCCGGGTTCTTCAACATCTGCATCCACAAAGGCCTGTCGGCCAATATGACGCAACCCGGCGGTGTCAACAACACGCCCAATTGGGGAAATCCGGACGACATGGTCAAGGTGGCCACGGATTGGCCGCATTTCAACTGGATCATCTACCACTCGTGCATCCGACCGAGCTTCTGGGTGCTCCAGTCGCTGCAGGACATCGAGAATCTGGCTGGAGCGATGGACCCGATCACACTGACCGACAGCGACGGGCATACCGTTCCGAACATCCGGTGGTCCACTCAGTTGGCCCAGATCGCAGGAGGCAAGTACGTGGCTGGGGCGGAACCGTCGTCTACGTCTCCCTCGAGCACCCGGCGCCTCCCGAATGTCTACGCCGAGCTTGGCACGACAATGGCCTCGATGATCGTCACGTTCCCGACGGTGTGGGCGCATCTGATCGGTCAACTGCTGTACTACATGGGAGAAAACAACATCGTTTTCGGTTCCGATTCGATGTGGTACGGCGGACCCCAATGGCAGATCGAGGCGCTGTGGCGCTTCCAGATCCCCGACAGTATCGCCGAGCGCTGGAACTACCCGGAGCTGACACACAGGGCGAAGCGCAAGATCCTCGGCCTGAACTCGGCTCGGCTCTACGGCCTTCCGGCGGCGACGTTCCGTTACAAACAGGGCGACCTGGCCAGCTATCCCACCGCGCCGGAGCTTCAGCCCGGCGGTATCCTGGACAACGTGCTTACGGGCCCCGGCTTCCCGACGCCGGTGGTTCCCGCCCTTTCTCTGCCTGAGGACAGATTTTCACGGCTGAAGAGGTTGGCCGACGAGTTGGCCTTCGGGCGGAGCAACACGCGCCACGGCTGGATTCGAACGACCGTGTAGCGGCGACGCGAGCCATCGACGCGATCTGCAATCGTTGCGTAGACCGCAGGGGCCTTTCCGGGCTAATCCCGGAGGGCCCCGTTTTGTTGATCGAGGAGCGCCTGCGCGCTGGCGTGGCGAGCCGCCCCGCCCCTCCGGCGTCGACGGAGGGCATGGCACAGGCCAGGACGCCGGATCCTGCAGGCAGCGCGAGCTAGGCGCTCCCTTAAGGTAGCGTGCTTGACGCGCCCGCGGACGCGACCAACAATTTGTAGTGGGAACGGACGTCCGAACCCGCGCACGAGCGCTGATCGTTGCCCTGGGATCGGACCATCCTCCGAAGTGCAGGCCACCATGCAGAAAATCCTTCGTGTCATGCTCGCGCTGCTGTGGACCGTGTCCACCGGTGCCGTGTCCACCGGCGCATTCGCTCAGACCTCGGGTGCCGAATTCGCACAGATGCTCGACATCCTGGGCAAGACGCCGAAGGACGACGCGTTGCGCGAGCAGATTGTCCGGGCAGGCCGGGCATTGAAGCCGGCGCCCGCGATTCCGGAGGAGGCTCGGCGCGAGCTGATACGCGGCAACGCTGCAGTGGAGGAGGCGGCTGGCCCGGACGACTACGCGCGCGCGGCGCAGCACTATCAGGGCGCCGTGGATCTGGCGCCGTGGTGGGGACCCGCGTATATGAGCCTTGCAAGGGCGCAGGAGTTGCAACAGGACTATCGCTCCGCGCTGAAAAATCTGAAGTTGTACATGCTGGCGGCCGCGTCGGCGGAAGATACGCGCAAGGGGCAGGACTACCAGTACGCGCTCGAATACAAAGAGGAAAAGGCCGATAGGGCCAAGGGCGACTACGACGCGAAGTACGGCTGGCTGGGCGGTCAGTGGACTCTCATCAGAAAGGTGTACGACGACAAAAGCGGGATCACCCTCAGCCAAACAGAACCCATCGTCGCGCGCAGCAGTATCGACAGCAGCGGGGGGATCCTGCTGAGGGCGGCCGCGGACACGATGCAGCACGAATACGGGTCCGGCGCGGACCGGGTGCTTCCGTCCCGGGTCGAGAATTCCTTCCGGGTGTCCTACGACGCCTCGGGGCAGCTGATCCTCGAAACCTATGGAGAGCGCGATCCCAGCGCGTGCCCGGTCTCGTACGGCTGGCATCAGATCGACTTCGAGCTCGGCTCGGATCGCCGAACGATGACGGCCACGGAGGAACAGCGCTATAGGCTTCCCAGTTGCGAGCCGGCCCAGTTAACGACGGTCTGGGTATTCGAACGGGTGCAATAGGCGGCCTGTCCGGATTCGAACGCCCGGTCTTTTCGCGCTCGTGGTGGCACTCCGAGCGACACGGCGCAGGCTGCGGTCAGGCGGCGCGAGGACGAATCGGAACGACGCGCCGGCTGGTGACCCCGCAGCTGCTCCAGCAACTGGGCGCGCTGTTCGCGCGCGGCTTGGACGCTGGCGGCTTTCACGTGCCCGAAACCGCGGATGTGCTCGGGCTGCCATGCCAGCTCGACAGCTACGGCGCGGTTGCGCGAATTTGTCACTGGTCCGGACGGGCACAACATCGAAGTGGTTTTTCGGGTCACGTCCGCTATCGGGCCGAGTGCAGTTGGCCGGAGATCGGCATCAACGTGCCGCTTGCGCGGATTTTGCCGTTGCCAACAGGCTTGCAGCACGTGAGATGGGCACGGCGAAATTCGAGCCGGAGAAGTCCGACAGGACAGCGAAGTTCACTCCGATCACTTTTCCGTTGGCATCGAATACCGGGCCACCGGATCCACCATGAGTTGTTTGTGCGTCGTAGACCAGTCGATCGGGGCCAACGACGCCTAGATGCCCCTGCGTCACCAGCGGTCGGATCAGCTTTCTGCGTGCAAGCTCTTGCACAAGACCTTCCGTGTCGTTCCCCGCCGCCCGGGCGATTTGTTTGAGCGTAGGCTCGTCGACACGCGCAAGTATCCCTTGGACCCCCGTGGGGTATCCAATCAAGACGACCGGGCTACCCGAAATTGCGGCTTGCTGATCGATTGTGACCGGCCGCGGACGGCTCTGAGGCAGATCGACTGATGCTAGCCCAAGGTCAAAATCCTCGCTCAAGCCCCGTACGTGCAGAGGCATCGGCGTTTCGTACCCCGGAAAATAAGCCCACATCGACTCGATGGCCGGCTCGAAAGTATCACTGGGTACAGGGATCGCTTGAGCGTTGTGCCACCACGGTTGGAGTACGTGATGATTGGTGAGGATGTGACCAGCGGTATCGATCAGAAAGCCACTTCCAAATACGTGCAGGTAAACCGGCCGGCTGTCGCCTTCAGTGGTGACGATGACATTTCCCTTGTCATCGGCAAGCGGATTGCCGTTCGCGTCAATACCGGCAAACATGAGTCGAGCCCCGCTCTTTCTGTCGTGAAACCCTACGATCACGTAGATCAGACAAACGCTGTTTGAATAATCCCGGACGATGTCCTGTGCGATGCGCGACTCGTTTTCGAGTTTTCCGATCCGAGAGTCGGTCTGCTTCAAACGGCTGTCAAGATCAGCCAGGGACGCGCCGGGCGAGGTAGAGATCTGCTTGCGCAGGCCTGCACTCTCTGCCCGCAACTCTTCCAATTGCTTGCTCACGGAAGCATTCAATTCCTGATTCTGTGCTTCGCGGCTCTTTTGTGCGCGCTCCAGAAGCTGACCTTGAGTAAGTATCTGCGAGCGCAGACTCGCCAGCTGCAAAACAAGGCTCGCATTCGATTTGCGACTGACCTGGGCATTTCGTACAGCAATACCTACGCCGATCACCGCTAGAGCAGCTACCACCCCAAGTGCAATCCAGCGTCTCTTTCCCGTCTGTTTTTGCGCGACGATCGCGGCCAACGCCGCTTCAGCTTCGTGCTCTCTTTTCCTGGCGCCGAGCACCTCCAAGCGCAAGCGATCATCCGGTGCCTTCTCACGCAGCTGCGCCCGGATTCGGGCGAAGAGCTCAACCCGCTCGAAGGGAATACTCAGGACATCGTCCGCACCCAGATCGAGAGCACGGCTGCGCTCCAAAGGCCCACCGTCAGCGAGAAGGATTATCTTCACGGGCGCCGTGGCCTCATTACCTTTGAGCTGTGTCAGAAGACCACAGCAATCGAGCGTGCGCACATCCGTCTGCAGCAGGATCAGATCAGGCTGCTGCTGAAGAACGGTCCGCACATCCGCGCTCTGCGGCGTGGCAACGTCGTACCCAGCGCGAGAAAGGTCCGACACGAGGCTCGCGCTCAAATCCTGGGCGACACGAAACAAGAGAATCTTTGGCATGCTCTATTCCAGTTCAGGGATCTGAGGGCGAAGGCGGGGTCGGACGCCGGCAGCCTAGAAGACGCGCAGCGCCTACTCGGGCACGCCGCGGCCACGACAACCGACCGCTACATCCGGGCACGTGTTGGAGGCGTCGTTCGACCTATTGGGAGAAAATTGTAGAGGCGCCTCTACAATTTCCTCTACAAGTTAGTGGGCACCGTCACGAAGATGGTGCTGCTGCCCCGACTCGAACGGGGGACCTACTGATTACGAATCTTGCGTTGAAATGAATAGAATCAAAGGCTTAGGCAACTCATGGTAGAAGATTCCAGCCAGTTCCAGCGAGATACTTCCCTCTGAGCGGTTTTGAATTGTAGAAGGCTCTGACGCGACCGTAGCATGTCGACGAGGCCCGCCAAGCGCGTGGCTCGCCCGCCGGGAGTGCGTTAGGTGTTCTCAAGGCCAGTCGTGGTTCGACTTCAGGCGCAAACAACAGGTGGCAACGGAACATGATCGGCGCCCCCGAGAACTCTCATCGTGAAAGCCGTGGCCAACATGGAGCTATCTGCGAGGACAGGTCATCCAAGACGAGCACAGCAAGCGGCTTGGGTCGGATAGCGCGTGCGCGTCCCTACTGCGGGGACGGATGGTCACAATAGCACGATGTCACACCGTGGTCGCCGCCAGCGCCGTGCCGCGTGAACGGGATATCGCGTTGAGTTTGGTTTGGAATGTCACCCGGAAGGTGTCAGCTACGTGTCCGGTACGATTCGTTCACACGTCTCTGCAAACATGGCGACGGACGGAATGTGGCGGGTGTGCCATCGATGGCTTGCGCGTTCTGGCAACAGTCGCCAGGTACCGACGGTGAATGACAGAACACGCGTTGCTGCTCGAGCGGCTTCTGCCGTCCTCGCTTCCGTTGTGTTGGCTCTACCGCCTGTCGCCAGGGGCGCATTTGTGTGCAAACCGCCGGGCGGCTCGACGATCATCCGCGACGACCTGCCGCGCGAGTGTGCAAGCGTCGAGATTCGCGAGATGAATCCGGACGGCTCCCTTAAGCGCATCATCCCTCCGCCGCGAACGACCGAGCAGAGAAAGGCGGAGGAAGAAGAGCACAGACGGAAACTTGAGTGCCTTCAGCAGAACGAGGCGCGGAAGCAAGGGGACGAGGTACTGCTGAAGCGCTATCCGATGGAAGACGATCTGATTGTTGCTCGCGATCGCGCTCTCGCTAACGAGAAGGCTCGAATCGACCAGCAAAACCAAAGACTGAAGGAACTGGAGCGGACTCGCGCACATCTGGAGGAAGAGAAGGCATCGTATAAGGGGCGCCAGATGCCGGACGCGATGAAGGCCGCTTTCGAAGCCAACGATTCAGGCATGGCGGCGGCGGAACAAAAAATCGAGCTGATCAATTCCGCGATGGGGCAAATCGCCGAGAAGTTCGACGCTGACCTGAAGCGGTACCGAGAGCTGGTGAAAGGAACCGCCAAGCTCCCGTGTCTGCTTGAGGATTAACAGGACATGCAGATCGCCCTGTGGTCCGCAATTATTCGATCGTGCGAGCGACCGAACTAGGCGTGGTCGGCGGACATCACTTACATCCCGATGGCGCGCGGCTTCGGCTACCTGGTGGCGATCATGGATCTGTACTCGCGCAAGGTCCTGGTGTATCGGCTCAGCAACCGGATGACGACGGATTTCTGCGTCCCATCAGCATGGACGGCTTCCGGCTTGTCGTCAGTCGCCGGCGTCACGTCGCGGAGTTCTGCTTCAGTGCCGGCCATTCCATAAATGCGAAGACCCAGATAAAGATGGCGTTGGCGACGGGCACGAACCCCAGCAGCGAGAGCGCGGGCGGCAGCCCGGTGCGCTTCACGATCCTCCAGAGCGGCACGCCAACGAGTGCAAGCGCCAATAAAACGATCAGCCCACGCATGTCGATCTCCTAAAAATTTGAGCGCGTGACGGGCCCTTGAATGGCGTGAAGGACTGGAGGTGCATAACGCGCGAGGAAAATCAAAACGGCGCAGTGATTGGCTGCGCCGTCAGCAACTCTGGCAGGCTTAACCCATCAGCCCCGCTCCCGCCATCCGACGGTCGAGAAGAATCTCGCTGGGGTATCGTTGCAAGCCAACTGTACGCGCATGTCTCCCCGCGTCAAGTACGGGATGCCGCCATCACGCTCAATGCTGCCCGCGCTTCCCGTTCCCAGAACGCACACCCCATCGCCGGCACGCCTACCACGCCGGCGATTCGCCGCGATGCGGGGTGAAGTGGGGCAGGATGTGGGCGCGCATTCCGCCCCTCATCCTATAGGCGCGCCATCGTGAGCATATGCGCTAACCAGCGGATGAATCCGGCTCCGGTGCTCAGGTACAGGACTGCCAAGGCAACAGTCGGCGCCTGGATCTCGGTGTCGCCCTGGGCATGTCGATAGGGGTGGCCGGCGTTGGCCCAGTCCGCGAAGCTGGACAGCATCCGCCCCGCGTGCGATTGGGTCGCTTTGGCGAGGCCGCCGTGCAGGCGATCGGCGATGGGCTTAAGCGTCGCCGTGACGTTGCTCTGCGTCAAGTCCTGGCCGGTTCCGGTCAGGAGCTTGAACAGGTTCTCCGCTGCGTCGAAGCACTCGCGCACTGCGCCGCGCGTGTCCGGCGGATCCTCCTCGAGCGCGGCGATTGCGTTCTCGAAGTGTGCGCGTGCTGCATTGAACGTCTCGCCGCCGAGGGCGCCGATCACGGAGACCCGCGCGGCCTCGAATGCTTGGTCAACCAGTGGGTGCACGACGCCCTCGTCATCGATCCGGTACGCCATGTGCTCCTCAGCGAAGACCTGTCGGACCGTATTGACCCAGTGATCGGATGCGGAGGACTGCCCCGGTCCGCCTGCGAGGTAGCGTGCGATCGCTGTGATGCTTTCGAGCACATCGTCGATGTGAGCCTGGAGGAAGTGATCCTCAAACTTGAACACACGTCCGCCCATGCCTTCGTAGTGTGGAACCTCTATTCCGAATTGCGACTCCATAAAATGCCCGAGGCTCGTCCGCGACTCGTACACGGCAAAGTAGCGCTCTGGAACTATCGTCGCAAGACGCCGGCGAAAGCGGGGGGTGTCAGGGAGCGGGCTGTCGGGCCGTAGGTACAGGCGCCTGAACGATGGAGTCTGCGGTGGTTCGGTTGCCATTGCCTCGCCGCCAATCGCCCGCGTTGTTGCCTACGGCGCTGTGGGTTGACCCTGGCCCGCTAGTCGTCAGTAAGTCGTTGATAGTTTGGTGCTGCTGCCCCGACTCGAACGGGGGACCTACTGATTACGAATCAG
>WNFO01009365.1_pt1 | contig 10029 bp, 7 predicted proteins | sample 5400251 | NCBI WGS metagenome assembly WNFO01 (sample SAMN13153354, study PRJNA577476) | soil metagenome | isolation source: 100 cm saprolite under Madrone tree | place: USA:California | collected 2016-06-14
ATATGGGTGAACTCAGGCAACGTTCTCTTGAGGTCGCGCAGCCGCTTCGGAACCGCGTGATCGTCGATCGTCTCCGTAAGTACCCGGCCGTCGTGGATGTAAGTATCCTGTAACCCAACGAGCGAGAGTATAGTTGGCCGCACATCCGTGTGGTCGGACCAGGTTTTACCGTCTTGCCCCTGGCTGCGCACGCCAGGTCCAACGAATCCAAGCCACGTGGTCGCGATCTCACGCTGGATGTCGCCGTGGTTCCAGGCGAAGAGCGGGTTGATGCAGATCTCGCACGTGTTCGTTGGAAAATCGGTGATGAAATAGTTCGGATCGGCGAAGAACACAAACGAGGCGTTTCGTGTCGGGTCGCCGGCCGTGAACATGTGCAGTGCCTTCATTCCAGTCTGGTCCGCCATCCGGACGAGCAAGCGGTCGGTTGCACCCGTATAAGGATTCACCGCCGTCAGGTTGGCTATAGTGCGCTCGAACTCGCGCGCCATCGGGTCGGTCTGGCCGAGCTGGCCGCCGCCGGGTCCCTTTTTCGCGAGGTAGAACGTCGGCGCGTCATCGCCATGGACAGTGAACGCATTCGGGGCCGCCGCGCCAAGAAATTGCGCGGCCAGCGATGGAAACTGGTTTGCAACCAACGTGTCGATGTTGGAGTTGATCTCACCAACCTCGTTTGTTCCGTAGATGCAGGGTGTTTTGACACCATCGCAATCCGTCTTTCGGACGCCGACGAAGTGGTCGCCCTCGTCCACCGTAAACACGAACAGCGTGTTGCTCTTGTCGATTCCGCTCTTTTTTAGCCGTTGGAAAAACGCGGCGAAGGCGTCGTCATACTCCTTCAACTGCTGGACGTACTCGGCATCGCCGGGCCCAAAGGCGACGTGCTGGTTGCCCGCAACGCCGTGGAAATCGTGCGCATCGGAGATGTATGCGAAGGTGACTGGGATGCCTTGCTCATGCATCGCGGCGACATACGCCAGAGAAACAGCTGCGGACATGCCGTCAAAGCCGGGGAACCCGGGCTGGCCGAATGGGTCCGTGATCGGCTGGTCAAGCAGGTCCGTCAACGGGGTCGTCGCGGGCTGACCCGTTAGAAGCGGATTGATCTGTTGGGCGCCGAACAGGCCCTTGAAGCCGTCGTATCCTCCAAGCTCCTGCGGTAGCAGGTCGTCCTGGCCGGTCGCGCAGATCGGGGAGCCCTGCGAGCAGTGGATAGCGAAGCCGACAAAGTCAGTCTGCGCCTTTGCGCGGTCGGCGGTGCCGGACTGCGCCGCGTTCGAAGCTACCGCCTCGTTGAACTGCGGTGAGCCAGCGCCGAACACTTTCGTGATGTCGCCGGTCGGTCCAGTACCCGTGTTCTCAAGCACGATGTTCGCGGCCGCGACTGCACCGACATCGCAACCCGCGCGCGTAAACGCCACCCAGGGCGCGGGCGCGTTGGTCCCGTCGGGTGTGATCATGTTCGGCACCGTCGGGGTGCCCGTGGCTGAGACGGGATCCGTCCAGTAACCGAACGAGCTCGGAAACGAGAACGCTCCGGTGTCGGACGTGCGCACGTAGCTGTTCGACACGGTCTGGCCATGCCGGTCCGGATAGACACCCGTGAGCGATGACAGAATGCCGCCAGCGGTATGGGAGATCAGAATCGTGTGGTCGTTTGTGAGCAATGTGCCGTTACTGCGGATGAAGTTGAGCAGTGACGGCATCTGTTGAAGATCCGACGGTACGTTGGGATTGTCGCGTCTGAAGTGCGTGTTATCGAACTGTATATAGATGACGTGTTTGATTTTGTTATGTTCACCTCCCGAATTCAGTTGGCATGAACTGGATTCATGATGACGGTCGTTACTGTGGTCGCCTTTGCGATCATCCGCTGACGCAGGGTCCCCGCCTAAAAGGGTGGTAATTAGAAAAACCAATAATACTAGACGCTGTGAGTGTCGCATGATGCCCTCCTCTTGAAAAAGTTTTCGCACACTATTTTGTTGGAATAATCTTCTGGACGGCGCTTACAGTAGAAGTCGTGTGTTGCAATACTGTTAAGGTTCCGTGCCTTTTCTTCGAGAACTGAGTCAAGCATAAAATCGGAATGCAGGCGCATCAAAGGAAGAAAGTCTCTTTGTTGCGCAGTTGAGCGTCAGTAATTTTGGCCGTTTCGCGAAATAGTGTCTCGATAAAAAATTGAGAAAGAGGATTTCCAATGACGAAAAATTAGCAGTGAAAAATTGATGACACGAAAGGCAGTAGGGATTTCACGCGGTCTCTAGGGGGGCCGCACACTTCAAAATAGTTTCATCTGAACGCAATAAATTCGTAAAGAATCCTTGCGATCTTTCCGGGCGGAAGCAATACCTCAAAATATTCTTTGGACTGAAAGGAACCATACCATGGAAGACAGAGCTCCGAGAAAAGTTTTCGCCGACGATATGGCGGTCACCTCCAAGTATTGGGAAACCGTTATACGGCAGGGCTACTCGCAACCTGAAAAAGAGCTGATGCTGGCGGTTTTGAAAGATGCCCTCATGACTTACAAAAAATGTATTTACTCCGGGAACGCGCTCTTCAACGAGGCTGAGGCTTGGTTATTTGACAGGGAACAGGATCGGCTCTATGCCTTTGAAACGGTTTGCGCTGTGCTGGGGCTCAGTGCGGAGAAAATTCGTCATAACTTGTTGGCTTGGAAACTAAATGCTCTCTCTGATCTGTCCAGAGGACGACAATCAGGGGCTGATCAGATGGCCTCCTAATCAAGTTTATCGGAGATAAGAGTTGGCTGTCTGACGGAAGATCTACCCGGCAATCGCGATTTTGTTATAGCCGTTTAGGCCCGCCACTCGGTAGCACTCAGCCAGAGTGGGATAGTTAAAAGTGTTCTCAATGAAGTAATCGATGGTTCCGTTGAAGGCCATCGCGGTTTGCCCAATGTGGATGAGCTCCGTAGCTCCTTGCCCAATCGCGTGGACACCGAGAATCTGCCGAGAACCTTGATGAAAAAGAAGTTTCAGCATGCCCACTTTGTCCCCTAAAATTTGACCCCGGGCGATTTCGCGGTAGCGAGCGATGCCAATTTCATAGGGGACTTCTTGCTGGATGAGCTGTCTCTCGTTCTGCCCGACCATGGAAATCTCGGGCACGGTATAGATCCCATAGGGAATAAGATGCGGCCGGTGCTGAACGGCGACGCCGAAAGCATGACACGCGGCAGCGCGCCCCTGTTCCATCGAAGAAGAAGCCAAGCTGGGAAACCCGATCACGTCTCCTGCGGCATAAATGTGAGCCAAGCTGGTTTGATAATGTTCATTGACCTGGATGCGACCGCGCTGGTCCGTTTTTACACCGATTTTATCGAGCCCGATGTTGGCCGTGGCTCCCTGCCGCCCCGCAGCGTAGAGCAGGGCATCGCCGAAAACCTTTTTCCCGCTCTTGAAGGTAGCGCAGACTTTCCTATTCTGACCTATTTCAGTCGAGATGACTTCTTCCCCCAAGTGAAGAACCACTCCGATATCGCGCATGTGATAAGTGAGGGCTTCGGCAATTTCCTGATCGACAAAATCCAGGATCACCGGTCTCTGATCGACGAGCGTAACTTGAATCCGCAACAAGGCGAGCATGCTGGCATATTCGGTGCCGATCACTCCTGTGCCCACAACGATTAAACTTCTGGGGAGTTCCTTGAGAGTCGTCAGTCCATTGGAGTCGACGACGACTCCGTCCTCAAAAGGAACGGATGGCGGCCGACTGGGCGTCGTTCCCGTGGCAACGATGACCACATCGGCGACAATTTCAAAATTCCGCTCTAGGTCACGCACAATCAACGTATGCTCGTTATCGAAGGAGGCTTCACCTTCGATAAAATCAACCCGATTCCTTTCCAGTTGATCGAGAATCACTTGCGTTTCGTTGGACTCGACCTGAGCGCACTGGTCCATCAATTCCCGCATCGTCAGATCCTTATAATGGCGGGCACCGTAGGTCTGCCGATGATAGAATCCGGTAAAGTACAGAATCGCTTCACGTAGAGATTTGCTCGGAATCGCGCCGTGGTGAATGCAGATGCCGCCAACGCAATCGGCGCGATCGATAATCGCCACTCGCTTGCCAAGCTTGGCGCCCTGGATCGCGGCCTTTTGCCCGGCAGGACCGGAACCGATAACTGCCAAATCGTATTGTTTATTCACGGGTGCAATTTCCTCTTACACTAAAACAGGGAGGACCTTAGCAGCTCTCCGCCGCTCCGGCCATTTTGCGGCTTCACAAAAACAGATTAGCCTCTTTGTGTGAGAAAGCCTACACCTATAGCGCCGCTTTCATAAAACTGTGTAAAATAAATGTGAAGTTACGGTTAATTCTGCGGGGAGAAAATGCTTTTGGACAGAATTCAATGCGGGATGAATTTTTCTATCGTGGTCTTCATCAACGCCATTGAAACCGGCTTTTCGAGGTAATCCACCATTCCAGCATTTAGCGCTTCTTCTTTACATGAATCCGCAGGCCAGACAGTATGAGCAATGATCGGAATATGCGCCGTGGTTGAATTTTCTTTTATCGCTCTCGTTGCGTCTACACCTGATATCTCAGGCAAGCCGAGGTCCATGATAATGAGGTCCGGTTGCTCGGAGATTGCTTTTTTAACTGCCTCAGTTCCGGTTGAAGCCTCGATCGTCTCGTAGCCCCAAGAGCGGTGTAATATGACGCCCAGAATCGACCTGGAGTCGTCACTGTCATCCACTATTAGGATTAGGATTCTTTTGAGGTCAGTCATCAGCTTCTCGCGCTTCCGCGTACGGTAAAACGAGCAACGGCTATATCAGCAACAACCCTTTCATTACGGACGGGCAGTCCTATACGAGTCACACGGTAGCACCATTATATTTACAGGAGCAGCACTTGCCAAGCGTTGAAAATTTCCCCGTTTCCGTGCTGTCAGGGCTGGATGGCGGCGGTCGAGCGCGTTCGCCAGCCGATTGTTAAATATCTTGCCAAATTACTTTCCGGTAGTCGCCGAGGCGTTCATCCCTCGTGATCCGGTGGCCTTGGTCGAACGTGTAGGTGATTGCGCGATCTCCGCTTCGTTTTTTGGGGCTGGAGCGGTTCTCGAAGCTGTAACTGAATGTTTCCCGTTCTCCAGCGTCAGTCTTTCGAGCCCGACGGTCCGGCCGGGAAAGCCGGCCGCATCGAAGTACATCGAGTTTCCGACCACTTGAACTAAGAGTACCGTTTGCAGACCGTTTTTTGCGGGCTCGGAGATACGCGTGAGCTGCTTCACCTGAGGAGTTTGGTGGTTTCCCTCTTTGAGGCTTTCGGTAAGAACCCGGCCTATAAGATCTCCCTTCTTCAAAAGTTTGAAACCGAGAATATGCGCAAGCGTCATCCCGACGTCGGCATTGCTCACGGGTGCCAGATCGGCATACTTCGCCCGGAAGTCCGGACCGACGGCAGCCATAAAGTTTTTCGTGTCGGCTCGGCTGAAATTTCCGTGCATGCCTTGCCCTTGCTGTAGCGTGTGATCGACAACCGTCACGGCGCACATTAACGGCTCGCCGCAGCCGGCTGCAAAAGATCGGAAATTGATGACAATGGCGGGAACCGGGGTCACTGAGGAGCCCTTGAAATTAATTGCGCTCAACGGCAATGTCCCGGGTATATTACCCAGCGCGTCATCGACGAATAGACCGCTGACATAATCTTGTCCAAGCAGCATCTCTACGATCTTGGCGCCTAACTCCTTGGCGTTTGGCTTGGGCAAATAAACCAGATCAATACCGCCGTTTGCGGCGACCACCACATCGGGCGACGAGGGATCAGTACCGATCAGCCCATTTGCTTTGCTTGAATGCTGTCCCGCGCTGAAATCCACGGGGGCCAATTTGGCGTCAGGATCGAACAGCGGCAGATTCAGCGTTTTCGCGATGTCGATCGCGACGAATCCGGGCGGCAGCTGGCCGCCAGGAACATCCTTATAATTGATTTTAGACGCCGCGCTGGTTTGGCTGTCTTTGGAAATCGTTGAAAAGCCATGATCGGAGCTGACGAACACGTCTGTCGTCGCATCGAGTCCGAGCGCTTTCAGAGACTCCAAAATTGCCGCTAAGTTATCGTCGGCGTTTTTGATCGATGCTTGTGAAGTGGGACCGTTGATGCCAGGCACGAGTTGCCCCAAACTATCGCCCTGATTGTGTTGCGTGCCGTCCGGGTCGCGCGACCAAAACACCAGCACGAACGGCTTTCCTGTGGCTTTAAACATCGGCAATATTGCCTTCGTCGTGACGTCGGCGAAGTAGGCTTGTTGCTCAACGTTAGCCACATTGGTTCCGGGTGTTTTCGCGTCGCCGACTCGCGCGTTATCGTCGCGTGCTGGCGCTGCATTCGGCAATGAAGCCATCTGTAAGGCTTCGAGCGTCTTCGCGCTCAAGGGCAGACCGCCGGGACGGCCGGTGAGATCGTCAATGATGATTGTCTCTTCACCCGATCGCTCGGTAACGTCGTAAACTGCCGCCGGACCTACCTTGCCGACCGAGGCGGTCAATAACCCTACCTTGCGAGCCGCTGCCAGCAACGTTTCTTCATTGAGATAATTCCCGCCGAAACGCGCGTTGATCTCACCGAGGATCGCATCGTTCTCAATCATGGGAGTTACGCTGCCGTTCGCGCTCGGTACCGGGAAACCCGTGTAGACCGTATTTGCATAATTACCCATATCGCCGGGAAAATGGCTGGTGCCCATGGCCGCCGAATTGACCATAGTCAACGTCGGAAAGATCGAGTGGCTATTAGCAAATCGAACCCCCTGGTCGCGAACGTGCGCGAACGTTGGTGCGATTGTGGGGTTGACGCTTTCAGATCGCAAGCCGTCGGGTATGAACAAAATCACATTATGCGGCGACTGGGCCAGAGCTATCGCCGCATCAAACTCGGCCAGAGAAAGCAAGCTCAAACATAATAGGAGCTGGCAAAAGCGTGCTGACTTAAACATGGAATCTCCTTTTAAAAATTAAAAAACCTCGGCAAAGCAATCGCCGAGAAATACAGGGCATGGTCGCGCAAGGAAATCGGAGGCTCTGGTATTCTTGCTGTCACGGCTTACAGTCGAACTGCTCGTATCCTAGCCTAGGGTTGCTTTATCTGGTTAAGATCGAATGAATGTAATGTTAAGAAATCGTTACGCGCGGACTCTTAGTAGTCAACTGGACGCCCGGCGCCGGAACGGAGCCCCGAAGAGATTCCCGTGCTCATGTATGCTGCACTCGTGCTGCTTGCCATCACGTTGGTTGTTAATATCATCGGCGCTCTGGTCTTAGAGAGGGCGGCGGCCAAGGGCGAGGCAAGATGAGCAACGAACTCGATCGCGCGGGTAACGAAGCGGTGCAGGATCCGTTCGCTGGGGTCGACTTCGGCGAACTGGAATTGTCCCTGTATCGACCACGAACGTTGTTCAGCGTTGTTTTGAGTTGGGTCGTTGGAGTCATGACGTTTCTCGCCCTGGTCCCACTCTTCGCGGTCCTGTGGATGCTGATCTGGCGTGGCGGCCAGAAACTCAGTCTGGCACTGTTCACCCAGTTGCCCCTGCCCCGCTGCAACCAGGCGGCGGCTTTGGGAATGCCATCCTGGGAACCGTGATCATGGTTGGGATTGCATCGTTGATCACTGTGCCGCTTGGCATTTTTACCGCGGTGTTCTTAGTTCAGGCGAAAGATAGCAAGTTGGCTGGGGCCGTCCGATTTGCTGCCAAGGTGCTCACCGGCTTCCCGTCTATCCTGGCGGGTGTGTTCGTGTATGGAGCGGTGGTACTCAGAACAGGCGGTTACTCCGCGATAGCCGGCGGGGTCGCACTTGCGATTCTCATGCTGCCGACGATCATTCTAACGTCGGAAAACGCGATCTCGATGGTTCCGGCGAAAATAAAAGAGGCTTCCATCGGAATGGGGGCGACCGGCGCCCAGACCGTCTGGATGGTGCTGCTGCCGACGGCAATGCCGGGAATACTCACCGGCGTCATGCTCGCCGTCGCGCGCGCAGCCGGAGAAACCGCGCCGCTGTTGTTTACCGCGCTGTTCAGTAATTACTGGCTGACTACGAGTAACGGAGTCGATCTTATGCGGCCCACGGCATCGCTGGCGGTGCCCATCTACAACTTCTCCGGCATGCCGTTCGCCAACCAGGTTGAATTGGCGTGGGCAGCGGCATTGGTCCTGGTTGTTATTGTCTTGATCGCCAACCTGATCGGTCAAATCTTCTCCCGACAGCAGGTACAACAATAGGAGTTGTCACACATGGATACCCAAACGATTCCCAGCGCAGATCCGAAACCAGCCAGAGCGGCCAGTCGCCCGTTGCCGGTAGAAAGCAAGGAAGATGTGGTCATCGATTGCAATATTAACGAGCTTTACTACGGGACGTTCAAGGCGGTTCGTGACACGCGCATCCCGATAAAGAAGAACGCGATCACCGCGTTTATTGGACCTTCGGGATGCGGCAAAAGCACGGTGTTGCGCTGCCTGAACCGGATGAATGATCTGGTCCGCGGTTTCCGCTTCAAGGGGCACGTCAAGTATCGCGGCAAGGACATCTATGAGCCGTCGATTGACCCCGTCGCCGTACGCCGTTACATCGGCATGGTGTTCCAACAACCGAATCCCTTTGCGACCAGCATCTTCAATAACGTTGCGTTCGGACTCAGGATCAATAAATTCAAGGGTAACAAGACCGAGAAGGTTGAGCAGGCCCTGAAACGCGCCGCGCTGTGGGACGAAGTCAAGGACAAGCTGAGCAACAGCGGGCTATCTTTATCCGGGGGACAGCACAAGATCGAAGAGCTGATGCTGGAACTGAAAAAACGTTACACCATCGCCATCGTCACTCACAATCTGCAGCAGGCGCAGCGTGTGGCCGATGAAACCGGCTCTCTTTATGTAGATACCAGCGCCGGTGGGCGAACCGGCTATCTCGTGGAGTATAGCGACTCGAAACAGCTGTTTGAGAACCCCAGAGAGAAGCATACGCGGGACTACATTCGGGGCGAGTTCAGTTAGACAAAGCGGACTGACGCGATTCGGTCCGTTGGCTCGCTATCAAAAAGAACTGCCATGGCCAAAAAAAACAGCGCCTCGTTGCTTCGTTTAGTCAAGTAATCCCGGCGGTTTTGCTCGTCGCCTTACTGGCTACTCTGGCGAGCTGTTCCCGGTCGGAGACAGAAGAGGCTCAAGCGAAGCTGCCGCCCGGCAGTATTTTGCTGACCGGCGCAGGCGCCACATTCCCCTCGGTGCTCTACAATCACTGGTTCAAGGTCTATCACGACAGCCATCCCAATATTTTTATCAAGTACGCTGTCGTCGGCAGCGGAGAAGGCGTTCGCCGCTTCATTGGAAAGAACCTTGCCGACGGGGAAGGGGTCGACTTCGGTGCCAGTGACTCCGCCATGTCCGATCCAGAGATTGCCAGGGCCGACAACAACGCGCTGATGGTCCCGGTTACTGCCGGTTGTCTTGTGCTCGCTTATAAGCTGTCCGGTTTTCAAGGCGAACTTAAACTTTCACGCAGAGCTTACGCGGGTATTTTTCTCGGCGAGATCCAGCAGTGGAACGATCCGCTGATCGCCCAGTCGAATCCTGGACTCAAGCTGCCCAATCTGACGATTGCCACTGCGGTTCGTCTGGACGGCAGCGGAACGACTTTCGCGTTCACCAAAAACCTCGACGCGATCAGCGAAAAGTGGCGCAGTCAGTTCGGTCCCGCCACGCTGGTCAATTGGCCTGGAAACGCGATGCGAGCGAAGGGCAATGAGGGAGTCGCAGGTCTTATCGGAAACTCCGAAGGAGCGATTGGCTACGTCGGGTATGAGTTTGCCCAAAAGATTGGATTGGCTACTGCGGCTCTGGAGAACAAGGACGGCAAGTTCGTAAAGCCATCGGACGAGAGTTGTCGGGCGGGCTTGGCCGCGGTCGACATGCCAGAGAATCTCCGTGTCTTTGTTCCGGATCCGAAGGGCGCAAATTCCTACCCGATTGTAACCTTTTCCTGGATATTGCTGCG
>WNFO01013106.1_pt1 | contig 10029 bp, 11 predicted proteins | sample 5400251 | NCBI WGS metagenome assembly WNFO01 (sample SAMN13153354, study PRJNA577476) | soil metagenome | isolation source: 100 cm saprolite under Madrone tree | place: USA:California | collected 2016-06-14
ACGACCCGCGGGTGCGCGCCATCAACGGGCGGCCGGAGTACGTGCGCGCCGCGTGCGACGGGAGCTTGAAGCGCCTCGGCGTCGAGACGATCGACCTCTACTACCAGCACCGGGTGGACCCGAGCACCCCGATCGAGGAGACCGTGGGCGCGATGGCCGACCTCGTGCGCGCGGGGAAGGTGCGCTGGCTCGGCCTCTCGGAGGCCGGCCCCGAGACCCTCCGGCGCGCGTGCGCCGTGCACCCCATCGCCGCCCTCCAGACCGAGTACTCGCTCTGGAGCCGCGACCCGGAGGACCAGGTCCTCGCCACGTGTCGCGAGCTCGGGATCGGTTTCGTCGCCTACAGCCCGCTCGGGCGCGGCTTCCTGACCGGGCAGATCAAGCGCTTCGAGGACTTCGCGCCCGACGACTACCGCCGCCTCTCACCCCGCTTCCAGGGCGAGAACTTCCAGAAGAACCTCGACCTCGTGTGCCACCTCGAGGCGCTCGCGGCGCGCAAGGGCTGCAGGCCCTCGCAGCTCGCGCTCGCCTGGGTGCTTGCGCAGGGCGAGGACATCGTCCCCATCCCGGGGACCAAGCGGCGGACGTACCTCGAGGAGAACGCGGGCGCGCTCGCGGTCACGCTCACGCGCCAGGACCTGGCGGCGATCGACACGGTCATGCCGCCCGGCGCCGCCGCCGGGCTCCGCTATCCCGAGGTGATGCTGCGGGCGGTCGCGCCCTGAGCCGGTTGCCCCCGCTCCACCGAGTCCTTATATTCCCGCCGCTTTCGCCATGTCCGACAAGAAGACGCACCGCGTGCTGATCCTCGGCTCCGGCCCCGCCGGGCTGACCGCCGCGCTCTACGCCGCGCGCGCCAACCTCAGCCCCACGGTCGTCGAGGGCTCGCAGCCGGGCGGCCAGCTCACCATCACGACGGACGTCGAAAACTATCCCGGCTTCCCCGACGGCATCCTCGGCCCCGAGATGATGGAGGTCTTCAAGAAGCAGGCGACGCGCTTCGGGACGCGCTACCTCTACGGCGACGCGACCGCCGCCGACCTCTCGGCGCGCCCCTTCCGCCTCACGGTGGACGGCCGGGAGCACCGCGCCGAGACGCTCATCATCGCCACCGGCGCGACCGCCAAGCTCCTCGGCCTCGCCTCCGAGAAGGAGCTCATGGGCTATGGGGTCTCGGCCTGCGCCACCTGCGACGGCTTCTTCTTCAAGGACAAGGACGTGGTGGTGGTGGGCGGCGGCGACACGGCGATGGAGGAGGCGAATTTCTTGAGCAAGTACGCCACGCGCGTGCGCGTGCTCCACCGTCGCGATCAGCTGCGCGCCTCCAAGATCATGCAGGACCGCGCCCGGCGAAACCCGAAGATCGGGTTCGTGTGGAACGTGGCCGTGCGCGAGATCCTGGGCGATCCGAAGAACGGCGGGGTCACGGGCGTGGTGGTCGAGGACCCGCGCACCCACGAGCGCCGCACGCTCGAGACCCAGGGCCTCTTCGTCGCCATCGGCCACGAGCCCAACACGAAGCTCTTCGCGGGCCAGCTCGAGATGGACGAGCGCGGCTACATCGTGACCAGGCCACGGACGACGGAGACCAACGTCCCCGGCGTCTTCGCCTGCGGCGACGTCCAGGACCCGAGCTACCGCCAGGCGGTGACCGCCGCCGGCACGGGCTGCATGGCCGCGATCGACGCGGAGAGGTTCCTCGAGGCGCAGCACGGGTAGCACGGACTACCCCGCCGCCCGCCGCCAGAACTCCCGCCCCCGCCGGCTGGACGTCGACAGCTCCTGGAAGAGGAGCCCGCGCACGATCGCCGCGAAGTAGAGCACGACGCCGAAGCCCACCGCGCCAATGAGCCCGAGCGGCCCCGCTGGAAGCTGGAGCGCGCCGAGCACGCAGGCGACGAGCGCCAGGTTCGCCGGGAACCACTCGATCCAGTTCTCGCCGATGAACTGGTAGCTCTCGACCAGCACCTCGGCCGCGCCGTGGCGGCCGACGTAGACCAGCTCGGGGACGGCGTTCAGGAAGACGAAGACCGCGAGCGCGAAAACGATCTGCACGAACGGGACCGGCGCCAGGACGTAGGTCCAGATGAGCTGGAGGCCCCAGAAGACGAAGCCCACGTTGAGGAGATCGCCGAAGTAGGTCGCGAAGCTCGTCGGCACGTCCTCGAGCCGGATGCGGCCCGTCTGGATCACCTGCGCCACCAGCGCGAGCCACGAGCTGAAGCACGCCACCAGGGCGAGGTAGGTGAGGAGGGCGCCCACCACGCCCAGCGGCGCCGTCACCACGGCAACGATGCCGAGCAGAACGTCGTACACGATCACCACCAACCCGACCCACCAGTTGCGCAGCGCCAGCCCCGCGCCGCGCCGAAAGACGCGGGCGTAGAGCGCGGCCGTGTCGCGGAGCCAGCCGCGGGGGAGACGAAGCGCCATCGCCTACGGCCGCACCGCGACGCCACGCGCGCGGAGGTACGCCTTCGCCTCGCGCACCGTGTGCTCGCCGTAGTGGAAGAGCGAGGCGACCAGCGCCGCGCTCGCACCGCCGGTGGCGAGGCCGTCGTAGAGGTGCGCGAGCGTCCCCGCCCCGCCCGAGGCGATGACCGGGATGCCCACCCGGTCCACCACCTCGCGCGTCATCTCGAGGTCGTAGCCGAGCCGCGTCCCGTCGCGGTCCATGCTGGTGAGCAGGATCTCGCCCGCGCCCGCGGCCTCCATGCGCACCGCCCACTCGACCGCATCGACGTGAACACCTCCCAGCCGCGCGCGGGGTCGTCGGCCGCCCGCCGGCGGGCGTCGATCGCGACCACCACGCACTGCGTCCCGAAGCGCTCGGCTGCCTCGCGCACGAGCTCGGGCCGCGCGACGGCCGCGGTGTTGATCGACACCTTGTCCGCGCCCGCCTTCAAGAGGGCGCGCACGTCGTCGACCGTGCGCACGCCGCCGCCCACGGTGAGCGGCATGAAGACGCGCTCGGCGGTGCGGGCCACGACGTCCAGGATGATCGGGCGCTCCTCGTGCGAGGCGGTGATGTCGAGGAAGGTGAGCTCGTCGGCGCCCTCGGCGTCGTAGCGCGCGGCCGCCTCGACCGGGTCGCCCGCGTCGGCCAGATCGACGAAGCGCACGCCCTTCACCACGCGCCCGCCCTTCACGTCGAGGCAGGGGATGATGCGGCGGGCGAGCATCAGGCGGCCTGCGTGACGGCGAGCGCGTCGGCGAGCCGGACCGTGCCCGTGTAAAGCGCGCGCCCGATGATGACGCCGGCCACGCCGAGCGCAGCGACGGCGCGCACGTGGTCGAGCGCGCCGATGCCGCCCGAGGCGATCACCGGTACGCCCGCGGCGGCGCGCGCGACCGCGCGCGTGCCGTCCAGGTCCGGCCCGCGCTCCGTCCCGTCGCGGCCGATGTCCGTGTAGATGATGGCGGCCGCGCCGAGCCCCGAGGCGCCCGCCGCCGCCGCCGTCGCCGTCGTCTCCGCGCCCGCGGTCCAGCCCGCGACGCGCAGCCGGCCGTCGCGCGCGTCGAGACCGATCGCGACCCGGCCGGGATGCGCGCCACAGATCGCGGCGGCCCGCTCGGGATCCGCGACCGCGAGCGTGCCGAGCACCGCGCGCGCCGCGCCCGCGGCGAGCGCCGACTCCACCGCCGCCCCGTCGCGGAGCCCGCCGCCCACCTGCACGGGGATGCGCACCGCGGCGCAGATGGCGGCCACCAGGTCGGCCTGCACCGGCCGCCCGGCGCGCGCGCCGTCCAGGTCGACGACGTGGAGCCAGCGCGCCCCCGCGGCCGCGAAGCCGCGCGCCACCGCGACCGGGTCGTCGCCGTACACCGTCTCGCGCTCGAAGGCGCCCTCGAGCAGTCTGACACAGCGGCCGCCGCGGAGATCGATCGCGGGGTAGACGATCATGCGAGCCGGCGCACGAAGTTGTCGAGCAGCCGGAGGCCCACCTGCTGGCTCTTCTCGGGGTGGAACTGACAGGCGAAGACGTTGTCGCGCACCACGCTCGAGGCGAAGTCGCACCCGTAGGGCGTGGTGGTCGCGATCACGGCCGGATCGGCGGGCACCGGGTAGTACGAATGCACGAAGTAGACGTAGGCGCCGTCGTCGATCCCGGCGAGCGCCGGCGCCGCGCGCACCATGCGGAGCGCGTTCCATCCCATGTGCGGAACTTTGCGCGCCGGGTCGGCCGCGAAGCGGACGACGCGCCCGGGCAGGATGCCGAGGCCGGCCACCGGCCCGAACTCCTCGCTCTCCTCGAAGAGCAGCTGCATGCCGAGGCAGATGCCGAGGAAGGGGCGGCCGGAGCGGATGGCGTGCCTGACCGGCTCGACCAGGCCGAGCGAGGTCAGGTTCGCCATGCAGGCGCCGAAGGCGCCGACGCCCGGCAGGACGACGCCCGGCGCGCTGGCGATGCGCTCGGGATCGCGCGTCACCTCCGCCGCGTGCCCCAGGCGCTCGAAGGCCTTCGCGACGCTGCGCAGGTTTCCCATGCCGTAGTCGACGATGGCGAGCGGGCGCATCGCGCTAGAGGAGCCCCTTGGTCGAGAGGACGCCGACGACCCGCGGGTCGCGCTGGGTGGCGAGATCGAGCGCGCGCGCCAGCGACTTGAAGACCGCCTCGACGACGTGGTGCGGGTTGCGGCCCGAGGCCATGCGGACGTGGAGGTTCATGCCCGCCTGGTTGGTGAGTGCCAGGAGGAAGTCGTGGATCAGCTCGACGTCGAAGGTGCCGATCTTCGCCTGCTTGATCCTGACGTCGTAGACGAAGAAGGGCCGCCCCGAGAGGTCGACCACGGTCGTCACCAGCGCCTCGTCGAGCGGCACGGTCGCCTCGCCGAAGCGGCGGATGCCGGCCTTCTCGCCGAGCGCGTCGCGGAGGGCCTGCCCGAGGGCGAGCCCGACGTCCTCGACCGTGTGGTGGTAGTCGACCTCCAGGTCGCCCGTCGCGCGGAGCGTCAGGTCGAAGAAGCCGTGCTTCGTGAACAGCTCGAGCATGTGGTTCAGGAACGGGATGCCGGTCTCGACCTGGTAGCGGCCGCGGCCATCGAGGTTCAGCTCGAGGCGGATGTCGGTCTCCTTGGTCTTCCGCGCCACGCTCGCGCGGCGTCCCCCGGCGCGCGTCGGCGCCCGCCCAGCACGTGTTGCCACTAGCGTCCTCCTCTCCGGTGCGGGGTCGTCAGGCGGTGCGCGGCGGCGGGGCGGGGCCGGGACCCGGCGCTCACGCTCGCGCCGACGCGGATTCCCCTCACGGCCGCACGGGCGTGCGGCGCGAGAGATCGCTTCGGGCCCCGGCCCCGCCCCACCGCCGGGCCGCGTGGGGCCCCCACACCCGCGAGCCGCCGCTCCACCGCGCGCCCGTGCGCGTCGAGGCCCTCCAGGCGCGCCAGGCGCACCACCGCCGGCCCGAGTCGCGCCATCGTCCGTGGCCCGGCCTCGATGATGCTCGTCCGCTTGACGAAGTCGTAGACCCCGAGCGGCGAGGCGAAGCGCGCCGTGCCGCCCGTCGGCAGCACGTGGTTCGGGCCGGCCAGGTAGTCGCCGAACGCCTCGGGCGCGTCCTGCCCGAGGAAGACCGCTCCGGCGTGCCGCACGCGCGCGAGCCAGCGCCGCGGCGCGCGCACGGCGAGCTCCAGGTGCTCGGGGGCCAGGTGGTTGGCGATCTCGAGCGCCTGGGCGAGCGAGCGCACGACCACGATGGCGCCGAAGTGGGCGAGCGCGCGCGCCGCGACTGCGCGCCGCGGGAGGCTCGCGAGCTGGCGGTCGAGCGCGGCAGCGACGCGCGCCGCGAGCCGGCGGTCCGGCGTGACGCAGATCGCCGCCGCCAGCGGGTCGTGCTCGGCCTGCGCCAGCAGGTCGGCGGCGACCAGCTCGGCGTCGGCCGCGCCGTCGGCCACCACCAGCACCTCGCTCGGGCCCGCGATCGAGTCGATGTCCACCTGGCCGAACACGAGCCGCTTCGCGGTGGCCACCCAGAGGTTCCCCGGCCCGACGATCTTGTCGACGCGCGGCACGCTCTCGGTACCGTACGCGAGCGCCGCCACCGCCTGCGCGCCGCCGATCCGGTAGAGCCGATCCACGCCCGCGACGTGGCAGGCGGCGAGGACGATCGGCGTGTCGCCGTCCTTCCCGACCGGCGAGACGGCGATCACCTCGCCGACGCCCGCGACGCGCGCCGGGATGACGGTCATGAGCACGGTCGACGGGTACGCCGCCCGGCCGCCGGGCACGTACACGCCCACGCGCGCGAGCGGCTCGATGCGCTGGCCGAGGCGCGCCCCGCTCGCGTCGCGGAAGGACCACGAGCGCTCGCGCTGGCGCGCGTGGAAGACGCGGATGCGGCGCGCCGCGAGCTCGAGGTCACTGCGCGCGCGCCCCGGCAGGCTCGAGTATGCCGCCGCCATCGCCTCCTTCGGGACGCGCAGCTCGGCGCGCCGGAGGGCCACGCCGTCGAAGCGCCGCGCGAAGGCGAGGAGCGCGCGGTCCCCGGCGCGCCGGACGCGGGCGATGATGCGGCGCACGTCCGCCTCGACCCGCTCGCCGGCGGCCGAGCCGCGGGCCGCGAGCCGCGCCAGGCGCGCGCGCGCACGCCCGCTGCCGGCCGTCACGATGAGCTCGGCCGCTTTCACGCCGGCGCCTTCTCGCGCGCGACGTCGGCGCCGAGCGCCGAGAGCTTCGCCTCGATGCGCTCGTAGCCGCGGTCCAGGTGGTAGACGCGCGACACGCGCGTCGTGCCGCGGGCCGCGAGCCCGGCCAGCACGAGGCAGACGCTGGCGCGCAGGTCGGTCGCCATCACGGGCGCGCCCGAGAGCGACCGCGGCCCGCGCACGATGGCGTGGTGGCCGTCCACGTGGATGTCGGCGCCCATGCGCACCAGCTCCTGCGCGTGCAGGAAGCGGTTCTCGAAGATCGTCTCGGTGACCGTGCTGGTGCCGGTGGCGCGCGTCATGAGGGTCATGAACTGCGCCTGGAGGTCGGTCGGGAAGCCGGGATAGGGCATGGTCTTCGCGTCGACGGCGGCGAGCTTGCCGTTGCCCTCGACGCGAATGCCGCTCTCCCGCTCGCGCACCGCCACACCCGCCTCGCCGAGCTTGGCGAGGAACGCCTCCAGATGATCGGCGCGCGCCCCGGTCACCTGCACCGCGCCGCCGGTCACCGCCGCCGCGACCATGAAGGTACCCGCCTCGATGCGGTCCGGGATGACGACGTGCTCGCCGCCGCCCAGCTCGGGACGGCCCTCGATGGTCACCTCCGAGGTGCCCGCGCCCCGCACGCCGGCCCCCATGCGCGCGAGCACGCGCGCCAGGCAGACGTTCTCCGGCTCGCGCGCCGCGTTCTCGAGCACGGTCGTCCCCTCGGCGAGCGCGGCGGCCATCATGAGCTGCTGGGTCGCCCCCACGGAGGGGAAGTCGAGCACGATCTTCGCGCCGCGCAGGCGCTCCGCCTCGGCCTCCACGTAGCCCTCGCTGATGCGGAGCCGCGCGCCGAGCTTCTGGAGGCCGCTCAGGTGGAGGTCGACGGGCCGCGCGCCGATGGCGCAGCCGCCGGGGGTGGAGACGCGCGCGTGGCCGAAGCGGGCGAGGAGCGGCCCCAGCACGAGGAAGGAGGCGCGCATCGTCTTCACCAGCTCGTAGGGCGCCTCGCTGCACGCGACGGCGCCCGGCTCGACCACCACCTCGTGCCCGTCGGCGCTCTGCGTGACGCGCGCGCCCAGGTGCTCGAGCACCTGGATCGTGGTGCGCACGTCGGCCAGCGCCGGCACGTTCCGCACCACCGAGCGTTCGCGCGTGAGCAGGGTCGCGAAGAGGAGCGGCAGCGCCGCGTTCTTGGACCCGCTCACCACCACCTCGCCCTCCAGCTCGGCGCCCCCCCGGATCACGATCGTGTCCATCCGCCCCCTCCCAACTTAAGCGCGAGCACGCGCTCGATGCCGGCGTGATCGCGGACCACCTCGACGCGCACGTAGCGTCCCGTTGTCTCCGCCAGGCGGCACACCGCGGCCGCCTGCCCCGCCCCGATCTCCACCACGAGCCAGCCGCCCGGCGCCAGCACGCGCGGCGCCTCGGCCACCAGCCGGCCGAGCGCCGCGAGCCCGTCCGGCCCCGCCGCGAGCGCCACGCGCGGCTCGTGGTCGCGCACCTCCGGCGCGAGCCCGCCGAGCTCCGCGTCGGTCACGTAGGGCGGGTTCGCGGCCACCAGGTCGAAGGCCGCGGCGCGAAACGGCGCGAGGAGATCGCCGCACACCAGCGCGACGCCCGGCGCGTGCCGGGCGAGGTTCGCGCGCGCCACGGCGAGCGCGCCCGGCGCGAGGTCGCTCGCGCACACCCGTGCCGCCGGCAGCTCGCGCGCGAGCGCGGCCGCGATCGCCCCGCTGCCGGTGCCGACGTCGAGGATGCGCCGCGCCGCGGGCGCCAGGCGGAGCGCCGTCTCCACCACCAGCTCCGTCTCGGGCCGCGGGACGAGCACGCGGCGATCCACCGTCAGGGGCAGCGACCAGAACTCGCGCTCACCGACGATGTACGGAAGCGGCTCGCGCGCCGCCCGGCGGGCGACGAGCGCGGCGAAGTCCCGGGCCGCCGTCTCGGGCAGCGGGCGCCGCGCCGCGACGACCAGGCCGACGCGCGTCGTGTCGAGCGCGCGCGCGAGCAGCACCTCGGCGTCGGCGCGCGGCTCCGGCACGCCGGCCGCCGCCAGGCGGGCGATCGCCGCTGCGAGCGCGTCGCCCACCGTCACCAGCGCCGCCGCCGCGCCCATCAGCCGGCCGCCGCCAGCGCCTCGGCCTGCTGGCGCGTCACCAGCGCGTCCACGATCGGGTCGATCTCGCCGTCGAGCACGCGGTCCAGGGTATGGAGGGTCACGTTGACCCGGTGGTCGGTCACCCGGCTCTGGGGGAAGTTGTAGGTGCGGATCTTCTCCGAGCGATCGCCCGAGCCGACCATGGCCTTGCGGTTGGCGGCGATCTCGCTCTGCTGCTCGCTGCGCGCGCGCTCGAGGAGCCGCGCGCGCAGGATCTTGAGCGCCTTCGATTTGTTCTTGTGCTGCGACTTCTCGTCCTGGCAGGTGACGACGAGCCCCGTCGGCAGGTGCGTCACGCGCACGGCGGAGTCGGTCGTGTTGACGCTCTGCCCGCCCGGGCCCGAGGAGCGATAGACGTCGATGCGAAGGTCCTTGTCGGCGAGCTCCACCTCGACGTCCTCGGCCTCGGGCAGCACGGCGACGGTCACCGCCGAGGTGTGGATGCGCCCCTGCGTCTCGGTCACCGGCACGCGCTGCACGCGGTGCACGCCGCCCTCGAACTTGAGCCGGCTGAAGGCGCCCTTCCCCACCACGAGCGCGATGACCTCCTTGAAGCCGCCGAGGCCGGTCGGGCTCGAGGACAGCACCTCGACGCGCCAGCCGTGCCGCTCGGCGTAGCGCGTGTACATGCGGAAGAGCTCGGCGGCGAAGAGGCTCGCCTCGTCGCCGCCGGTGCCGGCACGGATCTCGAGCACCGTGTTGCGCTCGTCGGTGGGGTCCTTGGGGAGGAGGAGCTGCTTGAGCATCGCGTCGAGCGCGGCCAGGCGCGCCTCGAGCGCGGGCAGCTCGCCGCGCGCCAGCTCGCGGAGCTCGGCGTCCTTCTCGCGCAGGCACTCGCGGTGCTCCTCGACCTCGCGTGCCACGTGCTGGCGCTCGCGCCAGCGGGCGACCGTCTCCTCGAGCTGGGCGCGCTCCCTGGCGAGCCGCGCGAACTCGCGCCGGTTGGCGATGACGGTCGGGTCCGCGACCAGGCGCTCCAGCTCCTCGTAGCGTCGCTCGATCTCGGCGAGGCGGTCGAGCATCGGCTCACGTACCCTCGCGCCCGGCGCGCGGGCCGTCCGCGGCCACGTCAGGCCGGCGTGGAGCCGGAGCCGCTACGCTTGAGGCCGTACTTGCGCTGGAAGCGCTCGACCCGGCCGGCCGTGTCGACCAGCTTCTGCTTGCCGGTGAAGAACGGATGGCACGCCGAGCAGATCTCGACGTGGATGGTCGGCACGGTGGAGCGGGTCTCGATGACG
>WNFO01008051.1_pt1 | contig 10028 bp, 9 predicted proteins | sample 5400251 | NCBI WGS metagenome assembly WNFO01 (sample SAMN13153354, study PRJNA577476) | soil metagenome | isolation source: 100 cm saprolite under Madrone tree | place: USA:California | collected 2016-06-14
TCATTCCGGCATCCTCTTTTCAAAGTGGTCTTATTGCATTAGGCACATGGATGGGTGACCGCGTCTAGCATCGCTAAAACTTCTTTGCGCCCGATTTGTACCTGATTAGCGGGAACGAAAAGCGGCGCGATACTGACCCGGGGTGATTCCCATCACGCGCTTGAAGGTTCTTGAAAAGTGACTTTGATCGTAAAAGCCGGCTCTTGAAGCGATCAGGGCGAGCTGACAATCATGTGCAGACATCTCCCGACAGGCGAACTCGATGCGAAGCTTACGAACATATTCTCCGATCGTACAGTGATGGTATCGACGAAACATCCGAGCTAGATGAACGGGGTGAGTGCCCACAGATCTGGCAATGTCGTCAAGCGTCAGGGACTCCGAGAAATGAGCATGAAGAAGCTCTTTAGTTTGCGCGATCGATTTTGGTGGCTTACGCCCGGATGTCTTCACATGGTGACGGGACAACTCGGCCATCACTTCCAGCGTCAGCCCCTCAATTGCGAGTGAGGATGCCTCATCCGCGAGCTGGAATTCTTGGTACAGCCTCGTTGCAAGCCAGATCGACAGGCCGCCATGGCATGCCGCAGGGTGGTCTAACGAAACTCGGTGTTCGCGAACACGTTCCAGCCATCCGTGTTCAACTTCAACTATCAAGCAGTGCACTTCCGACTCATGGAAGCGCTGAGCGTGACTCTCACCTGCGGGACGGGTTATTAAGGACAAGGGGCTGACTTCACGATTCTTTCCATCATAGACTTCAGCAAAGATACCTCTTCGAACGGACGACGGGCTGACTTCACGGTTCTTTCCATCATAGACTTCAGCAAAGATACCTTTTCGAACGAGGCACAGTTGCGGGAGATCGTGCGAGTGTTCAGGAGTCTGATAGCCGGTGGGATATACAACCTCCGCCAATCTCAGGCCGGCAATTTGGCGAGCTTTCAAATTCCTTCCATACAATTTTCCCGGAGGAAGTTTCATCGGTTTTCGAACCTACTCTAGGAGTCATTCTCCAAAACCGCGTGACAACAAGTGTTCAGAAGAAGATTCGAGTCAGCTCTAATGCATTTGGTTGTCTAATATGTCTAATAAGAACGCGGTGACAATGGTCTTGGTTATATGGGATCCAGCCAGGGCGCATAACATGTAGTAGACACCAAAAGTGTCGCAAGACACTAGCACGCTTCAGGGGTCTAAATCTATAATCGCTCGCGATTTTCTCAGTAAGTCGGAAGCTTCAAATAATGGAGGCCCCTTATGTCCGTTGGGCAAGTGCGACCGCCGGTTCCTACCGGCAAACCTAAACTTCTCGACTAGGTGCGGGAGACGATCGTGCAGAAACTCCTCGGACACAAAGATGTATCGACGACGATGGTCTATACGCACGTGCTCAATAGGGGTGGGCGAGGAGTGAGAACTCCGCTCGATGCGTGAGGGCAAAGAGCAAAGGGCAAAGAGCAAAGGGCAAAGAGCAAAGAGCCAAGAGCCAAGAGCAAAGGGCGAATGGTTACTCCTTTCGCTCTTAGCTCTTGGCCCTTTGCCCTCACGGTCCGCATTGCTGATTCAGTTGCCGCTTGATTTCTTCAGAGAGTTGAATCTCGCGAGGATAGATCGCGGCGGGTTGTGCTAAATGGAGGGTTGTCCGGGCTGGGTCGCATTCTTTTCTGGCGAGGTGTATCTGTGTCGACCAGAGGTTGCCGAAAAAATCTTTGGGGTCTCTTCTTAGAACATCCGAAACAAAAAACTCGGCTTCGTCAAACTTCTTTTCATCGATCAAAATCACCGCCAGGCGATCGTACAATTTGTCTTTGATGTCGGGAGTTGGATCGAGTTCCAGCGCCCGTTTGAATAACTGTTTCGCTCTTTCGGGCTCGGTCTCTTGATAAGTATTGCCAAGGTTCAGTGCCGCGCGGGGTGAATTTGGTACGGCCTGGTAATTCGCAGTCCATAAAGTTCGTTCGTCTTTCCAAGTTCGATTCTGGATTACAGTCAATACGCCAAGAATTACGACTGCCGCGGCAGCGATAAAGTACGGCGCCTTTTTGTCGACCACACCGCTGCGGCTGATCTTACGGGCCAACAAGGCCACGAACAATCCGAAGCTCATCATCGGCAGGTACAGGTAGTGGTCGGCGAGTAACTCGTGATGCGGAATGATTTGGCTTACCGGCAAGAGAAATATGAAGTAAGACAGAACCGCAAAGGCCATTAGCTTGTTGCGCTTCAGCAAGAAGAAGCCGCTATACAGCGCGCCGCCAACGACCGCCATCGACAACCCTACCCGCCAATCAAGTATCGAACGAGAGATTTCAAGTGAGCCGAGGTATTGGGCGATCGGAGTTGGGTAAACCAGTTGCTTCAAATACCACGCATGCACGCGCATCACGGTTAGAAAATTCGCGTAGAAGCTCCCGCCCCAATAGTTTATTTTCCCGGATGTAACGCGCTGGGAGGCGCCTTTAATGAAGACCCAATACAGTGTGAACGCGCCACCGATCAGCCAGAGCGAAATATAGAGCCACTTCTCGCGGTTGAAGGCCGTTAGCACGGTACGCGCTGCCTGACGCCACCACGATCCTTTTTCTTTTTCATCCCAGGCATCGCAGTAGTGCCAGACGAAGATCAGAATCGGCAGACTGGCAGCCATTTCTTTCGACAGCAAGCTAAGGGCCCACAGCAAAAAGAACAAAACGAAATAAACTACGGCCTGTAGGGACCAACGCTTCCGGTAATAAGTGAGGTAGCTATGAAAAGCCAAGAGATAGAAGAAGGTAAAGAGCAGGTCGCGCCGGCCCGATATATACGTGACCGCATCCGTCTGAATTGGATGGACCGCAAAAATCAACGCCGCCAGTGTGGCGGTTACGAGGCTTTCAGTGAACCTGCGGACTAAGGCAAAAACCAGGAGCACATTAGCGGCATGAATGACGAGGTTGGTCAGGTGATAGCCAAAAGGACGTTCACCCCATAGTGCGAAGTCTATTGCGTAAGAGATATCTCTAATTGGCCGATACGAATTCAAAAAGAGGCCAAGGTTCATGCTTCGTATTCGCTTATTAGCGAGCACCAGCAGGAAGTCGTCAAATACAAACTCATTTCCCAGGCTATTTACATAGCAAAGGAAGACGATTGCCACCAGCGAGACGATCGCGATGAGTTGGGGATCGGCCGAGAGAAACGAGATGAAACTTTGGTCTAATCGTTTGGCTGGGGCGGGTTTTCGCTTAGCAGCTTTGCGGCTGACAGCGCGAGAGGTTTTCATAATTATTTCAGTCGATGCAATGACAACTTCTCCCCAGTGCGCCAAGAATTTGTAGGTTAACTCCCTCTCCCTCTGGGAGAGGGTTGGGGTGAGGGGGTAGCTGGGTAACAAGAAAAGAAAACTCTCCTCCCTCGTTTTTCCCGTCCGCTCCGACAAAAAAGGAGGAAGAAGTATTTTGGGTTTCGTCGCTAGGCCCTCACCCCGGCCCTCTCCCAGAGGGAGAGGGAGTTAACCTACAAACTCTTTGCACATCACTTCTTTCTTACTGCTTACCTTTTATCCGTTCCTTAATCTTATTCGTCAGATGTCCAATTTTCCCTTGTGCCAGCATCGCGGCAGCTTGCCGGAATTCCGAGACCCTGATCAACCTTCTGCTCTTTCGTACGATGTAAGGCTGTTGGCCCCACCACTTCTCCTGACTATTGTCTTTCTCTTTTACGAACGCAGCAGTCCTTCCTGAAAGATCTTTCATAAGGGCCCACTCGGGCTCTTCGCTCAAGAAATCTTTCAAGACGTGTCCAGTCCACAGTTGAATGTCGTCGATTAGCAGCAATCCGCCAATCTTCAAACTACGAGTTGTATAATACCAATCAATAAAAGGCGCTGGAAAAGCATGCTGCCCATCGATCAAAACCAAATCCAACTGGTCAACAGTTAATCCCGGCAGAATGTACTCAGATTTCCCTATGTGAAAATTGATCGTCTCAACAGAAATTTTTCTTTGTTGACAGTATTCCCTGATTCGGTCAGCAAGATCACCGTCGGGAACTATGCAGGTGTGATTAGCGTGTTTGATAGCGAAAAGAATTGTGCTGATACCCGCGCCCGTTTCCAGAGTGTGGGAACTCTGGTTAACCGTCCGGTCTATCAAGTGCAACGCCTGATCGGAAAGCTCGTAGGAAATTGGGACATGCACCCCAACCTTACCAATCCTATGAAGCTTGGGGGAATCGTTCAGTAGCTCTTGCAACGTCATGCGGGTATTGTATCCCGATACCGATAGAGAAAGTTTACGTTGCTTCGACCTGAGATTCAGAAGTGGCGTGATAATAATCGACGACTTCGCCGGCTGATCCGATCTTTTCCATCAGGCCATTCCTGATTAGCATCGCGTGTTGGCACAACTTGGTAATCATTGCCATTGAGTGTGTCACGAGCAGAATCGTTCGGCCGCTGTTGATAACTTCGTTCATCTTGGCAAAGCATTTCTGCTGAAACTCCGCGTCGCCCACGGCCAGCACTTCATCGATAATCAGGATCTCCGGATTCAGATGGGCGGCCACAGCGAATGCCAGGCGCACATACATGCCGCTCGAGTAATGTTTGATGGCCGTTTCGAGAAATTTCTCCGTTCCTGCGAAATCAATAATCTCGTCGAACTTCGCGTTAATCTCGCGCCGGCTCATGCCCAGAACCGCTCCGTTCAGATAAACATTCTCACGGCCAGTAAGGTCCGGATGAAAGCCGGTGCCAATATCGAGAAGGCTTCCTACTTTCCCGTACAGCTCGGCGCGGCCAGTGGTGGGTTCGATAACCCGCGAGAGTATTTTGAGCAGGGTCGATTTTCCGGCGCCGTTGGGCCCGATGATGCCCATAACCTCTCCCGGGTTGACCTCGAAATCGATGTCCTTCAGCGCCCAGAGAATCTCGCTGACCGAATGTCCGTTGCCTCTCATTCGCGCGAATGAGTTGCGAACTGCCTTAACCATCGATTCACGCAGCGTGTCATAGGGCACTAAACGCTCTTCGCGCGCATTAATGCGAAATTGCTTGCTTAGATTCTTGACTCTGATCATTGATTGCATCGAAGTGCCTGAGCCGTAGATCTAAATGAGTTCAGCGAAACTCTTCTCCATTCGACGAAACGCATAAGCTGAAGCCGAGAGCAGGACGAGAGTGAAAGCTGCAGCAAGGCCGATAGCCCACCAGTTGATCCACTGACCAAATAGTGCCGCGCGATAGGTGTTAACGATCCCGCTCATAGGATTTAACAAGAATATCCGGCGCCATTCCGGCGGCACTATTGACGAATCGTAAATGATCGGTGAAGTAAACATCCATGCTTGAAGCAGGAACGGCAGTACATAGCGAATGTCCCGGTACTTGACGTTAAGAGCAGAGAATAAGATTCCAGTGCCCAGAGCGAGAGCCGTGACGAGAATTGAAAGTGGCAATATGAGAATGATTTTCCAGGTCAAGCCAATGCCATAGTAGGCCAGCAATGGAATAAACAGCAGCCACGCGATCGCCCAATCGACTACGCCGGCGCCGACTGCCGCGCTGGGGATTAGCAACCGCGGAAAATAGATCTTGGTAATCAGATTGGTGTTTCCGAACAGACTATTCGCGCCGTTCATTACTGAGTTTGAAAAAAACGTCCAGAGAGAGATACCCGCGTAATAAAAGAGTGGCCCGGGTATACCTTGGGTGGGCATGCGGGCCAGTTTGCCAAAGAAGAAAGCGAAAATGATCATCATGACCAATGGCTGAAGAATCGCCCACAGCGCCCCAAGCAGAGTTTGTTTGTAGCGGACCTTTATGTCGCGCCACATCAAAAAATATAACAACTCGCGGCTGGTCCACAGTTGATGGAGATTGAGCGGCAGCCAGGACTTGGTGGCTTTGATCGTAACGACTGGCGTTAGTGGAAGCTTATATTCCCGGCGGAGCCTCGTCGTTGGCTCCGTCGCATTCACCGACAACGGCGGCACAATAGGGCTCACCTCTGGCGAACTGTCCAAGCTTGTCGAACTCATTACAATCCTTATATAGTTACCTGACTCGTGATGTCTTCTTGATAGAGAGAAGAGTTTTGGCCGGATTTATCACCGAGGACGACCCATTTCGATTCTACGAGGCGGCAACTTCAACAACTGATCACGCGGCCCTTTGAAGTAGACACTTTACACGCCAGCGGCCAAAGTTGGCAATCTCGTTTAGGATTTTGGCCTGATGAAAACCCCTCGAAACAACGCATCGGGCACGGATCCCTTAACAGTCTCGGTCGTGGTTCCGCTATTCAACGAGCGGGCCGGCTTGGACCAACTCTACCGTAGATTGTCGGCCGTGCTTGTCGACATGGCTCATAGCTACGAGATTATTTTCGTGGATGACGGCAGCACCGACGGCTCTCTGACGACTCTAAAAGATTTCCGGGCCCTCGATCGATCGGTCAGATACATTCGCTTTCGCAGAAATTTTGGCAAGTCGGCGGCACTTGCGGCCGGATTCCGCGCCGCTCGTTACGAAGTGATTGTCACGATGGATGCCGATCTCCAGGACATACCCGAGCAGTTGCCCTTACTTCTGAAGAAACTAGAGGACGGATACGATGTCGTTTGCGGTTGGCGCCACCATCGTCGCGATAAGCTGAGCAAAAGGATAGGTTCGAAGATTTATAACCTGGTGACCGCGATGCTCACCGGAGTCCGCCTTCACGATCTCAACTGCGGTTTCAAATGCATTAGGCGTAAGGTCCTCGACGAAGTAATGGTTTATGGCGAGCGACATCGTTTCATTCCGGTGCTGGCGAGTTATCGAGGATTTCGTCTCGGTGAAGTGAAAATAGATCACGCGCCGCGCGCACATGGTAATTCGCGTTATGGCCTGGAGAGAGTATTGGGCGGATTCTTCAGTTTGCTCACGGTCATTCTCATGACTCGATACACGAACAAGCCTTTGCATTTTTTCGGCCTAATGGGATCGTTTCTATTTTCTATTGGTTTCGTGGTTGACGCCTACCTGATTCTCTTGCGCATTTTTCAGCGGGAATGGCTGAGCAATCGCCCGTTGCTAATAGTCGGAACGATGCTGATCATCGTAGGCGTTCAACTGGTCCTATTCGGTCTGCTCGCAGAGATGGTGGCCTTCTCCTATCGGCGCGAGAACGACTATTCGATCGTTGAGACAGAAGCGCCGGAAGACGACCTGATTTTTGAAAGTCCGTTTAGAGTCGAGGCCGAAAAAGTCGCGCGATGAGAATCACGGTTATTGGACCGGCGTACCCACTTAGAGGCGGGATTGCCCATCATGTTTATTGTCTCAAACAAGAACTGACGCGGCGCGGCCATTCGGTCCAGGTAATCTCTTTCCGCAAGCTGTACCCAAGTATATTTTTTCCCGGCAAGACAGAGTTGGATGTCAGCTCCGCAACGCTCGACGCTGGAGCCGAGCCGGTTCTCAATCCGCTTAATCCGATCACCTGGGCCAGGGCATTCAAGAGAGTCAAAAGTTTCTCACCCGATGGGGTCATCTTTCAGTGGTGGCAACCTTTTTTCGGTCTCATGATTGGCACGCTGGCGAGGGTGTTTCATAAGAAGGGCTTGAGATGTATTGTCGAATGTCACAACGTTTTTCCCCATGAGGGCACTCCATTCGATCGTCTGCTCGTCAAGTTCGCCTTGAGGCCGGCCGATGCCTTCATCACTCATTCCCGCAAGGAAGAAGCGGATTTGTCATCGCTCGTTCCGGGGAAGAGAATCAGCGTAGCTTCGCTTCCTACTCCCAGCGAATTTTTCAACGAAAGAAATCATGCCCGCGACGGAAGAACGATTCTCTTCTTCGGAAAGGTGCGGAAATATAAAGGTCTCGACGTGTTACTCGCGGCCATGCCGAAGGTCCTTTCCCAAATCAATTGTCAACTTTTAATTGTAGGTGAGTTTTACGATTCCCTGGAGCGGTATCGACAGCTTATTGATGAACTCGAATTAGAACAGCATATCGACATCGTCGATCGCTATGTTCCGAACGAAGAGGTTGTCGGAGTCTTTGACCGCGCGGACGTCCTGGTCTTGCCATATTTGAGTGCGACCCAAAGCGCTGTGGCGCAGATAGCTTTGCGGAATGGATTGCCAGTGATCGCGTCGAGGACCGGCGGATTATCAGAGGTTGTGATTGAAAACGTAAACGGGCTGTTGTTTCCCCCGGGTGATTCAAACGCCCTCGCCGACCAAATCATTTCCTATTTCACTAATCGTTCGGGGCCGGCCTTTGCGAAGAATATTATTTCTACCTCAGCTACCCCGCGGGACGACCTGGGGAAGGTGATTGAGGATCTCGTGGGCGGTGATCCAAACTCGGCCTACCTTTGGAAGAGTTCCGGGGTGAGGGATTTAGCTTAGGGATAGTCCCCTCTCACTCTGGGAGAGGGCTAGGGTGAGGGCGTGAGTGCGACAAAACACCAAGAAATATTTACCAAGCGACCTCGTCTCAAACCCTCTCCCCGGCCCTCTCCCAACAGAGACGAAGATGCCGCCAAGCGAGCCCACCTTAACGGTCATCGTCCCTTGTTATCACTCGGAGCGCACCATCCGCCAATGTCTAAATTCGATTATTAGCCAGCAGACTTCCGTTGAGTTTGACGTAATAGTAGTTGACAGTTCCTCTGATCAAACCGGGCAAATCGTGGAGCATGAGTTTCCCTCTGTGCGACTGATCAAGCTCAAAGAGCGCGCCTTCGCCGGAGTCGCTCGCAATCTTGGGATCCGGACAACGAGGGCGCCGTACTGCCTCATGATCGATTCTGATTGTGTGGCGGAGCCTGATTTGATTGAGAGGGCCATGGCTCGACATCGCGAAGATAACTACGCTGCGGTCGGTGGCTCATTAGCTAATGGCACGCCGCAGAGCATAAGCGGCACCATAGGTTACCTGATTGAGTTTAAGGAATTTATGCCCAGCGCGCCGATGCGTCTGGTGCAGAGTGTGCCGACTGCAAACGTAACCTACCGTCGCGAGACGCTGGAACGTTACGGTTGTTTCGATGAGGTGATGTGGCTGGCCGAAGATATCCTGTTACATTGGAAGATGTTTCAAGCGGGCGAGCGCATCCTATTCGATCCCTCAATCAGGGTCCAACACTTGAACAAGACTGGTTGGCGGGAGGTTTTTTATTATCAGATCGACCTTGGCAGATTCTCAGCCATCGCACGAAAGCGGGGTGGATTGGCAGGCGGCATTCTCCTCAAGTATCCGCCGCTGATTCTACTCATGCCCTTTGCACGATTACTGAGAGCCTTCACGTGGTTGGCGAAACATGACAGGAAAGTGCTGTTGGCCTTTCTGCTGATCTGGCCCGCTTATCTTTTGGCCGCATCGTTCTGGTCATTTGGCTTTTTAGCTGAGTGCCGCAAAAAGAAACCTCGACGCCCGTCCAGTTCACGATAGCTAACAGTTCACGATTAGCTAAACTAATCAACGAAAAGGGCATTGAAGTATTCGCACGAAAAGCGCTTGTGATTCAATGCGCGCAAATTCGACCGCTGGGTAAGACAAAAACTAGGAAAAATGAAAATTAAAAATAAAATTCAGTTGACAATCACGACGGAAATAGAGTATTTAGTTGCGCGCCTTTCAGGCTACTGGTTTCTGCGGCCTTATTCGACGCCACCCTTCGAAAAGGCAACAGGCTTCTGCAAGTAAGGGCAACTCAATAGTTTTTTATGATAGAGAAGACTTTCCCCGACAATGGATTGGTATCGACTCTCGCTCTAACTTTTCGATCATTTCTGACCGCTGAGGAAATCAGGACAAGGCTAATTCCCGTAGGAACAAAGGACGATTGCAACTATCGCCCACGACTTTCGCGAAGGAGAAATGTAAAATGAAAACCGAAAACGCCAAACGCCCAGCAGCGTGGCCTAATTATTATTTTATCCTAATCGGCGTTTTCCTGATGGCGGCCGCAATTCTGGCCGTTCCGTTTTATTCAGCCTCGTCCAGTTCCCTTGCCAGCGACAAGGCTGCCGCGATATCGCCTTTGGTA
>WNFO01015921.1_pt1 | contig 10028 bp, 17 predicted proteins | sample 5400251 | NCBI WGS metagenome assembly WNFO01 (sample SAMN13153354, study PRJNA577476) | soil metagenome | isolation source: 100 cm saprolite under Madrone tree | place: USA:California | collected 2016-06-14
CATCTCACCAGAGAGGGCAGGTGCTCTGACACGACGTGGCTTTGATTTGCCGATCCGAAGGACAACACTTTCAAACCGATTATTGAAGCGTGGCGCGTACTCAAGAAGTACGGATCTAAGGGATTTCCTTCACATGTACGCCCTCGCCCTCTATCATCGCGCAAGGGACCAAAACCTCCGCGCTCCAGATCTTATACTGTCCCAATAACCGTCGGGAAAATAGAGACTGCCGACATCTTAGGTGCGTTACCTCGTGGTTGCATCCTATCCTATTGTTTATCTATCTATGATGTGTGATGCATGGCATATATATAGACACTGGTCCTAGCGATCTGTGGATGGTGTCAGACGCGTGCAACACGACAGTACGCAAAGAAACGAACATGCCACCATATCGCTCATCAAATATCAAGCCAGCAGTCAGTCTTGTCAACTTGTTGTACAGAACGGTGAATCGTCGACGGGTGCGCATGCAAATGGTTTTGTTGCCCAAGATGTAGGAGCCATAGCCGGACTCTCCATGGCCAAGCAAGCATTTGCAGCTGTCTCTGACACGACTAGCACGGCGGTCATGCAAGGGACTAACAGCATTTTTGGACTGGTGTTCTCGAATGCGAGGTACGTTCTATGCTAGTACGTATTGTATTCTTCGTCAACATATTCACGTACAATCTCAGCCATGTGCAGGCGGCGTCATCAACGCAAGGGTGTACGTATATCGCACCAATCTAGGAGAAGGGCATTGATCGATTTGTATGCGAATAGGTTCAATTTATTGAACCTATTATCTACGGATAATTTTGTCCTCGGAACTGCTGATGACGGGCCTATTTTCTCGCGTTTTGTCGTGTCTGGCTCTCAGGAGCAACCAATGTTTACCGTACGTACCCACCTAATGACCTATGCAGGCCTTTAACTGCCAGTGACAACTCAGGTGATGCTGCAACGCGATATCATTGATGTCAACGGATCTCATGGCTGGTTGACTGTTAGGAAGTTGCCTGATGGTATTAACAACTTATCACCTGCGTGGGTGCCGGTGCGTCTCTACAGACCAGAACATGGAGGACTAAATCCTCCCGAGTTTGCCCCTGATGATGTTTTACCTGACCTTTGCTTATTATTTCCCCCCCAGGCCTATCCTTTGTAGGTCCAAACTAGCGGAGCTAAGCTTGTTATCACCCTATTGGGTTGCTCATGTACATTCCTTCAGGCGCTGGGAAGTTCCAATTGAGGGCGTTATCCTCGATGGTCAACTACTACCAACCGCTAACATCTTCGGATCTGGTTCGAACCTTTCAGCTCGATACTGTGATTATTTTCTGAATGCATCGATCACATCCTAGTTGACTTTCTTTCAATCATAGGGCAACAGTATAATTCGAGGTCCCAAGGTCGTTGTCAATTCCACCCTGAAACAAGTCTCATCGGCGTTTGTTGTAAATCCCATTGCAGCGCCCACATATCCCGCAACGCCGCACAACCTCGCATTTCAGATCAGAGGCAAGACCTTTCCTGTCGATCCTCGTGACTTCATGTCCCAAAACACACCCTGCGACGCGAGTATATGCGTTGCCAACAACGTTGTGGCAACAGATCCACCAAACCGTGCGCGATTATATAGCTGGAGCTTAGGGAAGCTGTTCTTCAAATCGTAAGTTTGAGTAAGGACTAAAACCGCCTAATCTCGAATTTGATTTCGTTTACGAACAGCAACCAGGTCGCTTTATATTACGGAAACCTAACACATCCTTCCGTCGACCCACTGCGAATGGGTTTCTTATCGATGGTGCCAGATAATGTGAGTAGTATTATACAAAGTGATGTTTCTCAGGCGGCGGCCTATTTGAAAGTACGCCAATCCTATATGTTACGAACTCTATGCCGATGGTCGCTGACCCGCTTAACCATCTCACAGGCATGCCACAAACTGCCCCAATCAGCGCAGTGAACAACGTTCTACTAACGCTCACCAGTCTCTATTCCTTCGAAATCAGCTTCGTCTTCCACCCGACATCGTACAAATCGAGTGTTCCGCAGTCATCTGGACACTCAAGTAGATGCTCTTTGCACAACCCTTCTTCCCACCTTCCTAAGGACGATGATTTTATTCATCTAAAATATGTACTCTACCCAACCAACGTAACACTGCATTCGTGGGATTTTTATCAACCGTGAGAGTCAAGTACCTAATTTGGATGTACTACTGTCGGAGGTGTGGGCGGAGGCCACGGCTTCGACTAAACGTCTTAACTAAACCAATGGCTCTCCTCCGGGCTTGCTCGGATGTTCTCGTTAAACCTGCCCTGCTTCGTTCCTCGTTAGTGGCTCGCGCTCTTTCAACAGAGGTTGCATCGCCAACTCAAACGGCTACCACCAAAGAGCCGTCCGAGATTGCTCCCGTACCACAGAAAGACGTTATCAGCGCAGATACTATCAGCGGAGCACCAGGTATGACCGTCCCTCTCCTAGGAGGGGACTGGGTGGTTGATGTCACAACATTTAGCCGAGCTCCGTCACCGTGTCGTGCGTATATACCAGCCTACTCGTAACACCATGCAGAGCGGTGGAGCAAAAGGAAAGCGTTGGCGTCTTGACTGGGATATTCTGCCTGGCGGCGGGCGTTGGGAGAACCCGTTGATGGGTTGGGCAAGCTCGTACGCGGTCCGCTCTGAAATCTAAGGTGTTATCATTGACGGTGATGCAGGGCGGACTATGTCCAGGGAACCCGGCAGACCTTCCGATCTAAGGAAGATGCCATTCACTTTGCCGAGAAACAAGGTAAGTCCCCGACTTTCCTATCTTCGAAACCTATTCAAGATAGCGAATGCGTTTGCCAGGTTGGGACTATTATGTGTAAGTCCAGATGAACTTCTACTGCCTCGCTTCCTAGTACATGGAACTGACTCTTGGGTCAACTAAAGGCAAACGCCATCCCCTGCAAGGATCCCGCCCAAGAACTATGCGGAGAATTTTGTCTATAGACCGCACAAGCTTCGCATTATTCGTACAAAGTAGAATGTGTCCACCAATTTAACAGTTTTTTGGACCCTCCTGCGTGGCCGGCGTCTGTCTGGACTCGGGAACGCTGAGTTGGTCTTCCGAAATGCGCTTGATGGCCCGCAAATGTCGCTTGTCATTGCAAATTCAATGTCTAGCAACGAAATTACTAGTCAACCCGTTACAGGACCATTCTACCGCCGAATGCTGTACCAAATACCCGTTTGTGCCGGTGTCCTTGTTGGTTCTTGTCTTACACATTAAACCAGTCACAAGGGATCCAAACTGTTCGGCTGCTAGAACCCGGAAAAGGTAGTGATCACTGGTCGCCTCTTTACACGAGTTTGTCTGGCAAGATACAGCGACAATCATATTTTCAGGGCAGCATATTAAGGGATACCTCCGCAAATCGCAATTATCCCCGCTATATGTGCGGCATGATTAATTGGGGTCAGGTGCAGTGTAGTGGCCGTTTGACTCGACATCGTCTTGACACCCTCAGTCGAATCTCTAGAGGGAGATTGATCAATTCGATCATGATATGTGTCTCATGCGCGCTCAATGTAGTCACTGGAACACCAATACCACGGGTGACCGTCTTTAGGTCAGACTCTACTGCAAGTACCGACCAAAAGCACGTTATCCGCTGACATAGAAGTCATCACGCCTGGCGGTAACACGACTGCTGTGCCAAATTCCCTGGTCCAGTAGCCGTCCTTCAACGCCATCGACCCGTCGTTCTCCAACGATAGTAGCGGTTCTTGGAAGCTTTGGAAGACGACGTTCAGGAGTCCGACTTCAAATGGCCCAAATTTGATCGCGACCCAAGGCTCTGACATAGTAGAACCGCTGATACAGTATGACTTCAGGATTTGATCCTAGTTTCTTCCTTCGTTATGTCAACGTTGACTGCATACTCTTCCTTTGATCAGTGGTCTACCGCGGAGTATGGGTTTCACAAGATTCAGCCTTGCAGGGGATCTCGGACCATCGTTGTAAATGCTTCAATAGACAGCAAAGCTAGTAGGCCAAATCGAGTTTGAACCATACATCTCGATACGCAATGTTTTCGGGCCCGAACTACACGTGCCTATAATTCAACGGCCTTGACTTGGGCAATAGGCAGGCTGTTGTTACTGCGATTGCGAAATGCATCAACTGCCAGTAAGGCAGAGGGCGATTCTGTCGCCCGGAGGCATGTCTGTGGTAAGCCTCCTCGCCCGACCACCCACGGCAGATGCCCTGGCCCCGGCAGTACAGAGTACTCCTCCAGCACATGGTGCCCCTTCATCACATGGCACTCTAAACGCCATAGTTTATGATTGGGCAGCCCGCATCCATGCGAAGAAGTTCGAGCTTGGCCACGGCTACGCAGTTCTGGGTTCTGATCCTTTTCAGTGAGGTCCCAGGCGATCAAGAGCACTAACGAACATGTCCCTCGTTCGTCGGCGCACATTGCGCGTTCGTGAACAGCCACACAGATCAATGTGTGAATTGCAGGGATCAGGAAGAGCTTGTCGTCAAAAGTTTCGTGCACATCAGTCGGTACGCTTAACTGTCTACCCCGGTTTGCTCATTTTAAGACCCCCTAACGCGTCTCTCATTTTATCAGGTCGATCGAATTCCGGCCCTGATTGATCGGAGAGACTCGCAACTCCGGGGGTCATTAATACTTTAAGCTTTAACACTGGAGCCTGAAGCTCACTTCCCGATTGCTGGAGAGCCCACCATCACGTTATTCACGGCAGCCCGTGCTCGCCAGGTGCAGGCCTGGAATCTTTGAAGAACAATCTGATCGAAAGGAGTTGTTTTTCTGTGCTTGAAACCTTTTACGGTGTAGAATAGGTGAGAAATCTGGTACGCCGTCGTTTCGTCCGTTTGTTGGAATGCGTTTCGGAAGGGGTTATATTGCACGACTTGACCGGTGTAGGATAGCTGAGAACTTGAAGTCTGATCGATATGTCCGCCTGCTTGTGGTCTTGAAAGACTCTTAACCTTATCCGCGACCATTCGATCGGTCCTCTGCAGCCAGTCAACATATGTACTTTCAATTTCACGAGTCCTGCAGGGTACTGCAAAGTAGCCCAGTGCCTTTCTATGCACCCAATCTGACACGTACGAGTGAGTCATGCCAGTGACGGCCTGCGAGGATGCACGAATTTTCTGTGGAAGTTCAATTAACTTGTTTGCCATCGCGAACTTTTTTGAGTTATACCCCAGGATCCGTTCGGCTTCCCGTGGCCAGACGTTTCGAGGCGTGCAAGTCGCACGAACCGCAAAAAAAAAGAAGTCAACTCAAAAAAAAGCACTCACGTGAGCACTGCCCCGAGCGCTATGAGGGCTGCCATTGCAGCCAGTGACTCATCGCCACTTGCTCAGTTAATCATGTCTGATCGGTCTATCATAAAGCCGAAACTTCACTGAAGTGACTGAAGTTCAAGCTTTCGGATATGGCAAGGACATCCACGAGCTGAGGAGTATCGAACGGATATTGCAAGTTCCGAAAGATCGTCTCCCATCAAAGTTTCCGAAAGCCAGCTAAGAGCCAATTCACATTCAATACCTTTGTTCGGGCAACCAATACTAAGGCCAAAGGATAAGTGTGAGTGCCTTCTTCCTCTATACTTGGCTCCTCTGCCAACCTTCAATCCTACATGTAGATTTTGCCGATAAGGACCTCCTGATGTTGTTCTGGCCATGTATGCAGCTCGTTGGTGAAAACACATCTAAAGGAAAGAACCATGAGGACCAGAAGAAACAAGCAGTATTATCTCTTACTGGTGACTCGAAGACCTGACCTCCATGTTGAAGGGAAAGGTGCGAGTATAGGATGATAGATAGTCTCTAATGAGAGACTCAATAGAAATAGAAGAAAGAGAGTACGACGAGACTTAGCGGCGGCGACGGGGGTACTGAATGCATGACGGATTGGCTCGGGTGCGATGTATTCACGGCGACGGTGGTACTCGAGAAACGGACGCTAAGGCTTTGCGAAACACGGATGGAATAAGATGGATGATCATGAAGCCCAGAGATGGGGCTTAAGTACAGGATAGGCAAGCAACAAGATATTGATGTAGGCTTTGCAGAACAGGGGTGCAGGGACGGCGACTGTGGGTGGGATTCGGACTTTGGTGGTTTGGTGAGCTGGCACTGGTGGCATTTGTCAATATACTGCTTGACGACTTGCTCGAGCAAGGGCCACCAGAAACAGTCGACGAGCATGATGCGGCTGTGGCCGAGTATGTCGTGAGTTTTTAAGTCACAGAAATTTGGATGGAGAGGCATTGGTGGGTAGGGATGTAAGCTGATGTGTCCGTGCGTGCAAGAAACCAGAGAGCTTTAAATGACTGATTGAAGTCGGTATGATTTGCTCCACACGAAGAGTGGATGTTTAATATTTAATGATCATCAATACCATATTTGAGCTCGCTATGATCAATCCCGATTATATCAAGTAGACGATAGTCATTGCAATGGACTACATCTGTAGCGTGATCAGGCCTTATCATATCCATCGTCGAATCTACGTCCCGGCGGAGCCAATAATCCCAAATCGTAGTTGTGCACTTTTTCTGATAGTGAGCGGAGCTCAGCCTCGGTAGAGTTGGCAAGTATCAGCTTGAGATCTGAGACGAACCTCTGCTTCGGTAGGAAAAAGTTGGGATAAGACCACACACACACATCGCACAGGCATCTTAATAAAGGTCTTCAACATCTATGAGCTTGTTCTCCATTGCACGAAGGTCCTCATTTGACCGAGCGTGCTGCTGTGAAACGTCATCCCTCTCACGGATGACGTCAAGGTCAGGGCCGCGTATGCAGAGTGGTATCGTCGGTATTGAGAGCCGGGTTACGTCGGTAGGTGTCAGTAGGTGTAGTAGGGGACGAGATTGTAGCATATCACGTGGACATGCGCCTCTTGACCTTGTCGTCGACACGGGACTTGCCGACATTTTTGGCCCTTGTAGGTTGAGGCTTTGCTACGGATCCATTGTCAAGAGTGTCGAGCAGTTGTTACTCGTGATAGGCTGGGGACGGCGCAAGTCGGATGAGAACACTCTCGCTCCGACCAAATTTATATACACATCCAGGTAGTCAAATCAACTCGATCGGCTAAGCCTAAACACAACTGCTAAGTACTATTTTTTATCCAAACTTCCAACTTCCAACCCTAACACATATTGATCCACCTTTCCAGCCCATTCGCCATTGGCAGTATCACCTTCAAACTTTTGCAATCTGAAAGTAGATGCCATGTCTGACGGCACAATAAATATGAAACGCCACGTCCTTTTATCAGTAGGACGGAGACCTGCAGGCAGTGTATCGTATTTGAGCCAATTTTGTATACGCTTCAGACCCGAGACAACAATAGGGTGGTCACTATTCATCGTGATTTGAATACAGGTGAGGACATCCTTCGGTTGGTAGATGATCGAATCGACGGCCGGAAAGTTGGGAGCTGAAGGTACCAGATGCAGTGGCTCTTTGTCCTCAACCACAGTCCTGATCTTGGCAATGACTGCCGATTCCTGAAAGGTGAAACGTGGAATGGGACTACGATACGTCCACACCACTGATTTAGAGTCGGCCAACTGACGCATTGTCAGGACCTCGTGGCTTTTGATGTTATCCAAGTGCGTCAATACCTGCCTTTCGAAAAGATGGCCCCGGAGCGTCGCTGCATCAGGCACCCCTGAAATTGAACGGTAGATGGCAGCGGCCGCGTCAGCTTCGCGAATTTGGTATTGTTGCAGGAGCAAATCCAACGCCCACGGCGAGACTGCATCAAAGTGGCATTTTGAGAGGGACCGGGATTCATCGGCTGGACAAATTTGAAAAATAGTGTGCAAGACGTCGGAGTTACCGATTCGAGATGACCATAACATCCGCATGAAATCGGCCGTCTCCTTTGCAGCAACTATGATACGTCCCTTGACCCTCTCCACGTCCGATTCCAACCTAGCCACGGAGTGGGAAGCATTAAAGCATCGACGAGGATTGTAGCCGAAATACGAGGTCGACTCCCTCAGTAGCTCGACAGAGATATCATAGGGATGAAGGAATATCCTAAAGAAATGCATCAGTCGAGACTTGAAAGAAGAAATGCTAGGACCAACCCAGTTAGGAAAAGCTCCTGGGGCGACCATAGATCAGTTGCAAGTTTGGCAAAGATTGTTTCGTAATCTGATTCTGCTTGCCATATCCATTTTTGATTTACGCCTCTTGGGGATGTTGCAACAATAATCTGCACTGAGGGATAGAAGAGGAATTCTTTGGGTTCGCAGTCCCCTTTGTCGCCGTCGACAAAGGCCATGATATGTGTTTTTGGATTTTCTAATGGCCAATCCCGGACCGCCTCAACACCGTTCTGGGCGACATGATAGACAGTTCCTCCCTTGGTTTGGTAAAGGAATGGGCAACCTTCTATCAGACACTCAGTGATCCTAAGGTAGAGATACACGGTCTTGCCTTGATATCGGTAAGGCTGGTTAGATCCTGTGAAACAAGGAGACAAGAACCTCGCCCGTTCCAGGTTGACCAGTAAATATCACCGAACCTGCGCTATTTTTTTGACTTTTATTGATCAGCTCCGAGATATGATTATACTCTTGACGACGGAGAAGTACTGGAGGGAAGCGCTGATGCTTGGCCTCGAGCCCGAGAGTAGAGAAATCCAGATAGGTGAGAGTGAACGGGAAGAGTGAGCTGATTTCATCATGATCGCCCTCGACGCTTGCCCCCGGTGGCAAAGCTCCGCCTTCAGCGATCGGCTGAAGGCAATCAAGCTTGACACTTAGGACATTATGCTTGCTGGCATTGTACTCCGGGGAGTTACGAACCGGGTTTCGATCATTTAGGCGACTTTGCAATTTATCATAATGAGCTCGAGTGATTTTCACCGTTCGGAAAAGTTCCTCTTTAAGGTCCTTTTTATTCCACATCTTTGAGTGAAACTCCTTTAACCAGGAAACGGCCTCCAAATCCCCAGCATCAGACAAACGCCGTCGCTTGAGACTGGGTTGATCAACGGCAGCAGGTAGACCGACGAAAACGTGGAGACGGTCACTGGGAGGTGGAGAAGGCAATGCTTCAAGGATTTTTTTTCTTGCGCTCAATGGTTGTTCATTAGGATCGGGCGGATATTGGATACCATGTGTCTTCAAGTTGTTCTCCACCTCACCAAGATCTACATCAACCTGCGGATGTCATAAGTCCGCAGAGGCCATTCATTACACCAATGTCCACATAGAGATCATGTAGCGCACCTTTGTGAGAGTGAGGGTTGGGGCATCGACCCCTAGAAGAAGGTTGCTCCACTTGTCTTTAATTTGCTTCTTTAAGGCATAAATGGTACTGTTGGGTGAAATGGTGACGGTAAAGATATCACGATGGCCTTCAATATAGCCCCAAAGTTCGGTCATCGGGTTGCAAAAGGCTGGGGTGCTTGCGAGTTGGTCGTGGAGGTATCGTGGAAAGTGCAAGTGCAAAGAGTTAGTCATTGCCGTATTGTGGAGTGGGCTTACAAACGACACGACACGATAAGTCCATACATTGGTCGTCGGTCTCGGTCTCGGGCAAGAGATGGATGTCAGTATATTAACGACGCACTGATTCGCCACTGCATCTCTCAAATCAACCGTCATGACTCTCATTCTCGTGCGTTGACTACCGGTTTTCGTTACGTGCGAGTGACGCCACAACCCGTTGATTATTAGGTTACTGGTGCATCTGGCTTTATTGGCTCTCACGTCGTCGATGAGTTACTGAGGCAAGGTTACTCTGTTCGAGGGTACGTGTATATCTATTCTACATTTGCACGGTACACTTACGTGCCCGCGAATGTTGTTAGTGCGGTGCGAAGCCACAATATCGCACGCATAAGCAAAAGCTACGAACCCTTCGGCGACAAGTTCACCACCACGGTTATCGAAGACCTGGTCACCCCTCGGACTTCTCAGAGGCCGTGAAAGGTCCCTGTCGCTCTAACCTCCTCTAGTGCTGAAAGCTGAATGTATCTCAGG
>WNFO01023228.1_pt1 | contig 10028 bp, 8 predicted proteins | sample 5400251 | NCBI WGS metagenome assembly WNFO01 (sample SAMN13153354, study PRJNA577476) | soil metagenome | isolation source: 100 cm saprolite under Madrone tree | place: USA:California | collected 2016-06-14
AAACGAGGGTCGGAGAGTGGCAGCATTAGCGACGAGAATGTCCAAGCGGCCAAAGTGTGTCACGGTGGCGGCGACAGCTTCCTCCGCCTTCTTGACGTCGCGCACGTCGGCTGGGAAGGTGAGCACCTGTGCGGAGGGTCGCTCGCGCAAGATGGTGTCTCTGCTTGCATCCAGCGCCTCCTGCTTGCGTGCGACGATTGTCAGGGACGCGCCAGCACGCGCGAACTGCAAGGCCGTCTCGAGACCGATCCCGCGTGATGCGCCTGTGATCAGGACGACTTTCCCGGCGAATGCCTGTGCATTATAGTGGATCTTTGGATCGATGAGTGGGTAAACGCTGATAACATTACGGTTTCAGCGCCGTTTCAGTAGGCAGGGCACTACAACTAACTCATGGCGAGCGGTAACCTTGAGGATTTCGGCACTTCCTCTGAGCGAGTCCAAGTCCATGTCGGCTTGATGGGGGTTCGCAAGGTGGGATGAGAGCGAGGTGTTAAGTAGTGATGAAACCGCTCCGGGCACTTGGATCCCAGGCATGTGAATCGGAGGTCGGTATACTCATTGCCTACTCGGGCCCCCCCCCCATGGATACACACTGCGCCTCCAGATAGGAAGCTCGGCATACGCTCTGGAAGGGAAATCAGCTCCCTGGCTATGGGAGCGCTAGCAGAGCCCCGGACCCGAAAAGGCTGAGCCTGAAGCCGTTCTTGCGAATCGAGACAGGGATAGAATGGGCTAGCCATTCCAAGTTATTGAATCGCTCATTCCGTCGATGTTGACAAGATTGATTCGTACCTGTCTTGAGAGAACGGCATCCTGCTCCTTTAAGAATCCCAAATCCATTCATGACGCATGGCATCGCTCCTCATCGTACGTTGGTTTCACGAAAAGACAACTTGACCCGGGGTCGCGTCAGTCAAGTCACCGAGGTCACGTCGAGTGGCGTGACTAGATCAATATGCAAAATGCAAAATATTTGGCCAACTACGTTATGTAATATAACTCAAGTAAACAAGTCAAAAATGCAAAATGCAATATATATGGCCAACTACGTTACGTAATATAACTCAGGTAAACATATCTAAGGTCAAATGAGTGGTCAGACATCACGTGCATCACGTTCCAACTTCCCACGGCTAAGCCCAAAAAGGAAAAATTGGGCACTTGCTAATTCCATTTTTTTTTGGGCTTATCCACAACAACACACAACATTTGATGCGGGGGTCATTCCTAATATAGTAGAATTTCTCAAGGACCCTTGACCGATTATTCAGGCCTGTCAGGGTCTGACTGGGTCAGACCTGGGTCATGACAACACTGATCCTAAGTAATATAAGCATGAACAGGAAGCAAAAACTTACGGAAAACTTGTGCTGAATATAAGCACTTGATATTCAGCACCGTTTTTCCGTGAATTTTTGCTTCCTGCTCATGCTAACCATTGGGTGAACAACCCAAATGGGCCTTGGGAGGAACGGAACAGCCTCACCCCGGCAACCTCTACTTCTGTCGCGTTTCGAGGGCAAAGCCCTGGTCGTCAGCCATGGCATGTGCCCATTCGAACGAGCATGGCGGTGAGAAAGTGCAAATCTCGAGGCGAGTATGGGTGACGTCACAGAGGGCAGAGGATCGCAAACGACCACCCTCGTGCCCATTTGTACGACCCGGGCTACCTGTGGTGATCAAATTCTATCTTTGGACTTTTTTTATTAATTCTGACTTGTGCTTTTTAGCATCCTTGGGAAAGAGACGATGTGATGGTACAGAACCGTTCGAAAACGAGGGAGGAAAAGTATTTCTGTATCCACATCAACCAAAAAAAATTCTCCAGTTAGTGCCAATTTTTCTAGTACGATTTGTCGGTGCTAAAAAGTGGGCATGACAGGTCGCTAAAATTCAAATCTTGCAAGTCGGCCGCGGTAACTTCCCTCTATCAACGCAAACACCGTTAAAAATAGTGCGCTGTTCGATGCCAGTGGCGATGTAATCATATCGAGTACATCTGGGGCCCAAGGTGGTACCTAGGCGTGTTATCATCGAGACAAAACAAAGGCATCGGAGGCGATGACGACACTAAAATTGCTGTGCATTGGTGGGCCAGATTTGGTGGTTCGGAACCACAGTGCCACTAGTTAAACACTCTCCCTTAAACTTCTGAACGTCATCCTATACTTAGGCCAACGACTATTTAGTATATTTAGTACCCGAAGGTCCCGAACGCCAAGCTTCGAACATTCTTGGACCTCAAACTTATGTACCTCCCCGGTCAGCCACTCTATTTTATACCTCCACACCCGGATATCCGATTATGCTATAATTTGATTTAACCATACTATAGTCGGCAGGCCGCTTAGATGCGTCACCCTCGCACGTCTGGAAATCTCGATGTCAGAATATACATTAAGAGACTCGTCATGCATAGCTCACAAAAGAGAGAGCGTCACAAAAGCATTCTTCGGCTTCTACGAGGTCACAGTCCTCGTCATCCTCGCAAGATTCATCTTGGCAAACTGGCTCGGCGGTAGCGATGTAAACCGCCCTACCGAGTGGGAAATGACACTGATGGCCGGCTAGCTTTGCTGAGATTTGAATGGCCAAACCAAAGATGATAGCGAGCTGTTTGAGTTGCATTGTAGTGCGTATTACGTGGAGGATGAAGAGAAGTGTGCGTGATTTCCAAAATGTAATTTGGGGGCCGAATGCACGAGGTGGGAAGGAGACTGGCTGGTTCGTTCGGATAAAGCGATAGGGGGAGAAAAGGATGCGGTGGTAGAGGGGTGAAACGGATGGTTTGTGCACCACCTTGCTTGTTATTGATATCGTAAACGACCACATGCTGATTGCCAGAAACGATGGGGCGTAATCGATGGAAGGTTCAAGCGCTCGACTGCTATCACCGGAGAGTGAAAATGGCGACAGAACTGTGGCGACGTTATCCAGTGAGGAAGGCGTAAACACGAGGCGAGGCTTGGGAGCACCGGGGAGAGAATCTTTCGACTCCATGTCCGCGTAGAGGTTGCGAAGGAAATCACAGATGGGAATGACGACTTTGACCGAGGTCGAATAGATGAGCCTGTGTCGAGAATGATGTTGCGATGGACTGGAATCGATCGCGATCGCGGGTCCCGCTTTCCCGGAGAACTCCAGATCCACGTCAACGACAATGAACGCACGTACGGCATCCCTTGACATCCGGGCGAAAACGAACTTACAACTAGGATGAGAGTCCCGGCATCCCGGCCTGGGACTCAAGGTACCATCTACCCGCTCACTGCCGAAGACGATGGGGACCGTGACACCAAATGTGGAACAATCTAGGCTGTATCTCCTGAAAAAGGGATTCTCCAATCTTGAGTCAAGCGATAATGACTGACTTGGAATGTCCTGTCAAAGTCGAGAAAGGGGAGAGGTCGTCGACTGACGTTGATTGGTTGATCATCGGACCTGAAAGGCGACTCACATTATCGTGAGCATGAGAAGAAGAGTGGTGCTGACAATGACAAGTCGCGAGGTACCGCAGGTGATATCATGTGCGAGAACGAACGGACATGCCATGGCAAGTCCATGACCAGTCGGGGCTGTGATGGCGGTTTTGGTGCACTATTCCGGAACGTCGACTTTGCCCACGGCGGATGTATTGTTGGACTTATTAGAGAGCGCGATTTGAGCACCATATAAACGAGTGCTTGAGCAAAACATACTGCACGGGGGGTAAAGGGTCAGCATATCAAATGGGAGACGGACAAACCGCATGCACCGGTGTTCCTCCATGACACCCAGAATCGCAACCAATCCGACACTCAGCAATAGTGAGCACGAGAAACACGAAGCACGCTCCATCCATCACTCCTGCGGTGCTCGATGACCATCCGAGAAACCAGACATCCTTGACCATGTTGACCATATCCATCGACATATTTTGGTGCATGATCATATCCACGCTAATGTTGTGAGCGAAAGCGCTTGCATACAGAGAGAGCTTGTCCTGCAAGAAGACCCATAGTGGTCATGGTGGTGACAGTGAATTGGACAGAATACGGAATGCGCGACCCGCGTAACCGCCTACTGTACTTGTCGGATCGTAGCAGCGTAGAAAAAAGGAGTGATGTCAACCACCATCCAAGGATTCGACCAAGTCATAACGTAGAATCACAAACATAGAATGGAAAGGTGTTTGGTGGGGCTCACGGTGGGCACGGCGGGTCGAACCAACCCAAGCGAACGGAATCGAGACGGCATTTCTCCTTGAGACCCTGCAGATGTTACTGTAGAAAGGCAAAACTCAAATTCATCTCCAGTAGTCTTTCTGTATTCTGTTAGCGTCAAGTCAACGCGGCCACGCTTTCTCAAGACGACGTATGATATCAAGCTTGAGGAAGGGAAAAGTGTTCCGCACGTGTATTGCATCGCCGAATATCGTTTCCCTGCGACTGGGAATGTGATGTTCAGTGCACGTCAGAAGTGAATTGGCTAGAGGATTGTGTTGTACAGTACAGTACAGTACATATTTCGATCATCTTGGCATGCAAGCCGAGCGTGTTTGGGTAGGATACTTCTAGCCGTATATATCAGCCGCGTCAACCCTTGCTTACTACTATTACAGGCCGTGATGTAGTGGGGTTGGCGGCGTCGAGTTCTCGCTGTTCACTACGTTCACTGCTCAGATGCTACCGTAGTGGGTCACTGGGACGTTGTCGCGCAACGTTCGTCTTACGATCAACACTCACAGTTTCGATAACAGTAGCTAACTCCTGCCACCCACAAGATATCCGCGCCGAATTCGTCCAGGTCGTACCGACCATCTTGAGCCCAAACTGAGTCAGGCAGCGAGTGCCGCCGGTCACAGAATTCGGTTGACGTTGGTCTGTAGTTGGCCGGACTTTGAGAACCTCTGACAGGTGTCAATCTTGGTTTAAATCACGTTTCTGTGCACAAAGTCGATACATGGTTGAATTTCGTGGCTCTGCTACTCTGAACTCTCAGTTTACTGCGGGATATGAAGCTTGCTGATCAGCGCATCTTGGGCGATAATCTTCTCCTTCCAGTCGACCTCGACCTCGTCTAGGTCCCAGGTTGAGGCGACAAAGCGACCACTCAAATAATCCGCCCTCCCTGACATCAGATACAAGATTGTGGATGCGCAAAGGGCGGGCGAGTCAATGTTACGATTTGTAAGTCCCTCGTACTCAACTGTGAGCTCGGTCGCAACGATTCCCGGATGTACACAGAAAACCTTCAAATCGGGATATTCTGGGACGGATGTCCAGTTGTTGTTTAACGCGACGATGCGTATGAACTATGAGATTGGAGAGACTTACCGATCGAGATGAACTCGGCGAAGCGAATGAGCGCATGCTTGGATGTGCAATATTCGCTGCTGAAAGGGATGCGGAGCTGCGACGCCTGCGAGCTCACCATCACGATTCGGCCTTTAGTCTTCTGCAATTCAGGGACAGCAAAACTGCGGTAACAGGAACAGGGACGTTGAGTGCCACTGGGCGAATATATCATCGAGCGATGATCACGCTCACTGAATGAAGTTGTACGTCCCACGAATGTTCACTTCCATCGTCTCCCACCATTTGCTTGGGTCCTCGCTCGCGAAAGCTAATGCATATGACCGCAGGTCGGCGTACCTTATTACAACAAACTCGGCAAAGGTAGGCAAGAAAAAGCACGCACGCTGAAACGAGGGTCGGAGAGTGGCAGCATTAGCGACGAGAATGTCCAAGCGGCCAAAGTGTGTCACGGTGGCGGCGACAGCTTCCTCCGCCTTCTTGACGTCGCGCACGTCGGCTGGGAAGGTGAGCACCTGTGCGGAGGGTAGGGCTATCTCGAGCCCGATTCCGCGCGATGCGCCCGTGATCAGGACGACCTTCCCCGCAAATGTCTGTGCGTCATAGTGGACCTTTGGGTCGATAAATGGATAAATGCTGGTAAAAGTACAGCTTTAGCGCTGCTGCTCGGGCGGGGCACCACAACTGACTCATGGCGAGCGGTGACCTTGAGGATTTCGGGACTTCCCCGGAGAGTGTCCAAGTCCATGTCGGCTTGATGGGGGTTCGCAAGGTGGGATCGCAGCGGGTACTAAATATGTTCGGACCTGCAGATCGGAAGGAACGGAATAACCGAATAAGTCGGGATTCTTCCCTTCTTCGGCACCATTCAGTCTTCCATTCATGCCCAGTTGTGCTTCCATAGAAGTTCGGCATGTGTGGCATTTCGGCTCTGGAAATCAATCGCTATATGGAAGCCCCACTGCAGAGTCACGGACCCGAAACTCGCTGGTTCACGCTTATGCGCACACGCTACTCGGTTGCCGGAACGGTCTCCACAATATTAGCGAAGAATGCGATTGTGAGCAAGTCACCGCCTCCTGGCCGTGGACAACGGCAAAGGGTGAGGTACGGCGGTGACACCCCTGTTTTGGATGCCTGTGGATTGACCGCGGCTGGTGGGAATGGCCGGGATACCCTCGCTAAGAATTGGACAGCAGTTACTCTTCTCCCGCAAGTATGTCCGTGCTTGGTTTTGAAGGAAATTCGAGCTGCCAATCGGGTCGAGGGAATAGCAGCAGTCAAGTTCCGCGGTGACGGTGACGTTACTTGTGAACATGGAGATACTGTAGATGAGCGGGGTGGACACGTGTACACGTGGTTCACCAGGGGCGTTCCGAGTCACCAGGGGTTCAAGGAGGTTCACCATTGGGACGACGAACAGGGCCATTTTCAGGCTTATCCAAGCTCTCTTACAACATGCCCGACGAGCTCAGTTCGAAAATGTTCCTCACAGCTGCAGTTCTTGGAGTAATCACTCTCTTCCTCAGCCGGTATTTCAGGCGTGATCCGCAGGTGAGGTCCCAACGCCATTCCCTCATTAGTTACGTTACAATATCCCTGAACGATTTTACACGTTCCCAGCTCGACGCTATCCCAACCGTAGGGTTTTCTGACCCTATTCTCTCTTACTTTTCGGCTCTCCGATTTATCTTTGATGGGGATCGCATGCTCAAAGAGGGCTGTGAGAAGGTAATGCCTTTCCTCATATACACCCTTCCACAAACCTAACCAAAGCTCCTATTTTTAGACAAAACCTGGTCTATTCAAAGAGGACGTCAGGAGGGCCCCCGAAGAAGCCCTGTCTTTTAGTGTGCCAATGAAAGAAGTCCGTTAGCGTGCAAAATGGAGATCTCATACTCATATGGATTGTCTAGTTTCTTCAATCGAAATATACGCTGGACCTATTGAACGAGAATGACGAATATCACACGAGCATAATTCGGTCCCAATTGACACGGAATATTGCAGTGACTTTCAAGGACGTCCGCGAAGAGCTCATCATGGCCATGGACGATCTGATCCCTGCCCGCGAGGACGGTGCGTGGCAGAGTCCTAGGCAAAGAGGCTATACCTCACACACAGCATGCAGAGTGGGTCAAGGTCTCCACTCTTGACGCCTTTCCACGCGTGATTTGCCGTGCCACGAATCGTATTTTTGTTGGAGCTCCTCTATGTCCGTCTTTTTTGATCCATTTAGCTTATCATTATTTTCTTCAACTCTCCCCAAGGCCGGGACCATGACTATCAGACTTTGAACATAGCCTTCGCGACCAAAGCCATGATGTTTGGTCTAATCATTGGCTTCTTTCCGAAACCTCTCAAGCTGTGCATGGTCCCATCTATCCGTGTCCCCTTGTCACTGAAACCCATTCTAGTATTGTGACACGCGTGCTATCTAACCTTCCCTCCCAGATTCGACAACAGATTGAGTTTATCAGACCTTTGGTTGAGGAGAGATTTGCCAAGATGGAAGAGTACGGGAAAGACTGGGACGATAAGCCGGTTTGTCAGACCATGTCATCTAGTTTCGTTCTCATTACACGGCCGATTCACAGAACGATATGCTGATGTGGCTCATGACTGAGGCGAAGGGAGTGGAGAGATCTATCGAAGGCCTTGCACGGCGATTGCTTACAATCAATCTTGCAGGCATACAATCGACAAGTTTGGCAAGTAGTGCCGTGCTGTTCTCCCCATAGTGCAAACTAATCTAGCTGGCGTGCCGATAGACGCTCACGCAAGTATTGTACCGTCTTCTTGCCCATCCTGAACATATCGAACCGCTGCGCCAGGAGGTTGATGCTGTGATTAGGGAAGAAGGCTGGACAAAAGCTGGGATAGACAAGATGCACAAGATAGACAGTTTCTTGCGGGAGGCCCAGCGCATTGACGGTCTAGGCCTCAGTTTGTTATCTTCCTTCCTCAGCATCCCGAGCAAAGAATGCTGACGTAGGTGCGCTTCTCCGCAGTCCCCATGACTCGTCTTGCGTTGCGCCCGTTCACATTTTCCAATGGTGTGACTATTCCCGCAGGTACACTCGTCGCCGTACCGGCCAATTGCGCTCATAGGGATGAAGCTATCTATCATGATCCCGATAGATTCGACGGATTTCGCTTTGCGAAGCTCCGCGAAAGTGAAGGGGACACGACCACAAGCAGATATCAAACGGTCTCCGTGTCAAGCGAAAATTTGGCTTTTGGATTGGGTCGACGTACATGGTAAGCAATCCTAGCTGCAATTCATGATCTTTTACCTGACCCGTCACTATTTATGATTAGTCCTGGACGATTTTTTGCGGTTAACGAAGTCAAGGCATTGCTCGCCTATATCGTCGTGATGTACGATATCAAGCTCGAGGAAGGAAGAGGGCCTCCCCGCGGGTTTTACATCGCTGCACTACATGTCCCAGGGAATGCAAACGTAATGTTCAGGTCGCGGCAGAAGTGAAACCGCTCTGAAATATAGTACCAATATCAGTTTGATATCCGGACATCGATATGCTCTGAGGACGGTCTTTGAACACTTGTAGATTCTTGTCTGAATGAAATACCATGTCGCTTCTATTTGTTTGACTCGTACGTTCTCTGTATGGCACAGTGCACACTGTGTCCTTGGAGGGCTGAACTACATGATACAATAAGAAACATGTCTGCTGAGAATGGCAAGTATCTAACGACTTGGAGCCATTGCATAGCCAAGGTAATCGGATATCTGTATTTGGTGTTCACGAACAGTCGCACCATGTCTGAGTCATCCTGCCACATCAATACATTGAACAACGACATTACAATAAGATGGCTAAGAGTGAAAAAACAGTTGAGACATGTACTGGATAATTCATGGAGTGCAGCTTTGTCAACCAAGAGAACATAAGCTACGACAACTCCAAGGGTGTATTGAAGAGCGCATAGTCTGCCCGTGGTGGGGAGAAGGACCTCCCTGAGAAGTAGTGAGAATCCTGTTTTATGAAACCACAACTTGAACGGGCTTGCATATTTTGTAGTCTTTGGTCTATCCGGACCACTGGCAGGTGTTGGTTTATTTCACCCTGATTTTGATCAATCTAAGTTCCCATTTGTGCAGTTGTGATTGATCTGGCCCTGCATTCAATTGATCTGAGCTTGCATTCATAGAAAGTTATTGTTGAGCTGGGCCATTTGTTGAACAGGCCTAGCTCACCAAATGGCCCAACTTAACAACAACTTTTCATAGATGCGAGTCCATCAACAAGCTGTTGAACATCTTGAATGAACAAAATACACTTTGAGTGCGGTTCCCCGGCCCGTCTCGGTCGACATCAGCCAACACGGCGATCCAGGGCTGACCCAGGCGGTGATGCCGGTACTATCGATATCCTCTTCGTCAAGCAGTGGCGGCGCATATGTCAAATCCAGAATCGCATTCGTGGTTCGTCGCTGGCGCAAGCGCAGAGCCTCTGACCCGGAGATGATAGACTGCGACGTATCGGAGTCTGCGAGGAATGAGGAAGCGAGTTTCTGGCTCTTTGCAGACCTAGACAAACAAAGAACTTGGATAAGGGGACAATCACGTTCTTTTATCGTTCTACTTATATCGCTCCACTCTGCAGCTCTGCTAATTTAAATCCGACCGAGTCTAACTTACCCAGCCCGGGCCTGCGTTGCTTCTCCGAGGTTCGCACGTCCGATTCACGGTCCCATGGCGCCGGG
>WNFO01030375.1_pt1 | contig 10026 bp, 8 predicted proteins | sample 5400251 | NCBI WGS metagenome assembly WNFO01 (sample SAMN13153354, study PRJNA577476) | soil metagenome | isolation source: 100 cm saprolite under Madrone tree | place: USA:California | collected 2016-06-14
GAACCACCGACGGCTCGCGCGCCAGGTTCGGCAATATCGGGAGTGCGGTAGCCGCCGGAGAGTACCCGGGCGAGAGACTGTTCGATCCAGTCGGCCTCGAGCGAGAGGCCAAACGCGTCGCGCAGCATCATCGTCACGCTGAGAATCGAGCCAACGGGATTCGCGGAATCGGTGCCGGCGAGCGACGGCGCAGAACCGTGAATAGGCTCGAAGAGCGGGGCGCTCGAGCCAAAGCTGGCGGAAGGAATCAATCCGATCGAGCCGACCAGGGCTGCCGCTGCATCGCTCAGAATGTCGCCAAACATGTTGGAGGTGAGGATCACATCGAACTGCGACGGCCGCAAAATGAGCTGCATGGCGGCATTGTCGACGTACATGTGTTCGACCTTGACCGAGGGGTATACCGCGCTCATGGATGTGACCGTGCGGCGCCAGAGTTGCGAACTTGAAAGAACGTTTGCCTTGTCCACGGAACACAGACGCCGCGAGCGGTTCTCCGCGCGCGCATAGCCGAACGTGGCGATGCGCTCGATTTCTTTCGTCGAGTAAGACTCCGTATCGAAGGAGCGCTCGACGCCCTTCTCGGTGACGTTGCCGCGCTCGCCAAAATACATCCCGCCGGCAAGCTCGCGCACGATTTCCAGATCCAGGTCGCCGATCTTTTCCGGCTTCAGCGGCGAAATTCCGCGGAGCGGCTCAAGCAGCTTCACGGGACGCACGTTTACGTAGAGCCCGAGGCCTTTGCGCAGATCCAACAGGCCGCTTTCCGGCCGCTTCCCCACCGGCAGCGAATCCCACTTCGGCCCGCCAACGGCGCCCAGAAAAACCGCGTCCGCCTTGCGGCAAGCGTCAATCGTAGAGGCGGGAAGCGGCGTGCCCGCCGCATCGATGGCCGCTCCGCCAACTGGAAATTCCTGCAGCTCGAACTGGTGATTGAATTCATGCGCAGTTTCGCGCAGAACGGTAGCGGCGGCGCGCGTAACTTCCGGTCCAATGCCGTCGCCCGGAAGAAGGACAATGGTTTTTTTCATCTGTGTCCCTGGCAAAAACAACAAACTCAAAAACGCCGCGCGGAGATCATGGCCGCGCCACGGGCCACTTTGCCGTGACAAACAACAACGATGCAGTTACGCGGCGTCAGATCAGGCTACGGGTGACGCTTCCTTTGCGAGTGCGTTTGTTCCGCGGCGCATCACTTCGTGCGCGATGGCGACGACGTCGCGCTGGCGAATTTGTTTCGCCTGGTCCGCGAGCACGGTGACGCGCCGATAGCATTCCGCGAGCTCCGCGCCGCTGGGCTCATAGCCAAGATCCCGCAGGTGCATGCGCAGCGCATTGCGCCCGGAATGCTTGCCCAGGACCATGGAGCGCGACGGAACGCCAACGGCTTGCGGCGAAATAATCTCGTAGGTGAGCGGATTCTTGATGATCCCATCCTGATGGATGCCGGCTTCGTGCGCGAAAGCGTTGGCGCCCACGACGGCCTTGTTCGGCGCCACCTGCGCGGCCGTGATTTCCGTGAGCATGCGGCTGGTGCGAAAAAGCTCTTCGAGGCGCACTCCGGTTGCGACGCCGAAGCTGTCTTTCCGCACAGCCAGCGCGACGACAATTTCTTCCAGCGCCGCGTTTCCGGCCCGTTCGCCAATTCCGTTGATGGTGCATTCGATCTGCCGAACGCCCGCGCGGACCGCAGCCAATGAGTTGGCCACCGCCAATCCCAAGTCATCATGGCAGTGGGCGCTGAGAGTAACGCCCGCCGGGTCACCCAGGTATTCGCGCACGCGCCGGAACATCGCGCCGTACTCTTCCGGAACCGCGTAACCCACAGTGTCCGGCAAATTCAGAATGGTGGCGCCGGCATCGACCGCCACGCGGCAAACCTGGCAAAGAAATTCAATGTCCGTGCGGCCGGCATCCTCGGCGGAGAACTCGACTTCGCCCACATGCTGCCGTCCAAAACGTATCATCGAGCCGATGGCTTCCAGCGCCTGCTCGCGCGTGATATTCAGCTTCGCGTGAAGGTGCAGGTCAGAGGTCGCGAGAAAAACGTGCAAACGTGGCGCGGCTGCAGGTTCCAGGGCCTCGAGCGCCGCAGCGACATCTTCCTTTTTGGCGCGGGCGAGCGCCGCAATGGGGACGTCCCGTATTTCCTGGGCCACCAGGCGAACGGCTTCGAGGTCGCCGCGGGACGCTATCGGGAATCCCGCTTCGATGACGTCCACGCCCAGCGCGGCGAGCTGCCGGGCCATGCGGATCTTCTCCGCCGTGTTCATCGAGAAGCCGGGGGACTGCTCTCCGTCGCGGAGGGTGGTATCGAAAATGCGTACAGTGTCCATGCAGTTTCCTTCCGTCTAGTAACGCAAAAAAGTAGACCCTGGTCAAATTTATCTTTATTTTACTTTTGATAATGCCAGCTTATACTGGGCGCGGGGAGAAGCACGATGGATCTGGGCGAATTGCAAGTGTTTCTCATGGTGGCGAAGGAAGGGAGCTTCTCGCGGGCCGCGGAGCGCTTGTACCGCACGCAGCCCGCCGTCAGCCTGACAATCCGCAAGCTCGAAGACTCCCTGGGGCAGCCGCTGTTCGTGCGCGGCGCGCGGCCGGTGAGGCTGACGGATGCAGGTACCCTGCTCCGCGAATATGCCGAGCGGCTGCTGAACCTGCGCGATGAAGTAAAGAAGGGACTTAGCGAGCTGCAAGGATTGGAGCGCGGCGAACTTTCCCTGGGCGTGAACGAAAGCTCAATCCATGCGCTGCTGCCGGCGCTGGGAAAATTTCGCGAAATGCATCCGGGCGTGCAGGTGCGCGTGCACCGGATGTTTTCACGGGACATTCCCCATGAGGTGCTCAATTACCGCCTGGATCTCGGCGCGATTTCTTTTGTGCCGCGCGATGCTCAACTGGTGGCCACGGAAATAATGAAGGATGAGCTGACGCTGGTGGTCCCGCCGAAACACGCGCTAGCGAAGAAGCACGAAGTAGATGTCGCAGAGCTGGGGAAAGAAGATTTCGTGGCGCACATCGTGGAATCACCCTACCGCCGGCGCGTGATCGAGCTCTTTGCGCGCCATCGCACAACGCTGAACATGCCGATCGAAATGCCCACGATCGAGAGCATCAAGCGCTTCGTGCAAATGGGCATGGGCGTGGCTATCGTGCCGCGCATGTGCGTGAGGTGGGAGATCGAGCGCGGCTGGATGAAAGAAGTCAAGATACGACAGTTGAATATGCCACGGCACGTCTATCTGGTATCCCGTCGCGGCGCACGCTTGCCCCACGCAGCCGCCGAACTCATGCGGATTCTAAAACAAGAGTGAACTCAAAGAAGCCGTGCGCGCCTTTCCATACTCAGGTATGCTGCGAAGCGCGCGAAGAGCGGCGGAGTGATTCGATGACCAGCGGATGGGCGATCCTTGCGATTGGGTTTTTTCTGGGGATGCGGCATGCAACCGACCCGGATCACGTGATCGCCGTGTCGACCATCGTGAGCCGCGAACGGACAATCGCGAAGGCTGGACTGATCGGCATGCTCTGGGGCGTAGGACACACGCTGACGATTCTTGCCGTGGGTGCTGGAATTGTCCTCTTCGGGCTGGCGATTCCAGCCCGCGTAGGCCTGACGATGGAGTTCTCCGTCGGGCTGATGCTTATTCTCCTCGGCCTGTTGAACCTTTCGGGCGCGATGAAATGGTTGAGCGAAAAGTTTGCTCCCGTGCATCCGCCCCATTCGGGCGAGCATGTTCATGTCCACGGGCACGGTGCGCACGTGCACTTTCACCGCCACACGCACAGCCCCGGCGAAGAACATCATCATGGCGCAATCCTCACTCCTCCGCGATGGCTGCGCGCTTCGTTCGCTTGGCTGGGTCTGTATCAATCGCTCCGGCCGCTGCTGATCGGAATCGTGCACGGCCTGGCGGGCTCCGCCACAGTAGCGCTGCTGGTTTTGGGCACGATCCGCGAACCCCGTTGGGGAGTACTTTACTTACTGGTGTTTGGCGTGGGGACAATCGCGGGGATGATGCTGATTACTGCGGCGATTGCACTTCCCTTCTCATTCGCGGGTTACAAATTCGCGTGGCTCAATCGCAGCCTGGTGACTGGATCGGGCTTGCTGAGCCTCGCCTTCGGGCTATTCGTCTCCTACCATATCGGAATTGTGAACGGCCTGTTCACCAGCCACCCGAACTGGGCGCCACGCTAACTTTTCTTTGCTTGGCCGGATTCCCCCGGTAAGCGCAGGTTGTGGCGAGTGCAGATTACGCGCTCCGCCCGAGAGCTTGCTCAACGGAGGGATAGACCGGCAACAGCTTCAGCAAGCCGGTAACCTGCAAGACGGCGGCTCCCTGCACCGTGAGTGCCGCGAGGGCCAGAGTCTTGCCTTTACTACGCCGGGTCACAAAAAGGGCAGCGAGCGCGCCGACACCTGTGGAGTCAAGAAACGATAACCCACTCATATCGAGAATGAGATGAGCCGCAGGCTCCGGCCGCAGCGTCGTGACGAAGCGGGGAGCGTTTTCGAAGCTCAGCTTGCCAATGAGCCGAATGACGAGTGAATCGCCGGTGGCGGGTTGCTGTTCAAGGATCAGACTTGGAGTTTGCATCAGCCACCAAGACTAGCTCAATCGGCCTTGGAAATGGTTACCGCGCGACAGAAACGCGATAAATCACGCCCGCGTCGTCGTCCGAAACGAGCAACGAACCGTCCGGCGCGACCGTGACCCCCACTAGTCGCCCGTACACATCTTCCTGCTTTGGATCCGGCACAAGCCCCGACAAAAACGGAACAGGATCCGCTGAAGGCTTGCCATCCTTGAACGCCACGAATTCGACCTGATATCCGGAGCGAGTAGCGCGGTTCCACGAGCCATGCTCGGCGATGAATGCCCCGCCGCGGTAGCTCTCCGGAAATTGCCTGCCAGTGTAGAACGTAAACTGCAGCGGCGCCACGTGCGCGCTGAGCAACACATCAGGAATGATAGCGCGCGCCACGAGGTCCGGCCGCCGTGGCTTCACGCGCGGATCGACATTGTCCCCGATGTAGCTGTAGGGCCAGCCATAAAATCCGCCGTCCTTCACGGAGGTAAAGTAATCGGGAGGACGAGTTCGTCGCGCTCATTGACGCTGGCCCAGAGATCCCCCGTCTTCGGTTCGATCGCCAGGCCCACGGGATTCCTTAATCCTGTTGCAAAAAGGCGCGCATTCTTTCCGTCGGGATCGCAGATGGTAACGGCGGCCCGGATCGGTGGATTGTCCACATCAATGTTTCCATCGGAACCCACGCCAACGTAGAGATGCTTGCCATCGGCGCTGAACGCCACCGTCCGGGTCCAATGCCCTCCCGGGGGCAGGTCCATGATTTTTTCCGCTTCACCTGTGCGCTTGGAGGTCTTCGCGTCGAAGTGAAATCTCACGACGCGCTTCATTTCTCCCACGTACACGTAGTCGTCATGAAAAGCGATCCCAAAGGGGCGCGTCAGTCCGCTCGCAAAGACTTCGCGTTCCTGCGCTCCACCGGTATGTTGTGGATCGCGGAGAACGTCGATGCTGCCCGCCCCGGTTTCCGCCAGAAAAATATCGCCATTGGGCGCTACCTCCAGCCAGCGCGGCGTTTTGAAGTCCGAGGCATACACGTTCACGCGGAATCCCGCCGGGACCGTAGGAAGAAAGCCCGCAGGAGGCTTCGTCGTATTGGGCCCGTTTCCCGCCGATCTCGTCGCAAAGGGTGCGGGAAGCTTTGGCTTTTGCCCATGAGTGATCTGCGCGAACAGCAGAGAAGGCATGCTAAAGAATAAGCTGGCGAAAAAGATCATTCGGCGGCGAACTGACATGGTCTCCTTCAATGTAATGTAAGGTGTGCTCAGGCACCGGTAGGATGCCTCAAAGCTTGCTCGGGTTTCAGCGATGTCTCCCTATTCATTTCTCCGCCAGCCGGCGCTCGCATCCAAATTGAATGTGTGGCCGTATACTTTAACAGGAAGCTCAAGGAGACTGACCGTGCGCAGCCCCGTTATCGGCAGAGGATTTGCTCTCGCCCTGATTTTTGGCCTCCTCTTCTGGACCGCTGTGCGCTCCATCGGTGCACGCCCCCCCGCCACTCCAAGGATGCCCTTCCCAAAACCTGCCATGGACGAGCCTTTAGCAGCGGCGAAAGGCCAGGAATCGGCGGTGCTCGCTGGAGGTTGCTTCTGGGGCATGCAAGGGGTGTTCGAACATTTGAAGGGAGTGACTTCGGTGACCGCCGGATATTCCGGGGGCCGCATGAAATCCCCCAGCTACGAAATGGTCAGTTGGGGACTGACGGGACACGCCGAATCCGTCAGCATCGCCTTCGACCCGTCACAGATTACTTATGGACAAATCTTGATGGTTTATTTCGCGGTGGCGCATGACCCGACGCAACTGAACCGGCAAGGCCCCGACACGGGCTCGCAGTACCGCTCGGCGATATTTTATTCCGATGACCCACAGAAGCGCGTCGCGCAAGCCTACGTTGCGCAACTCGATGCCGCTCGAGTCTACGCACAAAAGATTGTCACGCAGATCGTGCCTTTCGAGGCGTTCTACCCCGCGGAAGAGGTTCACCAAGACTACCTGGCCAATCACCCCAATGATCCTTACATCGTATACAACGACCTGCCGAAACTTGAACGCCTGAAGCAACAGTTTCCGGAGCTCTATCGCAAATAAGCCCGGCGATTTTCGTTCATGAAAAAGAAAGACTTGCTAATCGCCGCTCCCACGCCATCCCTTACTCAAGCCGGGCCGCTCCGTAACAGGCTTATCGCCCCGGCCGGGCAATGGAGTCTTTGCGCCGCCGGCGGATTCTCCTGCGAACAAAGCTGGGAGGCTGCTGTAAGCATAAATTGTCGGCGCGTGGTTCTGCATCAGGCCACCGGTGTCCGCCGTCGGGCCATAATTACTGTGCAAATCGCGCCCCAGCATTCGAAGCATGGCCATTTGCTGTCCGCGATGGTGGGAAGTGTGGGTCAGGCGCCGCGTCATCACCCATGCGCGTGAACGTTTCACGTCGAAAAAGTTCGTTTCTGATTCCCACCAGGAATCATCCTTCGTCTGCAGCAGTGCCAGCCGCTTTCCGCTGCCCTCGGCATACTGCTTCATGAATTCCAGCCGGGCCTCCTTTTCCGGCAAGGGCGGGGCGCCAACGTCAATGCCGAGCATCGTGCGGAACCACAGGTCTTCACTCACGCACTGATGCACCATTTGCTCGTGAACGCTTCGGCCGCGGGCGTCCGTCTTGCTCGGGCGGAAAGGAAGATCCTCATCTCTAAACTCGCTCCAAACACTAACCACTTTGATGCGCTCGGTTGCGTACGTCTCTACAAGAAAATCGTATTTCATGGGTCTACCTCGAGATGAATGACTGCGGACGTCTTCTCTCCAGACGGCGCGGGCGTCAACCGCGCCGCCAGTAGTTCACCAACGGCGCGATGGGCCTGGTCGATAGCGGTGTCCGTCTCGGCGCTCGCGCCCGCATCGGAATTAGCAATCGCGATCTGGCCGAACCTCTTTCGTCCCACCACCCACGGCTGCTCCCCTTCCTTCCAATCCGGATCGAAGAGAGCGTCAGCCGCGTTATGTTCGTAGGCGTAGCCGTGCGCCCAACGATTCACGGTGATGGCCTCAATGTCCCGCGCGGGATCGAAACCCGCGCCGCCCAGCATCCTTCCCAGCTGATCGCGGATGTTGCGTTCGAATTTCGAAAACGGCGTCTGCATCAGCTCGTAACGCCCCGCGCGGTGCTGTTCGCGCGCCGGCAGACCCGGTTTGCAGGGAGTACGGAGCATGAAAAGGACCATGGGTTCTTCCGGCTTGCTTGGAAAGTGGTACTCGCCGAGACTGACGGGAAGATCGAGCATGGCATAACTGTGGTAACAACCCGGCGAAACGATATGACGTGCTCCCAGCTTGTGGAAGGAGGTCCAATTTCGAATCGCGACGTGCGTATAGACCAGCGGCTTCTTAACGAGAAAAGCGAGCGCTTCCTTTTGCTTCTCCGGAAGCTCGGGGCACAGATACGGAATCATGGAGTTGTAGCAAGCCAGGACACAGCTCTTCCCTCGCACGGTTTGGAGCCTGCCACCACGGATGTAGCTGACTTCGACTTCCTTCGCTGAGTCCTTCGCGTCCTCGTTTGCAACGTGGACCACTGAACTGTTCAGGCGAATCCGCACGGGCGAATTAGTGTCGTCCAGCTCGCTGTAATCGGCATGCGCCGTGACGATGTCATCCATCGTGTGCCCCGGGATCGCCGAGGGAATCATCGAACGTACGAGCATTCTTGCGATCGAGGCGTTGCCGTCGGGAAAATGGAAGATGTAAGGTTCCTCTTCTCCTCTATCGTCAATCCCCAGCCCCTCGAAACCGGGATAGGTGTAGGAATTGAGTTCGTCACCCTCATAAAAACAGGCTAGTGCCGAAACCGCATCAATGCCCACACAGAACAAATCGTGGGGAATCGTCTGGAAAAATGGCAGGGCTTCCGGGCTCACCTTGCAATATTGCGTCAGATAGTCGGCGTAGCTGGTCTTCGCCAGCTTGGCAAGTTTCTCCTGCTTTGAAAGGCCCGGCAGATAGTCGGTTTTTTCTGCGTAAACTCGGGCAATATCGCGCCGCACTGTTTCGGAAAGGGGCGCCTTGGCAAGGAATTCCGGCCACGGCGTCGTGTTCATCCCAGTGACGAGACGATCTTCGCCAAACGTCTCCTTGTCGAAGAAGCAAGCGACACCCAGCTTCGAATATAATTTCTGATCGTAAGCCTTATAGAAGCGCTGTGTGTCAATACCGAGTTCCTGAAGAAGTCCTTTGGCGACTCCGCTGTACTTGGCGGGCCGCTCGATGGCCACCGTGCCGCCATTGCTCAGGAACGTGCGATTCCCTACGCGAAATTCATTCCGCTTCGCATGGCCCCCAAAATCGTCGTGATTGTCGAGGATAAGAATGCGCGCATCTTTGCCGGCCTTCTTGCGAAAAAAATACGCCGCGGCGAGGCCGCTGATTCCTGCGCCCACTACAACAAGATCGAAGCTTTCGCCGGTTTCCACCGCCGCCCCCATCGAATTAGGGGTCGCGCCATCGCGCAAACGATGCGCGAACGTAAACGAACCGTCGTGGTTGCCGCGCATCCCGGTTAGCGCCGGGGGATTATAGCCAGCAGCCTTCTCCGGCGCAAGGTCGTCAGAGCCGAACGCCGCGAGCAGCGGGAAACCCCCCACCAGAGAACCGCCCACCCCGATGGCGACGCCATTCAGAAAATCTCGCCGCGTGATCGGACAGTGCATTCCCAGCTCTCGGTCTTTTTTGTCCATGTCCATCCCGGGCCTCTCTACTCAAGCGCGCTCAATGATTATAGGCTGCTAAGGTATTCCCAGCGAAACGTGATCCCGGAAAAAGGGAATTCTTGACTTACTACGAGAGGAGGAGTATCTATTCCTGTGCGCGCTCCCGTACCTTCCCGCCTCTGCTGAGCGCGCTAATTCAAAAACCAAGGAGACTTCTATGTCGAATCCAGTTCGCCCAATCCCACAGGGCTATCATTCGATTACCCCAGCGATTACCTGCAAAAATGCGAGTAAAGCCATCGATTTCTATAAGAACGCCCTTGGCGCCAGCGAAATCATGCGGATGCAAGGCCCAGGTGGCATGGTCTCGCACGCCGAGCTGAGGATTGGCGACTCCGTGATTTTTGTTTCCGATGAATTTCCGGGCATGGCTGTCGCCCCCTCGGGCTCCGGACCCGCTTCGTCTTACCTTTTCCTGTATACGGACAACGTGGACACGGTCTTCAACCGCGCGGTCAGCGCGGGCTGCCGCGTGGAGATGCCTCTGGACAACATGTTTTGGGGCGACCGCTACGGCAAGGTGACCGATCCATTCGGCCACCAGTGGGGTCTTGCTCAACATGTGGAGGACGTGGCCCCGGAAGAAATGAAGCGGCGTTCTGCCGAGTGGTCCGCCAAAATGGCCAAGGCCGCCGGCCAAAGCTATGCACCCGGCTGTGGGGTT
>WNFO01021389.1_pt1 | contig 10021 bp, 11 predicted proteins | sample 5400251 | NCBI WGS metagenome assembly WNFO01 (sample SAMN13153354, study PRJNA577476) | soil metagenome | isolation source: 100 cm saprolite under Madrone tree | place: USA:California | collected 2016-06-14
GCTGCGGACGAGGCGAAATGGCTGCGATGGCGCAGTGTCGCCGACCTCTATCACGCGTTTTTCACCGGCTTGATCCTCACCGTCGTGACGCGGCGCGGGACCGCCGATGCCGCGGAATTCGTGTTCCGGGTTTTTCGCCGCCAGCAGCAAGAGCGTTTCCTGCCCGGCCTGGAAAAACTCGGCCTCAGCCATTTGCCGCCGGCGGTGGCGGCGGCGCAATATCATTATCTCTCGAACTGGATCGGCGGCGTGTCGGTCGAGTACATGTACGAGACCGACCGCAAGGCCTGGATCCGCTATCCGCCGCCGCGCTGGATCTGGCGCGGCACCGCGATCTGCGGCGTGCCCGGCGAAGTGTCACGCGCGATGCTGCGAGGCTGGCACGCCAACAACGGCATTGCGCTCGGCAATCCCAACCTCGGCTTTGTCTGCACCAAGCAGAGCGTCGATGGCCAGGACGGGTTAGAGGGTTACTACTGCGAATACGATCATGCGCTCGAGATCGATGCGCGCCTGGTATTCGCTCGCCACCTCGAAGCACCGATGTTCGATCCCGCAACCGCGCCGGCTTTGCCGGTTGCAAGCTGGCCGAAGCCGCGGTTGGAAAAAGCCTATCGGAACTATGCGATGGAATATGTGCGGACCGCGGCACCCGTGCTGGTGCAACTCTTTGGTCCCGAAGATGCCGGCTATCTGCTGCACCTCACCGGCAAACTGATCGGCATGCAGTATTTTCGATGAAATCGCGCGCGGCTTCGGTTTGGGTCGCGGAGTCGCAAGCGATTTTGCGGCCTTCCTGTGCGTGCTGTTCGAGGCACAGGACGATGTTGCAGAACTCAGCGAGTCCGGCGGCGCATTCGAAATCAGGCAGCAGACATGGAAGCTGATGGCGGACGTCGGCGATTACCACCCGGCCTGCGCGAGGGTACTTGAGGGATTGTTCGAAGGCCTGGCGGCAGGCTGTGGCCGCCGCATCGCCGTCGAGATGAGAGCCGCCGCCGGCGGTGTCCCGCCGTTTGTGTGGTCGATCGGCTAAATCCTCGTTGTTGGTACGCGCCTGCAATCCCGCACAGGGCCATTGCGCCTGATGCACGTGGAATCGGCCTTGACCGTGCTAGGAAGCGGCTCGGCGCGGCGGCTAGATCGCGCCCAAGGGGTGAGAAATGTCTGATATCGGCGTCGCCGAAATACCTGTCGATGAGGACGAGCGTCCGCTTCCGCCGCCTGAGCCGCGGGTGAGAAACGCGCTGGTCGACGGCCCGATTCTGCGCACGCTGCTGTGGCTGGCCTGGCCCAACGTGGTCGCACTCAGCGCCGGCACCTGCGTGGTCATCGCCGAGACCTCCTATATCGGCCGGCTCGGCGTCGAGTCGCTGGCGGCGATGGCGCTGGTGTTTCCGTTTGTGATCCTGACCATGACGATGTCGGGCGGCGCGATGGGCGGTGGCGTGGCCTCCGCGGTTGCGCGCGCGCTCGGCGCCGGCGACGTCGACCGTGCATCGACACTTGCCGCCCACGCCATGCTGATCGGTATCTGCTTTGGACTGACCTTCATGCTGGGCATGCTGATCTTCGGGCCGGCATTGCTGGAATTGCTCGGCGGCCGCGGCAAGGTTCTGGCTGACGCCGTCGGCTATTCGCAGATTTTTTTCGGCGGCGCGGTGTTGCTCTGGCTGATGAATTCGATGACGGGAATCCTGCGCGGCACCGGCAACATGAAACTGCCGTCGATGATGATGCTCTCCTCCGCGGTCTGTCAGATCATCCTTGGCGGAACGCTCGGCCTCGGTCTCGGCCCGATCCCGCAATTCGGCATGCGCGGCGTCGCTGCGGGTTCGCTGATCGCTTACTCGATCAGTCTTTCGGTGATGGCGTGGTATCTGTTCTCCGGGCGAGCGCGCGTCGTTCCCAAGATCAGGGGACTTCGGATCAGGCGCTCGATGCTCGTCGACATCCTGAAAGTCGGCGCGGTCTCCTGTTTGTCGCCGCTGCAGTCGGTGCTGACCATCAGCATCTTCACCCACATGCTGGCAGGGTTTGGCACCGCAATCCTGGCCGGCTACGGCATCGGCGCGCGGCTCGAATTCATGCTGACCTCGGTCGCCTTCGCGACCGGCATTGCGTCGGTGCCGATGATCGGCATGGCGATCGGGGCCGGGCGGATCGCGCGTGCGCGGCGGATCGCCTGGACCGCGGGCTTGGTTTCCTTCGTTTCAGTGGGCTTGATCGGCACGCTGATTGCGATCTTCCCCGACCTCTGGGTCAACATTTTCACTGGCGATGCCGGGGTGCGCGCCGCCAGCCGGCAATATCTGTCGACCGCTGCGCCGATGTACGCGTTCATCGGGCTCGCGATATCGATGTATTTTTCATCGCAGGGCGCGGCCAAGGTTGTCGGGCCGGTGCTGGCGCAAAGCGCGCGGCTGTTGTTCATCGGCGTCGGCGGCTGGTGGTTGTCGACGCACCATGCGACCGCCGCGAACTACTTTGCGTTGGCGGCAACCTCGATGGTCGTGCTCGGTGTGCTGTCGGCCTCGAGCGTTTTTCTGACCCGATGGGAGCCCAAAGGGGGCGCCGTTCGGGAAATTCGCCCCGCATTGTCGGGCATCGTCGACTAGAGCATGATCCGGAAAAGTGGGTACCGGTTTTCCGAAAAGATCATGCTCAAACAAAAGGATAGAGCGGGATGACGATTCGAAGAAAAGTCATCCCGCTCTAGCGCCGCCGATGCCTGCGGCGGTGTCCACCGCCGAAATTGGCCATCTGCATCACCTGCGGAATCATGCTCATCAATTCGCCGCCACCGCCGCCGCCGAGCATGCCCGTGAAGCCTCCGCCACCCATGCTGGTCCCGTAACCGTCCGCCGCGTAGGTTGTGCCGCGGCCGAAACCGCCGGGAATTCCGCCGCCGCCGAGCATTCCGCCAAAGCCGCCGCCGCCGTTTTGCATCATCCGGCTCATCATCGGCCCCATGGTTTGCATCATCATGCCGAACCGGCGCTTGCCCATCTTGGCCTTCATCATGTCACGCCAGTCGGTCAGCTCGAGTCATCGTTCTGCTCCTCGCGTGCGCCAGCTCCGCGGAAGCGGTGCAAACCGGACGCACGCGGCGAGGTTATGAGGAGCGTGCAACCAGCTCCGTGAGTAAGATCACGTTCAAGGAGCAGAGGCGGGGACTACGCGACACGCCTGGCGAAGAATTCGACGTTGAGACGCCAGGTCGCTCCCTCGTCGTCCGAGATTTCGCCCATCCAGCGAAACGAATTGGTCGTGATCTCCGAAAAGCTCCATCGGATCAACTTCCCGTCGGGCCGGTTCCCAAGCTGAACGATATCGTCACCTTGCGCGCGGCCGATCATGTGGAGAAAATTTTGCGTGACCGGATCGGTCCACTGGATTTGCCATGCATCGATCCTGGGGTCGTAGACCCGCAGCGTCGTGCCGTAGGCGTCTTCGCGAAATTGCGTGACGTCGAGGTCCCAGGACCCGACGAAGCGTCCGTAAAGGTCCATCTTGCCGGCACGGTCGGCCGAAGGACCGTCGGCGCCGAGCGCCTCGAGGAATTTCGAAATGGTCATGCCGTGGCGCGTCCTAGTGTTTTCTGCATCGCCAGCGCCGCTTGATCCATCTGGCCCTTGATGTAAGGCGCCATTTCGTTGGGCAATAGATCGACGATCCAGATCAGCCTGCTGCGAGTCTCGCCTTCGGCTAGCACCTGTACCGAGGCGCTGTAATGGCTCACCCGCTCGTTCGCAATCGCATAGACCAGCCGGCGCCTAGTGTCGTCGCAATCGACCAGCTGCTCGCGCGCGACATTGCCGTTGGCAAACGTCACGATCCGCGCGTCGCCATCGAGCCGAGCGTCGATCACGAAGCCCGGCGCCAGCCGCGTATGCACCACGCCGAAGTCCCGCACCGCGGCCCAGACGTCGGCAGGCTGCGCATCGATTGGGATGTCCTTGTGGATGGAAGCCATGTGACATGATCCTGTGTTAGAGTGGGTTCAGTTTGCGGTGACACGACGGTCAACAACGCCGTCATTCCGGGGCGCGAGCCTTGCGGCAAAATTGATGCGAGCATCAATTTTGCGCTGGGCGAGCGAGCCCGGAATCCATAACCACGTCCGGGAGTATGGCTTCCGGGCCTGCGCATCCCCGATGTACAAACCGCCTCGACATTGTTGCCGTCGGGATCGATCAGGAACGCGGCGAAGTAGGTCGGGCTGTAGTCGGCGCGTGGCCCGGCGCCACCGTTATCGCGGCCTCCGGCCTTCACGCCCTCGCTGTGAAATTTCTTGATCGCCGCGTGATCGGGCGCGCGGAACGCGATATGGGCGCCTTCGGCGGCAGGTCCGTTATGTGCATAAAGCCAGAGCGCCGGCTCGCCCTTGGGCCCGAAACCCGCGCCGCTGTCGTCGCGCGAACTCAACACATATCCGAGCGGCGCCAGCGCGGCGGTGTAGAAGCCCACGCTGGCGTCGAGATTTTTAACCTTCAGTCCGATGTGGTCGTACATGATGATCTCCTTACTGTTGCGCGTTCGAGCAACGCGCGGTCCGGAGATCAACCTAGTCAGTGCAGGGCCAGGCGTTCTTGGAAAATCTTGCGCATTCCGCGCGACGCCTCGCGGAACCTGCGCGGCGAAACGCCGGCGGCGCGGTGGAAGGTGCGGACGAAGTTGGAGAGGTCCTCGAATCCGACGTCATAGGCGACGTCGGTGACGGATCTTTCATCGTCAGCCAACAGCCGCGCCGCATGGCGCAGCCGCGAGCGCACCAGGTACTGGTGCGGGGTCACTCCCAATACGCTTCCGAACAGCCGCAGGAAGTGGAACGGGCTGATATCGGCCTGACCGGCGGCGTCTTCCAGATCGATCTGCTGATGCGAATGCGCGTCGATCCACAGCGCTGTTTCCACCGCGCGGCGGCGATCCCGGGCCGCGGCCGAGACAGGCTCGCGCGCTCGCCCGGAGACCACCTCGACGAAACGGCTTGCGAAGGCCTGACCGACCTCGTCGAGGCCGACGTCGCTGCGGCCGTCGGCCGCCGCCTGCGCAAGCTCGCCAAGCACCATCAATTCAGGCAGCGGCGGCGCGGCGCCGACTTGCCAGATTTCCGCTCCGTCGCCGATCGTCTCCACCAGTACAGGCGTCAGAAAAAACGACAGGCACTCGTCGCCGCAGACATGGTCGTGGGTGCAGACATATTCGTCGCCGGGATGGCCGACCAGGATCGAGCCTGCCACCAGTTCGAAGAAGCGACCGCGGCTGTGGCAGCCGAAGCTGCCCTTGCGCACATAGGAGATCGAGTGGCAGGTGTGCTGTTCCACGAACGGGGTGTCGTCCGGCCCCGCACTGCAGCGGAAGTCGGACACCGTGATGGATTGGCGCTGCAGAAGGGTCGTTGCCGTCATGCCCCAGATTTAACTATGCGGACGCGGCGGCGCAACGGGAAGGAGCGCATCGAACAGCGTCGGCCCGCTGTTGGCCAGCGCGCCTTCGAGCGAAAGCAGCCGGCGCTGGGAGACCGTGCCGCTATTGATGCTGAACCTGTCCGCCTCGCCGTCGGTGGCCAGCACGCGATGACAGGGCACCAGGATGGCAAAGGGATTTCGCCCGATCGCCTGGCCGACTGCATTCGTCGCGCCGCTCGCGCCGAGTTGTCTGGCAAATTCGGCAAGTGTTACGGTTTCGCCTCGCGGAATGGTGCGGGCGACCTCGCAGACGCGGCGATTGAACGGCGGCATACCGCGCATATCGAGGGTGACGTCGGAAAAATCGCTGGGCTGGCTGCGCAGCAGCGCCGCAATGCCCTCGATCGCGATCTCGGCATTCAGGGAGGGACGGAGTTCGCGGGCGTCGGGATACTGGCGCAGCATCCGCCGCCGGGTTTCGATCTCGCGCGCTTCCGGAAGCTGCACGGCAAGAATCCCCGACGCGCCCCATGCGATGCCGCATCGGCCGATCGTCGAATCGAAAATGGTGTACCCGCGCCCCGCCATTACGCAAATCACCCCAACGGGATCATAGCACCGTCGCGAAACCGCGCACCTGGAAAATTTGCAGTTAGTTAAGGATGACCGGGAATATCACCAACCCGCTTGGCGGACCGCGCGGTCTCGGCTAAATCAACTGAGCCAAGCGACCGCGGGCGTAGTTCAATGGCAGAACGGCAGCTTCCCAATCTAAAAACGCCGTTTTAACCGCGATTTCAAAAACCCCAATCAATGCAGCAAAAACCCCCTATTTTACAGGGGTTCTCGTGCTATTGGGGCTTCGCTTCCCGCTCCAAAATCCAATGAAAAGGGGTAGCGCGAAACCGGAAAGTGTCCACCAAATGGCCACCAAATTTAGGATGCGGAGACCTCCGAAACACACTGATCCGAATGCCCCGATCAAGGCGCGTAAGTTATCGGATCAGCATATCGAAGCGTTGCGCGAGTTCGATACGCTCGGCACCTACCCGGATAGCGTCGTTCCCGGCTTGCGCATCCGGGTCGGCGTGCATCGCTCGACATGGCTTTTCTTCCAACGTCGCCGCATCAAGGGTGAACGTTCGACGACCTTCCGGGCGCTCGGCACATGGCCGCTGATGGATGTCGAGAAGGCCCGCAAAGAAGCGTTGATCGTCGCAGGCAAGGTTGCGGGCGGCAATATTGAGCCTAGTAGGCGTGACGCCACCAAATTCGAGACGGCCTTCGCCGCGTATCTAGAACACTTGAAGGCGCAAGCTGCGAAGCGCGGGAAGCCGCCGCGCTGGCACGACAACGTTAAGAAGCTCGGCGACACGATCATCCTGCCGAAGTTTGGCAAGTGGACCTTGATCGAGCTCGCCAACAGCCCCGACGCTGTAGCCGATTGGCATGTTGACGTGACGAAGACCAACGGCCCGGTGTCCGCCAACCATTGCGCCCGCGTGGTCCGTGCAGCCTACAAGCGCGCTGGGCGGCGCGACATCAGCTTGCCCGCACGGCTGCCCACCTCGGCTGTTGAGTTCAACGATGAGACGCCGTCACAGAAGGCACTCGACTTCAAAAGGTTTCCGGCTTGGTTGAAGGCGTGGCGCAAGATCGATAGCGCGACGCGCCAAGCCTATCACCTGACCGAACTATTGACCGGCACACGCCCGGGTGAGCTTGCTCGGCTCCGCTGGGCCGATGTGAAGCACAACGAACGCAACCTCGTGATAGGCAAGGCAAAGGCCGGGCATGACATAACCATCCCGATCACCGAAGAGATTGCCGCCGCCCTCCAAATGGCTCGCGATGACGGTGCGCAGCTTGGCCTTGCGGTTGAGCTGGACAGCCTTGTCTTCCCCGGTTGCTCCCAAATCAGCGCCCGGGAAGCTCTGCCAGCCCGGGGCAACATGCTCCGCCATACCTATCGCACCGTTGCCGCCGATCTTGGCGTTGATGACCTCCTAATTCACTTCCTGATGGGCCATACCCCGCGCGGCATCTCGCGAAAATATGTCGCCGTCCTGATACTCGCCAACGGCCCAGCCATGCGCGCCGCGCAAGAGCGGATCAGCGCCCGCACTCTCAAAGAGCTTGGGCTGACATTCAAGACGCTCCGGCAAGAGATCGCCGCCGGGGTTGCCCAGTCTCTTGAGGGAGGGCAGGGAAGAGCGGAGAAGAACGCTAGGGCGCTAGCGCGGGCTGCGCGGGTGTCGGCAAGGGCGAGACGCGGAAAGCCATCTAGGCCGCACTCCGCCGATACAAAGGCCAAAATATCCGCCACGATGAAAAAGAGCAAAGCCGCCGCGCCGGGTTGAGGTCGGCGCGACGGCTTTACAGAAAGCCGGGTGTGATACGCATCCCGTGCGGTCAATCTCGCTGCATCAGGTGAACAATTAGTTTAGGGCGCTAGCGTCCGGACGAAATCATGCCCATGGCCAAGCGGTCTCCTCGTGAAGACAGCGCCATGAAGCGTTCGCTGTAACGAAACGCTTTCTCGATATCACCCTCTCCAAGCGCCTGTTCTCGTTCCGCCCAAAGGGCTTCTTCGAGAGCCTTCACCCGCAAGATGTCGGGCTTCTTCCAAGTTCTCCAAGGTTCTCGCTTCATGCGATCTCGCAAAATCTGCGCTCTAAACGTTCCTGCATAAGCCAGAGCGCGCGGCTTGCTGCGGCCTGCGGAGCATACTGTCGATTCGGTTCGCGCGCTACGCTATTGCTCGGCTTTGTGGTAGAGACAATCGGCCACAACTGGAGCGATTCTCCCCATGTCACTGACATCGGCAAACCTCGTTGGCTACTTGCGCGCAGAGTTTTCAAAGAGCGCCAAATACCGACTTCGGCTCTTCATTCTACAGTTGGCAGCGGCGATGCCGGCGGCGATTGCCGTTTTGATTCTCGACCACAATGGAAACGTGCTTTACGCGCTGGCGTTCCTCAGCATCGCACTTCTAGCCCTATGGTGGTTTGTCAACGCTCAGTACACGCGAATCAGGGGTGCGGGACAGGCCGCTCTACGAGGCGCCTTGTTGCTTGGTAGCCTAAATGAAACGCTACCGCAGTCGCCGAGTCACTGCGCGATCGGTTTCCTCTCACACCCAACATTAGGGTCAATGGGCCGGGTGTGCAGTTGCCGTTTTGGGGACGAAGGTGCCGAAAGGATAGAGATCATTCCGGTCGATGATACGGGTAAAACAAAACTCGGGTTTCGACAATTCGACATGCCGGACGAGCTTGCGGGTTGGAAGTTCAGCGCGCCCGAATCGCACAAGGCATATGTGGACGATATAGATACTAAGCTGAGCGGAAAGGTTAAGCCGCTCATCCGACTTGCAAAAGCGTGGAAATTCTTTCGCAACGTTCCCGTCCGCTCGTTCTACCTTGAAATGCGCATCGCAGCGCTCATGGCAACGGAGCAAGTTATTCTCTACGACATCGATTTGAAGAATGTCCTCAATACGCTGTGGGACGATCAACTTGCCAACGTCCCTGATCCTCGATTTCCAAACGACGCCTTTGTTCTCAGCGCGTGCTCCAGCACCTCATCAAGGACAGATGCGCTGAGCAAGTTGGGCAATGCTGCCACGTGGTCCCAGCAAGCCATGAGTGAAAAACATGCGAACAGACCGGGTGCGGCTATCGGGAAATGGAATCTGGTCTACGCCGACCGCTTCCCCAAATATGGAGCCTGACCCGCTAACGTCGCCACTTGTTCTAAGGAAGGGGCTAGGACGCTGACTATCCCGCGCCCTTGGGTCAAGCACTTTCAGACTATCCACGACTGCAATGTCGATGTCGCTGTCGGGCTCGTGCTTCGGGCTCGTGCTTCTCTTCGGAATCGGCACCTGGGCCCTTCCATTATGGGATCCGAGGACGAGGCGGAACAATCTTTTGGTCCGGCCTTGCCGTCAGTCGAACGGCAGGACCAAGCGGACATGCGAACTCACCTCATCCATCGTCCCGCGAGGGACATCCTTCCACTGCTGGGTGGATCTCGTTGACAGGGACCGGTTCGTTAAAAAATCCATTAACGGTATCAAGCGCCGTCCTCGAGCGGATCGCCTCCGAGGCGGCCGCGCAGGGCCGGAGGCCGGCAGGCTCGTAGCGTTTGGACGATAGCCCGCGTCTTTTGCGCCTGGTCGATCACCGTTACCTAACCATACACCGGAATATCAGGGCGTCCCTGGGCGGCTGCCATTGATAACAGCCGTCCACAGCCATATATCTCAATCACCATCCATAGAGAGGGAGCAGTGCTCCCCGCCAACCTGCCCGACCTTGGGCAAGGTGGTCCAAACCAGGGATGGGCCGGTCACCTGATGGCCGGAACTATACGAGGCTCACCATGCTCAACGACCCAGCCCTGCCGTGCTTCACGATCAGTGAGGCCGCCCACTATCTCCGCATCTCGAGAGCGCTCCTTTACACCCTGATCCGCGGTGGCCGCATCAAGACGGTCAAGATCGGCACGCGCACGATCGTGCGCGGCGCCGAGCTCGAGCGGTTTCTCGACCAGCAGCAAGCCGCGTAGGGGCTGTGTCATGGTCGCAACAATGCCCCACCGCGGCA
>WNFO01006952.1_pt1 | contig 10019 bp, 8 predicted proteins | sample 5400251 | NCBI WGS metagenome assembly WNFO01 (sample SAMN13153354, study PRJNA577476) | soil metagenome | isolation source: 100 cm saprolite under Madrone tree | place: USA:California | collected 2016-06-14
GCCATGCCGGTACCCTCTGATCGGTCGGGGCTACATGGGGAAAGCAGATAGCTGATGCGACCGACGAAGTCAACGCTGCTCGGCACGGATGACGGGCCGTGCTGTTCGTCTGAGCGCTCTCGGGCCGCGCCCATCGCGTCTGAGCTCGTCGACCCAGGCGACGAGCTCGTCTCGGTCGAACCGCAGATACTTTCCGAGCTTCACGTGGGGAACGCTGTTCGTCCGGGTCCGCTCGTAGAGCCAGCTCACCGGAACTCTCAAGAGATCCGCGGCTTCCTGAACTGTCAGCCAGGCCATCGAGGCTCGCAGTCTCCTCTTTCTCTGGGCCACGCCGCCTTGAGGTGCAGCCTGATGGGAAGCCAGAAGGCAATCGCGTTGCCATCCGCCAAACATGCCGCATGGGTTCGACTCTGCTCCCGGAAAGCACGTCCCAGCGGGTGATTTTCGCCTCGTAAACCAATGAGCGCTCCTGGGGGCCATTCCATCGGCGTTTCACGTTGCGGCGGCGCTACCGCAGTGGCGCTGCAGATTGCAGCGCTGTGCGAATCGGCATAGACGGCAGGGTATGCGGGGTTGTCCTGCCGTGGGCTCACGGACACCTTCCTCGTTTGACCACACGCGCCGACAACTACCTCCACCTCTTCGCCGACGGCCGCGCGACCCCAAGCCGCGCGCCAGGCGCCAGGGCTGCGCCTGTCACGGGCTTAGAACGGCCGCGCTGGCCGAATGTCCATTCTGGGGTGGCGCTACGCGCGATCGGATGTGGTTCTCTGTCGCTCCCTCCTGTCAACGTGAGAGGGAGCTCCAGAGAAGTTACTCGTTCGCCAAGTCTGGGTGCTGGCGATGGACCGGGTGGCTTGCGACGGCTCCGTCGCCGCCGGTCAGGGTGAGAGTTTGGTCGAGACGCGTAGGGCGGCGGGCCGTCAGAACGGACGGCGTGCCCGCCACCACGAAACGGACGAGGGTCACTAGTGTTGTTTGCCTGGCCCAATGCATGCTGAGGTCCCGGAGGAGCCGACGACGGCGCGTGCGAGCGTGGCGATGTGAGGATGAATCCTACGTCGTGGGAGTGATTGACTCGGAGGTTTCGATGAATTCGGCAGTCCACGAGTACATAGGGCGAGGCTGGTCGATCATCCCAATCAGACCCGTCGACAAGCGACCACTGGTCCGCTGGGAGGAGTTCCAGCACCGACATCCCAGCGAAGCGGAAGCGCGCGCCTGGTTTTGCGGATGCCCCGAGGCTGGCATCGGCATTGTGACCGGTACCAACTCCGGCCTGGTTGTCGTCGACATCGATGTGAGACACGGTGGCGATGGGGCGCTGGAGCACCTCGAGCGGGAGCACGGCCGCTTGGCTACAACCGTTGAATGCCGGACCGGTGGTGGCGGCCGCCATCTCTACTTCGCGCATCCTGGAGGGCTCGTTCGCAACAAGGTTGGGCTAGCGCCAGGAATCGACCTCCGTGGAGATGGAGGGTACGTCGTAGCGCCGCCCTCGCTACATGCGTCGGGCCTTCGGTACGCGTGGGCCGATGGTCGCGCCCCGGGAAACACGGCGGTCGCGCCTTTACCGGACTGGCTGCTGCAAAAGACGCTCGAAGAACCGTCGCGACGTGGCCACCCGATCGCGTACTGGCGGCAACTTGTCTGTGATGGCATCGCTGCCGGGGAGCGCAACAACACGATCGCCTCCCTGGCCGGGCACCTATTCCGGCATGGGTTGGACCCGGCGATAGTGTTGGAGCTCCTGCTTTGCTGGAATCGAGTGCGCTGCCGGCCGCCGCTCGTGGACGAGGAGGTTGCCTCCGTGGTCACGAGTATCAGGCGCCTCCACGAGCGTGACGCGCAGGCGCATCGCTAGCCCCGATACCAAGACGCTATTCGCCGTCCCGCCTGATCGGCGTGGGCGCACCACGCGATTCAGCTAAGCCAAGTGAGATTGGATGAACTCCCGGATCGCCTGCGAAACCTCCTCCGGATGCTCGAGCAAGAGCATGTGGCTGCCGCCTCTGATCTCGCGCACTTCGCGATTCGGCAGTCCGTCAGACAGCGCAGCAACTCCTTCTGCCGAGGTCACGATGCTTTCGGATCCTCGAAGGACGAGCGTCGGGCACGCGACTCCTGGCAAGACCGGCCGAAGGTCACCCGGCTCCCAAGTTTCGTACGTTGCGGGATCGAGTTTCATTCGCCAGCCACCATCGACTTGACGTAGGCCTTCGGTTACAAACGACCGGAGCCGGTCATCGGGGATGTTGGGATAGATGCGGCGAAATCCACGGAGTGCATCGTCGACGGTGGGAAAGATCCTGGCTACCGAGGCCACGCCTTGATGGAAATAGTCAACTTGCCAGCGGGGGACGAGAGGGTCGAGATCCACCCAGACGAAAGCCGCAGGCATTTCAATAGGACTCGACGCCCGCGTGTTCGTGATGAAGCGCGCTGCCGCGAGCGCGCCGGCAGAGTGGGCGAGGATTGCATATTGGCTTCGCACCAGACTCGCGATGAACTGTGCCAAATCCTCGGCGTGGTGCTCGGGATTGTATGTGGGCGGTGTGACGTGTTCGCTATCGCCGTGGCCGCGGAAATCAAGGAGCACGCAGCGGAATTCACGTAGCTCTCGTGCTACGAGCCGCCAAACGCCTCGGTGGCTGCTGTTGCCATGGAGGCAGAGCAGGGTCACCGCGCTCGCATGTGGCCAATCGGCCGGTGGCCCGACTATCTCGTATGAGAGCATCGGCCCCGCGCCCCGGATCTAAGCTGATCGTTTGCAGATCGCTCAAACATCGTTACGAATCGAACATAGGTAGCACGCGTGAGTGCGTCAAGCGCATGGAGTGTTCGAAGAACGCGATCCCCGACATGGGACCGACCTCGAGCGATTCCCGCGGCAGGTGAGTGGTGCCCATCTACCGCTGCATCCTGCAGCGGCCCCGCGGCATTCTGCATCGCTCGACGGTGCGATCCGCTGCGCCTAGAGGTGGGGTTTAGCCTGCTGCAGATCGGCATGTCGGCCTTGTATGACGCACGCTTATCGAGAACCCCGCAGCGCGTCAGCGTGCAGAGGTCTCAATGTGGCATTCGAGTTGCCACTAGGACGGACTGATTCGGCTGGAGCGGCGAATCGAAACGGCAAGGTCCCGATGACGCAGACCCGGAGCTCGAACCAGTAGGCGAGTTCGAACGGACAAGCGCGCGGGGAATGGTCTAACGGGGCAGTGTATTCTTTACGCAGCGATGATCTAGTCAGGGCGTAGGCCTGAGCCGCCGCTTGACCAGGATGTAACGGACCCTCTCGAGGGGACGATACTCTCAGGGCTCGCCGGCGGCGAGGATCCACATGGCAACCGCCACGATCGTCGACAACATAAGGAAGCTGGAGTCGCAGCGTCCCCACCTGCCAGCTCCGCCCTCCGCCTTTCGGATAGCAGCGCGGTCGTTTCTGCGTCTCCCCGGCGTGGACGTGGTGTGGCTGGCCGTCCGGGAATCGCGCGACAAGACGGCAGTGATACGCAGCAGTGAGGGTGCTCGATCGGCGGCAGGGCTCGGACTAAGGATCGAGCCGGCCGTAGGGATCGGCGGAGCTCTTCTGCTAGCGGGCGAACCGTGGCGGGGTGAACTCACTCGCAATGGGGCCGACTGCCTCAGCATCGAGGAGACAGCCCTTCTGACGAAGGAGGGCGCGAAGCAGGTGATGGTGGTTCCTCTCCGTTCCATGGGGCTTCGAGGCGAGACGCGCACCGAGGGTATCGCCTATGCGGCCGCGCGCCGGAGGGTGGCCTGGACCGACAAGACGCTGCAAATCGCCCGGCGAGTCGGAGAGCGCGTGGCGCGGCCCTTGCGAGATGCTCAACGTATTTCGGAAGTGACGCAGCGATGGGACCAGATGTGGGCTGAGCTGGTGGCAAGTGGCGAGGCCGCCGATCGCCGACTCGACCACGTCGCCCGGCAGATCGCCGCGGATGCGCGCGCCGTGCTCCGCAGCGGCATCGGCATCGTGTTCCGGCTCGACGCCGCATCCGGCGCCCTCCACTCGCTGGGCCAGGACGGAGAGGTGATTCCCGGGGAGGTCGTTCCCGCCGTACGTCGGGGCCAGGTCCTGCCGCCAGGATGTGGATGTGCGGGCCGGGCGGTCGCTCTACGCAAGCCGTTCGTCGCAGCCGACTACGGATCGGGCTGCATAGAGGTGCCGCCGATCATGGCCGAGGCCGTCGCGAAACTGCCCACCCTCACGACGATGTCGTTTCCGTTGCTCATGGGCCGTGACGTCATCGGCGCGGTGACGGTCGGGCGATTGAAGACCACGCCCCTCGTAGACTACTCGAGCGAGGACGTTCGAGCGGCAGAGCAGCTCGCCCGAGTGGCGGCTCCTCTGCTGGCCCGCGCACAGCGGGTCGCGGAACATGCGCGCCGGGAGCAAGGCGCTTCCGAGCTCTCACGGCTCGCGGGGTCACTCGCTCAGAGCCTCAGCGTATCGGCTGTGTGTGAGCAGCTCGCGCGAAGTGTGCTGGTGCTGGTGCGTGGGACCAGCGCGTCGATCTGGAACGCGCACGGCGAGATCATGTTCGCTGAGGCGCGCCGGCCGGGGATCCTCCGCCATCCCAAGGACCCCCGTCTTGAGCGGCTAGTCGACCAGGTCGCCCTGAGCCGACGGGCGTCCTGGACGCCGGACCTCGCCAACGACCCGCGCCTGGTCTTGCCGGCCGGAGCGAATCCAGGTGAGCGCAGCGAGGCGCGCGCGGTGCTGGTCGCACCCATTCGGATCCGCGAGATGCTCCTCGGCCTTCTCGGAGTAAGCGGGGACACCGGGCGCGCCTTCACCGACACGGACGTCGAACTGGTCCAGGCCCTGGCGGATCAAGCGGCTCTGGGAATTGCCAACGCCCGAGCCTACGACGAGCTGCAGGTCTCGAACGTCCAGGTGCTCCGGCACGAGAAGCTCGTGGCGATGGGCCGCTTGACGTCAGGGCTTGCCCACGAGCTCAGAAATCCACTGCAGAACGTTGTCGCTCTCACATCGGAGCTGGTGGAGCGCTCGCGCGGCAGCCTGCGGGAGCATCCCGAGTTCGTCGACTTCCCGGAGTATTTGCGGCGAGCCCACGGGGAGGCCAAGCGAGCCGCCGATATCGTCGATCGGCTCCTCGATCACATCCGGGAGCGGACGCCGACATTCGACAGAGTCGACGTGCGCAGGGTGGTGGCCGACGCCGTCGCGATCGTCGCCGCTGCTGCGGGAGACCGCGGGCCTCAGATCGCCGTGATGAGCGACGACACGCCGGTCCTCGTCCGGGCAGACGCGATCATGCTGCGCCAGGTCGTCCTCAACCTCGTGAACAACGCCCTGGATGCCGTCGACGGGTTAGGGGCGATAAGCGTCCGGACGCGAACCGAACGCAATGGGATTGGAGCTGCCCGCGCCGTCGTGAGCGTGTCCGATACGGGTCGTGGTGTGCCTGCAGAGCACCTCCCGCGCATGTTCGATCCGTTTTTCACCACGAAAGACGTCGGGCACGGCGTCGGACTCGGTCTGGCGATCTGTCAGTCATTCATCGAGCAACACGGCGGAAGCATCCGGGCGGATAGCGCTGGCGTTGGCAAGGGCACTAAGGTGGAGTTCGAACTTCCGGTGGACCGATGAGCCCCAGAACGCGTCACGCACTGAACGGTAGCATGCGCGTCCTCGTTGTCGATGACGAAGACACGTTCCGCTTCGTGATGGAGAACCGCCTCAGAGGGTCCGGCCATTTCGTGGAGTCGGCTGCGAACGCTGAGACCGCACTGGAGCGCATCGCGGAAAAGGCGTTCGACGTGATGCTGCTCGACCTTCGAATGCCGGGAATCGGTGGGCTCGGAGCGCTCCGGCGTCTTAGCGAGACTGGCCTCCCCTGCGAGGTAGTGGTCCTCACCGGCCAGCCGGACTACGACGACTGTGTCGAAGCCATGAAGCTGGGCGCATTCCACTACTTGCGGAGACCGATGGAGCCTGCGCTCATCGAAGAGACCCTCTCGCGGGCGGTGGAGCACGGCGGGCTGCGGCGCGAGAACGCGGCGCTCAGGCGCATGCTGGCACCGGCCGGTACATCTGAGTTCGTGGGAGAGAGTTCCGCGATTCGTGCCGTGCTCGAGCTTGCCCAGAAGGCGGCCGTGGGCGACTCCAGGGTAGTGATCCTGGGAGAGTCGGGCACCGGCAAGGGAGTGCTGGCGCGGCGAGTACACGAGTTAGGGCGACGACGGCAGAAGGCATTCCTCGACGTGCACTGCGGGGCAATGGCACACGAGCTCCTCGAGAGCGAGCTCTTCGGACACGAGCGAGGAGCGTTCACCGGTGCCGTGACCGAGAAGCCGGGACTGTTCGAGCTTGCCGATGGAGGAACGCTGTTCCTGGACGAATTCGCCGAGATGTCACCGGAAATGCAATCGAAGCTCCTTAAGGTGCTCGATCATGGTGAACTGCGTCGGGTCGGTGGGGTGCGATCGATCACCGTGGACGTCCGCGTCATCGTGGCCACCAACCGCGACGTCGACGAGCTGGTGCGGGCCGGTCGACTGCGAGAGGACCTGTTGCACCGGGTCGACGTCATTCGGATCACGATGCCGCCGCTGCGCGACCGGCCGGAGGATATCCCGCGCTTCGTGACACACGTCTTGACCATGCAGCAGCGTCGCGGGCTAGGCGAAAAGAAAGTGACTCCTCAGGCGATGCGGGTTCTCCAGAGTTACGCGTGGCCCGGAAACGTCCGCGAGCTCGCGAACACCATAGAGCGGCTACTCATACTCTCGCCCAGGACGACAATCGACGTCGACGATCTCCCAGAGAACCTTCACTTCCGCAAGCCGCCGGCTGCCATGACGGACGAGCGCTATCTGTCGCTCGCGGAGCTCGAGCGCCGACACATTCTCAGAGTGTTGGAGACGACGGGCGGCAACATGACCGCCGCAGCCAAGAGGCTGGGCGTGGACCGTGGAACCCTCCACCGGAAGATGCAGCAGTGGCAGGGGCACGGAGCCCAGATGGGGTCAGCATGAACACAATTCTCACCGACCGAGACCAGGACGTCCTCATTGTCACCATCAATCGCCCAGAGGTGCGCAATGCTATCGACATCGCCACCTCGAAGGTTCTCCTCGGCGCATTCGAGGAGTACGAACGGGATGACCGGGCGAGCGTTGCGGTGCTGACCGGAGCGGAAGGTACCTTTTGCGCCGGAGCGGATCTGAAGGCGATCGCCGCGGGCCAGCGGCGGCGACTGGTAGAGGACGGCCCGGGACCTCTCGGTCCGACCCGTTTGCTGCTCAGCAAGCCAGTGCTGGCGGCAGTAGAGGGCCACGCTGTCGCTGGAGGCTTCGAGCTGGCGCTCTGGTGCGATATGCGCGTCGCGGCGATGGATGCGGTGTTCGGGGTGTTCTGTCGCCGGTTCGGTGTGCCGCTGCTCGATCTCGGCACTGTGCGGCTTCCACGCCTCATCGGGCACAGCAACGCGATGGACCTCATCCTAACTGGCCGCGGAGTACAAGGGGAGGAGGCGTTCCGGATGGGGATCGCGAATCGGCTGGTGCCTCACGGTCAGGCCCTCGACGCCGCGGTTCACCTGGCCCACGAGCTGGCCCGCTTTCCCCAGCGGTGCCTCCGCTCGGACCGATTGTCAGCGTATGAGCAGTGGTCCCTCCCGTATGAGGAGGCGTTACGTAACGAACTTCGGCGCGGACGGGACGTAGTCGAGTCCGGCGAGACTGCGACGGGTGCGGCAGCATTCGCACGCGGTCAGGGTCGCCACGGAGCTTTCTAGCCAGCCATCGGGCTCAGGCAAAGGATGCCATGCCGGCCACAGGAATTCGCACCGTCGCCAGCGGCCAGGAGCGTGAGCTCAGCGCCCGTGCATATATCGAGGCTCATCGGCACCGGCGCCACAGCAACCGCGTGCTCCACGGACATCCCTCGCCGCTCTTCTGGCGGAACCGCGACCTGTCGGTGCCAGCAATCCTGGCCGCCAGGGCCGAGGCCCTCCGCGACGCTCCAAGTCGCCTCAATCTCTACGTCGCGACGCCATACTGCCTGCCGACCACCCCAGATCGGTGCGGCTTCTGCCTCTTTCCAAGCGAGGTGTATCAGGGGCGACCCCAGCTCGACAGGTACCTGGGCTATCTCGAACGCGAAGGCGAGATGTACAGGCCCTTTGTCGAGCGGACGCCGCTCACGAGTGTCTACTTCGGCGGTGGCACCTCGAACCTCTACCGGGCCGAGCAATACGCGAGATTGCTACAGCTGGTCCGCAACCTTTCTCCGGACCTTGGCGAAGACACCGAGGTCACGCTCGAAGGCATCCCCCAGCTCTTCACGTTGGAGAAACTCGACGCGATGCGGGCCGCGGGCTGCACCAGGGTCAGCATCGGCGTGCAACAACTCGACGACGAGATGATTGCCATGAGCGGTCGCAAGCAGAAGGCCTCCCAGGTTTTCCAGACGATCGCGTGGTGCCGCGACCTCGGCCTCGCCGTGAGCGTCGACCTGATCTTCGGGTGGCCGCGGCAGACGATTGCCGGGATGCTTCGCGACCTGGAGGCCGTCGTCGGCGCCGGAGTCGACCACCTGACGCACTACGAACTCAACGTCGGTGGACGCACCGACTTCGCTCTGAACCGGAGTCACGAACTGCCCTCGGTCGAGGAGACCCTCGACATGTATCGCAAGGCGCGGGACTTCCTCGCCGAAAAGGGCTATCGGCAGGCGACCACCTACGACTGGGAGAGATCCACCAGCGGCTCGCCGCAACTCGTGTACGAGGAGGAATGGCGCCGTAGGCTTGCCGCCGGTCCGGACGGGACGGTGACGCGATCACAGACGTTGGGCTGGGGCTTTGCCGGGATCTCCCACTTCCTCGGCGGCCGAGCTGACAGGGGCTGGACGTTCATGAACCACACCCGCGTCGCCGATTACTTCGGGGCGCTGGATGCTGGCTTGTTCCCTGTCGAACGAGGCTTCCGCTACGCGAACGATGGAGACTTCCGGCTGACCGTGCTCTTCCAGATGCTCATCTCGACGGGCGTCGACCGCGGCGTATATGCCGCCGTGACGGACATCGATGTCGTCGATGAATTTGCGGACGCCTGGGAGGCGCTTGCCGAGCTGGGATGGGTCAGCGTCACGCCTACGCGGCTCGAGTTGATTGGCGACGGCGTCTTCTACACACCGCTCATCCAGAGTCTCCTGGCACGGAACCGGGTCTCAGAGCTGCGGAAGAGCGAGTTCGGACGATCGGCATGAGGAGCAACCGAGTCTGTAGCGTCATGGAGCTCGTATGAGACGAGTCGTCGTGACAGGACTTGGCGTGGTTTCTCCGATCGGAATCGGCGTGGACGCCTTCTGGAACCACCTCTCACATGGCGTTAGCGGTGTGGGGCGTATCACGAAGTTCGATCCGGCGGGGCTTCCTTCGCATATTGCCGCCGAGGTCACGGGATTCGAACCGGAGGCCTACCTGCCCCGTCGTGATGTCGTCCGCACCGACACTTTCATTCACTTCGCGCTCACGGCGGCGCAGCAGGCACTCGCGGATGCCAAGCTCGAGCCGTCTGCAGGCGACGCTCGGATGGGCGTCTCGATTGGGACCTCCCTGGGCGGCCTGCCTTTAGTCTTCAAGACTTACGACGGGCTGCTGCAAGAGCAGATGCGGGGCGTGAACCCGTACGCCATGCCCGGCTTCCTGCCGAACATGGCGGCCGGCTGGGTTTCCATGCGCACCGGGGCGCGCGGACCCATCGCGTGTCCCACAACGGCGTGCGCCGCCGGCGCCCAGGCCATCGGAGACGCGCTTCGCCACATCGCACGGAACGACGCGGATGTGATGATCGCCGGCGGCTCGGATGCGCTGGTCAGCCCGTTTGTGGTCGCGTGCTTCAGCGCGCTCCGAGCCCTGTCGGTGCGCAACGACGCTCCGGCCGAGGCCAGTCGGCCCTTCGACAAGGATCGAGACGGATTCGTCCTGGGCGAAGGCGCCGGCATCCTGGTACTGGAGGAAATC
>WNFO01015020.1_pt1 | contig 10019 bp, 10 predicted proteins | sample 5400251 | NCBI WGS metagenome assembly WNFO01 (sample SAMN13153354, study PRJNA577476) | soil metagenome | isolation source: 100 cm saprolite under Madrone tree | place: USA:California | collected 2016-06-14
AGGGGCCAGCAATGTTCGTTGGCTATGCGCTTTGCCTGATCAATCAGTACCGTGGTCTGGTCAGGAAAAAGATCCTGCTGCCAGGTCGCTGTTTGCTGTGCCCCGGCCGCGAAGCCGGGAAAGAATTCAGGCGTCTGCCGCGAACGAAAATGCTCCCGCAACTCTGGCGGCGAAAGATGCGCAAAACTTGCGCTCAGACGAGCGGGCTGGCGATCAAGCGCGTTAAGTGCGGCGCGCTCGCGGCGTTGGTCGAGCGTGGTGCGAATGCGCCGCAGCGCTTCGAGCGCGGCAGTCCGCACGCTGACCTCGCCGCGGAGCATGCGCCTAATCTTTGCGAAGGTGATCATTGGGCGTGATGAGGTCAGCACCGGAAGCGTTAGCGACCGGGTCGCCTCCTCGATCTTCAGTCGTTCGGCGCATTGAAACCCGGTCGCTACCACTCCCGGTGCTGACTTCACCTATCAGCGCATCAAGGATTCGATCGGCAGTGTGGCCATCCCAGAGGGGCGGCACGCGCGGCGCGGCCTTGCCCGCGGGATGGTCGAGCGCGTCGAGCGCCGCCTTTACGATCTGCGCGGAAGTGGTGCCGGCGATTGTGTTGGTCCCTATCTCAACTGTGATGGGCCGCTCGGTATTTTCCCGTAGCGTAATACAGGGAATGCCCAGCACCGTGCTTTCTTCCTGGATGCCGCCGGAATCGGTCAGGACCAAACGCGCGCCCATGAGCAGTTGCAAAAAATCCAGATAGCCAACCGGATCGATAACCAGCAAGCCTTTAATTTTTACGACTCGTTCGGTTAAGCCAAGTTCGGCAATCATCTTGCGCGTGCGTGGATGCGCTGGGAAAACAATCGGCAAACGGCGCGCAATTTCTTCCAGTGCTTCGATAATCCGGCGAAACGCGGCGGTGTCATCGACATTGGATGGACGATGGAGCGTCAGCACCGCATATTCTTTCTCCGTCAAACCGAGAGCCGCGCGCGCGGTGGATTGTTTGGCGCGATCAAGTTGGCTCAACAGCGAATCGATCATCACGTTGCCAACCAACTTGATGCGCTCGGGTGGAATGCCTTCAGCGCGCAGGTTCTGATTGGCATCGGCTGACGGAGTTAGGAGCAACTCGGCAATCTGATCCGTCAACAGACGATTGATCTCTTCGGGCATCGTTCGATCGCGACTGCGCAGTCCGGCTTCGACATGCGCTACTCTGATGCCGAGCTGCACAGAAACCAATGCGCACGCCAGAGTTGAGTTGACGTCGCCGACTACTATCACCCAATCAGGCTTCTCTTGAATCACCACCGGCTCGAAGGCCTGCATGATCGCGGCGGTCTGCTGCGCGTGGCTGGCTGATCCAACGCCCAAATACACATCCGGCCCAGGCAGGTCCAGATCGCGAAAAAATGCTGACGACATTGCTTCGTCGTAGTGTTGGCCGGTGTGAACCAGGAGTGTTTGGAACCGGTCTCGGCGGCGCTTCATGGCCGCGACGATGGGCGCCACCTTCATGAAATTGGGCCGCGCGCCCGCTACGATGATGACCTTGAGCATTGGAATTCTGAATGCGAGCGCATCTCGGCGCGAGAGCGTCTATCGCCGTTATGAGGTCAGTACCACCCGCGTGAGCGGGTGGGGCCGACCCTCAAGCAAAACAAAATTGAATCATTACGCTGGAGGTTGAATCACTGATCCACCCGCTCAGGCGGGTGGTACTGACCTCATCACCAAGAGGATCCCACCTCAACCGGCAAGCCGGTCCGCAGCGACTCCAACACCCGAAACGTAGCGCGCGTCGTGGTGGCCAGATCGTCCAGGGCAATCGGCGGCGGCCCCCCTTCGCGAACCACAGCGCAGACGACACGCACCTCGTCTTTCTGTCCCTTGTCCTGAGCGCGCAGCTTAGTCCTGGTTTCGCGCCCGTTCTGCCAGGCACTGGCATTGCGAAAATCGTCAATCACGAATGACTTCCCGCTGCCAAAGATTTCGATCCGCTCTTTGGGCAGGGCTCGGTCGCCTTCCGCCAGGTACGCGATTGATGCGTTCGACCCGTCAGCCAAACGAAGAGTTACAAAAACTGAGTCCTCGTTGTTAATCTCCTGGTTGCTGCCAGAGATAGCTTCGGCGTAAACGCGCGTGACGAGCGAGCCGGTAATGAAATGGATAAAGTCGATGAAGTGACAAACCTCGCCGATGATTCTGCCGCCGCCTTCCTTCGGATCCACGGCCCAATGACCGCGCGGCACCCTGCCGGCGTTAACGCGATAATTGATCGACAGCGGCGCAGCTCGATCTGCGAACAACTCGCGCGCCTTGAGCGCCAGCGGCGAGAAGCGGCGATTAAAGCCGACCATGAGATGGCCCGGCGACTGCTCGGCCGCCGCGATCACTCCTGCTAACTCTTCATCATTCAAGGCCAAAGGCTTCTCGACAAAAACGTGGCGTCCGCGTTCCAGGGCACGCTGCGCCAACGGCGCATGCGTGTCGTGTCGCGTGGCAATGACAATCAAATTGGTCTGTTCGTCATCGATTACTTCATCGGCGCTCGAGACGCAGAAGCGGAACCCGTGCTGCTCGCCCACTGCCCGCGCGGTTACGCCTGAGGCGGTGGCAATCGACTGAAACTCTGCACCGGCGGCTTTGAAGTTTGGCAACAACATCGCCTTCGCGTAACCTCCCGCGCCGATCAAGCCCACGCGAACGGCGGCGGCAGAACCAGATATTTTGGTGGCGAGGGGAATGCGATGCTCAAGCGCGCGTTCAGTATCGTACTGCAAGACGACGCCGAGATAAGGTTCATCGCCGGTGATCAGTTCGTAAGCACGCTCGCTTTCCGCGAGCTTGAACCGATGAGTAATCAAGGGCCCCACATCGACGCGATCTTCCGCCACCAGATCGAGAAAAGCTTCGATGTTGCGGCCTTCAGTCCAGCGCACATAACCGAAAGGATAGTCGTGGCCGCGCTCTTCATATTCGGGATCGTAACGACCTGGGCCATACGACATAGAAATTTTGAAAGTGAGTTCGCGATTATAGTAAGGCTGGCGCGGGATGTTCAGCCCGATGGCGCCCACGGCGACGATCCGGCCCTTGGGCCGCGAGATTTCGCCGGCCTGCTCGATCGGCTGGTTCGATTCCGTAGCCGCGGTAATCAAAACCGCATCCGCGCCACGTCCGCGCGACCATGCCAACACCCGCCGCTTTGCGTCATCGTCCGGCGCCGCAAGCTGACCAATTAGGCCGAGGCCGATCACGACCACCGACTCGCCCAAAGTCGGATCAGTCAATCGCACACCTTGCATCGCGATTGCTCCCAGAGTGCTAAATGCCGCCGCTTCGAAATCGATCCGTGCCGGCAGGCGAACGCACAAGTTTTTCGGCACGGCCAGTACTTCTGCGTGCGATGCATAGCCAACGCCTGCGCATGCGACTCGATCGCCCTGGTGAAATTCGGTGACGCCCGCCCCAACCTCCAAAACCGTGCCGGCAGCGCTGTATCCTAAAGCGACGAATGATTCCAATTTCGAACGAACGGCGTCGACGGTGTTCAAGATCCCTTCGGTTCTCGCCTTTTGAATGACCTGCTTGACCAGGGCAGGCTGATCGAACGCGCGTTCCATCAGACTCTTTTGTCCGGTTTCCACCGTCATTCGTTCGGTGCCCGCGCTGATCAGCGAAGCAGCCGTGCGGACCAACACGAATCCCGGGCGAAGCACCGGCGCCGGCACGTCGGTCACCGCTACCGCACCCGTCTTGAGGTTTTGAAGAATTTGTTTCAATGCTTAGGTCACGCCAGTTTACACAAGCTGACAGGACACGCTTTCAACAAGGCTCAGACTATCCTCGATTTTGGTTTGTGTAGTCAATCGCATGATGCGCAGTCGGCCAATGCTTTTCCCCGCCAGCCGGGCACATCATCGATGTTTAATTCATGAATTAGATTGACAATACCGCGTGTCTTTTGTTAGTTATGCAGTCGCTATTTGCGGTCAAAACCCGGAAAAAAGAACGGAAATCCATTTCATCGTAGAGTCAGGACACCGTCGCGTTCGCAGTCGGGTTTGAATCAGAGCGCGCAGAGATTGCTTCAGGCAGGCCTCATCGTTTAGAAAAGCACGCAGTGCGAAATCAAAAACAGTAGGAGATTAAATTATGTCGCAAAACTGGACTCCGCCCCCCGCTTCAGGCGGCGGATCGGCAACTGTACCGAACTATATGGTGCCGGCCATTATCTCGATTTTCTGTTGCTGGCCGCTGGCAATCCCGGCGATCATTTTTGCCGCGCAGGTAAATAGCAAGCTGGCCGCGGGCGATACCGCCGGCGCAGAAGATTCGTCCAAGAAAGCCAAGATGTTCAGCTTTATCGCCATCGGACTCGGCGTGCTGGGAATTCTTGTTTATGTGATCATGCTGGTGTTGGGTGTCGGCTTGAGCGCAATGGGCAATCGCTAGTTCGGTTGGCCAAGCCGTGTCCGGGTGACGATTAGTAGCAGCGGATCAGGGGCCATGATCCTGCCCGGCTCGGATGGCGCTGCTGCATCGCACAGCGCTCGCCCTCGCTTGTCCGCCACATCGAATGCTTGGATGTGTCGGGGAATCCTCCCGAACCTGGGGGGATTCCCCGCTCCCGCTTGAGGACTCAGATACAATGGCTGTTTTTTGCACCAGGTGCGGCGCGCAGAACGACGATTACTCACAAAACTGCTCGCAGTGTCAGGCGGCGCTGCCGGCGATCGGCGGACAACAGACGGCCTATCAGGCTCAGACAGACTACCAGCAACCTTTCCAATCAGGATATCAACCGATTCAGCCGCCGGCGCCGCTCTATGGCCAGGCTCAGGTTCAGGATTGGCAGGCTGCGGGAGCCGATAAAAAAATAGTCGTTGGCATCCTGGCAATTGTTCTGGGTGGTTTGGGAATTCACAAATTCATTCTCGGCTATCAAAAAGAAGGTCTGATCATGCTGCTCGTCTCAGTGCTGAGCTGCTTTACCCTGGCCGGGGTGATGCACGTAATCGGAATTGTGGAAGGAATCATGTATCTCACCAAGTCGGATGAAGAATTTGTGAGAACCTATATTCAGGGCCGCAAAGGCTGGTTCTGAGATTTTGAAATACTGAGTTCCGAAACAATCAAGCTGCGAATAAACTATTCCGCGGCGGCTCAAAGTTCTTTTCCGAGTCGGCTGCGGATTTCAGATCATGACTGGCTTTCACTTTATTGAGGTGACCACCGACCGGGCGCGCCAACTGGCAATCGCGTCGTTTGTTTGGCTGGGCCTGGCATCGATCGGCGTCTTCCTCTTTTTTTTCAATCCGGCGCTTCCCGGAAATCAATTCTTTCCCAAGTGCCCGTTTCGACTGGTGACTGGTTTCCAATGTCCCGGTTGCGGCTCGACCCGAGCGTGCTATCAATTACTCCACCTGCATCCGGTCGCAGCGTTCAAGCTGAATCCGCTTATGGTCCTCACGCTGCCGTTCATCGTCTACGGCTTTTTGGGATTCACCCGAAGTGCCGTGACGGGACAACCTCAGCGGCGCGTTTTCATTCCGCCGGTTTATCTTTGGGCCTGGCTCGTGCTCCTGATCTTCTTCTGGATCTTTCGCAACACACCCTGGTATCCATTCGTCTCGTGAGAGACGGACTACTGCCCGCCGGGCAATCTTCCGTAACAGTGCGGGCACCCAGCCGCTAAACTATTTCGGCTTGTTTGTATCGGCCGCATGAATCGAAACAAATTCCGCGGCCGGCGATTTATCTTTGAGCCGTCGAAGTAGAATCGAAGCTCCAATGCCAACAACTATCGCCGCCAGCATCCCGCCGAAAAGCAGCACTCCCAGATCGTTGAACCCGCACTCGTCGCAATCTGAAGCCACAATCACAGCGTAAAGCGCGTCCTGGAAACGGGAGAAGATAAACGCGCCGATCGGAGAAGCCAGAATCAAATCGAAGAGCATAAACATGATGAAAACCTCTCTCGTGTGGGAAATTCGTAACCGCTCTGTTTAGACACCACCCCGAGAGCTTTGTTCCTCTCTCATTTACCATTTGCCGTTTTCCATTTACGATTCCCTTCATGAACTCTGATCCGGCAATCCGCATCGCGATGCTGCCGCGCGACACCAATTCGCAGGGCACGATTTTTGGCGGCGTCATTCTCAGCTACATCGATATGGCCGGCGCGATCGAAGCGCACCGGCACACTGGCATGGATCGCTTTGTGACCGTGGCCATGCACGAAGTGATTTTCCATGCTCCTGTCTTCGTGGGAGATCTCGTCAGTTTCTATTCCGAGACTCTCAAGATTGGCACGACATCAATTACCGTGCGCGTGGTGGTGGAAGCAGAGCGTTACGGCGGCCCCAGCGACCGCGTGCGAGTGACCGAAGCGGAAGTGATCTATGTGGCCGTGGATCAAAAACAGAAAAAGACAAAGATTGTGGTTAAGTGAGGGAGCAGAATTATGGAGTGCGGTGGCAAGCGTTGCGCGACACCGCTTTGGATTCCGTGGGACATCTCCGCTCTGGTTAAGCGCCGACAAGACTCGCGAACCATAGCGCCGTCGACGCTACGACCACCCCAGCGCGGCTGCCGCGCCGGGGACCCCGGTTCGCTCTGTCGGCGCACTCCAGAGTCCGCGCCACGTCATCGACACAACCGCGCGTCCTAAACCCTAAAACTCAACGCCGTTCTCTCCCAACTCACGCCGCAATTGCCCTGCATCCTGGAAATGAATCGTGTGCAGACCAAGTTCGCGCGGACACTCGAGGTTCACTTCGCGGTCGTCGATGAATAAGCACTGCTCGGCCGGACGCTGCAGGATATTCAAGGCGGCGCGATAAATAGCTTCATCCGGTTTGCGCAAGCCCAGGAAACACGAACTGAAAAACACCGAGAAGCATTTGCTTAGATCGAAATGCCGGATCCGATAGAGATTCAATTCCAGCACTTCGTTGTTGAGTGTGGCCAGGAAATACTTGTTCAATCCGGCGAGTTGCCGCGCGATCTCGAGCGATTCGGGCTTCGGTTGGGACTGTGCAAAAACAAATTCGCGGAAGACGTCTCGGCTGAACGGGCGCGGCCGGCAGAAGACTACCCGATCGAGATAACGCTCCAGTGTGAGGCCATTGGTTTCGATCAGGTGCGCGACTTTTTCGTGACGGTCGCTGAAGTCTTCCCAATCGAGATTGAACTGCAGGGCCGCTTCCCTTCGCGAGTCATGGCCCCAACCGTCCGTGAGCAGGACGCCGCCGATGTCGAAGAAGATGGTCGTAATCATATGGGTGGCACAGACTTTTTAGTCTGTGATTCCATAGTTAATATCACAGACTGAAGTCTGTGCCACTCTACCAACGATGATAAGCCGGGTGGCCCGGTTTGACTGCGACGAACGTGCCCCGGCAGGTCGCGCAGACCTTGCCGTGCGCGATCAACTCGCCTTCGACGATCGCGCGATCGCTGGTTGATTCAATCACCCGCGCGCGCAACTCGACGGGTTCGTCTGTCGGGGTCGGCCGCAGCAACTTGATCGCATAGTCCGCCGTAACCGTGCAGGGCGGATGATCCAATCCGGCTTGCTTCATCAGGTGATAGGTCGCGGTCCAGTTGCAGTGACAATCGAGCAACGTCCCGATAATCCCGCCGCTTAACATTCCCGGAAACGCTTCCTGATAAGTTTCGGGCTGGAACGTCGCGACCACTTCATCGCCGCGCGGAAAGCTACGAATGTGCAAGCCCTTTTCATTCGCGGGACCACAGCCAAAGCAGGCGTTGTTCGGTGCGTATGTTTCCTGGATACTTTTTTCAGTCATGGGCGTTTAGCCTGCGAAGCAGGCGCACATATTAGTAGCCCACAGCGCAAGCTGTGGGGATAGTGGTATAGAAAGATTCGAAGCCCCAAAAGGGACGACAGAAAAACTCATTAGCGTAAGTCTGAAACAGTGAGTGCCATCTGACGTGAACTTATGCCGCCCGCGTTGCGGGCTCGCTTGTTTTCGTTTTCTTGACCCACAGCTTGCGCTGTGGGCTACTGATATTTCGCCCGCTTCACGGGCTCGCGCAACTGCTCTCGCAACTTGAACCTCTGCACTTTTCCGGTCGCAGTGTACGGCAACTCCGAAACAAAAAGATAACGACGCGGCTGCTTGAACCGCGGCAGGACGCTCTTACAAAGCTCGCGCAGTGATTCCTCTGCGGCTTCTCCGGCATCGTCGGTGCAAACCACGAAGGCACACACGCATGATAAGCCGTGGTCGTCGGACCCCTCGACCACCGCGGCGGCGCGCACCGCTTCACTTCTCAGCAAAACGTTTTCAACTTCAATCGGCGAAACCCACTGCCCGGTAGGCTTGAAACAATCATCGCTGCGCCCCTGATGCCACCAGAAACCATCTGCATCGGCCAGGTAAAGATCGCCGGTGCGCACCCAGCCATCCACAAACGTTTCCGCAGAAGTGTCAGGCCGTTGCCAGTAACGCCGGGCCGCGCTGTCGCCGCGAACCCACAGGTTCCCTGCCTCGCCGGTCTGTGTCGCCACGCCTTCATGATCAATCAGCCGGGCCTCATATCCGTGCAACAACTTCCCGCTGCTGCCATAGCGCACATCGCCCGCGTGGTTCGACATGAACATATGCAACATCTCAGTCGAGCCAATGCCATCCAGGACCTCGACACCAAAAGTTCGCTGCCAGTCCTCTCCCAATTGCGCCGGCAAAGACTCGCCCGCCGAAACGCACAAGCGCAAACTCGACGTGTCTAACTCGCGTCCGGAGCCTTTGCGATGATGTTCCAGCAGCATTCTGTAGACGACCGGTACGCCGAAAAAGATCGTCGGACGATATTCTTTAAAGACCCGACTGACCACGTCTGGCGCGGGCTTGTCACGACAAAGAATCGTAGTGAATCCGTTGAGCAGCGGGAAAGTAAGACTGTTGCCGAGCCCATAAGCGAACGGCAAGCGTGAAGAAGAAAACAGTCGATCGCCCTTGCGCAGCTTCAGGACTTCAGTGGCGAAGGTCTCGTTAGTATAGAAGATGTCCGCCTGGCGGTGGACCGCGCCTTTCGGCTCGCCAGTGCTGCCTGAGGTGTAAAGAATGAACGCGTCTTTGTCTTCACCGCCAGGACCAGGAAACACATTGTTGATTGGCCGACCTTTCGCGGTGGCAAAGTCTTGCGCATTGATTCCCGCAATTGAAGCAATATCCGATTCAACCAATCCATCTCCCCGGCTCACCACTAACAGATTCTCGACGTCGGTCTGACTGCCTGAATCCGTGAACAGACTGTCAGCGGTTTGAGATTCCGCGATAGCCGCGCAGGCGCCGCAGTCTTTCAGGATGAATAGTTGATCTTCGCGCCGCAAAGCGAGATTGATGGGAACCGCGATCGCGCCGAGCGAGATTGTTGCCACAAACGAAGCGATAAATTCGGGCGAGTCAGTGAGCAGGATGGCTACTCGATCTCCCGCGCCGATCCCCGACGCATGCAAAGATTCAGCGACGCGCACTGTCCGGTCACGCAGATCCTGGTAAGTAATCTCTGCGTGGTCGAATAGCACCGCCACGCGCGCGGCGCGCGCAGGCAGGAACAATCGATCGAATAGGTTCTGGGAATTCAACGAATTAAATGAGCGAACCAGTTTGGAGTGCAAACTTCAGCTTGCCCGCCTCTTGAAGCTGCAGAATTTATCATAGACCCGACCCTCTCCGTATCCACAGCGTATGGAGCGCGGACATCCTGTCCGCCTGAGCGCGCGGCGCGAACAGACTCCGAATAGATGCTCCCAACGTAGGGCTGAGCGGGCTTCGCCCGCTGGCGGACAAGGATGTCCGCGCTCCTTTACATTTTCTGAACATGTTCAAAATAATCCTTGACAGCCGCTAAAAACGGGCCTATCCTGCAATAGTTGAACGTGTTCAATTCCAAAGGAGGCTGGTTATGACTCTCGAAATCACGACGTACCTGATTTATCTCACTATCAGCATCGCGCTGACCATCTGGGTCGCGCACACGTTGCATAAGAA
>WNFO01017529.1_pt1 | contig 10017 bp, 9 predicted proteins | sample 5400251 | NCBI WGS metagenome assembly WNFO01 (sample SAMN13153354, study PRJNA577476) | soil metagenome | isolation source: 100 cm saprolite under Madrone tree | place: USA:California | collected 2016-06-14
GAAGCTGCTGTGAGTAACCGCGGTTCTTTCCGGCACCACAACAGAGCCCACCGAAGAAAACTTGTAACCCGCGTCTTCGTACCGGCGAGTTGGCAGTAGGTAGTAGGTCTTTCCCGATTCTACTACAAGCTCGACGGGGTGCGGAATGCCTGCGATAGCTCGGGTCCAGGCTTCATCGGGAACCCCAATGTCGTGTTTGCCGGGCGAAAGCTCGACCGTGGCGTATTGGCCGGGCGTAAGCGAGATGGCCGGCTTGCCGTCGACATTAATCGGGAGCGGAAAAATGCCGACGTTCCCGCCGGGCGGGCGCCCAATGTACACGGATGCGTAACCTGATCTCGCCGGCGTGGGCGAGATCGTCGCTGCATCTTGAGTGGGGACTGATGAACAGGCGGCAAGCAGGCTGAGCATTAGGCTGCTAACAAGCCGGCGCGAGAACGTTTTCGACGTCACAACGGAGGGCTTCACGGTACTTCTTTACTTACATCGGCGCTTCATAGCGATGCTTCCAGCAGTCAATCTTAAGTAGTCTGGACGAGTCAAGAAAAAAGGCCGGGCGTTCGCCCGGCCATTTTCATTTTCGATGGATGGCCGGGAGCGCCCGGGCATGACCAGGAGAGGGCGCGCTCACAACACCCGATTACTCTCCTTCACCTTCTCCGCATCCAGATAGAGGTCGCTGCCCATCTCCTTGAATTTTGCCGACATCTGCGCCATGCCCTTTTCGATTTCAGACGGCTCTGTAGCGCCTTCGGCGCTATCCGCCTTTTGTTCGATAACGCCCGACACCGACATCCCAACCCCGGTCGGATCATTCAGCGTGGCGGCATAATCACGAACGTCCTGCGTGATCTTCATCGAGCAGAATTTTGGGCCGCACATCGAGCAGAAATGCGCGACCTTGTGGGCTTCCTTCGGCAGGGTTTCGTCGTGATAGGCGCGCGCGGTGTCGGGATCGAGACCGAGGTTGAACTGGTCTTCCCAGCGGAAGTCGAAGCGGGCGCGGCTCAGGGCGTCGTCGCGCAATTGCGCGGCCGGGTGGCCCTTGCCGAGATCGGAGGCGTGGGCGGCGATCTTGTAGGTGATGACGCCGACCTTGACGTCGTCGCGGTTGGGTAGGCCAAGATGCTCCTTCGGCGTCACATAGCAAAGCATCGCGCAGCCGAACCAGCCGATCATGGCGGCGCCAATCCCCGAGGTGATGTGGTCGTAGCCCGGCGCGATGTCGGTGGTCAGCGGCCCCAGCGTATAGAACGGCGCCTCGCCGCATTCCTTGAGCTGCTTGTCCATGTTGATCTTGATCTTGTGCAAGGGCACATGGCCCGGTCCTTCGATCATCACCTGACAGCCCTTCTTCCAGGCAATCTGTGTGAGTTCGCCGAGCGTCTCCAACTCGGCGAATTGCGCGCGGTCGTTGGCGTCGGCGATCGAGCCCGGCCGCAGGCCATCTCCCAATGAAAACGACACGTCGTATTTGCGCATCAGGTCGCAGATGTCCTCAAAATGCGTATAGAGGAAACTTTCCTTGTGATGCGCCAGGCACCACTTCGCCATGATCGAGCCACCTCGAGAGACAATGCCGGTGACGCGGTTGGCGGTCAGGTGGATGTAGGGCAGCCGCACGCCGGCGTGGATCGTGAAATAGTCGACGCCCTGTTCGCACTGCTCGATCAGCGTGTCCTTGTAGAGCTCCCACGTCAGTTTCACCGGATCACCGTCGCACTTCTCCAGCGCCTGGTAGATCGGAACCGTCCCAATCGGAATCGGCGCATTTCGAAGAATCCATTCGCGGGTGGTGTGGATGTTGCGCCCCGTGGAAAGGTCCATCACGGTGTCCGCGCCCCAGCGGATCGCCCACACCATCTTGTCGACCTCTTCCTCCACCGATGACGTCACCGCGGAGTTGCCGATATTGGCGTTGATTTTTGTCAGGAAATTTCGGCCGATGATCATCGGCTCCAATTCGCCGTGATTGATGTTGCAGGGGATGATGGCGCGGCCGCGGGCGATTTCAGAGCGCACGAATTCCGGCGTCACGAACGCCGGCACCGACGCCCCAAAACTTTCGCCGTCGGCCAGCGCGGCCTCGGCGCGCTCGAGCTGGACCTTGCGGCCGAGATTTTCGCGGGTGGCGACGTAGATCATCTCCTTGGTGATGATGCCGGCGCGGGCGAATTCGAGCTGCGTGATCATGTGGCCGTCGAGCCCGCGCAGCGGTTTGTGATGGGCGTTGAACGACTTTGCGGCATGCGCGGCGCCGACATTGCCGTTGTCTTCCGGCTTGATGTCGCGGCCCTGGTATTCCTCGACGCCGCCGCGCGCCTTCACCCACGCGATGCGGGCGCGGGAGAGCCCGGCATTGACGTCGATGGTCACATCAGGATCGGTGTAGGGGCCCGACGTGTCATAGACCGGAAGATTGGGCTCGCCCGCGCCCTCGCTCAACATGATCTCGCGCAGCGGCACCCGCACGTCCGGCGCTTCATCCGGCGTGACAAAGATTTTTCGGGACGAGGGCAGCGGGCCGGTGGTGACGGCGGGAAGCGTGGTGTCGGGGTTGGAGCGGATGTTCATGGTGTATCCTCCGTTTGATTGTTGTCATTCCGGACGGTCCGCAAAAGCGGACCGATCCGGAATCTCGAAGTTCAAATTGCTGCGCGAGATTCCCCGATGTGCAATTGCACATCTGAGGTTCGCGCGTTTCACGCGCGCCCCGGAATGACGGTGAAGAAACTCGCTCTCCTGCTTGCGGGGGAGGGCCGGGGTGGGGGCTTTTCTGTTGTCATTCATCTCACGCGACCTCCGCGTCTTGTCCGAGCCACGCGCGCACCCGGGCGTCGGGATCGGCGTTTTGCGTGACGTCGCTGACGACCGCGATCGAGTCGGCGCCGGCGGCGAAAATCTCAGGCGCGTGTTCGAGCTTGATGCCGCCGATCGCGACCAGCGGAATGTCGCCGATGCGCTTTTTCCATTCGGTGATCTTTGGAATACCTTGCGGGGCGAACCGCATCGATTTCAGCGTGGTCGGAAAGATCGGCCCGAGCGCGATGTAGTCGGGATCGGCGCGCAGCGCGGTTTCGAGCTCGGCGTCGTCATGGGTGGAGATGCCGAGCGTCAGGCCGGCGTCGCGGATCGCCTTGAGGTCGGCGTCTGCAAGGTCTTCCTGGCCGAGATGCAGATGTTTGGCGCCGGCCACGATCGCCGCGCGCCAGTAATCGTTGACCACGAGTTTTGCCGGCGTGCCCTTGATGATGTCGAGCGCGTCGCTGACGATCTGCAGCGCTTCGGAGTCATTGAGTTCCTTGGCGCGCAGTTGAATGGTGCCGACGCCGAGCAAAGCGAGGCGCGCGACCCAGGCGACGCTGTCGACGACGGGATAAAAACGATCAGGATACGCGTTGCGATCAGGATACGGCATGCCAGAACGGTGTCCCGATGACTGGGGTGGAAGGGGAGGCGAAGTCGCGGGCTTCCATCAAGCCCGCCTCATAGGCAGTGCGCCCGGCCTCGACGCCGAGGCGAAACGCCGATGCCATGGCCACGGGGTCGGCCGCCCTGGCGATCGCGGTGTTCAGCAGCACGGCATCATAACCGAGTTCGAGCGCCTGCGCGGCATGCGACGGCGCGCCCAATCCTGCATCGACCACCAGCGCGATGTCGGGCAGCCGGTCGCGCAACAATTTCAGCGCGTCGCGGTTGATGATGCCCCTGGCGCTGCCGATCGGCGCCGCCCATGGCATCACCACCTTGCAGCCGGCTTCCACCAGCCGCATCGCGACGGACAGATCTTCTGTGCAATAGGGAAACACCTCAAAACCGTCCTTGATCAGAACCGATGCGGCTTCGACCAGCCCGACCACGTCGGGCTGCAGGGTGTCGTTGTCGGCGATCACCTCGAGCTTGATCCAGCTCGTGCCGAACAATTCGCGCGCCAGCTTTGCGGTGGTCACGGCCTCGCGCACGCTGCGGCAGCCGGCGGTGTTGGGCAGCACCGTGACGTCAAGCTCGCGGATCAGCGACCAGAACGCATCGCCGGTCTTGCCGCCGGCCGACTCGCGCCGCAGCGACACCGTGACGATGCCCGCGCCCGAGGCGCGGATCGCCGCCTGCATGATCGCCGGCGACGGATACAGCGCGCTGCCGACCAGGAGGCGGGACGAGAATTGTTTGCCGTAGAAGTTCAGCATGGCATTAGCTTTCCATCACACAGCTCGTCGTCCCGGCGAACGCCGGGACCCATACGCCGTATCGTCTCGTTGTGGCGCGGCGGCAGACGTCTTTCGTAACCGCCGAAGCCAGGGGTTATGGGTCCCGGCCTTCGCCGGGACGACCCGCGGAGAGATTTTGCGCAAACAAGAACGAAGCCGTTTGTAGCACCCATCCCGTCACCCTCCCTGCCGCGGCGTGATGATCTCGATCTCGTCGCCGTTCCTGAGCGGCGTCTGCGCCCACTTAGCTCGCGGCAGCACGTCGTAATTCAGCGCGATCGCAAAATGCGTGCCTTCATATTCAAGCTCGGAGAGCAGCGTGTCGACGCTCCGGGAGGCGATCTCCCGCGGCTCGCCGTTGACGATCACGCGCATTGCATCACCTCGTTATCGATCACGCCGCGCCGCACGTAGCCGACCGTCAGCTCGGCCAGCGCCGGCGCCAGCAGAAAGCCGTGGCGGTAAAGCCCGTTGACCGCGATCTTTTGATTGTCGATCGCGATCCGCGGCAGATTGTCGGGAAACGCCGGACGCAGGCCGGAGCCGAATTCGACGATACGCGCTTCCGCAAAGGCCGGATGCACCGCATAGGCCGCGCCCAACAGCTCCAGCGCCGAGCGGACGCTGACGCCCTTGTCCTCGGCCTCGATCGAGGTCGCGCCCAGCATGAAGCGGTTGCCGCCGCGCGGAATCACGTACAGCGGCCAGCGCGGATGGATCAACCGCACCGGACGCGACAGTTCGACCTCGTCGGTCTCGACGACGATCATCTCGCCCTTGACGCCGCGAAGTTCTGGTTGGGTGTCGCGCGCGGCGAGGCCGCGGCAATCGATCACGATGCCGTCGAGTTCGAACGCGTCGGCTTCGCTGTTGAATTTCATGGCGCCGCCGGCCGCGGCAAAACGCGCGTGCAATTCCGGCAACACGCGGCGCGGCTCGACATGGCCCTCGCCGGCATAGAACAGGCCCTCGCGAAAACGGCCTTCCAGCGACGGTTCGAGTTCAGTCACAGCTTGTGCGTCGAGCCGCCGATGGCCCGATGTCAGCCTGGCAAAACGTTCGAAATCGCCGCGGTCGCGTGGATGCGCCACCACCAGCGAACCGTTGAACGGCGTCTTTGGAAAATGCTCGCGCCACAGATCGAGCGAGCGGATGCCGAGCCGGCTGATCACCGGCTCCGATGTCTCGGCCTCGCACCAGGGCGCGAGCATGCCGCCGGCCCAGGTGCTGGTCGATTGCGTCATCGCCGCATCGCTGCGCTCATGCAGCGTGACCACGTGGCCGGCCTGCGCAAACAACAGCGCCTGCCACGCGCCGGCAATGCCTGCGCCGATGACGGAAACGGGGGATTCCCCCCGCGAACACTCTGGCCTCTGGTACATCCCTGTCCCTTCGCCGGCATGACCCGGATCAGGTTCAAAGGGTCACCGCGGTCTCGCCGCCTGCGAACAGGGTTTGAGCGTGCGGTCTCTCAGCTCCTCATCGGAGCTCCCCTCGGAACAGGGCTAATGTAGGCCGATGGTGGGAAGTGTCAACGGACACTCCTTCGTCATGCCCGGCCAAAAGCAGTCAAGCCTGCGCAGACTGCGTAAACTTGCCTGCGATGCCGGGCATCCACGTCCTTGCTGGTTCCAAGACGTGGATGGCCGGGGTGCCGACAAGTCTACGCAGTCTGCACAAGGCAGACTACCATGCCCGGCCATGACGGCTAATTTTGAGAACCGCCGCTATTTCGCAGGCGCGCTCGCGAGCACCGGCTCGGAAGCGTGGACACGCTCGTGCCGCTGGCGCTTGGCGGCGTAGTAATAGCCGCCGGCGTAATAGGCTACGGCGCGGTTGTGGTCGCCGTTCGCAGCGCGGTAGGCGCCGGCGAGATATTTGACGGCGTAGGTGAGATTGATGTTGGGATCGCGCAGGCCTTCGGCCGTGCCGGTGTAACCAACGCCGCGCGCGGTCGCGAGCTTGATCTGCATCAGGCCGATGGTGCCGCCGCGTCCGATCAGGTGAGGCTGATAGCGGCTTTCACGGACGATCACGCGATGCACCAGGGCCTCCGGCACCCCGTTGGCCTGGGCGTGGGTGGCGACCAGCGCTTCATATTGCGCGCGCTGCGCTAAAGCTGATTGCGGGCACTGCAGCGCCACGATGGCGGCGAGCCCTGCGAGAAAAAAGTGACGTTTCATTAAGGATGGCCTCGGGACGGGTGGGGACCGGCGATGGAACGCTTAACAACCACGATTGTTTGCAACCGGCAGGCGGTTATGTGGCCAAATTTCGGCTTTCTTGCGTGGTCCTGCCACATTCATCCGGGCCGGTTTACCAGGAATTATGCCCTGGCGTGCTTCGATCGGGCGGAAAACCCTCAACGAACCGTTCGTGCCGATGACCCTGTCCGTTGCTGGTATTGCCGAGGATACAAGCCCGATGCGCGGCCTGGCGTCTTTATCTATGCGCTGTTTCTGCTCGCCGGAAACCGGCTGCTGATCGATCCCGATACGATGTGGCAGGTCACGATCGGCCAGTGGATCATGGACCATCGCGGGGTGCCCGAGACCGACGTCTATTCCTTCACCATGCGCGGCCAGCCCTGGATCTCGACCCAGTGGCTGGCGCAGGTGCTCTACGCCAAGGCCTATGCGGCCGCGGGCTGGAGCGGGCCGGTGGTGCTTGCAGCAACCGCGATCGCCGCGACGTTCGCGTTGCTGACAAAATTTCTCTGCAAGCGGCTGAGCCAGAGCACGACGCTGGTCTTCGTCGCGGCGGCGCTGGCGTTGACCGTGCCGCACATGTTGGCGCGGCCGCATGTGCTGGCGCTGCCTATCATGGTGGCGTGGGTCGGCGGACTGGTCGCGGCGGCGGACCGGCGCGGCGCGCCGTCATTCTGGCTGCTGCCATTGATGGCGCTGTGGGCCAATCTGCATGGCGGCTTTGTATTTGGCCTCGTGCTGATCGCGCCGATCGCGCTCGATGCTGTCTTGAGCGCGGATGTGGCATTGCGCAAGGCGCTGGCGCTGCGATGGGCGGCATTCGGCGTGGCGGCGCTGGTGGCAGCTTGCGCCACGCCCTATGGCTGGGACTCGCTGCTGGCGTCCCAAAGAATCCTTGGCCTCGGCGGCGCGCTGCCGCTGATCATGGAATGGAAGCCTGCGGATTTCGGCAGCGTCGGCGCATTTGAAGTCTGCCTGCTGCTGGGAATTGGACTGGCGCTGTTTCGCGGCGTCGAACTGCCGCCGCTGCGCATCGTGCTGCTGCTGGGATTGCTGCATATGGCGCTCGCCCAGGGACGCGCTGCCGAAATTCTGGCGCTGCTGGCGCCCCTGGTTCTCGCGGCCCCGCTCGCCAAACAAATCGGCGGCGCCGGGGTTTCAAATCCAGCCGCCGCGCCGCCGATGCGCGGCGCGCTGTTCTTGAGCGTCGTCGTCGCGCTGGGGGCGGGAACCTTTGCCTATGCGTCGGTGCATCGCTTCGAACCGCACATGCACGGTTCGCCGGTCGCAGCGGTCACCGCGCTGAAGAAATTGAATCTGACGCGGGTGTTCAACGACTACGATTTCGGCGGTTATCTGATCGCCAACGGCGTCGCGCCCTTCATCGACGGCCGAACGGAACTCTATGGCGAGAAATTCTTTATCGATCACAACGCCGCCAGCGGGCTGATGGAACCGGAAAATCTGTTCCGGCTGCTGGATGAGTACAAGATCGAGGCGACGTTGATGCGCACGCAGAGCGCTGCGACCAAATTGCTCGACCACATCGACGGCTGGCAGAAGGTCTTTGCAGACGATATCGCGACGATTCATCTCCGTATGCCCAGTGCGGTGCATACGCTCGAGCCGGCGGCTGATACAAAGGCGAAGTGAGTTCCTCCAAGCCGAAAAGACAAATGCGTGCCCCGGATGCTGCGCAGCACGCCCGCTTCTTGTCGGCGCGGTGCGCTGCAGCCCGGAACACGAGGCCTCGCCGTTGAAATGACGCAATGCTCGCCAACACTCATAAGCAGTAAGATGGCGTCGTATTTCCGACACCCATCCTGTCCAAAGAATCATCTCAAGAAGAAATAACTTCGAGCAACAGGGGAGATGCGCCATGGCAAAAATGGACTTCGACGATTTGCCCCACGGGAATCCCTGCGCCCAATGCGGCACGCCGATCGCGGCACCTGAGTGGATCGAAGCCGGCCCGCGCCGCATGTCCTATCTCTGGCATTGCCCGGCCTGCGACTACCGGTTCGAAGCGGTGGCGTTCTTCAGTGACACGCAGCCCGATCAAGAAGCCCTCGCGGCCTGACGGCTGGGCCTGCGGAGTCTTGCGCGCTCAGGCCGCCTGGCGGCTCTGCTGGCAAACCGGCAACTGAATCCGAACCATCAATCCGTGAGGCTGCCGGTCATTGAGGGACAGCTCGCCGCCATGCGCCAGTACAATGGCGTGCGCGATGGAAAGCCCGAGACCAAAGCCCGCCGCTTCATCCATGTTGCGGGCGTCGTCGCCGCGCACGAATGGTTCCAGCATGATCCCCTTGCGCGCATCGGAAATGCCGGGACCATCGTCCTCGATGTCGATCGTCGCGGTATCCGATGACATTCGAAGGCGGATCGTGGCCTCCGCACCGAACCTGACCGCGTTCTCCACGAGATTGGTAACGCTGCGATGCAGATCGTCGGGCCGCACCGTGGCCATGGCATGTGCGGGGCCGTCATAGGCGACCTTGTGTCCCATGTCGGCGAATTGATCGGTGACGAGCTGCAGCGTGGTTGCGATGTCAGCCAGCGTCATGGATTCGAGCTTGCGGTCGTTGCGCAGAAACGAAAGCACGCTCTCCAGCATCGACCGCATCTGGTCGAGATCCCGCAACATCCGGCTGCGATGGCCGTCGTCCTCGATGAATTCGGAGCGCAGCCGCATTCGGGTGATCGGGGTGCGCAGATCGTGGCTGATGGCGGCCAGCATTTTGGTGCGGTCGTCGATCAGGGCGGTGATCCGCTCGCGCATGCGGTTGAACGCCTTCGCCACCGAACGAATTTCTTCCGGGCCGCGTTCGGGCAGTGGAGCGGCGGCGCCGTTCAGGCTGAAGTCTTCGGCGGCCTTGGCGAATGACGACAGCGGCGCGGCCAGGGCCCGGGCGGCCCACAGGCCCAGCAAAGTGACGCTGATGACGGCGAACAGCAGCGTCATCATCCATGGCCCGCCCCAGAACGGACGTTGCCGCTGGTCGGGCAGCATTTTCGCGGAAATCATGGCGCCGTCCGGCAATGCAATGCCGATCTTGCGGCTGTCCTCTTCCTGCTCGAGCGAGAAGATCCGGTAGCCGCCGCCGAGGCGGTGACGCAGGCCGTGCAGGTTGAAACCATCCGGTTCGGTTGCCGCAGCAGCGGTTCCCGGCGGAAGGCTTGCGATGTCGAGTTGTGGGAATGCCCGGGCGATGTCGGCGAAAAGCCGTGGCCGCTCGGCCGCCGCTGCCGCGCCGAGAAGCTGGACCGATGTCGCGAGCTGGGCATGTCCGTGGTCGGTCGATGGATCGGGCCGGTCGGGCCGATGGATCAAAAAGGTCGCGGTGAGGATCAGGTGAATGGCGATGATCGAGGCAACCACCAAGGCGGCGATCTGCCCGCTGATCCCCTTGTGGTTGAGAAAGCCGACTTTCATCGTCAGCTCGTCACCGCTTCCACCCGGGGCGTGAACATATAGCCGCCGGAACGCACGGTCTTGATCATGGTGGGTTCGAGCGGATCGGTTTCGATCTTGCGCCGGATGCGGCTGACCAGCACATCGATGCTGCGCTCGAACGAGCCGGCGTTGCGCCCTTGGGTGA
>WNFO01006955.1_pt1 | contig 10016 bp, 8 predicted proteins | sample 5400251 | NCBI WGS metagenome assembly WNFO01 (sample SAMN13153354, study PRJNA577476) | soil metagenome | isolation source: 100 cm saprolite under Madrone tree | place: USA:California | collected 2016-06-14
CGCATTTGCGACAAAATCTGGCGGTTGTGATTCTCATCGCGTGGCCATTGCTTTCACTCAAATAATGCACGGAAATCCCAAACAGGTTACGAACGCAACGCGGCGATGAGGTGGCGCAGTTCTTCTTCAATCTCAGCCGGCGTTGCCACCGTGTGCGCGACTTCCTCACGCAACACCTGTCGGTAACGCTGTCGTAGTCGGTGGAAGGCTTGTTTGACCGCGTTCTCGGTCATGCCAAACTCGCGCGCAATCTCCGCTTGCGACGGTCGATCCGGCTCGTCCGAGAGCAATCTGTTCAACCGCTCCAGCAACGGCGCGTTAGCTGACCCCTGAGATTCCTCGCGCAAGCGCGCGAACACCCGGTCGAGGACGGTGAACGCCCACCGGCGATCATAAAGCAGATCTGCGCTCAGCATGTCGCTGCGATCGAACTCGCTGGAATCGTAGGATTCGACATCGTCGAGCGGAATCAGCGTTCGGCCCCCACCGCGTTTGATCGTCGCGGCATCACGGCGCTCGTTTGCCATGAAATGCTTGAGCGAAGCCAGAAGAAAGGAACGCAAGCGCCCCTTTTCTTGTCGCACGGATTGGAAATCTTTGCGCTCTAAGATCAGCGCGAAAAAACCCTGGGTGAGATCTTTCGCGTCCTCTGGTTGAGCACCCTGTCGCCTGACGAAGCCATAAATAGGCCGCCAATAAGTGCGGCAAAGATTTTCCAGCGCTTGTTGTGCTGCCGGCGATTCGCCTTGCGCTTCCAAGACCACGCTCCAGTGCGTGGTCGTAAAGGCGATCGCGCCGGCATATGCCGGACCAGTCGCGCTTAGTGAAGTCACTTCGTCCTTGGGAGGACTCACAGACTGATCGAACGAAAAAAACGCGCTAAAATCAAGCGTGAGCAATTCAAGATCAGTGATTTCCGCCAGACTCGGGCGTTGAGCTAAAATTGTGCCAGCTGCGCAGGGCTGATCTGCACAAATTCACTTTCGTGCAAAACGACGCGTTTTGTTCCGCTCATTAACTGCCACCATTGTCGCGCGGAGCCGAGCACGATTCCGAGCACGAGCACGAGAAAGAACACGGCAACCAGTGCATCGAATCGCCAGACGCCTGACTGCCGTATCAACTCGGCAGCCTTCGTTGAATCGGCCATAGTCGATGCCTGCTCCATAAGTGATCGCGCGCCGCTTAAAAACCCAAGTCGCGGATCGGCCGAAAAGATTTTGAGATAGCCAGCCGAGAACGTGACTGCGCACATGAAACAAAGCGGCACGAGCGTGACGAAGAGATATTTGCTTTTGTGCATCTTGATCAGGAGCGTTGTTCCGAGGCAAAGCGCCACCACCGAAAGCAATTGATTCGCGAGCCCAAACAGCGGCCAGAGCGAGTTGATGCCGCCAAGAGGATCAATTACACCCTCGTACAAGAACCAGCCCCACGCTGCGACCAGCAAAACGCTGGAGAAAAAATTCGCCGTCCAGGAACGCGTGTTGCCGAGTGGCCGCCACACGTTGCCCAAAAAATCCTGAAGCAAAAAACGTCCCACACGTGTCCCGGCATCAATCGTTGTGAGAATGAACAACGCCTCGAACATGATGGCGAAGTGATACCACAACGCCAGCGCCGTCGGCTTTGCGGAAACGCGTGCAAACATGTGTGCCATCCCGACTGCGAAAGTCGGCGCGCCGCCAGCGCGATTAAACATCGTGGACTCGCCCAAGTTCGTCGCGAGCGACTGCATCTGTGGCTCGGTAACTGGGAAGCCGGCGGCGGAGACTTTTGCCACAACTTCAGTGGGTGTGCCCTTCGTATTGATCGCGAAATATTCGCCGGGTTGTAGCACGCACGCGGCAATCATCGCCATCAGCGCGACCATCATTTCGATGACCATCGCACCGTAACCGATAGGGCGTATCCGCGATTCGCGTCTGATCATTTTGGGCGTGGTGCCGGAGGCAATTAGCGAATGAAATCCTGAGACTGCGCCGCAGGCGATGGTGATGCAGACAAACGGGAATACCGGACCGGCAAAGACAAGTCCGGTGCCGTCGACGAATTTTGTGAGTGCCGGCATTTGGAGCGTTGGGTTAATCAGGACCACAGCAGCCGCGAGCATACCGACGGTGCCGAGCTTCAAAAACGTGCTCAGATAATCGCGTGGCGTGAGCAACATCCAGACCGGTAGAACGGACGCGGCAAGTCCATAGATCATGATTGCCCACGCCAGCCATTTCTGATCGTGGCGGAACCACGCTTCAATCGCAGGAAAGTGCGCGAGAAACTGTCCGCCCCACACACCAAACGCGAGACCGAGCAATCCAAAAATTGTAACGACGAGCACGCTTACTTTTCCCGTGCGCAGTGCAATGCCCATAATCAACGCTAGCGGAATGGTCACAGCGATTGTGAAAACGCCCCACGGACTTTGCGCAAGCGCTTGAACCACTACCAGCGCCAGCACGGCCAGCAGAATAATCATGATCGCAAGGACACTGACAAGAGCGAGCAGACCAACACCGGGCCCGATTTCCTCCTTCACCATTTGGCCGAGTGTTTTGCCGCCGCGCCGGATTGAGGCGAACAGAACGATCATGTCATGGACTCCGCCGCCGAGGGTCGCGCCGATCAAGATCCAGAGTGTGCCAGGAAGAAAACCAAACTGCGCCGCCAGCACCGGTCCAACGAGAGGCCCCGGCCCAGCAATTGCCGCAAAATGATGCCCGAACACCATCCACCGATTCGTTGGCACATAATCTTTATTGTCATTCTTTAGAACTGCCGGTGTGGCACGCTCTTCATTCAGCACGAGCACCTTTGTCGCCAACCAGCTGCTATAGAAACGGTAGCTGATCGATAGAGCGCAGAATCCGGCGATGACTATCCAGAGCGCGCTGATCTGTTCACCGCGCGATAACGCAAGAATGGCAATGGCCCACGTGCCTAACACAGCCACGCCAAACCACAGCAGTTTCTTCCAGATGCTCATCCCTGTTTAGAGTTTAATTGAAATTGTTGCGCTTCGCTACAAGGTGTCCCACGTGCGATTTCGTCACAAAATGCAAAAACTGGTAGATGGCCGCAGCCTGGCCAGCGCCAGGAAACATACGCTCAGATTGCTGCGCACGAAGCGTTTCCCACTGGAGACGAAACGGGTAATCGAGACGATGAATTCCGCTGGTTTCCAGCAGATCCGTCAGCGATATGCTGTTGAAAATCCCGGCGCGGACTGGCCTAAATATCTCAATCTCGAACGTTGGATCGGAATTAACATTCGCCGGATTCGCGAGCTCGAGCTTGATTTGTCGGGACCGAAACGCATTCTCGATCTCGGCTGCGGCTCCGGATACTTTCTCTACATTGCTCAATTACTCGGCCATGCCGGACTCGGGCTCGACATCGACCGGCTGCCGATGTTTCGAGAAATCACGCGTCTTCTCGGCGTCCGTCGGGTAGTCCAGCGGATAGAAGCTTTCCGCCCCCTGCCCGACCTTGGACAAAAATTCAATCTGATCACGGCATTCATGATTTGTTTCAACGATCACAAAATGCCCGGTCTTTGGAAGGTGCCGGAGTGGGAATTTTTTCTCGACGATTTGGCAAAACATCTCACGCCCCGCGGGCGTGTGTGGCTTGAGTTAAACCAGGAATATGACGGGACGTTCTACACGCTCGAGTTAAAGGAATTCTTCCAAAAGCGCGGCGCCCGGATTGACGAGCACAAGGTAATCTTTACATCAGGGCTTCGCGCGCCTGCTTCAACTTTGTCAGTTGCGCGGAGAACTCCTTAAGTCGCTGACGATGTTCTTCGACGACGGCCGCTGGCGCGCGGTCGAGGAACGAGCGACTCTCCAATTTTGCCTCGACCGCTTTTGCGTCGCTTTCGATTCTTGCAATTTCCTTGTCCAAGCGCTCGCGTTCGCGCGTTTTGTCCCCGCCAGGTATGGCCAGAAAAATCTCGCCCAGGGGCGTGACTGCCACCGGAGTGCCAGCCGACGCTTGGTAATTTGGGTCCAGCGTCACGTCGTCGGCATTTAACAGCCGCTTCAGCGTCGGAATTTCTTTGAAACTCGATCTCTCATCTGTGCGTAAAATAACGCGTATCTTCTTGTTCGAAGGAAGCTTGGATTCAGCACGAAGATTACGACCGGCTTGCACAGCTTGGTAAATCGCCGATACAAGCTGCCGCTTGGCTGGAACGTCGGCGACCTGATCCAATGCGACCTTTTCTAGCGGCACCGCAAATTGAATCGAACCTTTGCCAAGGCCCAACAAGGACCACAGCTCTTCGGTAATGTGCGGCATGAACGGATGCAGCAATCGCAATACTGCGGAAAGCACAAAATCCATCACCGCCAGCGCGGATTTTTTCGTCGCCTCGTCCTCGCTAAAAATGTCGGTCTTGGCCGCCTCAACAAACCAGTCGCAATAATCGCTCCAAACAAAGTCATAGAGACGTTGCGCGACCGTGTTGAACTGATATTCGCGATACGCCGCCTCAACTGCGTCGATTGTCTCGTTTAATCGGGCAAGGACCTCTGTCGCGTAGATCGACAATTGTTCGGTGTCGATCTTCGGCTCGGCGGAACTCGGCCCTTGCATTTGCCGAAAGCGAGCGACGTTCCAGAGTTTTGTCGCAAAGTTACGGCCTTCTTCGATCTGTCTTTCATCGAAGCGAATGTCCTGGCCCCTGGGAGCGATACGCATCAGACCAAACCGCAACCCATCCGCGCCGTACTTATCGATCAGCTCGAGCGGGTCGGGCGAGTTGCCCAGTGATTTCGACATTTTGCGGCCCTGCTTGTCACGAATCAGACCCGTAAAATAGACGTCCTGAAACGGGATATTGTCTTCAACGCGTTCTGATTTTCCCGGTTTAAATTCCAGCCCCGCGATGATCATTCGCGCTACCCAAAAGAAAATAATGTCAGGCGCAGTTACCAGCACGCTTGTCGGATAAAATTTCTTCCGCGTCTCATCGTCCATCGTTTGATAAGCCCACAGCCACGACGAAAACCATGTGTCGAGCGTGTCTTCATCCTGGATCCAGTTCTCAGGATCAGGCGGCGGCTCGATGCCGACGTAAACCTTCTCTTCCGTTTGGGATTTGGAATTTGGACTTTGGAATTTCGCATACCAGGCTGGTATGCGATGTCCCCACCAGACTTGGCGGCTGATGCACCAATCACGGATGTTTTCCAGCCATTGTGCGTAAACCTTCTCCCAGTGCGCTGGAAAAAAGCGGATGAGGTGATCACGGACGACTGCGAGAGCTTCTTTTGTTTTCGGGTAACGCAGGAACCATTGCTCACTGATGCGCGGCTCGATCGGCACATCGCTGCGATCGCTAAACCCGACATTATTTTCGTAAGGCTCGGTTTTCGCCAGTGCTCCCCTCGCCTGCAATAGTTCCCCGGCTTTTTCGCGCGCCTTGAATCGGTCCAACCCATCCAACTCAGGCTCCGTCGCACAGTTGATCCGGCCGTCGGGATGTAGAACATCGACGATCGGCAGGCTATGACGCTGGCCGATCTCGAAATCTACGGTGTCATGAGCAGGCGTAACTTTTAGAACGCCCGTGCCGAACTCCGGATCGATTGCTTCGTCGGCGATGATGGAGATTTTCTCGCGCGCGAGTGGACGCCATGCGTGTTTGCCCAGAAGATCGGTATAACGTTTGTCGCCGGGATGAAAAGCCATCGCGGTGTCCGCCATGATGGTTTCCGGTCGGGTGGTAGCGACTTCTAGAAAACGACCAGGTTCTTCCACGATCTCGTAGCGAACGAAATAAAGTTTTCCTTTCTGCGGCTTCGAAATGACTTCTTCGTCTGAGAGCGCAGTTTGCGCAGCCGGGTCCCAATTGATCATTCTGCGGCCACGATAGATCAGTCCCTTATGGTAGAGATCGACAAAAGCCTGTTGGACTGCAGCGACGTAAGCATTATCGAGAGTGTAGCGTTGCCGCGACCAGTCGCATGAGCAGCCGAGCCGCTTGAGCTGCTCGATGATGATGCCGCCGTATTTGTCCTGCCACTCGGAAACGCGCCGTAAAAATTCTTCGCGACCGAGATCGCGGCGCGTTTTGTTTTCAGTCCGTCGCAGATATTTCTCAACGGCCGTTTGCGTTCCGATTCCGGCATGATCCATGCCTGGCAGCCAAAGCACCTCAAAGCCGCGCATTCGCGCGCGTCGGGCAAGAATGTCCTGAATCGTGTTGTTGAGCACGTGTCCGAGAGTAAGCACGCCCGTAATGTTCGGCGGCGGCATGACGATGGAGAACGGTGGCTTCGACGATTTCGCGTTCGCCACGAAATCGCGATTGTCGATCCATCGTTGATACCATTTCGGTTCAACCGAATTCGGATCGTACCTCTTTGGAAGTTCAGCCATCGCGATGAATCATCCGAAAGCGTGGCGGCTTTGCAAATCAGCGGCGCGCCCGGCGGTCGGGCCCTGCCACGGGCTTGCATGGCGATGCTCTAACCGGCACCTTCCCGCTGCATGAGCGATCCGCGACCCATTGGCGTCTTCGATTCGGGCATTGGCGGTCTGACCGTCGTAAAGGCGCTGCGCGATCTGCTGCCAAACGAAAGCATTGTTTATCTTGGCGATACGGCGCGCGTTCCTTACGGCCCGAAAAGCGAAGAAACCGTTCAGCGCTACGCATTGGAGCTAGCGGAGATGCTGACGCGGCAAAACGCGAAGGCGCTCGTTGTAGCGTGCAACACGGTTTCATCCGTCGCGCTACCGATCTTAACGACGAAATTTTCGGTGCCTGTGATCGGAGTGATTGACCCGGGAGCGCGCGCCGCATTGCAAGCCACTCGCAACCGCCACATCGGCGTGATCGGAACCCGGGCGACGATTCGCAGCGGGGCGTACGAAAAGGCGTTGCGCGCAACTGATAACAATGTGCGCGTAAGTAGTCGTGCATGTCCATTGCTCGTCCCGTTGATCGAAGAAGGATTGCTCAACGATGACGTGACCGACCAAGTGATCGCGCGCTACCTCCGGCCCTTGCTTGCGGATGGGATCGACACCCTTGTCCTCGGTTGCACGCATTATCCGTTGCTCACCGACGCGATTACGCGAGTGCTCGGACGCCAGATCATGCTTGTCGATTCCGCCCAAAATTGTGCGCGCGCCGTGGAAGAAATGTTGAATCAACAATCATTGCGAGCTGCGTCGCAAAACCGCGGTGAGCTGCATGTAGCACTGACGGATGCCGCGGATAATTTTCTGAACGTCGCCCGAGACGCGCTGCGGTTAAGTTTCGGTGAGATCGAGCTACAAGCGTTGCCGTAGGTATTGGTGGGCTTTCCCACAAGAACTCAGTCATTCCCACGTTGGCGTTGAATCAGTTTCTCGATCGAGGCGACATCCTCAATTGAAGCACGCCGTCGCTGATATTTTCGCGTGAGAATTTCCTTAAGCGCTAACAGATCCTCCAACGATGGCCGCTCATAATAGGTCCACTCAAGATCACCTGCAGTTTTTGCTTGGAACCGCCAGGCGCCGCCGAATTTTGTGGCTCGCACTTCGCGTCTCTCGCCATCTGGGTTCCTGTCCGTCCATATATGTTGACTCGGCATTGCTGTAAGACCTTACAATAGCAAGCTTGAAAGACGCAGTTAAACTGGCGGTTTACCTCATTGGGATGGTTGTCGTTGGAGCGGTTCTCGCTCCAATCCTTTATTGGTCAGCCCAATCACTTGCAGCGCACGGCGTTTTTTCCTTTTTGGCGAAGTACGATTTCGAAACGTTTTTTCATCGTGCGATCCTGATTGCCGCTGCGGTCTTATTATGGCCCTTATTGCGGGTCAGTCATGTGTCTGGCATGGCCGATTTGGAACTTGCACCCAACCCGCGTTGGGGCCGCGATGTCCTGGCGGGGGTGCTCTTATCTGTAATTCCCCTGCTCTGTTGCGGCGCTTTGCTCATCGCACTGCATATTTGCTCGTTTCGGCACGTCTTTGCCTGGTCACGCTTTGCCAAGTTGCTGGTTGCTTCAATCGCCGTTCCATTGATTGAAGAGGCATTTTTTCGAGGAATCGTTTTGGGCGTCTTGCTTAGGAGTGGTCGAAAATACTTCGCCTTATTTGTTGTTTCCGCGTTCTTTGCAGCAGTCCATTTTTTGAAGGGATCGGAACGAACGTCCGCGATTGTAACATGGACTTCCGGCTTCAATTCGATCGCCCATTCATTTGCCAGCGTTTGGGACCCAATGATGCTGGTGTCCGCGTTTGCGACGTTGTTTCTGATTGGCTGTATTCTCGCCGACGCGCGCGTGCTCACACACTCGTTATGGCTCTCGATTGGACTACATGCTGGATGGATTTTTGGGAGCGGCACTTTCAGCTTGCTGGTGCGTCGGCAAACGGTCGTTCTCCCCTGGCTGGGAAACAATTTGCTTGTTGGAATTATCCCGCTGGGCGTAGCCGCGGTGACATGGATAATGATGCGAACTTGGGTCAAATATGATCGCGCTTCACAAGCCTGAATTATTTGAAGCAGCCGTATCGCTCCTGTATCCGGCCACTTGCACAATCTGCGGGGGAAGCGTTCGAGGTGGCGAGTATCTATGCAATGTTTGCGAAGCAAAGGCAGCCCGCATCATCGCGCCGTTTTGCGAGAAATGCTCCGAACCTTTCGAAGGTTCGATCACGAGCGCGTTCACGTGTGCGAACTGTGCTCATCGCACACTTCATTTCGAAGCCGCAGTGGCCGCATACCGCGGTCGTGGGGTCGTCCGTCATATCATTCATGAATTTAAATACGGGCGGCAAATTCATCTGCGCCATCTCGTAGCGCGCTGGCTCCGTGCTGCGCTGGATGACGAACGGCTGCACGGAAACCACTTTGATGTATTAGTTCCAGTCCCCTTGCACCCCGCCCGGCAGCGGGAACGTGGATTTAACCAAGCTCGCCTGCTTTCAGAGTTATTGAGCGCGCAGATTTCAATTCCGTCGAAGCTGCACCTCGAGCGGATTCGTTACACCACCACACAGACCGCGCTTGATCGGTCCGAGCGGATGGAAAATTTGCATAACGCATTCCGTTTACGAAAAAACGCAGACGTGCGAGGTTTGCGAGTGCTGTTAATCGACGATGTTCTTACCACGGGCTCTACATTGAATGAGTGCGCGCGCGTGTTAAAACGGGCGGGCGCGCTTTCCGTTTACGGTGCCACGGCAGCACGCGCATAAAACCATGGCAATTTTCAAGAAGCCAGCAATCAAGGCTGAACCCGGCAAAAAGAAGGAAATTCCGCGCGGTCTTTTTCAGAAGTGCCCTGGCTGTTCCGAAGTCGTGCCGGAAAACGAGATCGCGCAAAATCAACGTGTCTGTCCACGCTGTGACTATCACTTTGCGCAACCTGCCAAGGAGCGGATTCAAAATTTGCTCGACCCGGACACTTTTGTAGAAACAGATGCCGACTTGCAATCGGTCGACGTCTTGCGCTTTCAAGGAATGGCTAGCTATACGGATCGGCTCAAAAAATACCATGAGAGCACGGGGCTTTTCGACGCTGTCATCACAGGCTACGGAATTCTTGACGGCTACAAGGTGTCGATCGCGGTGATGGATTTTGGTTTTCTCGCTGCGACGATGGGATCGGTGGTTGGTGAGAAAATCACGCGAACGATTGAGTATGGCACTGCCCAGCGCTGTGCAGTGATCATTGTTGCTGCTTCCGGTGGCGCGCGCATGTACGAAGGAATGCTGAGCTTGATGCAGATGGCGAAAACAAGCGGCGCACTCGCGCAACATGGCGAGGAACGGCTGCCGTACATTTCGGTTCTTACAAACCCGACTACTGCCGGTGTGATGGCCAGCTTTTCTTCGTTGGGCGATGTTATCATTGCGGAGCCAAGAAGCATGATCGGTTTCGCCGGACCGCGCGTGATCAAGGAAACCACGCATCAGGAGTTACCGGAAAGATTCCAGACCGCTGAATTTCTCCAGGAACACGGTTTGATCGACATGATCGTTCATCGCAAAAAAATGCGCGACGAGATCAG
>WNFO01027874.1_pt1 | contig 10016 bp, 11 predicted proteins | sample 5400251 | NCBI WGS metagenome assembly WNFO01 (sample SAMN13153354, study PRJNA577476) | soil metagenome | isolation source: 100 cm saprolite under Madrone tree | place: USA:California | collected 2016-06-14
CGCTTGCTCCAGCGTTTGGGCGTCGGCACCAACGTACGTGGCCAGGACTTGAATTTCCGGCGGAGCGATGTTGGGGAACTGCGCGACCGGCAGACTGAAGATCGTGATGGCGCCTACTATCACCATAACGATAGAAATCACCATCGCGACGATGGGGCGGTTGATAAAAAACTTTGACATCGGATTACCTTCCCTGGCTTTCCCCGGCAAACGGCACGGGGTTCACCTGCATGCCCGGACGAACCTTCTGCACGCCTTCGGCAACAACTCGCTCGCCGCGCTTCAGTCCGTCAGCGATAATCCAATTGGTGCCCACACAGTCGCCGACCGTAACCGCGCGGATGGTTACTTTGTTCTCGCCGTCGATGGCCGCGACTTGATAACCGCCTTGCAGCTCCGATACTGCGCGTTGAGGCACAAGCAGCGCATCCTGCTGGATTCGGACGGCCGCGCGAACTTTGCCGTACCCGCCGGGACGCAGAATGTTTCCAGGATTGGGGAATAGTCCGGCGATCCGAATTGCGCCTGTGCCTTGATTGACTTGGCGGTCGGCAAAATAGATTGTCCCCTCATGCCCATACGTGGAGCCGTCGGCCAAAATAAGTTCGAGGCGCACGCGCTTGTTCGCCGCCTCGCGCGTGGCGTCGGTCGGGAACCGTCTATTCCAATCGAGATACTCGCGCTCGCTGACCGTGAAATAAACCTTGATGGGATCGACGGTGGACACCGAAGTCACAGGCCCGCTGCTCGGATTGACCAACGCGCCCACCTGAAGCTGCGCCTGTCCAGCAATGCCGTCGATGGGCGCAATGAGCCGGGTGAAATCTAGGTTGATCCTGGCCGTTTCCACTGCCGCCTGAGCTGTCTTGATCTGGGCTTCGGCCGTGGCCACTGTCGCCTTCGCCGCCATGTTGTTCTGGACAGCGTTGTCTAGGTCCTGCTGGCTGGCAGCCTGCTCTTTCGCCAGTGGAGCGTAGCGGTTGACATCAAGTTCGGTCCTGCCTTGCACCGCTTGAGCGTTGGCAAGCGCGGCCTTCGCCTGCGCCAACTGCCCTTCGGCTTGATCGAGCGCCGCTTGAAAGGGGCGCGGATCGATCTCAAACAGCAACTGCCCCTTCCTGACAAATGCGCCTTCCTGGTAGCCTTGTCTCTGCAAGTAGCCCGAGACCTGCGCTCTGACGTCGGCATTGGTGAATCCGTCGAGTGTGCCGATCCACTCGCCAAAAATGGGAACATCCTTCTGCTCAACTTGCACGACCTCAACGTCCGGAGCGCCGCCCGGCTGCGCGCCCGATACGTGTTTTGGGCGCAGCGCTCCTATGATCACGCCGATGATGACGAAGAAAAGCCCTCCGCCTATCCAGAGTTTGCGTTTTGTAATTGTGCTCATGGTTCGCTCCGACAGTGAAACCTCCCAAAATAGAGGTTTCTTGCTTCCGACTCACGTGGGATGGATGAATTGATGCTCCGCCTGACGAGGAGGATACAAACAATCCTCCAAAGCTAATGATAGCGCTCAGACTGCATGGGCCGCTTCCGCGGGGAAGCGCTTGGCTGCGAGAACCCCCAGGACAACAAAAACCAACATGACCACGACCTGCGTCCCCAGGAACGGCGGCTCTGATTGCGTAGGCGCCAGGGCCTTGAGCGCGGGAACTTTCATGAGTCACGAAAATGGTAGCCGCTCATGTGCCAGTGGAAATTTCTAGTTTTCAGATAGAGCGCAAACACGTCAGCCAGGAGATGGCGTAGCTCCTTGGAGATCCCCACCACGCCTTCGCGGTCGAGGTCAGGCGCCGGTTCGAATTCGCCAATTGGCGATCTGCCAGAATCAGTTGCCTTGCTCTTGCTCATTGTTTTCTTCCTTCGCATGAATTGTTTGGAGTTGGCCAAACCTGCAATTCGGCTACGCCGCTACGTCAAGCCGTGAAGCTCGCTTCCTGGGTTGCGTTCGGCATACGGTTCTTAAGACCTTGGAATTACGGAGCGCCCGTCTGCCATGAAACAGGCGGCCTTTTGCTGCCGCGACGGAGATGCCCATGATCCCCGCTGTTCGCTTCATAGAGTGCTCCTGCAATTGCCCCAACTCAAGCACCTCGCGAATACTGGGTCGAAGATCGCCAATTGCCTGTCGCAGAGCTTCTTCTCGCTCGCGCTGAAGGCAAACACTTTCGGGGTTCGGAGAGGAATCGGGCACGTCCCAGAATGACGGGTTCCCGGACGGGTCAACGGAAGCATCGTTGTAAACTTCGCGCCAGCCGCGTCTCTTCCGCAGAAGCATCAACGCCGAGTTGATTCCGATACGCGTGAGCCAAGTTGCGAAACTTGACCTGCCATCAAAGTCCCTCACGTGAACAAACGCTCTCAGCAGCGCGTCTTGAACTGCATCTTCCGCGTCTTCGCTATTTCTCGTTATGCGATGCGCAGCACGAAAGAGCTGCGGCGCGTATCGCTCGCAAAGTGTGCCAAAGGCCATCGAGTGCCCTCTCTTGGCAGCTTCCAGGAGCCTGTTTTCAGCAGGCTCCCGAGGTTCCAATGCGGCAGAGCAAGCCTTCTTTTTCCCGTACGAAGTCGCTGAATTTTCCAAGATCATGTGCCCCCACACCCTGCAGCTTTTTCTCGCGTTACAGTCTGTGGGTTCAAGCCTGGGAACACATCACTAAATGGAATGGTTTTTGCATACCACTGTAAGGGTGACTCGGAGTACCACTTTCGGTCGGTGGAATCGTCGTTTAGCAAGCTGGTGTCCATACCGCGTCTAAAGAAACGGCAGTCAAAGCGTGGGAAATCATTCCGGCGGGCGCGATGCGGGCGGAATCACAATTTCACGCCGTCCGAACAAGTGGCCATCACAAGAAAAAGCTCCCGGCCCGAGTAAGGCAATCGCGGCGGCCGTAATGATCATTCCAAAAGCCACCAGCCTGGCGTCGTTCACGCTCCAGGAAGGCGCGGGAAACCATGAAAAAGCGATCCCGAGGAAACATAGCCCAACCAAGAGTCCTGCAATCGGCGTGAGAAATCCGGTCACCACAGCTATGCCGCTTGGAATCAAAACAAATCCAAGCAACCACTTGCCCGAAGGGGGGTTGGACGGCCCCGAGAGATAGAAAATACCTCCAGCGACCGCAGTGAAACCAACCGCGACCCGCAGCAGGAGTAGGCCTACGCCGGGCCGGCCACCCGGAAACGTGGAATACAGTCGTTGCAGCGCGTACCCCCCTTCGCGCCCTCAGAAAAGTGCTTCGACTCAAGATATGCAAATGTGCAGACCGCTGAAACCCCACATTGCGGCATCTTTTCATACCACCTTTGAGGTATGGGTTTCCGTGCGGGCTCCGCTTCCTACAGTTCGATGATTCCGCGGCGGATGCCAATCGCTACAGCTTGCGTGCGATCACTTGCCCCGAGCTTCTCCATGATGTGCTTGATGTGAACTTTTACAGTCTCTTCCGTGATGAAGAGCTTTCCCGCGATGTCCCGATTTCGGTTTCCCTCGGCAATTTGACTGAGGACTTCGATTTCACGCGCCGTCAGGTCTTCGTCGCTCAAATGCTCCACGAGTCGTGCCGCCAACTCCTTGTTGATGATCGCGGCAAGGCCTTCGCGGAGCAGAGGATGATCGTCTACGCTGAGAATACGGATTTGAGTTTCTTTTGTCATCGAGCGTGCTCGTTTCCAGATTGGGCTTCTTCGTTTCTCCGCTTTCCCCGATAGAGCCTGGATAACCATTCGGCGGGGCGATCATCCGACCGAAGCTCAAAGGCGATTGGGCCGGGCACAGACAGCTCGACCTCTGTTCCAGAAACTGCACGACTTAGGACTCTCAATTCCCCACCAATTCTTTCGCTTCGTTCCTTCATCCCAGACAAACCCCAGTGTCCGTCGCGTCCAGAGCGCAGAACCTGAGTATCGATTCCGTCACCGTCGTCGCGTATTAGTACGCGCAGGTGGCTCGCGGCGTATTCCAGTTCCACTTCGATTTCACTTGCGTGAGCGTGGCGGAAAGCATTTGACAGCGCTTCGTGGCCGATAAGGTAGACTTCATCGCGGATGAGGGCACGCAATGGTCGAGGCGTACCCTCAACGATAACGCGAAAACCGGTTTGAGCCTGCATTGGGAATTCCTGCCGAATCTGGGAAAATGCTTGTTCGAGATCTGGAGAACGGAGCTTCGACGAGCGCAGCCCCCGAACTGCGTTCCGTCCCTCTGCGATCACCTGATCCATCAGTTCGAGATCCCGGCCTACAAAAGGTTTCGCAGGCGAATCGACGGCGAGATGATCATCCGCCACGTGCAACTGCATGGAGGCGCTCAGAAAACCCTGCAACAGAGTATCGTGCAGTTCCTGCGCGATGCGAGCGCGCTCCGCGAGTCGTTCTTCAAAGCGCGCATTCATCTGCTTCGTAAACTGGAGCATCCGCAAACGAAAGAACGTCGCTACTGCGAGTGCGAATGCGAGCGCGCTGCCTAGCAGAAACCACCAAGTCTGCCAAAAGACCGGCCTGCCCTTCGTAATTGCCACCACTATCACTCCAGGGCCTTCGCTTGGTAGAACGTCCAGGGTCGCCTGCGGGCGATATCCTGGATCGACGAGCAGGGCAGCATATTCCGTTCCGAAATGTGTTGAGTTTCTCCACTTCGAGTCTGATTGAATTCTTGTAAATGGTTGGTCCGCCAGTGGTTGCACCCACCAGCGTCCCCACCGGGCGAAAAGAACAATTTGCTGTCCTGGGAGAGCCCGTATGACGCGGCCTTCAATGGTATCCAGTTTGTCCGGCCCACCCTCGCCTGCCAGGGGAACCTTAGTGAATTCGATGGAAGGTCCGGAAACGTCTCGCCAGGCCCGACAACCACTCAACAGGACGCAGAAGAGAAGGAGAAGAGCTCTTTCCCTGGCACGACTATTTAAGAATTTATGCGCGGTTCCCTTCAGCTTCCAGCGGTTGAGCCGACGAAAACAAACCCGCCTGCGGCAGGGAGCGAAGCGCGTCATCGCTATCCTCGGCGGCGCGGTATCTTCCGTCCGCTCACAATCGTGGAACGCGATCATTTCTTGAAATCCATCCCATCCTACAATCTCGACCCTACATTTGCCAGCCTTGCTGTCCATTGCTCATCGAGCCTTAGCGCCCCTTGGCGCGCTCACCTCTGAGGGCCATACAAGTCGAAGACGCCTTTGCAACCAAGTGCCCGCCTTCATCCGTGATTTCGCACTCCACGTAGCCAATGGTGCTCCCTCGTCGCACGACTTTGCCCTCTGCCTTCAAATGAGCCTCCCAGACGGGGCGGAAGAAATTGATCTTCAATTCGACCGTTGTAAAGGATTCTTCCGGCGCGAGCGTACTCGCGAACGCCATTCCCATAGCGGCGTCGGCAATGTCGCAAACAATCCCGCCGTGCAGTGTCCCCATGGGGTTCGCGTGCTGTGGTCCAGCTGCCAACATGACCGTAGCTCGTCCAGCAGCAATCTCTTTCGCTTCGAATCCAATCAGACGCGCCACTGGCACGTCGTTTGTCTTCGCACGCGTCCTAAAGTCAGGCTTCAATGGAATCTCCGGAGCACTCATGACTTTTTCACCCCAGTCTTAGATTCCTTCGCTCGAACGTTCGTTTCGAGGTATTCCTCCAGGTGACGGCACACAAAATCGAGACCGTCGTTCCTCCGCTGCAGCCGGCTTACCATCAAGCTTCCTTCCAGGGTACTGACAATCAGCATAGCCAAGTTCGCAGAATCGATGGCCGAGTGGACCTCACGCCTTCGCTTCCCTTCTTCAATAACGGATTGAAGCCGCGCAAGCCAGCAATCGAGCGCCCGTCGGGCTTTCCTTCGCAACTGTGGATGCCCATCATCTGAATCGATGGCCGTGTTGAGCAGTGGACATCCTCCCGCTACAAGCCCAGCCCGTCGGTCCCGAAAGTTCCGCACCAACAGTCTTAGCCGATCCACGGCATTCGGGACGTCTTGGGTTCCCTCGAACCGCGTATCTATCGCCAGCTTCCAGGCGTAGTCGAAGGCCTCCGTCGCAAGTTGTTGCTTGCTCTCAAAGTGCCGGTAGATCCCGCCCTTTTCGAGCCCTGTCGCTTGCATAAGGTCAGACAGGGCGGCGCCGTCATACCCCCTCTGATTAAAGATGGGCGCCGCCTTACGAATGATTTCCTGCCGGGTCTGCTCGCCTTTGCGCATATCCGCCTTCCTGCCATATCAGCTCTGCGACCAAGCGGTCGCTAATTCAATTCTACCACGGATTAGATGCGACCGAACGGTTTCTTATTGCATCAAAGCAGCCAGGAAGCTTCATGAGCGTTCCCGCAATCACAATGTCCCTTCCCAACGGGGCTGCAACGCGGTCCGCAGTCAATCCCTGGATCGTAGCCATCGTCGTCACACTCGCCACATTCATGGAACTGCTCGACACAGCTATCGCCAACGTCGCGCTGCCGCACATCGCGGGCGGTCTCGCGGTCAGCTACGACGAAAGCACGTGGGTGCTCACCAGCTATCTGGTGTCCAACGCCGTTGTGCTGCCGCTCTCCGCATGGCTTAGCCGCGTCTTCGGACGCAAGCGCTATTACATGACTTGCGTGCTTCTGTTCACGGCGAGTTCTTTGTTGTGTGGATTAGCGCCCAGCTTGGGGTCGCTGATTTTCTTCCGCGTCTTGCAGGGCGTTGGGGGAGGCGGGCTTGCGCCCGTCGAGCAAGCCATTCTGGTGGACACGTTCCCACCGAACAAGCGGCCCGCGGCTTTTGCCCTCTATAGCATGGCCATCGTGACCGCGCCGGCGATAGGTCCTCCGTTGGGGGGTTGGATCACCGATAGCTGGAGTTGGCGCTGGGTTTTCTTCATCAACATTCCTATTGGAATACTGTCGCTTGTCCTTACCAAGCGTTTAGTTTCCGATCCACCCGAATTCACCCGCCAAGTCCAAGCGGCGCGCCGCGATGGCAGGCTCAAGATTGACGGCCTGGGGATTGTGCTTGTGGCTCTGGGCTTTGCGTGTCTTGAGGTGGTGCTGGACCGCGGCCAAACGGAAGACTGGTTTGAGAGCAACTTCATATTGATTTTCTTCTCTGTGGCGGTAGTCGCTCTCGTCATTGCCGCTGTCTGGGAATGGCGTCACCCCGATCCCGTGGTGGAGATTCGGCTTCTCGGCGAACGCAACTTCGCCATCGCCAACTTCTTTTATTTTTTGTTCGGTTTCACCCTTTTCGGATCGACCGTACTGATTCCGAAAATGCTCCAGAGCCTCTATGGCTACACGGCGACCGACGCGGGCCTTGTCCTCGGTCCGGGAGCGATGGTGATCGTTGTGTTGGCGCCGGTGATGGTAAGGCTGCTGCCAAAAGTCGGTGTGAAGCCGATGATCGCGGTGGGCTACATCATTTTCGCCCTGAGCATGTGGTACTACGCCAGTTTCGATCTTGGCACCGACTACAAGCATGAGGCGCTTGCACGAGCGATCCAGGGGCTGGGCATCGCGCCTCTCTTCATTCCCGTAAGCCAGCTCGCGTATTCCTTTCTGCCAAAAGAGAAAAACAACAAAGCGTCCAGCCTGACGAATCTATTCCGAAACCAGGGAGCCAGCTTTGGCATCGCGTTTGCCACCGCGGTCGTGGCGCGCCGTACCCAATACCATCGATCCGTGCTCGTCGCTCACGCCACTCCGCTCAACGCGCGTTACCAGGAAGTGTTGGCAAACCTCTCCGCGTATTTTGCTAGGCATGGTTACTCTGCGGCTGACGCATCGATCCACGCGCACGCGCAATTCGGCCGGATCTTGGATCAACAGGCTTCTTTCCTGGCATCGCTCGATTGCTTCTGGCTCCTTGGCTGCGCCTGCCTGATCGGAGCGCCACTGGTTTTCTTCACACGCAACTTCAGGTCGGCCGGTCCTGGCAGCTCGCACTAAGGGTCGAACCCCAACAAAATTATCCGCAAACAGAGGTAGGAGTCGAGCTTATCCAACGGAGCGGGCTTATTGCAGCCGATCGGAAGCTCGGAGCTTTTTCAATGCCATGGCAGCCGAGTGCGACCTGCCCCAGTGGCACATCGTGTCCAGCAACGGCCGCAGAGATCTTCCGAGAGGAGTAATCGCATATACAACTCGCGGGGGTGTGTCTGCGTAAACGGTACGTTCGACGATTCCCGTGCTCTGCAGATCGCGGAGTTGCTGGGAGAGCGTTCGTTGCGTGATTCCGGTAATAGCGCGCTTTAGTTCGGAAAATCGCTTGGTGCCTTGGAAGAGTTGCTCGAGAACGGCTGCCTTCCAGCGTCCACCGACGATGCGTGCGGTGGTTTCTACCGGACAGAGTTCTGGACGCTTTGCCATGATGAACTAGTTTCATATTGTATACCATGTATCTCATTAGCGCCACGTATTCCCATGTAACTATGCTCGTCTCTTCTTCATCTATCCTGACTACGGTGATATCAGGGCTGGATTTCCAAGCAGCGCGGCAGGTCTCCAGCACGAATCGTCGAGGCCCGGAACGGGAAAGCCAGGGAATAGCTTCGGAGAGGGACATGCAACTTGAACAAAAGCATCGATGGAAGAGTAGCTCTGGCGACTCTTGCCGGCGTAAATGCCGGGTGTTCCAGTTCAGCTCAACCTAAGGCTCCCGCGCTGCCGGAAGTGAGTGTAGCCGAAGTCATTTGCAAGCAAGTCGGCGACAGTGACGAATTCACCGGCCGCCTTGAAGCCGTGAATGCCGTCGAGGTCCGTCCGCGCGTTTCCGGTTATCTGCAGAGCGTGCATTTCAGAGAAGGCGCGATTGTTCAACAGGGCGACCTCTTATTTCAGATCGATCCACGTCCCTTCCAGGCAGAAGTGGACCGTCTAAAGGGCGATCTATCGCAAGCAAAAGCGCAGCGTTCGCGAGCGCAAAGCGATTTCGAGCGCGCCGAAAGGCTTCACAACAATGACGGCATGTCAGCCGAAGAGTACGACCGGCGCGCCGCAGTCCGCAACGAAGCCGAAGCTCGCATCGCATCCACGGAGGCGACGCTTCGAGGCGCGCAACTGAATCTGGAGTTCACGCGTGTCACGGCCCCGATTACGGGTCGCGTGGGGCGAGCGGAGATCACCGAAGGGAATTTGGTCGAAGGCGGCGCCGCGCAAATCAAGCCCCTGACCTCTCTCGTTTCGCTCGATCCCATCTACGTCTACTTCGATGTCGATGAGCAGACCTACCTGAAGTATGCGCGTGTCACGCAAACCCACGGGACAACTTCGCACGAACTGCGCGGCGAAGCGCTGTTGGGCCTGGCGGATGAAGGCGGATTTCCTCACGTCGGCCAGGTGAGCTTTGTGGACAATCAGGTGAGCTCTTCGACAGGAACGATTCGCTTGCGGGCCACTTTTGCGAATAGAAACTTGGCTCTAACGCCTGGGCTCTTTGCAAGGATTCGGTTGCAAGGAGGCGGGGCGCGCGGTGGCTGCCTGACAAGAGACGAGGCCGTCGTTACGGACTTGAGTCAAAAGTATGTCTTTGTGCTGGGCAAAAACGATACGCTCGAATATCGCCCGGTGAAACTTGGCCCGATGACGGAAGGATTGCGGGTGGTGCGCGATGGCTTACACCAGGGCGACATTGTCGTGGTCAGCGGTCTCCAGCGCGTGCGTCCCGGAGCCACCGTAACACCCAAGAAGGTTTCCATGGCGACCCAAGCTAACGCATTGGGAGACATATCCACACCATCCGCCCTTGTAGGTCATGAAGAGAGTTCACGCGAATCGAAGGCTCGGGAATAGTCCGGAACCGCCATGAATATTTCCAATTTTTTCATCAAGCGTCCCATCTTTGCCGCCGTAATTTCTATTATTATTTTCGTCATCGGCGCTCTCGCCTATTTCCGCCTTCCCTTGAGCGAGTATCCGGAAGTCGTACCGCCCACTGTCGTCGTACGCACAAGCTATCCGGGCGCCAATCCCACTGTCATTGCGGACACCGTGGCCTCGCCGCTGGAGCAACAGATCAACGGCGTCGAAGGCATGCTATACATGTTTTCGCAGGCGA
>WNFO01006956.1_pt1 | contig 10015 bp, 5 predicted proteins | sample 5400251 | NCBI WGS metagenome assembly WNFO01 (sample SAMN13153354, study PRJNA577476) | soil metagenome | isolation source: 100 cm saprolite under Madrone tree | place: USA:California | collected 2016-06-14
TGGCCGGTCGCCCACCCTGCCGCAGTCGGAATGTATAGCGAAAGTTCGTTCGCCTTGGGATGAACATTTCGAATGATTTCCTGTCCTGTTTTTTTATCCCACATAAACTGGAAATCCAGTTGCTCGGCAAAAAGAGAAGACCAGGGGTCTGAACGCGGGCTACCCAGAAAAACGAAATTATCATCGCTTTTAAGATCTGAAAACTGAATGTCACGTGCCGCGTGGACGCCAACTTTGCGTTGGTGAGTGGCGGCCAACGCGGCAATACCCGCGACGATTGGCGTATCCACGGCTGCCGCTTTGTCGCCGCGCAGAATATTTTGACAGAACTGACGAATCTGAGATGTCAAAGTATTGGGTTCCGGGACGTATTTGTGATTGGCGTAGTCGGACACCGTTATCTGGGCGCCAGTGAGCCCCTGGATCTCAGCGATGTTTGGATCACTAGTGATGATCTCAGTAGTCCGGGGCGAGTTAAAGAAGACGGACCAAGGCTGGGGCGAAACGGATACGCTCTCTGCATCCGAAGAGCGGGATCGACTCCAGGTCAGAGCCCATGCCGCTACATTGAGGATCACAAGAATCAATCCGAAAGCCAACACTTGAAGCTTCGTACGATTTCTTTTGCTGGTTACGTCCGAAGTGAGCACTGCCGAAATAGCGGTATCTCGGATTGGGGGAACTGCTAAGAGATCGTGGGCAACTGTGACACCGTGGCTGTGATTTTTGCCATTCCCGTTGTGAGGCGCCGCTGATTCAGAAAGACCAACCTTGGAGGCGTGACTAGACTCCCGCGTGATTTCAGGGATGTAGGAGCCTAGCGGGAGCTGAATTCGGAATTCCGAGGTATTCCCATATTTCCCATAATGTTGCAGCAAGCGCCTGCGCACGTCGCTGGCGGTCACTCGAACGATTGCGTCGTCGCCGGTATCGTATGAAGGTGATCGTCGAAACAGCTCTACGCCGATAACACGTTCTTTGAGGCACTCAAAGTGGCCAGCTATTGCTTGGTCAACGATATACCTCAGGAATTGAGCGCTACGCTGGCTTCCCTTAAACGCGGCGCCCTCAACTATTTCCTTAACGTGTTCCCGGACTGTCGCAGCGTCTTGCTCAGTGGCTACGATTTTCGCAAGCTCTGCTTCGCGAACACTGCTGGCATCCAGCATCTTCGACCCCCAAAAACCATCTTTTCACCCTTCCTTATTTGAAACGGCGCGGACAATGGGCGGCAGCCCGTAGATTCTGCTATAACCAGGGGCTTTGTCAACGGCTTCTTGCATGGCACCGACAACCAGATCTCTGCCGACTCTGCAAAAAAGGTTGTGCGTGCTTCGGTGCGCATCTGGACACACCCAAGGCCAAACTCGCTTTGGAGCTTATGCGATTAGCTAACGGACGTATCCACCGTTTGGGATGCCATTGTCTGGCAACCTGTAATGATATCAGTGAGATACAGCGGCGTTAAAGTTCTCTCCTAACGTTGCCAGCCTGCAGGACGGGGAATAGATTTGAGCCCGTTGTTAAGCCATGAGTGTGGCAAGCGCGAAAAGAGAGACTTCAACCCGGTTGTTGAATAGGAGCCCAAAGATGAAATCAGAGCATGTATGTTTCACCACGAAGGTGAAACTGCGAACGAGTTGGCTCAAGTATTCGAATTTGAGTCTGATGTTCATCGTGCTGTGGTGCACGGGCGTGACGTGCCTTGCACAAACTGATCGCGGCAGTGTGTCAGGAGCTGTCACCGATCCGTCTGGCGCCGGAATCACGGGAGCCAAGGTAACCATCACCAATGCCGCGATGGGCACACAGTACTCCACCGTCACGACTGGCGCGGGGGACTATACGATCCCGCAGTTGGTCGCGGGCGAGTATTCCGTGACGGTGGTTGCACCAGGCTTCAGCACGCTGGTCCGCAACGGAATCACTGTCTCGGTTGGAGAGACGGCGCATGTCGACCTGAAACTGGGTGTGGGGCAAGAAACGGTGAACGTTACGGTAACGGAGGATGCACCTCTCCTGCAAACCGATAGCCCACAGAATAATGTCGAGGTCTCCACCAACGACATGAATGAGCTTCCGCTCAACATTGCCGGCATTGGAGCTGTTCGCGACCCGATGAGTTTTGCCGCGTTGGCGCCGGGAACCATCGTGGGCGGCTGGAATGATATCCACATCAGCGGCTCGCCGGCAACGACGTACCGCGTCTTTATGGACGGCCTGGACGACACCTCGGCGGTCAAGGGTGCCATCTCCGATGAAAACCAGCCCTCGGTCGAATCACTCGCCTCACAGACCCTCCTGGTGAACAACTATTCGGCGGAATTTGGTCAGGCAGCGGGCGGAATTTTTAGCTACACCTCTAAATCCGGCAGCAACAAGCTGCACGGGACGATCTTCAATTACCTTGAGAATGAGGCTCTGGATGCCGGACAGCCCTTCAACTACACTTCAAGCGGCCAGAAGTATCGCCCCGTGCAGCGGCAGCTTGATTTTGGCGGCTCTTTCGGTGGACCGGTAGTGATTCCCCACGTCTACGACGGCCACAACAAGACCTTCTTCTTCTTTGCTTACGAGGAGTACCACAACGCGCAAACCCTAAACCAAGGAACCATTACGGTTCCCACGGCTGCCTATCGCAATGGCGATCTGAGCTCTCTCTTGCTTGGTCCCATTGTGGATTCCAATGGAAACGCGGTACTGGATTGCCTGGGCCGGCCGATGATCAATGGCGCAGTTTACAACCCGGCGACGACCAGAACGGCAACCTGCACGAATGGTTCGACCGCTGTGGTCCGCGATCCGTTCCCGAACAACTATATCGGCGCGCCCAGCACCTGGGATCCGGTGGCGCAGAAGGTTCTTACCTACCTTCCTACTCCATCGGGCGCCACTGCCAGCCAGCTGACCAACAACTACCCAAATTTGCAGCCGAACAACAAATTCCAGTACTTGACGAGCATCAAAATCGATCACTCGATCGGTCAGTCGTTGCACCTTTCAGGTTATTATATCGCCGAGCAATCAAACAAAGACAATGCGGCTGACGGCATTAACGGCACGGCAGCCCAGACCCGGTGGAACACAACCCCCGCCCCGCAGGTGTATCTCAATGCGTACTACACGGCCACTCCGAAACTTGTGCTTCACGCCGGATTCGACTATACGAGCCACAACGCCGCGCAGGATTCGGCGGTGCAAAACTTCGATCTGACGACTCTTGGGTTGAACACGTCGGCAAATATGCCTGGCGGCGCTGCGAAAACCTTCCCGATCATCAGCGGACTCACAGTCAACCGTCAGAACGTTCCTAATTTGGGAATAAACAACGCTCCGTTTATCGACCACAACTGGGCTCCCACTGGATCCGCGACCTGGGTTCACGGCAATCATGTGTTCAAATTTGGCGGCGATCTCCGTCATCAGGTCTTTGGCACTCACAACGACGTAACGGACGGAAATTACACCTTCAGCACCGATCAGACGTCTCTGCCGTCCGCGGCAGGCCAAAACCTTTTTGGAGCCAGCCTCGGCGATGGTTTCGCGAGCTTCGCTCTTGGCCAAATAAACCACGCATTTATCGGGAACGATAACATCCAGTGGTTTCACCGCTTGGAAGGCGGGATTTATGCGCTGGACACCTGGAAGCTCACGAGAAAAATCACATTGAACTACGGACTGCGATGGGATTGGGAACAGATGCAACACGAACAGAGAAACCGGGAAACCCAATTTAGTTCGACCGTCGCGAATCCGTCGGCTGGCGGCCTGTTGGGTGGAACCGAATACGAGGGGCATGGGCCCGGGCGTTGCAACTGCAGCTTCGAGAAGTTCTATCCTTGGATGATTCAGCCTCGCCTCGGCGTCCTGTATCAACTGGATGCGAAGACCGTGCTCAAAGTGGGGTCCGGATTCTACTCCGGCCAGCAACTCTTCATGAATGAAATCAACTATAGCAACCAGGGATTCGGCTTCAACACGGTAACCATTAACAGTCCTTCATTTGGCATTGCCGCCGGCCAGTTTTCCAATGGTATACCGTACTCCGCGGCGGCTCTGACAGCCACCCACTTCGACCCTGGCGCCTATCCGAATGTGGGTCAACTCAACTCGCCCCCACCGTTTACTGTTAAAAACAACGGTCGTCCGGCACGTTTTGTGCAATCAACCATTGGCCTTGAGCGTGAGGTCTTTAAAAGTTTGTCGGTTGAGGCATCTTTCATCGACAACCGTGGTGTTTGGCTCGAATCCGACGGGTTGAGGGGATATAACCAACTCCCTCCATCGGCCATTGCGAAATTCGGTTTGGATGTTACCAACCCGAGTGACTTCAACCTGCTCACACAGCCGATCTCTTCAGCCGCCGTGGCGGCGAGAGGCTTTGTGGCCCCGTACTCCACCTTCCCGTCCGGAGCCAGCTTGGCTCAGGCATTACGGCAATTCCCGCAATTCGACAGCGTGCGTGACCAATACGAGCGCGATGGCAATACCTGGTACGACGCGCTTCAAGTCAAGGTCACCAAGCGGTTCGGCAACGGACTGTCGGGCGGCCTCGGTTACACCTGGTCGAAGGATCTGGGAACAGTCTCCAGCACTGGGACTTATACCGCGGCGATACCGATACAGGATCCCACCCTGCCGCCCAAGAGCCAGAAATCCTATTTGGCCATCGACCTACCGCAGATGCTCAACTTCTACTTCAATTATGAGGTGCCGAGATTCGGCTTTGCGCAAAGCGGCTGGAAGGCTGCATTGTTTGCGGGCTGGACAATCGACGGCATCTTCCATTACCAGAGCGGTTTTCCGATGCAGACACCTGGATCGACGAGCACCCTGACTTCGGTGACTTTTGCTGATGGAGTTTGGGCGAATCGCGTTCCGGGCCAGAAGCTCTTTTTGCATAGTCTCAATGACCACAACGTTGACCCCCGCACCACGTTCTTTCTCAACCCCGCCGCGTGGGCAAACCCCGCCCCGGGAACCTACGCCACTTCCAAGCCATACTACGGGGACTTCCGTGGTCCGAGATACCCCAGCGAACAATTGGGCTTTGGCAAGGCCATCTATGTCAAGGAGAAGGTGAAATTCTCGCTCCGCGCGGATTTCTTCAATGTCTTTAACCGCTGGGCATATCCTGGCCTGAATATGGGAAGTCCTTTCGCGACTCCTCAATATGGGCCAGACGGAAGCATTACCAATGGCTTCGGTTTCCTGGGGAACAGCATCTCCGGCGCAGGCGGAAACTTTGCTCCGAGAAGTGGCTCGATTGTCGCGAGAATCCAGTTTTAAGCGCCAATTCAGCTGAAATTCCAACGAACAGGCCAGATAAATTCATCTGGCCTGTTGACTTGTTAGAGCGTGTGCTCTGTGGACGGTAAGCAGTGCCATCGGCATCCACGGAATGGATCGGGGGGAGCCCGAGACTCGTCAAGCATTGCAAAGATGCTTACGTCTGCTAAACCAACCGAGACCGACCGCCCGTAACCCTCAAAAAGTATAGAGTGATTGCGAAAGTGTTTGTATTCGGCTCGAAATGCAACGGGCGAATGACAACAAGAATTTCATTTCAAAAAAGGGAGAGCTGCCGCGCAGACGACTCCCGGCAAGACGGCTGTATTTTTGGCGGAGGAATGAAGTTGGTAATTACGCGCCGTGACTTTATAACAGGCTTGGCGGCTCTAAGTGCAGGAACTGTGAATTCCCGCGCGTTGCGGAATTCCTTCCAGGATGCCAGGATTGATTCCGAAAAGCCTCCTGAGCAATATTTCGAGACATGGACAGCCCAGAAAACGGGAATCACCTGGAAGCACGACAATGCGATCTCGACCATCCGGTACTTGCCTGAATCCATGGGCCCCGGAGTCGCAATATTCGACTACGACAACGACGGTTGGATGGATCTGTATTTTGTAAATAGCGGTCCGGCGGATTTCTTTCAGCCCGCAAAGCCGCTGCGCAATGCTTTGTACCACAACAACCGGGATGGCACCTTTACCGATGTGACGGAAAAGGCAGGCGTGGTGGGAAGAGATTTCGGCATCGGAGTTGCCGCCGCCGACTACGACGGAGACGGATGGACCGATCTTCTGGTAACGACGTATGGGCGGCTGATTCTCTATCACAACAACCATGACGGAACCTTTACGGATGTGACCAAAGCTGCGGGCCTGGATGAGCCGGGCCTGTTCACCAGCGCCGTCTGGTTTGATTCTGACAATAATGGACTGCTCGATCTGTTTGTCTGTCACTTCGTAAAGTACAACAAATCGCTGGAACGTGATTGCAGCACAAACGGGGTTCGCCATTATTGCTATCCCAAGACCTTCGAACCATGGCCGAGCCGTCTCTATAAGAACAACGGCAAAGGAACCTTCACCGACATAAGCGCCTCTTCCGGGATTGGACGGTATTTTGGGAAGGCCTTTGGCGTTGTCGCGACGGACATCAACAACGACGGCCTGATGGACCTGTTTGTCGCCAATGATTCCGTTGGCAACTTCCTGTATTTGAACAAGGGAGGGGGCAAGTTTGAAGAAATTGGTTTCCAGGCTGGAGTGGCGTATAGCGCCGATGGTGCGGCTCGCTCTGGCATGGGCGTGGATGCGATCGACTACGATGGGGATGGGTGGCAAGATCTCTTCGTCGCGAACATCAGCCGAGAACGCTATTCCTTGTACCGCAATTCCGGAGACAATACATTTCAAGATGTGGCCGGACCGACGGGGATCGGCATGGCAACGGTGATGGACTCAGGCTGGGGCTCTCGCTTTGTCGATTTCGATCTGGATGGCAGGCCAGATTTGTTTTTGGCCAATGGGCACCCGGACGATCTGATCGAATCGATCACCAACAGCTTGCAGTATCGGCAACCCCTTTTGCTCTTTCACAACAATGGCATTGGGTTTGATAACGTCAGTGCCGCGGGTGGTCCAGCCTTCAAAGAGTCGTATCCCGCCCGGGGACTTGCCGTGGGGGATCTCGATAATGACGGGCTTGTGGATGTGGTTGTCGGCATCAGTGGCGAGGCTCCCCTAATCCTCCATAACATTGTTCGCAACTCGAATCATTGGATCGGTCTGAACCTTGTCGGGCTTGCGGTTGGCGCCAGGATCACTTGGTCGGCAAACGGTGTCGAGCACGGTATTTTCAAGCGAGGTGGCGGAAGCTTTCTTTCGTCCTGCGATCCGCGCGATGTGTTGGGCCTGGGGTCGTCTGAATTTGCCGACTGGATTCAGGTTCAATGGCCCGCGGCGATCAGGCGCACGGACCGCTTCGAACATGTCCGCACTGGCAAGTACTACTCTTTGGCGCCCGGGGGCAAGCTTCTATGATCTGGCTTCTCGCACTCCAACTCGCAGTCGGCCCGGCGCAACATTACGAGAACGCAAAACAGGATTTTGCGCAACGGAAATTTCCCGAGGCTGTTAGCGAAGTCAATGCAGCTCTGCATGAGAGTCCGCACATGGTTCCAGCACTGGTCCTCAAGGCCCGGCTGGCCCAATTTGCGCATCGTCCGGATGTTGCCAAGAGCTGTCTTATCACGGCAATTACGGCTGATCCAACATCCGAAGAGGCACAATTCTTCCTCGGGTTGTTTTACTACATGCAAAACGATTTCAAGTTGGCGATTTCACCGCTTCAGACAGCCCAAAGGCTCTCTCCCAAGAGTCCGCTGCCCGTGTTCTATCTTGCAATGACGCACGAGGCCCTGGGAGATGAGACCCAAGCGTTGGACCTCTATCAGCAGGCTGACAATCTCTCTCCGGAGAAATCGCCGCAAAGCGCATCGATTCTCGTCGCATACGGGCGATTCTTGTTTTCGATGGGCCGGTACAAAGACAGCATTGAAAAAGATCGACGGGCCATTGAGGGAGACGCCGAGTCCCGCGATGCGCACTATGAATTGGCAAAGGGATTAGACCACGACGGAGATTTCAAAGATGCTGCACTGGAAGGAGAACGAGCCTTGAGTCTGCCAGTGTTCGGCACCAGCGATGCCCAGATTCATTTTCTCCTGGCAAGTCTCTATCTGAAGTTGAAACAACCTGATTTGGCAAAGGCGCATTTAGAGAAATTTCAAGCAGCTCCCCAGACAACACGCAGGTGAGTGGGGAATTGCACCGCGAGGCTGGCACGCGCGCGTTGACCTTTCCTGGCTCTGCGATCTTCTGCTAAATCGCGGAGCTAGTCGGCTCCGGACCGATGTGATCGTTGACAGCATCGCGGAAACGCTGCTTGCCCCCCGAGGTCTCGCTCCGTCGTCTGAATTGAAAAGTGACATAGCAACAACTCGATTACTGAACAGAGAAAGGATGGTGGATGAAACGGCGCATCTTTATCCAAACCTCTTTGGCTGCCGGCGCTTCCATTCCAGTCCCCGGTTTGGCCAAACAACTAATAGCCGAGACCGCTTCGTTAAGCGCGTCGCAATCACCTTCTGATGATTCGCGGATTCTTCCTTGGCAACGTGAAGTTCCACTGCGTGAAGCAGCAAAATCCGTGGTGCTCCAAAAACGCTTAGATCCCAAGGACCCGTTGCCAGATTCGGGCGAGTACTTCGGCGGCCCGTCCATGAGCATTAACAATCTTAAAATGCGAACGACCATATGGGGTCAGCCTGACCGGATTACGATCAGCCTGAACAAAAACAATGTATGGGATCGTCGCCTGAACCTCCGCTCATTACAGGCGCCAACTTTGAAGGAAATCATCGTGCACAGCCCCTTGAGTGCCCCCATTTGGACGATTGCCCAGGTGGCGGAATTTCTCTATAGATAGCTTGGTCCACTAGCTGGTAAGGGAAGGGTTGCCGACCGTTCATTCAGAATCATCAGATCCCATAGCGAGCAGCGCAGATTAGGAAGTCAAGATCGTGACATACGTTCTGGGTGAACGTTGGTGAACTGATATCCTCCGTTACAGTTGAAAAGGACTCGATGAATGGCCAGCTACGATATTTTTGGAAACTTCTACGACGCGGTTATGGGAGATCGCGCCGATGCGTCAGAGCAGCTTCGGCGCCTTATTCGCAGGGCAAGTCCAAAGGCAAAGAATATCTTGGAACTTGCCTGTGGCACCGGGTCGGTTTTGAAGCATTTGTCGAAATACTATGATGTCTGGGGATTGGACTTATCAAGAAAAATGCTCTCGATCGCCAGGAAGAAAGTACCGGAAGCTCGGCTGTCGCGTCAGAATATGGTGACATTCCATTTGCAGCCAAAGTTCGATGTTATTTGCTGTGTTTTTGATTCGATGAACCATGTTGCAAGCTTCACTCATTGGAAACAACTTTTCGGCAACGTCCATCAGCACTTGTCGGCGAGTGGAGTTTTTATCTTTGATATTAATACGCAGAAAAAGTTGGATAGACACATTGCTGAACCGTCTTGGGTTCACAGATTTGGGAACAACTTTCTCATGATGAAAGTCACTGGTATGAGAAAAAAAAACGGGTCGAACTGGAACATCAAGGTTTTTGAGCGTATTCGCGGAAATCGCTACCTGCTACACGAAGAAGATATTCAAGAGGTGTCTTTCCCGACGCGAAAGATTGTTCGCGCCTTGGGAGTACACTTTCCAAGTGTCGAGATCAGTGATACTCAGCGAAAAAGCCCTTCGACGGAATCGGATAGGCTATATTTCATTTGCAAAAAATAACGTATTCGCTTGGGCCGGGCTTCTCTGAAGCTTGGCCTGGTTGTCCATTTCCTCACACACATTCCTCCCGAGTCACGGACAGTTCTTGCCTAATCCGGTAAGGTAAGGGTTGCCGACCACTCGTCCAGAATCGCGCACCCGGTTTGCTCTGTGCAGGTCGGCTGTCTACATTCAACAGAGCCGCGCTCTCGCGTGACGTTGCCCGACCTTGCCGCGGAGAATCGGGAATTCACATGGGTAGATACTCTAGACCTTAAATATTCCCGTGATGCTAAGATTTCGCATATTCCCCCGTAGGGTGGACTAATTCCAGCGACGTCAATCAGAAAAGGGACTGAGCACTAAGGAGGCACCATTA
>WNFO01006958.1_pt1 | contig 10015 bp, 6 predicted proteins | sample 5400251 | NCBI WGS metagenome assembly WNFO01 (sample SAMN13153354, study PRJNA577476) | soil metagenome | isolation source: 100 cm saprolite under Madrone tree | place: USA:California | collected 2016-06-14
TGCTCGCAATGATCGGCCGCGACAACGCCGAGGGCGAACTAAGCCTCGGCGATCGCCCTATATGCGACGACGCCGACGGGCTGCTCACGGTCCGCTGGCCCGAGCTTCGACTGGACCGCCGTTTCGACGATCACCATCGGCGGCTGAAGACGATGCTCAGCGACTCTAGAGTTGGCGGACGAGTGGTAAACAACCTGCTTTGGCGTCCGTTTTCGGACTTGCTTGAGCGCCTCTTCGAGCCTCAACGCGGGCCCCTGGTGACGGTACACCCGCTAGGCGGCTGCGCAATGGGCGAGGATGTCCGCCAAGGTGTTACCGATCACTGCGGCCGCGTGTTCAACGCGAGCGGCCATGACGGGATATCCGTGCATCAAGGATTGGTGGTTCTGGACGGCTCAATTGTGCCTACGTCGTTAGGTATCAATCCGGCGCTGACCATTGCCGTCTTGGCGTTCCGCGCTGTCACCCAGCTCAAAGCGGAGTGGAAAGTTAAGGGCGGCCAGCTGATAGATAGGACCGCGAAGGCTGCGCCTACGCAAAGACCGCTGTACGCCATCCAGTCTACCATTACCAACCCAAAGCCTACCCTGATCGAACTTACAGAACAGGTCCGCGGATGCGTGAAACTCCGCACGCGAGATGGGCGCCGCAAGCCTCATCAACTTGAGCTGACACTTACAACGGAACCAGCTGCAGTAACTAACCTTATTGCACATCAATCAGCTGGGCTGCGCGGCTTTAGCATCGCACGGGGCAAGGGCAAGCTTACAATACTCAAAACAGGAACGAACTTCGATTTGGCATCCGACCAAGCCAAGACGGATCGTATTGCGCTGGAGGCAGAAGTTTCCGGGGAATTGCGCCTATTTGCGCTTGAGGCCTCCAATCCATGTCTGCGAACCGCACGGGCGGTATGCGCGTGGTTCGTCAATCGCGGGCTGCGCGACGGTGTTCAGAGTACGTTGCAGTTTATTCAAGAACAGCTGCACCTGCGGCCCCGACCCGACGAACCAAAACATAACACATCTATATTGCGCCAGGTGCGGGAGTTTGTTTGGGGAATACTGGTCGTATGCTCGCGAGCTGGCGCTGCGCGCCTCATCGAATACAATCTACACGTAGACAAGATTTTATCTGCGACGGACTTTGATCCCGCCACTTTTGATGGGAGGCAAATCCGGGGCGTTAAGCGGTTAACATACGCCCGTGGCGCCAGCCCGTTTACGCAACTACTAGGAATGTCGCTCGAGACTTGCCCTCAGATGCGCAAGCCGATCATTGGCAAATTTCCCAAACTAGAATTGAACAAACGTTTTCTGGCGCGCCAAGGCGTGCCGTTATTGCGCGTAGTAGGCCAGCAGGACGGTGTCACAGCACTTATCGATCTGCTCTCGCTCGCGCTCTATATGCTGCGTGTCGTAGTGCAGGTCCACGCTTTGAGCTTTCGTAGACCAGATGCTCCGCCTGCGCGGGCACCTCGACGGCTCCCCGGAAAAACGCCTGGCTTACCGGTACCCGAGATCGACTGGCTGACGGCGGATGGCCAAGCCAAACCACCCGTTCGCATACGCTTGACGCGATACAATGGCGCGCGGCTAAACCCCGCGAACGTTGGACCGACGCGGCCGGTGCTGCTGATCCATGGCTACAGCGCAAGTGGTACCACCTTCGCGCATCCGGAGGTTCCCGGTAACCTGGCTCAAACGCTGTATGAAGCAGGCCGCGACGTGTGGGTGCTCGACATGCGTTGCAGCGCAGGACTCCCAAGTGCGACCGGAGACTGGCCGTTCGAGGTCATGGCCGACCAGGACATCCCGCTCGCGATCGAGCATGTCCTTGCTGCGGCGAATACGAGCAAAGCTGATGGCGTCATCCAAAAGCTTGATATCGTTGCCCACTGCATGGGCGCAGCGATGTTCAGCATGGCAGTGCTGGGTGATGGTCAGCGACAGGAGCGATTGCACGACAAGATCGGTCGCGTCGTATTTTCGCAAGTTGGCCCGGCCATGATGTTGAGCGGAACCAACGTGCTTGCTGCCTACATCATGCGGTACGCCCGGCGTTTTCTACCTTTTGAGGAATACGCGTTCAGCCCCCAGGGAGAGATCTCGCTTGCCGGCCAGCTTCTTGATCGCGCGCTCGCGGCGATGAAAATGCCGAGCCACGAGTACAGGCGTGAAAACCCGTTTTGGCTACCCGGCAAAGCCACTCCGTGGGTAGGAACCCGGCACCGGATGGACGCTATTTATGGGCGTACTTTCTCGCTAAAGAATATCTCGAAAGGGGTACTTCATCATTTAGATGACTTCTTCGGCCCAATCAGCGTCGAAACGCTATCCCAGGTGATCCACTTTGCGGCCTACAATACCGTGACTGACCGGAGGGGCATCAATGACTATGTCATGCCTAGTCGTATCTCCCAGCGGTTGAATTTCCCGATGATGTCCATTCACGGGGAGGACAACGGTTTGATCGATGTGGCCACGCTGGCGCTTATGCGCAATACCCTCGAGAAAGCCGGCGTGCCTCACCTCAACGCTATGTCCGATGGCGTGCCGCCGGGCAGAAAAGACGACCCGGTAACAAAGTCGCAGACAGCCCAAGAAGTCGAACAATTGATTGACAAGAATAGTGCGGCCTTCGCATTAGGCCAGCCTTCCTATCTGACCTGGCGTATAAGTGGGCATGGCCACCAAGACTGTCTGATCGGCAAAGATGCGCAAGCTATTTGCAGAGTAATCGCAAAATATTTGGGGACACCCGACAAAGCGGCCAATATTTCACACTGGCCCACCGCGACAATAAAGAAGCTGAACCATGCTTCCGCGTATCAGGCGATTGCGCCCGCATTCGGCATGCGCGTCCGCGTCGAAGCTGACAAGATCGTTGTCCAGGCTTGCGACAGCGCTGGGCGCGGTCCACCGCGTAGAGCCCTCCTTGTCCCCGTCAAGCAGCAAGGGGATCGGTTATGCATGCCCAACGGCATCCCGACGAGCCACATAGATCTGGAAAATGCCGGCGTCGCCATCGTCAATAATCTTCGTCAAGACGTCTCCCTGCCATATCTCTTTGAAGTGCCACGCGGAAGCTGGCCATCCAATGCATCCGAGGTTTTGGTCCTGCTGCTGTATGATCAGGCCGAGGGTATCGGCGGCAGTCCGCGGCCACCTGGACGGATGATGGATAGTGCCAGCCAAGCGAAATCGCCTATCGCGAGGGCGATAACGGAAGCCCTGAGCTATGACACCATTGACGATTTACGAGGAGGTTTGATCCGCGGCTCTTTGATCGACCAACAACCCCAGGGGCGCGTCACCTTTGCGCTCGCCAGCTGCCTTTACCCAAGCGACATTCTAAACCACATGCCGGTCGGGGAACATGCCACACGCGGACCACCCGACGCCTCGCTACTCGCGCTCGGCGACCTGTTAGGCAAACCAGATGCCCCTACGCTGTTGTTGTTGGCTGGAGATCAAATCTATGCCGACGCCACCGCCGGCCTGTTCGACCCCAAAGTATTGGACGAAAGGTATCGCATACCGCACGAACGTCGCGGAGAAAGTCGCGGTGCCAAGGCGGTGATGCAACGTCTGGATCTAGACGTGCAAATGATGATCGACGATCATGAGATTAATGACAATTGGGCGCCGAACGACCCAGACCCGGAGCAGCTGGGAAGCGGCAATACTGCCATCGAACGCGGAAGATCAGCCTACTTTTTATATGAGCGCGCCCTATTAAAATTTCCAACTAACGTCTGGTACAAGTTGGTCCACAAGGGACTGCCATTCTTCCTTGCTGACGCGCGGACAGAACGCGAAGGACGGACAGCGCTTAGCTTGAGCAGCGCGCAAATTATGCGACCAGGACAGTTTCAAGAGCTATGCGAATGGCTTATTGCGCCTGCGCACGGCGACCTGCCCAAGTTCGTGCTAACGGCGTCGGCGCTGTTGCCCCGCCGCTTGTCTGTGGCTGAGCATCCCGCTAGTGCTTTGCAATCGGACGCCTGGGAGGGATACCCCTCATCGCTGAATTCGCTGCTCAAATTCATTTGCGACAACGAAATCAAAGGCGTTGTGTTTCTGTCTGGCGACGAGCATCTCAGCAATGTGGTGAAAGCCAGTGTGACCTGTGATGACACGAAAAAGCATTGCACTCTACACTCGATCCACAGCTCAGCCCTTTACGCACCCTATCCATTTGCAAACGGCTCGCCGGAGGACTTTATTGCCAATGACACTTTTACCTTCTGTTTCCGAGAACCGAATGGAGTAATAAGACGATACCAGTGCCAAGCAGAGACACAGTTCTTTCCCGGCGACGGCTTTGCCCTCCTCGTGGCGCGGCACAGCTCACCGAATTGGTATCTAGATGTCAGATTCCATGATGAAATCGGGCCGAAAGACAACGGAGACGTTAAACTTCAACTAATGTAGTTACCGCCACTTTCAATTCACGTCGCTGACCAAGCCAGACGACCAGGGAAGCAGAGCAAAGCGTCCGCAGTTTAGCGGACTCAGTGTCGCCGCCAATTAGGGAAGTCACGATTTGCGCCAGTTAGAAATGTCACTCGGTCGGGAGCAGGATAGCCGCCTTTCTGTGGGTTGGGGTTGATATCTGCTTCTCGAGAGGGCGTCGTGTGAAGCTTCCAGATCGCGAAGTTGCGAGACGCTGAAATAACTGCAAACATTAATTGCCGGGCAAGTCTGTATCGTAAGTAACTATTTCTGATCGCTTGCACACGGTTGGCCGCTTGAGCAAAAGGCACACACGCGCATGTCTAAGTAGTTGATCAGCTGGGAAATTTTATCGTTCCACGTTGACTACGCAAATTGATGCGAGTTCAAGGAAGCCGAAGAAGGACTTATCGCCCCGGGGCTATCCCAAACCTATAGTCCCGACTGTCAAAGGCCGTATCCACCCGCGCCTGATGTTCGGCGACCCAATGGGCAAACCATTTATTCAAAATAGCGTTGTGGGCCAGAAGCAACGCATCCATTGCCTTGTCGCGAGTTTCAGCGTCAGCTTGATCTGGTATTGCTATAAACATCGAATCACCCTCGCCTGGGCATGAGCCAAACTCTTAGCAAACTGTAAACAAAAGGTGAATCCTTGTCGGACACCATTGCGAGAATAAAAGAACCGGAGTTGTTCATCGGCTTCGTTGCGCCGATTGGAACAGACGTCGCCAGCTCTCATCGTTTCATCTCTCAGTATTTCCAAGCCGCAGGATACCGCGTTGTTCCGATCAAAGTTACCGATGTTTTTGAAAGAATCGCGCGATACCTACCTCCTAAAGAACGGCTAGATCGAAGTTCGGAAGAGAAGCGACTCCAAACATTCATTAAATACGGAAACCATATACGCGAAACCTTCGACGACGATCAAATCCTCTCAGCCTTGACCATTGTTCGGGTCATTCAGGAACGAATTCGCCTAGCGGGTTCGGAGGCCGTCCCCGAGCGGAACGTTTTTCTGCTCTCACAATTCAAACGCAAAGAAGAAATTGAACTTCTCAGGTCGATTTACGGTCGCGCATTTTTTCAAGTTTCAGTCTACTCCCGACGAGGAGCCAGGGTAGATTATCTTGCTCGCCGATTTGCTCAAGGTGAAAATCGCGGTAATCCCAATTCTTTTCGTAGCCAGGCCGAAACAATTGTGGAGCGGGACGAAAATGAATCCGACAGAACGCATGGCCAGAGAGTATCTAGAATTTTTCACGATGCTGATGTGATCATCAATTCTGACGTCGGTGACGATAAGATAGAAAAGCAAGTTACTAGTGGTGAAAATCAGACACTTCAATCCCCCCGAAAAGGCGCGCGCACCTTAGCTGACAACGGTTTCAGGGGTTCGATCTGTTAGATTCTCACCACTAGGTTCTGTGACCTTCTGTTTGGCTCGAACAAGATCTCACCAACTAAAAACGAGTATGGCATGTTTGCCGCAAAGGCGGCAGCACTTAGAACACTCGATCTTTCACGACAGGTTGGCGCTGCGATATTTTCGCAGCAAGGCGATGTCATCGCGATGGGTTCCAACGAAGTCCCCAGCGGACTCGGCGGCACTTATTGGGCGGACGGCGACGAGGACATTGATGATAGAGATTATCGCCGAGAGCACGATGCCAACGACCGAAGAAAGTCTCAGCTGCTCAATGAACTTTTGCAGCTTGCGAGTGTCTCGAACATCCAAGATCTTTTGCAAAGAGCCGAAATTAAAGAGTCTCAATTTATGGATGCGTTGGAGTATGGCCGTATTATTCACGCTGAGATGTCTGCCATTTGCGATGCGGCACTCCGCAAGATTTTGCTCATTCTGGCAGACCGCAGTCGGTGCGGTCAGCAACCCATCCGCGCCAAACGTATTGGTCATCCGCATTGCGTCCAGAGCGGACATCGCCTGCGAATCAAATTCGGTGGTGGCGTGGTGGTGGACATTTGTTGAAGAGGCGGGTGCTCGCCGAATTAGGCCACTCGCAGATTCAAATTGAGCCACTGTGCAACGAAGCCGCACCGCGCCCGTTCAGGATTTTGAATCCTGCATGCTAACTGATATTCAGGAAGGCACATGAGGTCGAAACGCACCATCATTGCGACGAGAACCGTACTAGAAAAGTGCCGTTCAGAGAATCTGCCGCGTTAGTCGCTAGAATAGGGAGTAATTCGCGCTCTCAGTTTGGAATTCTCGCAAATGCGGACGCTAACCGTCGGGAATGTCGCGCGAATCGACGGCGTTCCGATTCTCTCTGTAATATCAATGACTTGCTGGCGGAGGGAGAGGAACTGGGGTCGAACCTTCTCCACGTAGGTCAGCGTAGTGGAAAGCGACCCAGCGGTCTAAATGAAGTCCGCTTCACCCCCAGAAACGGACATCACGGAGCGCGAAGGCGAGGTCCGAAAAGTGCCAGGAACGGACATGGCACAGACGGAGGTTTACTCCTATCCGTTGGAAGGAGAACATTCGTCATGACAAACGACTCCGCCATTCTCAAAAGGTGGCAGCTACTTGGTCCCTACTTAGACCGACGGCAGCAGATTTGCTGGGCGGCGGCAGAGACCTTGGTGATCGGTCCCGGCGGTTGTCAGCTGTTGGCCGCTGTAACCGGTATCGCGGCCTCGACCATATCGGCCCGGAGACGCAGAATGAGACTGACCAAATCTGCGCAGGCTGGAAGTCTGATACGGAGGAGAACCAATGGTACCGGCCGAAAGCTGACTGAAGTGAGGTATCCTGAGATAGAGCCCGCTCTTCAGCAAATGCTTTCAGAAGAAATCGCCGGTGACCCAATGAGCCGTCAAAGATGGGTGCGTAGCAGCACCCGAAATCTCGGCAGGCGTCTTGCAGAGCAAGGGCATCAAGTTGGCTATCGTACCGTCGCACGACTGCTCTGCAAAATGGGATATTCTTTGCAGGCTGCCAAGAGAAGGCAAGCAGGAGCAGAGCACCCCGACCGTGACAAGCAGTTTAAACACATCGCGGCGCTGAAGGCCGAGTTTCTTGGCCAAGGACTTCCCGTCATAAGCATCGACACAAAAAAGAAAGAGCTAATTGGAAACTACCGGCCAGAGGGAAAAACTTGGCGCAGGCAGCCCATCGAGGTCGAAGACTCGTTTTTCGCGAGTTATGCGAAATGTATAGCGGTTCCGTTTGGGATTTACGATGTCGCTAAGAACGTTGGGTACGTAACCGTTGGAATGTCAGGAAACACAGCCGAATTCGCCGTGAACTGTCTGGTGAACTGGTGGAAGCACCATGGCTTTTCTGCCTATACATATGCGGACCGGTTGCTAATTCTTGCCGACGGAGGCGGAAGCAATGGATACAATCTTCGGACCTGGAAAATGGATCTACAAGAGAAGTTATGTGACGCCTTTGGGCTGAGGGTAACCCTGTGTCATTACCCACCAGCCTGCTCCAAGTGGAACCCCATTGAATATCGGCTTTTCAGCCATATCAGCCTGAACTGGGCGGGCCAGCCTCTTCGTAATCTCGATGTGATGCTCGGTTTCATCAGGGGAACGACAACAACCGCTGGTCTAAAGGTTGAAGCCTATCTCGATGAGCAAATTTACCGAAATGGTCGCAGGGTTACAGAAGAAAAATTGAGGGGACTCGCACTGTCTGAGGATGACATCTGTCCACGCTGGAATTACACGCTCGCCCCGCGTCCTAACCGCTGACTTCCTGATCTTCGTTTTTCTTTTTCAAAGCGAAGGGTTTCGCTTCTAGTCCGCTAATGGAATGGTCCGGCCGTGCTCCGGCCCTGCCAGTACGAGAAGCTGGCAAGGGGCGCTCAAGACAGGAGCATGCCATGTCTCAGAACCTCAACGCAGCGATCGCCGTGATCGGCATCGATATCGGCAAGAACTCGTCCCCACTCCTCGCCGTCGACATGATTGTCGAGGTCAATCGGGCAATAGCAGAGCGTGGCCTCAGCCGGGTCGGCATACTCGGAACCCAAACGGTCATGGAGACCCGCTTCTATGGGGGCGTGACTTCGGCGGAAATTGTTCCCCCGGGCGGACAAGACCTGCTTGATGTACACCAGGCATATGTGACGATGGCGGCCTCCGGCGTCGCAACCGAAGCTCAGCGATCAGTCTTCAATGTGGCCAGTCATCGGCTGTTCAAGGGACAAAGGCGCTCAGGCGATCCTGCTTGGGGGGACTGATCTTGTGTTGGTGTACGATGAGCGAACCTCTGACTTCCCGCTGATCGACTGCGCAAGTATTCATGCCGATGCCATTGCGCGATTGGCAATCGGTTAATGTCTGCTCCGGGTCACAAGCGACGGTTCAGCGATGTCCACGTTACTTCCGCTTTGCCCCCGAACTCGGACATTGCCCGATCAACTCGGCACTTCGCATTTGTGCCAATACCGGAAATGACCTTAGCCCTCATTCAATCACCTCATCGGCGCGGGCGAGCAGCGTTGGCGGGACGATGCGAGAAAGCGGGAGTTCCGGGCAGGTAGTGGTTCAGTGGCTTCTTCTCGATTGGATCGACACAGAATCCCGACGAGCGGCCGTAGGTCGTGAGCACGATCCGGTCATCCTGCCGGCCACGCACGAAGCACAGGCCGCGCTGGCCTTCGTTCAGCCTGCAATAGCGCGGGCAGACATCGCACTGGATACGCCCGTCTTCGAGCCGGTGCCAGTAGCGGCCAGGAACGCCTTGCAAGCGCTCGGGCTCGGTCATGGAATTCGTCGTGTGGATCACTTGTACACCTCAGTCCTTTGCCGACGGGCTGACAGAGATCCACGATGTCTAGCCAGGCCCGCCTAGGGGCACGAACGCCCATGGACGTCGGTTCATTTTCCCTGATGGGCGGAAATGGTAAGCCGAACCGTCGACAATCTTGGCCGCTGAAATCCCTCGGACAGTATGTATGCCCGACTGTTGTTAGAGAAGCTTGTAGGGGTCGTTGTGGCGCCGTCACGCCCCCCCCCAAAAAGCAGGCAGTTCCGCGCTGCGGGCCATCGCCAAACACTGGCGTCATGCCCGGTTTAGCCCTAAGAGCGGACTTGGAGTGGTGCATCACGTCGGTATCTGCCGCCACGTACGAGACTGCGCCCAAGTGGCTTCTTGTATTTAATCCGACTTTCTACGCATGAATTATCAGCGCGGATCGATGGCCGGACCATATTTGGCTCTCTGATCTAGAGCCGCTATTCGTCTGTCAGGCATGCGGCCAACGGGGCGCCGATATCCGGCCCGACTGGGATTGGGAACTATCGCGACGGCGCGCTAGTGGCTGATCGCCGTTGGAAGCGACGTTTCGAAGATCCGATACCGTTGCCGCGCGGTCGCCAGCTCGTCACCCTTGAGGACGCCGGCAATTACATCACGAAGCTTCCGAAGGCCGATCACACGGCCGCGGAGTGGCAGGCAGCATTGGAAGCGTTGATCCTGTGGCGACGTCGGGCGGACCAACGATGTTTGCGCGCATCGGCGTTTGTCGGCGGTCGACCAGCCGGTGCGAACGATGCGCCTTTCCGACGAATTCATTGCA
>WNFO01027665.1_pt1 | contig 10013 bp, 9 predicted proteins | sample 5400251 | NCBI WGS metagenome assembly WNFO01 (sample SAMN13153354, study PRJNA577476) | soil metagenome | isolation source: 100 cm saprolite under Madrone tree | place: USA:California | collected 2016-06-14
CGCAACTGGTCGCGACAATTCCCGTGGGCAATCTTCCGCACGGAATTTGGCCATCGGGTGATGGTTCCAGGGTCTATGTCGCACTAGAGAACGGCGAAATGGCCGTTGCCATCGATACGCTGAGCAATAAGGTGATCGCTGACATTCCGATTGGACAGACGACGCAAGCGCTGGTGTACGTGCCGAATGCGGTGACATCCGGCAGTGGTACCGCCAACCTGATGCCGCTCGGAGTATCCGGGATTACTGCGCGCCTGCATCTGGAGGCGGCGGCAGGTTCATTGCCCAACGCACAAGCATCGGTGGCCGTAAACTCGCTCGGTCAGTTGGACCTTGTTGAGGTTGCTGCAGAAAATCTGACGCCCACGTCACAGTACCAGCTAAACCTGACGGAATCAGGCGATGCGTCTGGAAAAATTGAACCCCTGGCGATCTTCATGACGCAACCCGACGGGTCGGCAATCGTTCAAGCAATCGGTCCGTTAAAGACGCTTGCCGGTGAGGCCGGAGCCTCTCCGAGTGAACGCCAATTCCTCACCGTTACGCCGGCCAACAACCCGTCTGAGGTAGTGCTGCGGCAAGCCGGCGCTTCGAGCAAAGGTCACGACTAACAGCGGTTCCTTAGCGATTGGTTATTTCCGGAAGAGAGAGGACGCAGCCTCTCTCTTTCGCTTTTCTACGGCGATCCAATGAGATTTCGTTTGGCTAAAGCGGATTAAGAAATGAAGAGGTGGAGAATGAACAAGAGGATTTTGCGATGTGCGATTTTTTCGATCTTGATTCTGACCCTTACGCCGGTTGAATGGGGACAAAACTCTCATTCACACACTAAGCTCACAACACCAGAGTCTAAGTGGTCCGAGTTACTCGGAAGCATGCAGGTGATGCACGTTGCGATGACGACGCTGCAGCCAACAGGCGACAATGACGCTGATTTCGTCAGACTGATGCTTCCCCACCACCAGGCGGCAATCGACATGGCAAAGACACAATTGTTATACGGCCAAGACTCACAGATGCGCAGGCTGGCGCAGGAGATCATCACCGACCAACAGTCAGAAATCGACCTGATGCAGCTTTGGTTGAGACAGCGGGAGGCCAAGGCGTCTGCCGTGAAGCGTTCTCCCGAGCACACAGGTAAAGAGCATTAACGGGAAGGCATGGAGATGCGGAGGACGGGTGAGGCGGATGCAAATCGAAGTGGCGTGCGTTAGTATGGGCGCGGAGAACAAAATTGATGAGCGTGACGGCGCCAGGCGGAAAAGCGGGAGTTGGATTGGGAACGGGACCGTTTCGTGCGGCGCGGGGTACGGCGATTTCCTGCAGGGGCTGGCAACAGGAAGCGGCACTGCGGATGTTGATGAACAACCTCGATCCGGAGGTGGCGGAGAAGGCGGAGGAATTGGTTGTCTATGGAGGAACGGGCCGCGCGGCGCGAAATTGGGAGTGTTTTCACGCCATTGTGCGCTCGCTGCGCGAACTTGCGGACGACGAAACGTTGCTGGTGCAATCGGGAAAGCCGGTGGGCATTTTTCGGACGCATGAGTACGCGCCGCGCGTGCTGCTGTGCAACTCGAACCTGGTGGGCCAGTGGGATAACTGGGACAAGTTTCACGAACTGGATCGCGCGGGCCTGACGATGTACGGGCAAATGACGGCGGGAAGCTGGATCTATATCGGAACGCAGGGAATTTTGCAGGGAACGTACGAGACGTTTGCGGCGGCGGCACGGAAACATTTTAACGGCGATTTGGCCGGCAAGCTGGTGGTGACCGGCGGCATGGGTGGAATGGGCGGCGCGCAGCCTCTCGCCGCAACGATGAATGGGGCGGCGTTCCTGGGAATCGACGTAGACCCGGAGCGGATCAAGCGGCGCGTGAAATCGGGTTACTGCGATGTGATGGTCACGAGCCTGGACGAGGCGCTGCGCATTCTGAAGAACGCAGTGCGGAAGAAAGAGGCCACTTCCGTCGGTCTCGTGGGAAATTGCGCGGATTTAATTCCGGAGCTTGCCAAGCGCGGCGTGCTGCCCGACCTTCTGACTGATCAAACCAGCGCGCACGACCCGCTGAACGGATACGTGCCGAACGGCATGACGCTCGAAGCGGCGCTGGAGCTGCGCAAGAAAAATCCGGAAGAGTACAAGAAACGATCGCTGGCCGCGATTGCTGAGCATGTGCAGGGCATGCTCGACTTACAAAAGCTAGGCGCGGTTACCTTCGATTACGGGAACAACATTCGCACCTTCGCGTTTCAGCAAGGCGTGAAGAATGCTTACGATTTCCCCGGCTTTGTTCCCGCTTACATTCGCCCCCTCTTCTGCGAAGGCAAAGGGCCGTTCCGCTGGGCAGCGCTTTCCGGAGAAGCCTCGGATATTGCACGCGCGGATCAGCTCGTGCTGGAAATGTTTCCGCAGGACGAGCATCTGCAGCGGTGGATCAAGCTGGCACAGAAGCGCGTGAAGTTTCAGGGGCTGCCCGCGCGGATTTGCTGGCTTGGCTATGGCGAGCGCGATAAATTCGGGCTGGCCCTGAACGATTTGGTGGCGCGCGGCGAAATCAAGGCGCCGGTGGTGATGGGGCGCGATCATCTGGACTGCGGCTCGGTGGCTTCGCCGTATCGCGAGACGGAGTCGATGCTGGACGGCTCGGACGCCATTGCGGACTGGCCGCTGCTGAATGCGCTGGTAAACACGGCGAGCGGCGCGTCTTGGGTATCGATTCACAACGGAGGCGGAGTGGGGATTGGTTATTCGCAACACGCCGGACAGGTTACCGTCGCGGACGGTACCAAAGAGATGGCGACGCGCATCGAACGCGTGCTGACGAATGATCCAGGAATGGGCATCGTGCGCCACGTGGATGCGGGCTATCCGGAGGCGAAGGCGTTTGCGGAAAAGACGGGAGTGAAAATCCCGATGGGCAAGACCGGAGATTAGGGCCAAGCAGAACACCGTACAACCCACCGCGATTCTAACTTAGACGGTTTAGCTATTGTGTTAAAGTATCTGGAATTTGCCGTGCGCCGGATGCGCGATCAGTTGAGGAGGTGTCATGTACGTAGTTTTGGGGGCAACCGGCAACACCGGCTCGGTGATCGCCAATTCCCTGCTGCTGAAGGGCGAACGCGTGCGCGTCGTTGGTCGGGACGCGTCTCGGCTCGAGCGTTTTGTTCGCAAGGGCGCGGAAGCTTTCGCGGCAAATGTCACTGATGCCGCGGCGATCACCAAGGCTTTCACCGGGGCACGGGCGGCGTACCTGATGCTGCCGCCGAACATGACCTCTCAAGATTATCGCGCGGACCAGGAACGCGAAAGCGATGCCATTGCGAAGGCGGTAAAGGATTCGAGCCTGCGTTATGCGGTGCACTTGAGCAGCTACGGCGCGCAAGTTCCCCAAGGCACCGGGCCGATCGCCGGCCTGCACTCATCCGAGCAGAAACTGAATGCTATTACCGGCTTGAATGTCCTTCACCTGCGCGCCGGATATTTCATGGAGAACAATCTGGCGGCGATCGGGATGATCCAAGCGATGGGCATATTCGGTCACGCGTTGACGCTCGATTTGAAGCATCCGATGATCGCCACGCGCGACATCGGGGATTATGCGGCGCAGCGCATCTTAAAACTGGATTTCTCCGGCAAACAAACGCGCGAGCTGCTTGGTGAGCGCGACATCTCGATGAATGAAGCGACGTCCGTGATTGCGCGCGGCATTGGCAAGCCGGACCTGCGCTACGTGCAATTCCCTTACGAGCAAGTGCAGCAGGTGCTGGAGCAAATGGGCATTCCGCCGAAGACAGCCGGCCAGTTCATTGAGATGTACAAGGCGATCAACGAAGGAGTTGTCGCGGGGCGGGAACCGCGCTCCGCGGAGAACACCACGCCGACTTCATTTGAGAAATTTGTGCAGGACATTTTTGTACAGGCGTATCAAGGGAAGGCCGCTACGGCGTGAAGCTGAACAGCGCTCAGGCAGTCACAATCTGCACCGCGAATGCACGTTGACGCTTCCCCAATCGCTGAAGCGAAGAGCACAGGCTAAAGCCCTTGCTACTTGGGGCATAATACTGGCGGTTTGCCTTCCAACCTGCTCATCACTGGCGCATCGCAGTTGCTGACGCTTCGCGGGCGCGTTCCGCGGCGCGGCAAAGCCCTTTCCGAACTCGGCATCGTTAAAAACGGCGCGGTACTGATCCGCGACGGCATGATTGCCGCCGTGGGCTCTCGCGCGGACATTGAATCGCTGCCCGAAGCGAGGACCGCTGAGAAACTTGATGTCGGCGGACGCGTCGTACTGCCGGGATTTGTCGATTCGCATACCCACCTGATTCACGCCGCCAGCCGCGCGGAGGAATACGAACTAAAAATCGCGGGGGCGAGCTATGAGGAGATCGCGCGTAAGGGCGGCGGGATTCCGAACTCTGTGAAGAAACTGCGCGCGGCGACGGCCAACGCCTTGAAGAAGCGCGCGCATAGGGCTTTGCAGGAGTTCGCGGCGCACGGCACTACCACGGTGGAGGCGAAGAGCGGTTACGGATTGGATCTTGCCAGTGAGCTGAAGATTTTGCGATTGCAGCGCGAATTGAACCAGGAGCAGCCGCTCGAAATTGTGTCGACATTTCTGGGGGCGCACGTTGTTCCGGCGGAGTACCGCACCAAGCCCGGGGGGACGGAACGATACGTTGCGCTATTGACCGAGACACTGATTCCCGATGTGGCCGCGGACAAGCTGGCGGAATTCTGCGATGTTTTCTGCGACCGCGGCGCGTTTTCCCGTAAAGACTCCAAACGGATTTTGGAGGCCGGCAAGAAAAGCGGCATGCTCCCGCGCATTCACGCGGAACAACTGACGCGCACGGGGGCCACGCAGTTGGCGGTACAGCTTGGCGCAGCGAGCTGCGATCACCTGGAGCAAGTGAACAAGGCCGATATACGCGCTCTGGGCAAATCAAACACCGTAGCAACATTGCTGCCTGGGTGCGATTTTCACCTCGGGCTGAAGAAGTATGCTCCCGCGCGTGAGTTGATAGCGGCCGGAGCTATCGTCGCGCTCGCGACGGACTACAATCCCGGCACAAGCCCGACCATGAGCATGCCGATGATTTTGTCGCTGGCGTGTACGCAATTGCGCATGAGTCCGGCGGAAGCGATCGCCGCGGCAACGATCAATGCGGCGTGTTCCTTGGCGCGGGATAGTAGAATCGGCGCTCTCGAGGTGGGCAAGCAGGCTGATATCGCGGTTTTTGAAGTCGACGACTATCGCGAGATTCCCTACTACTTTGGCGTGAACAAATGCTGGATGACGCTGAAGAGGGGCCGCCCTGTTTTTCAAAAAGCGCACACGTCGAGATGGACGCGGACCACAACCGCAGCGTGGTTACCCTGGCCGGCGATCCCAATGCCGTTGCCGAAGCGGCACTGCTTGGTGTGGGCAAAGCGCTGGAGCTGATCGATTTGACCAAGCACAGCGGGGCGCATCCGCGTATCGGCGCGACGGACGTGGTGCCCTTCATTCCCATCGAAGGAATCGCGCTGGAAGATTGCGTGGCTCTGGCGCGGCGCGTGGGCGAGGAAATCTGGAAGCGCTATCGCATTCCGGTATATTTTTACGAAGCGGCCGCCAAGTGCGCGGAACGCACCAACCTGGAGAACATACGACGAGGCCAGTTCGAGGGACTGCGCGAGGCGATGAAGCGCGACCACAATCGCCTGCCGGACGTTGGCGAGCCGAAGCTGCATCCGACCGCGGGTGCTACAGTGGTTGGCGCGCGCAAATTCCTGATTGCTTACAACGTGAACCTCAACACGTCGGACGTAGGCATCGCGAACAAAATCGCCAAGGCCATTCGCTTTTCTTCCGGCGGACTGCGCTACGTGAAATCGATGGGCGTGGAACTGAAAGCGCGCAATCTCGCGCAGGTGTCCATCAACCTGACCGACTTTGAGCAGACGCCAATGCATCGCGTCTACGAAATGGTGAAGCGGGAAGCTGCGCGTTACGGCGCGATTCCGGTGGGCAGCGAAATTGTCGGACTGATCCCGAAAAAAGCCATTGAGATGGCCGCGGACTATTTCTTGCAGGTGGAGAATTTCTCGCCGGCGCAGGTTTTCGAGAACAAGCTGCAAGCCGTCCTTACGGGCGAGCCCCTGGGCTCGGTCGCAAAACAGGGCAGGTTGGCTAGATTGGCAGAGCCATTTCTGGATGCTGTTGCCTTGCCAACCGCGACGCCGGGTGGTGGCAGCGTTTCCGCGTTGGCTGGGGCGCTTGCGGCGTCGCTCGGTCAAATGGTCGCGGGGCTCTCACGCAAAAAGAAATCGCAAGCGGCGTTTGTGAATCAGCTTTCGGAAGCTCTCGACCAATTGCGGCGCAGCGCCGCGGAGCTTGCGGAAGCGATCGACCGCGACGCAGCGTCGTATGATGCCGTCATGGCGGCTTACAAATTGCCGCAAGAGAGCGCCGAGGAAAAACGCCTTCGGGAGGAAGCCATACAGCGGGCCACACGCGGTGCGGCGGAGGTTCCGCTGCAAGTGGCTGAGCGCAGCGTTGCGCTTTTCGAACGCCTGGGACAACTTGTATCTATCGCGGCGGCATCCATGAAGTCAGACTTGGAGGTGGCGCGGCTGATGGCCGCCGCCGGTGCGCGAGGAGCTTTGGCCAACGTGGAGATCAATCTGGACAGCATCGCCGATGCGAACTACGTGGCGTCGATGCGGGCAAAGAGCGCCGCGTTGCGCGAGCGCTTGGCGGAGACCTCTCGCTCCATCAGCGCATGATTCCCGCGCAGTTCCGACATCTTGCAAGGAGAGTTACATGAAATCGCCTATTCGAGCGGCCGCGACCGCTCCGGCAGTCATTCTCAAGCTGGCAGCCGTGCTCGCATTTGCGACCGCGAGTTTGTTCGCGCCGCAGCCTGCGCGGGCTAACCGGCTTGGCACGGACATCATTGCGCTGTTCCCCAAAGAAGTCGGCGAGTTTGCCTATGCGGACCTGAAGAAAGCGCGCACCATGCCATGGTTTCCGCAACTCCAGCAGCAGATGCTCCCCGACCGCTTCAAACAGTTTGAAAAGTTCCTGGCTACGGCAGGCGTCGATCCGAATTCGCAAGTGGAGGAGCTCGCTTGGGGACTCGTCGCGGAAGGCGTGACGAGCAAGACCGAGGGCGCAGGATCTTCCGCGACCCCGACCGGCGAACAAATCGTCGGTGTAGCGCTCGGAAATTATAGTCCTGACTCCACGGAGGCGTACTTCAAGCGCCAGAAGCTGCCTACGTTCAAAGCGCGCAACTACACACTCTACGCTTTTGGGACGGGCGCCGGGCCTAGCGATCTATTCTTTCTGTTTATCGACTCGAGCACGGCGGCATTCGGCCACCGGTCGGTTCTCGAAAAAATGGTCGAGGTGCGTTTTGGCGCGGAAGAGGGCTTGCTGCGCAACGACAAATTTTTCCCGCTTATAAACGAGGCCAACGGGAACGGCATCGTGTGGGCAGTGCTGAATCCGGCCTACACGCGGCTGGCGATGCAGCAGCTCGCGCCGGAAATCCAACAATTTCCGGAAGCTGCGATGCTAGTTACGCGCATGCAGAACATGATCATCAACATCAGTGCCAGCAGCGGCATCGACGGAAAGTTCCAGACCATCTGCGGTTCACCTGAGGATTCGAACACGATGGCGCAGTTGCTCCAGGCGGGCTTGCTTTACAAGCGATATCAGGCGGGCAAGGACAATCCGGAGATGGCGGATATGCTGGACAAAGCGCGCGTCGCACCCTCCGGAGATCGCGTTATCCTGAACTTGACGCTCACCGACGATCAGATGGCTTCGCTGATCAAGCACAATACGTTTGCACTGAAGATGTAAGGGAAAGCCCACTCGCGACGGCGAGACGCTAACACCGCGGCGTTGTGGGCGTGATGTATTTCGTCAGCCGGGTGACCGCGAAGCCGTCCCGCGTTTCGTACTGCACGCGGTCCACTCCTCCCAGCACAGGTGAGCGACCAGGCGCTGTTCCCTGTGGGTTCCCGCTCTGCGGTGCCAGACCGGCAAGCGAGTCGAGTCCAATAGCTGGGGACGTGTCTCCCTCGCGAGACAAGGCTACTTCCAACCTGTCCGTCAAACGCGTGAAGCTCACATCGAGGCGGGGATGCTCCCGCGTCAAATGCTCGAACGCTTCTTTGCAGGCGGCGACTATGGCGGTCTGCCAATCTGCGATAGCATGATCCTCCAGCCCCGCTGCATCCGCAAAATAGCGCGCTGCTCCGCCTGCAGCGGCCGCTAAGCGCGCGTCCGCTTCAATTTGCATCTGAATGCTCTTCGCTTCAGTGGCCACGAGCGTTCGCCAGGGGAACATCGCAAGCTTCCCGGCAATCGGGACAGTAAAAGAGGCCGTCTGAGCACAAGCGCACGTTATGCTGGCCCTTGCAGATGGTGCAATACTTTTCGCAGGAGCAATACTCTTCCGTCTTATCGCACATCACGCAGACGACCGGACCGGGCATGGGAGCCTCCAAGGAAAACTGTACCTGACGATGGCAATGCGCGGCAAGGCGAGCGTTTTCTCGATGCGGCGAGTATGCCCTTGACCGCAGGCCGTTCGAGTTCGCGACGAAGGTTTCGTGTCCGGGCGTTTGCGTTTTGGCTTTATTCTGCGCGTCTTTGACGCGTGTAAAGGTGCATGCTAGTATCGATTTCTGCCTTGAGCCATCGAATGGAAGCAGCCAACTCGCCCACTCTTAGTGAAGTCCGCAAAACGCCGCTGAACGCGTTGCACCGCCGTTTGGGCGCGAAAATGGTCAATTTTGGCGGTTGGGACATGCCTGTTGAGTACCCGGCGACGGGGGGATTGGTCGCGGAGCACAAAGCGGTGCGCGGCGGCGTGGGGCTTTTTGATGTGAGCCACATGGGCGACATTCGTGTTCACTCTGGGCGCACACCCGGCGGCGCGCTTGCGGCCGTGCAGCACATCAGCATGAACGATGCTTCGCAGTTGGCGATCGGTCAAGCGCACTATTCGGCGATGCTGTATCCGCAGGGGACGTTTGTCGATGATGTGATTGTGCATCGTCTCGGGGAAGACGACTTTCTCCTGGTGATTAATGCCGGAACACGCCAGAAGGACATTGATTGGGTGCGGCAGAACACGAAAGAGTTCGACTGCGTCGTGGAAGAACTGAGCGACGATTACACGCAGCTCGCGATTCAAGGGCCGCGCGCGGCTGAAGTGCTGCAAAAGCTTACGGACACAGATCTCGGCAGGATTAAGAACTATTGGTTTACGCACGGCACAGTCTGTGGCTTGAAAAATATTTTGATCGCCCGCACGGGCTACACAGGCGAAGACGGTTTTGAGATTTACGTGCCGTCCGACCAGGCTACGAGCGAGCAAGTCTGGGCGAAAGTGATGGAAGCCGGTCGCGAATTCGGAATCATCCCGTGCGGGCTCGGCGCGCGCAATACGCTGCGCCTCGAAGCCAAGATGGCGCTCTACGAGCACGAGATCAGCGACACGATTAATGTCTGGGAAGCGGGACTGGACCGTTACTGTAAAATGGAAAAGGGCGACTTCATCGGCCGCGAAGCCCTGGAGCGCGCCAGGACCGCGGGACTAAAACGCACGCTGGTCGGCCTGGAAATGGTCGAACGCGGAATCGCGCGCGACGGCTACTGCTGCTGCAATGAAGCTGGCGAAGCAATCGGCGCGGTGACCAGCGGCTCGCCTTCGCCGACGCTCGGCAAGAATATTGCGCTTGCGTATGTGCCGCCAGCGATGTCAGCAATTGGCACGCCCGTTTACGTGGAAATTCGCAGCCAAAAGGCCAAAGCGCAGGTGGTTCCGACACCGTTTTATAAACGAGCGCGGAAGGCGGCGCCGCAAGCAGCGGCATCGTCTACGGCCAAGACGCTCTAAGCAACAGTTTGGCATCCCGGTAAGCAGCAGTCCCAGAGGAGCAGACAAATGGCGTATCCGGCAAACTACCGCTACACGAATCAGCACGAATGGGTCGATGCAAA
>WNFO01029070.1_pt1 | contig 10013 bp, 8 predicted proteins | sample 5400251 | NCBI WGS metagenome assembly WNFO01 (sample SAMN13153354, study PRJNA577476) | soil metagenome | isolation source: 100 cm saprolite under Madrone tree | place: USA:California | collected 2016-06-14
GACGAAATCGGGCAACTGCCGCGGCACCGCCAGCAACCCGGCGGCGCGGCGGTCCATCGGGGCGAGCTTGGTGCGACCCTCCAGGTCGGCCCAATCCACCGAGAGTCGCACCGGGTGTTCGCCGAGCCAGGCGATCACCTTGGCCCGACGTGGCGCGTGTTGCTCGCGTTCGAGCGCGTCCACGATGCATCCCACCGGATCGAGCAGCACCTCGCGCGCCCAGGCCGGCGGCGGCTCCGAGCCGCGCCAGTCGTATTTGCCTTCGCTGAGCGACATCAGCTTCAGCAGATTCGCGGTGTGTTGCGCGACGAGGGCCGAGTGCAGTTGGTCGGCCGTCAACAGCCGGCGCGCGACCAGCACCTCGCCGTGCCTTTTGCCCTTCTTGATCGCCTCCTCGCGGCTCGAGTCGATCTCGAGCGCGTTCACCCAGTCGTTGGCGAGCAGGACCTGGGCGAGCGTCTGGCCGCCCGGAAACGGCGCACTGCCGCACATCTCGCCGGCGCGAAAAAAGATCCGGATTTCCTCACCCTGTGGAGTCTCCAACCAGAGGGTGCCGCTCGCGCGCGAGCGGAAGACTGCCGCCACCAGCTCCGGTGCGCTCGTCTCGGCCAATTCTCCCTGGGCGAGCGAGGGCAGGAGCTCGAACGTATCCACGCCGCTATCCTACCCCGAAATTCCGAGGGGTTGCGCCATATGGATTTGTCGCAGGGCCTCGTACACCGCGATGCCCGCGCAGGTGGAAAGATTGAGGCTCCGTGCGCTCGGGTCCGGGATCATCGGCACGCGCACCTGACGGGCGGGGAAGCGATCGAGCAGTTCCTGTGGGAGCCCGCCCACCTCGTCGCCGAGGACCAGGTAGTCACCCGGTGAGAACCGCGTCTCCCAGAGGCTGGTCGCGCCGCGTCCGGTGAACAGGTGCAGCCGCATCGCGCCGACGCCTTCCAGCTGCATCAACTCGTCGAAGGAGCTCCAGGTGGCGGCGTGGACCTTGTCCCAGTAGTCGAGGCCGGCGCGCCGCAGATCCTTGTCATCGATCCGGAAACCGAGCGGGGCGACGAGATGCAGCCGCGAGGCCGTCACCGCGCAGAGGCGCGCCACGTTGCCGGTGTTGGGCGGGATCTTCGGTTCGACCAGGACGACGTTGAGCCGCGCCGTTCCCGCATCGAGAAACAGTCCTTGTGCCGCAGGCTTCTGCCCGGTATTCGGTCCCGGCATGGCGGGGATCGCGATCATCGCCAATCCGAACGCTCGCCGCAACCGCGAGTGGCCGCTCGCTGCACAGCAGCTGCGCAAGGCCGCGCCAGGCGCGCAGATCCTGGAGACGCGCAGTCCCGAGGAGCTGGCAGGCGTGGCCAAAGCCGTGAAGGCGGACCGTCCGCGAGTCGTGGCCATCGCGGGCGGCGACGGCACGGTCACGCACACGGTCACCGCCCTCGCCGGGGCACTGGGCGACGATCTACCGCCGCTCGCGCTGCTCGGCGGAGGAGCCTACGACTCGCTCGCTCCGCTCGGCGGGAAGGGAGACGCCGAGGACCGGCTCCGGCGCTTGTCCGAGGCGCTCGCCTCCGGAACGGAGCTGCAGCTGGAGCAGCGCGACACGCTGCGCGTGGAAGGGCGCTGCGGCTTCCGCTTCGGCGTCGGGCTGCCGGTGCGATTCATCGAGGCGATCTACGCGACCGGCAGTGTGGGCCCGATCACCATCACCCGCTTGCTCCTGCGCGCGCTCTGGTCCTCGCTCAATCTCGGCCCGTTCGCGCGCAATCTCTACGCTCCGATGGACTTGCGCGTGCGGCTCGACGGCGAGGAGTGGCCTCGCATCGAGATCTACGGGCTGGTCTGCTCTTCGGTCGCCGAGGCAGGCCTCCACCTGCGTCCGTTCCGGCGCGCAACCGAGCAACCGGGGGCGTTCCAGGTGCTCGGTCTCACCGCCGGCCCGCGCCAGTTTGCGCTCGAGCTGCCGCGGCTGCTGTTCGGGCTGCCGGCGCGGCGCGATCGGCTGCTCGAGGGCGTGGGAGAAAAGCTGGAGCTGACGGCGCGCGCGCCGCTCCCCTGGCTTCTCGATGGCGAGATCTACTCGAGCCGCACCGGGCGGCTCACCGTCGGTCTCGGTCCCCGGGTATCCCTCGTGCGCACGTGATCCTGCGCAACCCCCGGACGGGCGCAGCGCTCGCCGTCCGCGTCGAGCGCGCCTCCAGCATGGTCGGGCGCATGCGCGGGCTCCTCGGCCGCAGCGAGCTGCCGCAGGGCGACGCGCTGCTCATCGCGCCGTGCGCGTCGATCCACACGCTCTTCATGCGGTTCCGGATCGACGCGGTTTTTCTCTCCCGCGAGCTGCGCGTCGTGCGCGCGATCTCCGGCCTGCGCCCGTGGCGCGCCACCCGCTTCCATCGAGGCGCCGCCATGGCGGTGGAGCTGCCGGAGGGCACGGTGGCGCGGACCGGAACGCGCGAAGGAGATGTCCTCGAGCTCGAAGTTTGACCTTTCATCGGGCTTTGTTAGCGTCCGATCCCCGCGCCATGCTCGCCTCCGCTCCTCCCAGCTGGCTGCAGGCCGTCCGCCGCACGCTCTTGTTGATCACCGCCTGGGTGACGCTCACCGTGCTGCTCTGGCCCGCGCTCATCGGCCGCGACATCCTCGGCTTTCGCGACATGCTCCACAACTACGCTCCCATGCGGGAGCTGTTCTGGCAGGGTGACATCTCGCTCTGGAACGATCGCGCGTTCGGCGGGAGCAGCGTTCTCGCGGACATCGTGCAGCAGCCGTTCTATCTCGGCCAGCTCCTGATGCGCGCCATCCATGCTCCGGCCTGGCCGGGCATCCCCATCCGGCTCTGGATCCACGAGCTGCTCGGAATGGCTGCCATCTGGCGGCTGCTGCGCCGCTTCGTTCCGCCGGACGCGGCGGGAATCGGAGCAGTGGCTTTCGGGCTCTGCGGCTTTTCCCTCGCCAACTTCTCCAATCCTCAGTGGGTCTGCGCGCAGATGTGGGCGCCGACCGTACTGCTCGCCGCCGATGCCTGGGCGGTCGAGGGCGGGTTCGCGCGCGGATGCCTCCTCGCCGTCTGCCTTCCCCAACCGCTGCTGGCCGGCGATCCGCTGCTCTGCGGACTGCTCGGGCTGGCCTCCGCCGCGTGGGTGGTGAATCGCCGGACGCGGCCGCTCTCGCGGATCGCAGCGGAAGGAACGCTCATCGTCGTCGCCGCCGCCGTCATCGTCTCGCCGCAGCTCGTCGCCACGCTCCGCGCGCTTCCCTCGTTCGCACGGAGCGTCGGGCTGCCGCGGAGCGTGCGCGAGCAATGGTCGCTGCACCCGGCACGGATTGCGGAGCTGTTCGTGCCGCGCATGTTCGGGCCGTTGTTCAGCGATGGCTTCTGGGGACAGTTCACCGTCTCGCCCCCCTGGCAGCGCAACTACATCCACTCCATCTACGCCGGCGCCATCGGTCCGGCGCTGGTCGCGACCGCCGTGTGGAAACGGAGGCGCAATGCCCTGCCCTGGGTGCTGCTTGCCTGCGCGACCTTGATGCTTTCCCTGGGCGACTCGTTCTTCCATCTCTATGGGCGGCTCGGCGACTGGATCCCGCCCCTGCGGGTATTCCGCTACCCGCAGCGCATCATCGCGCTGTTCGCGATCGCCTGGGCGGCGCTGCTCGCGCTCGGCGCCGCCGGGATCGGAGACTTGCCGCGCGCGCGACGGATGGCCCTCGGGGCTGCGTCGTTCGCGCTTGGATTCGCCGCTCTCGCGGCCATCGCGGCGCTCGCTCCATCGTCGAACTCCCCCGCGGTGTGGCGCTCCGGCGTCCAGCTCGCCATCGTGTGCGCGGCCTCGCTCGGCGCGCTGATGTTGCCCTCGCGTTACGCCGGAGCAGCCATCGGGCTGGTGCTGATCGCGGACCTCTGCGCCGCCAACGCGGAGCTGCTCGGCCTGCTTCCGCGAGCGCCTCTCTTGAATCCTCCCGCCGCGTGCGAGGCGCTGGACGCCGCCCGGGGTCAGCGCCGGATCCACAGCTTCCGCGTGTACGTCGATCAGGACGCCCTCTCGACGCAGGTGCCGCGCGACTGGGAAGCCGTGCGAATTCGCGAGTACAACTATGGCAAGCGCAACCTGCTCGAGCTCTGCGGGTATCGCGAGACGGTCTCGCTGAACTCGCTCGACCCGGCCGACCAGCTACGCCTCTGGCGCGAGGTATCGCCGCTGCGCACGCTGCGGGTGATGGGAACGCGATTTGCGATCACGGCGCCCGAATCCGCGCAGTGGTTCGGCGGCGCCGTCCGGTACACGGACCCGGCCTGGAATTTCGTGGTGGTCGAGTTGCCCCAGGCCGAGCCGCTGCTCTTCCGGCCCGCGCGCGTCGAATCCATTTCGTCGGCCGATCTGCCGGCGGTAGCTCGCGCGCGGCCGGAGTTGCTGGAAACGGCGGTCGCCGCCCTCGACGCGCCGGCGCTGCCGCACGCGTACGATCCGACCTCCGAGCTCGTGTCCTTCATCGACGAAGGCGACGAGATGCACTTCCGCGTTCGTCAGAGCGGGCCAGGCTACTGGGTCGTTGCGGCCACGCTCGACCGGGACTGGGTCGTGCAGGTCGACGGCGCTCCGGCACCGTTCATCCGCAGCGATCTGGTCCGCCGGGCCATCTGGCTGCCCGCGGGCGAACACCGGGTCAGCCTGGAGTACGTTCCGACCTTGCCTCTCGCGCTCTTCGCGGTCTCCACCGTGCTCACCATCATCCTCGTGGTCCTGGGGCTCAGGTTCCTGCCTCAGCAGTCGAGCCGCACGCCGGGCGCGGCAATCTGATCGATCACGCGCTCGCCGGTTGCGACGTGCGTGCCCGGCCAGACCACGGCGCGCTCCACCTGCGCGCCCGTATCGATGCGAGCGCCGGCGCCCACGACCACGCCCGAACCGAGGATCGCCCCTGCCTCGATCCTGGCGCCGGCGTGGCGCCCAGGTCTCCCCAATAGCCGTTCTGCATGAAGCCGTGGATCTTCGCGCCGTCGTGGATGGCGCGAACGTACGCCGTGCGGTTGATGTCGCTCTCTCCCTCCGCGGGCAAGCGCGCGATCAGCGGCGGCTCGAGGATGTGAACGCCGGTGAAATGCGCGCGGGTCAGCGCGGGCTCCGGCGCCGCGCCGCGGCCGGCGATGCGGCGGACGTTCATGCCGGCGTCGACTTCGACCGCCCCGTACGTCGCGCCGCGAGGATATGGCGCGAGCACCATGGTGGCGACCGCGCCCGCCTTCCGATGCGCCGCCAGCGCAGCGCCCAGGTCGACGTCGAAGATCATGTCGCCGTTCAGGAGGTAGAACGTGCCGGTCCCCAGCAACTTCTCCGCGCGCCGGACGCCGCCGCCCGTGCCGAGGATCTGCTTCTCCTCGCGCGAGACGTGCAAGGCGATCCCGAGCTCGCGCGCGAGATCCCGTGCGCCCTGCTCCATGTCGCGGCCGAGATGGTGCGTGTTGACGACGATCTCCTCGACGCCGGCGTTCTTGAGCAGCGCGAAGTTGTAGCGGAGCAGGGGCAGGCCGCAGAGCGGGACGAGCGGTTTGGGGATCTTGTCGGTGAGGGGGCGCAGCCGCGTCCCGAATCCGGCGCAGAGGACCATCGCCCTCATGACCGATGCCCTCGCGGCACGGATCGCGATACGATCGGAGTCGGGTGGGGCACGCGAGCCCCTTTAGTACATGCAGATTTTCGCGCGCGCTACTCCAACGCCGGCGCGGCATCCTCGGCGGGGCGGCGGACCCAGCGCAACAGCGCTCCGATGCGCCCCTGCAGGAGCGAGACCAGCCCGACGTAGAAGAAACCCCACTGGAAGAGGAGCAGGAAGGGCAGCGAGAAGTACACACCCTTGTCCAGCGCGAACCAGATGGCGGAGGTGAGATAAGCTCCGAGGGCGAGCTCGAGCAGCGGCTGCGCCGTGAGCAGGCTGCGGTACTTCTTCCTCAGCCAGCTCCGATCCTTTCCCAGCACGCCCGTCTTGGGCGTGCGCGTGAACCCGGTCTCGTACCCGACCAGCGCCTCGATCACGGCCTTGCTCTGGTTCACGCACATCCCGATGCCGAAGGCCATGATGAACGGCAGGTACTTGATGCCCTTCCAGCAGGGCATCCCGATCTCCCGCTGGCTGGCGATGTAGAAGAGCACCACGCTCATGGTCGCCGTCCAGAAGAAGGGCAGATCGAGCAGGAGCACCTGGTACCACCCGTGCTTGAAGCGGATCACCATGCTCACCGGCATGAGCACCGTGAGCAAGATCATCAGCGGATAAGTGAAGTTCGCGGTGAGGTGGAAGAACGCCTCGAGCTTCACCTCGCGCGGCAGGTCGCTGCGGAGGATGCGCGGGAGGAGCTTGCGCGCGGTCTGGACGCTGCCCTTCGCCCACCGGTGCTGCTGCGACTTGAACGCGTTCATCTCCACCGGCACTTCAGCCGGCGAAACCACTTCCGGCAGGTAGACGAAGCGCCAGCCCGCGAGCTGCGCGCGGTAGCTCAGGTCCAAATCCTCGGTCAGCGTGTCGTGCTGCCAGCCCCCGGCGTCCTCGATGGTGGCGCGCCGCCAGACACCGGCGGTCCCGTTGAAGTTGAAGAAGCGTCCGCTGCGGTTGCGCGCGGTGTGCTCGATGACGAAGTGGCCGTCGAGGAAGATGGCCTGCGCCTGCGTGAGGTGCGAGTACTCGCGGTTCAGGTGCTCCCACCGGACCTGCACCATTCCGATGTGCTCGTCGGTGAAGAAGTGCACCGAGCGCAGGAGGAAGTCGGGGGCGGGGACGAAGTCCGCATCGAATACCGCGACCAGCTCGCCGCGCGCGATCTTGAGCCCCTCCTGCAGGGCGCCGGCCTTGTAGCCGCTGCGGTTGTCTCGGTGGAGGTAGGAGATGTCCAGACCCTGCTGGCGCAGCTGCTCGACCCTCGCGCGGGCGATGCCCTGCGTCTCGTCCGTGGAATCGTCGAGGACCTGGATTTCCAGCCGGTTTCGCGGGTATTGGATGCGCGCCACGGCCTCGATCAGACGCTCGACCACGTACATCTCGTTGTACAGGGGGAGCTGGATGGTGACGCGCGGGAGGATCTCGAATTTCCCCTTCGGCGTCGGCAGGTTGCCCTTGTACTTGTAGAACAGGTAGGCCATCACGTACCGATGCGACCCGTAGATGGCTAGAACCAGCAGGACCAGGAAATAGGTCGCGAGAAACAGCACCTCCACCCGGGTCATCGGCATTGCACCCACTAAAACTCCAGCAATTTCCGGGGTATGGCCCGGAGTGGCGCGGGACTGTACGTGACGCCTGCTCGCTTGTCAAACGACCAACCAGACCACGATGCACTGCGCCACAGGCTCGTTACACGCCCGCACCTCTATGTGTGCACACCTTCGCGGAACCGGGAGCGAGATACGGGACACCATACGCAATTGCCCCATGCCAATCAGGGTTGGCACGGGGTTGCGTATGGTGTCCCCCGGTCAGGGTTGCGCAGTACGGACCGCGGGCTGGGGCAGCGTCCGCTTGAACACTGCCCAGGTCCGCAGCGTGTCGAGGGCCACCTTGAGCTGCGGATCGTCCTGGGGATCGTCGGGCGCCGGCGGCTGCGGGGCGGGCGGCTGGAGCGAGGCCGACGCGATCGCGCTCCCCTCCTCGCCCTTGAAATGCCCGGGAAGGTTCTGCTCGCGCGGCGCATCGTCGTCCGCCGCGCTCGCCTTCACCCAGACGTCCGGCGTGATCCCGCGCTCCTGGATACTGCGCCCGGAGGGCGTGTAGTACCGGGCGATGGTCAGCTTCAGGCCGGAACCATCCTCGAGCTCGATGACCGTCTGCACCGACCCCTTCCCGAACGTCCGCGTGCCGATCACCACCGCGCGGCCCGAATCCTGGAGGGCGCCGGCCACGATCTCGCTGGCGCTGGCGGTGCCACCGTCCACCAGCACGATCATCGGGTAGCGCGGCTCCGCGCTCTTCGCATGCGCTCTCTCCACTTCGACGTTCTTGCCGCTGCGGCCCTTGGTGGTGACGATCACGCCGCCGTCCAGGAACCGATCGGCGACCTTCACCGCCTGATCCAGCAGCCCGCCGGGATTGTGACGCAGATCGAGCACAAGGCCGCCGAGCGGTCCGCCCGCTTCCGCCCGGAGCGAGTCCAGCGACTTGCGCAGGTATCCGTCCGTCCGGTCCTGGAAGGTCTTGATCTTCACGTAGGCCAGCTTGCGATCGAACAGCTTTCCTTCCACGGAGACCAGCCGGACCACGTCGCGGACCAGCGTGAACGTGCGCGGCTCCCCCCAAGCGGCCCGGTGAGCCTTCACCGTCACCTTGGTGCCCGGAGGGCCCACCAGCGCGCGCACCGCCTCCGTCTCGCGCCAGCCGTGCACCGCGCGGCCATCGATCTCGATCAGCCGGTCGCCGGGCTGGAACCCGGCGCGCGAGGCGGGAGTGTCGTCGATCGGCGCCACCACCACCACGTCGTCGCCGCGCGTCGCCAGCTCGAGGCCGACGCCGCCGTACTCGCCCTCGGTCTCCTCCTTGAGCGCCGCGTATGACCGCGGGTCCATGAAGCTCGAGTGCGGATCCAGCGTGTGGATCATGCCGTCGATCGCTCCGTAGACCAGCTTCGCTTCGTCCACCGGCTCGACGTAGTTGTTCTCGATCAGCGAGAGCACGTGGCTGAACACATCCAGCTTCCGGTAGGGGCCCGCCGGATCGCGCGCGGCCTGTGCGACGCGGACCGCCACGAAGCCGCCCAGCATGGCGCACGCGCAGAGCACGAGGAACCTCTTCATTTCGCCGTGCCTCCTTTGGCGCCCGCCAGCAGCGCGGGCCTCCTGCGCTTGCGCGACAGCCACTGCTCGGGATCTAGCGGCTTCTGTCCGTCGCGCAGCTCGAAGTACAGATAAGCGCCCTTGAGCGAGCCCGTTTCGCCGACCGTGCCCACTTCCTCGCCCGCGCGGACGCCGTCGCCCAGCGCCTTGCGGAGCTGGTCGAGGTGCGCCATCAGCGAGAACATCCCATGCCCGTGGTCGACGATGAGAAGGTTGCCGAATCCCCTGAACCAGCCGGCATGCGCCACCTTTCCGTCCCACACCGCATGCACCGGCGTTCCGCTCGGCGCGCGCACGTCGATGCCGGTCTGCAGGGTGACGGTGCCGAAGCGGGGGTCGACGGCCCGCCCGAAGCGGACTTCGATGCGCCCCTGGTCGACCGGAAAGGGCAGCCTGCCCCGGGCCCTGCGGATGGAAGACTTGAGCAGGATCTCCGGCGCTTTCAGTGCCGGATGCGAGCTGCGGATCTCCGCGAGCCTGCGCGACAGCTGTTTCTCGGCGTCCTCGAGCTCCCGCGCCGCTTCCTCGTGGACCGCCCGCTCGTGCTGGATCGAGGCGAGCAGCGTGCGCTGCTGGTCGATCTTCTCCTGCAACGATGCCCGGCGTTCGGCCTCGGCGTTCACGCTCTGGTCCTGCTCGACGTGCGCCGCCAGCAGCTCGTCGCGCGCGGCCTTGGTGGCGTCCGCCTGCGTGCGCAGCAGCGCGATCGCTTCCAGGTCTGACCTGAGCAGCACGGTGAAGAGCCTGCGCCGCCGGAGCAGATCGGCGATGCTCGTCGAGCCGAGCAGGAACCGGATGTACCCCTCGCGCCCGAGCCGGTACCGGGTGACCAGGCGCGGTGCCGCGGCTTCGCTCGCGGCCGTGAGCTCCGCCTGCGCCTTTTGCGACCTCTCCTCGGCGACCGCGAGCCGCTGGGCCGCCGACCGCAGCCGCGTCTGTGCCGCCCGCAGCGCGCGCGACTCCACCTCGATCTGGCGCTCGAGATCGGCGAGGCGCCCGAGGACGCCCGCTTCGCGGCCTGCGAGCTTCTCCGCCGCCGCCCGCTCGTCCGCGAGGCGCTGCCGCAGCTCGGGCAGCGACGCGGCGACGTCGGCGGCGAGGAGCAGCGCGATCATGTTTTCAGGAAGCGCGCCACCGCGATCCAGCTTCCCACGAAACCGACCAACGCTCCCGCGGCGAGCAGCGCGGCGGCGTGCGCCGGCA
>WNFO01006961.1_pt1 | contig 10010 bp, 17 predicted proteins | sample 5400251 | NCBI WGS metagenome assembly WNFO01 (sample SAMN13153354, study PRJNA577476) | soil metagenome | isolation source: 100 cm saprolite under Madrone tree | place: USA:California | collected 2016-06-14
TAACCATGCTTATCGTTAACGTGGTGAATGGTGCTCGAACCATCCTTGTGATGTTCTACGACGGTGTGGCTAAATTGGTGCTTTTTCATAAATCCTCTTAAACCTGTCTTGCCTTGCGCGTCTTTCTGGCGCGTGCATACTCGGAACCAATCTGAACCAACTTCTTCGTTGGCTCAACAAACTCACAGCATTGGTGCTCCGCGTCCGTGATGATTGCCAAACCCGTCGCATCGTGGTCAACTTCCGGGTCGGCCTTCATGACTTCCTGTTTACAGCGAGTGCCGCTTTCAGTAAGGTATTCGCAATTCGCGCAATGAAAAGGTCCTTCCCCAGAAAACCCGGCTAATTTCGTACTTCTAGGCCAAAGAGGTCCAACATCAGCAAGTAACTTTTTGAGTCCTGCTATCTTCTCTAACCAGTTTGCCATTGTTTTCATGTGGACAAATACCGCCGTTCAAGTGGCGTCCCATATTACAATTATGGCAAGCTACTTGATATCCGTCAGGCCAACCTCTCCTCTTTAACCAGTTGTAAAAAGCAACGCCACCATTAAAACCAGACTTTCGACGTTCTTCATTTCCTGAGCCGTCGATGTGGTCTATTGCTAGAAATAAATAGAATGATTCTCCACAACAATAGCACTTGCCACCATAACGCTGAATTGCTTCGATTTTGATTTCTTTATTTCTACGTCGAGATGCAGCATTGCTTACTGCCCTCCATTTATGCCCGTTTCTACGGTAGTTTTCTAATGACTGTGTTCTTGATTTTTCTACATTTTTCTTGCGGTAGTTTCGACAATATGCAGCTTTCTCTTCTTTTGTTCCCTTCATTATACCCTCCACTATAGAGTAGTAGGGGAGTGATAGTGGCACTCCCCGAACCTGTAGCTACAAATTCTTATTCCTTTTTACGAGCCTCGCGAGCTAGTTTGTATGGAGCGGCTTTATGAACATGCTCCGGTACGTGCTGTCCTTTGGATGCAGCATCCCATTCAGCAAGCGCCTTCTTCCCGAGAATCTCGGGGTGGGCGTGTAGATAGCCACGTTGGGCTGCGGACTTGAACGGCATAATTACTTCCCTGATGCCTCTTCGTCAACAACGTGAATGACCTCGTCGCCACTCAATATACGTGCTTGATTGTTAGACATCGACTTCACGTAATTTTCTATGTGGGCAAGATGGTTCGTGAGAAGCGTGTTCATTCCGGCTTCCATCGCGTCCATGTGTTTAATCGTTCGGTCGAAAAATGCTACAGATTTTTCGTAAACGCCGCGCGCCTTCCAAGCTGTAGTAAGGAGGGTGCCTGCGATTGCAAAATCTCTAACCGATGATGAAATTTGCCCCACGGTGATACTAGATGGGTCGAACATGGGGTCCTTAAAGTGTGTCGGGGCTATGACTCGACGTGCCGGGGATTTCACCCGTTGCCCGTGGTGGTCGCGTTTAAGTCCGCGCCCCAGCCAAACGGGGAAAAAGAAGGGGAGCCTTTCGACTCCCCGGAGGATTACTCTGCGCTTACTTGGAACTGGTACAAGCGTGCGAAATTGCCTGCGGCTGTGGTCGCAAAAGTTACACGAGCAACCAAGCCAACCACGTTACCCTGTGGAGAAGCCTGACCCTTTACAAAGTCAAGTCCGCTCGGTGGGTTGGTGATTGCGGCGTAAGCAACAAGAGTGTTGTTGAATGAGCCGTGGAAGTTACCCGACAACAGACCCGGGGTTGCGCCCGCGTTATTGGTGCCTGACAATTCTGCTTCCAAGAACCAGTTAACGGCTGTTGCCAGAGCCGGGGTTGCGGTCACAGTTGCGATTGCTGCATACGACGGCGTCGCAATCGTTCCGGTATTCGCCACCAAATCAATAGTGATAAGACCTGCGGCTGCTAGAGCATCGCCCGCTAGGACGACCTTGAACTTCTGACCCTGCAATTCTCCGAACGCCGGAACGTCTACTTGTCCCGCTGCGCTGGTTGCCGATGGCGCTGCTGAGAAGTTGCCAATCGAACTACCAAGAATACGCGGGAAATACTTCGCGGTCGCGCCCAATCCACCAACGGTGGACGGGTTCAAACCGTTTACTTGAAAATCTCTGATTACTGACATGTGTTTTTCCTTGTGCACCCGCGACGAAAGGTATTCATCCCCGCGCCGAGAGCTTTAGTAGAAACGCGTTTAGAACGTGCTACGCATTTACCACATCAATTTGTAGGCGAACCCACAAAAACTTTTTATTCACTAGCAAAAAGAAGATATAACAGTACGCTTGTAGCACTCGATGATGGAGGCGTCGAAAAAGTTAGCGTAATTACTGTTCCAACTAGAGTTGCAGTTACAGCAGACAAAGCGCGAACAGCAACCGGCAAAGGAGATTTTCTATCTTCTGTAAACCAATTTATTATCTGGCCTGCGGAACCAGTGGGAGATGAAATTGAATACGTGTCTTTTGCCAAATCAAACACAAAAGTTGAAGAAACTCCGTCACCAACCACCGATAGAGAAACAGCAATTGCATTTTGAATAGCCACTTTGCCCTCTTTAACTTAGAATATACCAAACGGTTCCGCTAATTTGTACGGCACCAGATTGATTCAAAATCAAGTTATTTGCTGCGGCTGTTGTTGCATACCAATCCACTGTTGGGTCTACGGGGAGAACCAACGGAATACCTGCCGCGAGAGGCATCGCACCACTCAATAAATTAGTCCCGTCTTTAACCGTTATGTTAGTTGGAGCCGTTGAAACCAAGAGCAAAGCAACAACAACAATCAACTTTCCTGCTGCCGCAGCGACGATGGTGTTATCTCCTGTCGTTGTGAAGGAAATTGCTGCGGACTTTACTTGTCCTCTTAGTTCTGCTGCCATGTGGTCTCCGTTATGCCGCTGCGGGTGTGGCCGCTGGCTTCAAACTTTCTGACTGCGCTTGGGATTGCGCCAACTGTTCTTTCAACTGCACAATTTCGAGATGCATTCGCCCAATCTCTGCAAAGATTTTTTGAATATCCATTGTCTATCCTTTTTATGACAAACCAAGAAGTACATACAAAAGAACTGAATAGGGGTTATCTTGATTTGTGTGTATTTGTTCTAGCGCCCCTGAAAAATTTACAGTAACAATCCCGTGCTTCAAAGATGATGAAACTATAGAAATAGAAGAATCGGCTGGTTGACTCTGTAAAATAACCTGCGTTAATCCGATTACTTTTTGTCCTACAGGAAAATAATTTGGAAATAAAGAAGTATCGATGTCCACAGATACAGACGTGCCGTCCCCCGCTAAACTTGCTGTAAGAAACCCTATTTGAGAAATCATGAGTATCCCCTAACTTGCCTTTTGTAAGACCGCTACTACTGTCACGTTTATAGACTGCGCTGAACTCTCATTAAGAGTCCAAGCTGTTGCCGCTGTGGTCGCCGGAAGCGGAGGATTAAAATTTATGTTTATTTGTGTCGGGTCAGCGGTTGCTGTTGCCAAAGCACCAGTATCCATGTTAAAAACATAGCTGTTTGTTCCATCAGAAAGAGTTACTGTAAAAGCAACATCCGCTGTCGCTCCTGGGGCAACTGTAATAATCAAGTTGCTGATATCAGCAAAAATTCCCGCTGCTTGTGCCGCAAGAATAGTCTGAGCACCAATAGTAGTAATCGCCGTGCCCTTAGATACCGTTTGAGCACGACGAATCGGCTTAACAAACAAGCTGCCTTCATAATCACACTGAGCCGCCACAGACTGTCCCGTAGTCAAAGACGGGGGCGTTGTGTTATTAACCGCCAGTGTTGCAAGAGCATTCGCTGGTGCCGTAGCAGCCGTTATGACTGCATCGAGCGTCGCAGCGGCTGCTCCTGAAATGCCGACCTTTTGGACACCTGCGATTGCGGCAACGGTTGCTGTGCCCGCAATTGAAGACATATCAGTCTTCAATGCCGTTGTAGCAACGATAACACCAGCTTTGGTAGTACCGTCTGTTATAGAAATGAACAAGCCGTTCGTTACAGAGTTTGTAACTCCAAGTATGCCTACGACGTTCACGTCTACGACGCCAGCGGCTGTCGTGGTCTGATTGCTACGAACACGCGTACCTGCTGCGTAAATATCCGAACTTGTACCAACGACCACACCAGTTGGTGCAGTACCAAAAGTTTGTGGCGTGCCTAATATGGTGCTCGCCAATTGAGTAATATTAACAACCCACGGTGACGTACTTTGTGTAACCGCGACGGTTCCTGTAATCGTTGTTGATGCCAACGATACAGCAAAGCCATCAACACCCGGAGCAACTATCAATGCGCCACGAGCCGTTGCTTGAGCTTCAACAGTCTGACCAGTCGTAACAGTTGGCTGCGCTGTATTAAACACGCCACCGACTTGAACCGGATTACCCGCCTTCACTGCCCCAGATGCGCTATCACCTTGAATCGTCCACGGCGAAGTCGATTGCGTAACTGCTACTGTTCCTGTAATAGTTGTTGATGTTAAAGAAACCACCCACGGAGACGTACTTTGAGTTACCGCCAACGTCGCATTCTGAATGTTTACATCTAAATTCTGATTTGCATCGACTTTTAATGCACGAACTTTCGAGTTGACCGAATCCCAACCCATCGCCAACGTTCCTGTTGGTGTTGCACCGCTGATTGCGTTGTCTGCAAACTGTACACCACCGCCACCGCCCACAGCAACATTAACATTCAAATTTCCGCTGGCATCCAACGAAAGAGAATGCAAAATATTAGTTGGATTTTTTCCTAACGCTACTGTTCCGGTCGGTGTTGCTTGCGTCGTGCCATCTGCATACTGAGTACCACTCGCGGCACCTGCTGCGATGTTGACTAAAATGTTTCCATTCGCGTCAATCTGTAATGGAAGTGCTTGGCCCGGAGTGGGCGCAGGAGACGTTACATTGTAAACGCCCCCGATAATAAAAGCTGTTGTCGGGGCCGAACTGTTAAGCGGCCCTGTACTCATTTAATTTAGATTGTCCCACGACGCTTCATATCAAGAATTATGCTCGCTACCGCTTCGGTGAATTCTTTCGTCTTAACGGAAAATGGAAGACCTTGAGGACCTTCCAGACCTTGTTCGCCACGCTCGCCTGCTGGACCGCGCTCGCCTACTTCACCTTTTGGACCTTGTGGACCGTGCGAACCAACTGGACCCTGCGGACCTGTTGCGCCTGCTGGACCCGGAACATCAGAAACGCCCGGTTCACCTTGCGGACCTTGTTTGCCGCGCTCACCTTGCGCGCCCTGCTCGCCCTTGGCTCCATTGTTACCGTTGCGGCCTGCGGCACCATCAGCGCCATCGTTACCATTGCGGCCTACTTCGCCACGCTCACCTTGTGGACCCGGTTCACCTTGTGGGCCTTGTGCGCCCTGTGAACCTTGTGGTCCTGTGAAACTCAAACCTTGTTCGCCGCGCTCACCTTGTGGACCCGGTTCACCTTGTGCACCGCGCTCGCCGCATGTGCCTTGCGGACCCGGGACATCTGACTTCCCCGGTTCGCCTTGCAATCCTCGCTCACCTTGTGGACCGATACGAGAGTTGTGATGAGCACGCAGTTCTTCCAAATACTTCTCAATGTGATAGACTCTCTCTTCGTATGTTAAAGAGGCGTCGAATAAATTTTTTGCCACCTTATCTCCAAACCCACCCGCATTTGCACACCACTACCTCACCTGCTTTCTTTCGAAGCATACGATGACACGATGCACAAAGGCGCTCCCACATGGGTTACCCCTGAAACAACGAAAAAGGCGCACCCGAAGATGCGCCTTATTCAAATTATGCTACCGTCCAAGTTCCGATGCCACCAGTTGCATAGAACCACTGGCCTTGATATGCTGTCAAGTATGCGGTCGTTCCAACAGCCGTATTTGTCGTAACAGCCGTGATTGAGTTCTTAGGATTGCCTGCGGCACCTGCGACCAAAAGAAGTCCTGTGGCCGTGATGACGTGTGCGAAATTAGAACCAACGGTAATTTCAATTTCCAAACCATCGTCAGTACCTACGACGGGTGCTGCCAACGTTAAGGCTGCTGCGCTACCTTTAGTGATGACATAGAAACCCGGCTGACGAGGATTGATTGCTCCGTCTGTTGCCAAGAGATTCGTTACAACTTGAATGCCGCCCTTTTCAGAGATGGCTGAAACAATTTTGCCGCCCGGTCCAACAACCTGCATAAAGTCGTTGCCGTCTTGAAGCCACTGCTGTTTTGCTACTTGTGTTACTTGCATGAAAATTTTCCTTTGGAAAAGTTTTTGAATTTGCTCAGACTAAGCACGTCAGCCCGCTCAATCATGCCGAACGGTGCTCTGAGACTTTGTGATTGGATTTACTGCAACGGGGGATTATTGCCCGATAAAAATTGGTTCCGGCGTGTGGATTCGAACCACAATTAGCGGATTCAGAGTCCGCAGTCCTGCCAGTTAAACGACATCGGAACAGAAAAAGTTGCGGCGCTGTCCTTAGACGAAAAGAGTAAAGACGTATCGTGGGGCTGTTCTATCCGCTTAGTTTTTCACAGCCACAGCGGTTCTTCTTATAAGATTGGTTGCGGCGCTAGGACTCGAACCTAGATTAGCTGATTCAAAGTCAGCCTTCCTGCCAATTGAAAGACATCGCAACAGAAACTGGAAGCCTGCGACCGTTTGCAACCCGGCGACCCCTCGGTTAAAAGCCGAGTGCTCTTATCTCATCTGAGCTACACAGGCACAGAACTTATTCCCACTCTGGACACTCGACTGTTTGTCCTGCGAGTTTATGATGACAATCTTGGAGAAATTGAATTCGTCCGTCTGTCATGTAGAGATGACAAAGCATCTCAGGAAAATCTTTGTTTACCAACAACGATGGTGTGAACGTCGGCTTATCAAATGAGCCGTTCCAACCCCACGCTGGAACTTCGAACTGATGTCCGTATTCACAACCCGGACAATGAAAAACATACAGCTTGCCACCACGAGGTCCGGTATTTCCGTCCCCGACGAAATGAACCTTCATAAAATTGGTCCTTGCTCACCGAATCGAGCGGTGTCCACCTGTGTTTCAAACAGGGGTGCAACCTCTACACCAAACAAGGATGGAGGAGAACCACGGAATCGAACCGTGTCGCGCCTTTCGACGCGTCGTCGTTTTCGAGACGACTACCGACCATTCAGTGCTGCTCTCCAAAAATGGAGGCTTCTATCTCCGAATATGGAGGAAAGCCAGAGAATCGAACTCTGTCCCGCCACTAAGTGACGAGGGTCTGTTTTCAAGACAGTTGACCGCCATCGGTCCCCGCATTCCTCGGAAAGTTGTTACGAACCGGGCGGGAGTTGCACCCACCGTCCTTGCGGATTTCTGCTTTGCTTACGGTTGTAAAATTGGCGGAGCCGCTGTGCCACGGCGCTGAACTCGGAGGGTTCTACCCTCTAAAGGTCTTAGCAAGCCTCATAGAAAATTGGCGGAACGAGGAGGACTCGAACCTCCACGCGCTTTCACGCGCTGGTTTAGCAAACCAGTCCGGCTACCATTTCGGCACCGTTCCGTTTTCAAAATTGGCAGGCCGCGTAGGAATTGAAACCACTCTCGCCGGGTTGGAGCCGGATGTGCTACCGTAACACTTGCAACCTGTAGAAAATTGGTGGAGAAGGAGTGATTCGAACACTCTGGGGTCACAAGGACCTTCTGTTTTACAGACAGACGCGACCCTCCAACTTCGCCGCTGCTCCATTAGACCAAAACTTATGTCAATATCTTTCGACTTGAGAGAATCTTTTGAGTATCAACATCGCTCGGCTGCGGTGTACTACGCGGCGGTGCGTTGAACTCTGGCTCAATCTTTATGCGGTCGCTATATGCGCCACCGCGCTCTTTAATCTCTTGATTTCGTTTTTCCTGTTGAATTTCTTCCGGCGTCAACTCGTGCTCCGTATCAGGAACACGCTGAACTTTCCCAAACGAAATTTTCGGTTTCGGACGCTGTGCTCTCGCTAAAGAATAATCGTTCGGCATATCAGTCCTAGTACTCAAAAATGTGCGGCATACTGCGAGATAGGGATTTCAACCTACCTACGAATTTTGCCGCGAAACTTGGAGCCAAAGAAAGGAATCTAACCTTTGCTCACGCATTACCAATGCGTTGTTCTAACACTGAACTACTTCGGCAGAAACTTGGAGCTTCGTCTCCGACTCGAACGGAGATTTCTTCTTTACGAAAGAAGAGTCGTACCTTTGGACCAACAAAGCAAAAACTGGAGCACAGCGCTGGATTTGAACCAACGTGACGAAGGTACAAGCTTCGCATATTAGGCCGCTATATGAGCCGTGCTTTGGAGCGACGTACCGTAATCGAAACGGTGTCTACACCTTGGCAAGGTGTCGTTCTGCCACTATACCAACATCGCTCTGAACTCTTCTTCTATCTCGAAGCGCATTCTGTTGCGCTTTACATGGGGAACATTGATTCTTTGCTCCCAGTGTGAATAACTGCGCTGCTCTTGGTTGCTTACAAGCCCCACACCAAATTGTTCCTTTTGAAACTGGAATTGTTTTATCCCCATAACTTGGCCTGTCGGGACGATTGCAAAACAAATGAGAAAATGCGATATTCCCTAAATCCCAAAACAACTCAGCCGAAATCCCTTCCCAAGGTTTCTTATGCTCAATGCTGAGGTCTTCAACAGTCTCAATCGGTTTATTACATCTAAAACAATGATTTTCGTTATGCTTTTTCAACAAATGAAAAAGAACGATTTTCCTCAATCTGTTTGTTGCGGTGCCATGGGGCATTCCAAGAGTCGCAGCTTTTCTGATGTTACTTGTATTGCTCATAATCGGTGACCTCAGTCATTGATTCACAAAACTGGAGCGGACTGCGGTAATCGAAACCGCTTCTCCTGCTTGGAAGGCAGGTACCCAGCCAATAGGCCAAGCCCGCTTTGAAATTTGGTTGCGGAGGTGAGGAATCGAACCCACTATGTCCTTTCGAACTCCAGCTTATGAGGCTGGCGGGCACCCGGAGCCACGTCACCGCAATAGAAACTTAATGATGAAAAACTTTCCAGAGAATGACTAGACTGGCAGCGGCACTCAGCACACTACTGACTGTTCGAACTATCGCCAGAAGTAAGTCCCACGTTGGCCTTTTCATCTCTCTTCTTTGTGCGACTCTCATACCACTTGCGTCGCAACCCAAGGTATTCTAACTGCGCTTTCAAACTCTGTTCAGCCGCGACTCTCATTGCACGGTCATCTTCCCAAATCCCAATCAAGAAAAACAAAGCGACCAAATCGACTGCTAGTGCTGCAACCGAAGCTGCATCCGCTATCGTCATGAGTCACCCTAAATTTGGTACTCCACCAAGGACTCGAACCTTGATGACTCGCTAATCAGGCAAGCATCCTACCATTGAATGAGCGGAGTACAGAAAATTGGTGGACCATGAGGGAATCGAACCCTCAACACCTCGGTGCAAGCGAGGTAGTATCCCGTTTACCTAACGGCCCATGAAACTTGGTAGCGTTGCCGGGATTTGAACCCGGGTTCTTGGCTTGAAAGGCCAACGTCCTCGACCGGACTAGACGACATCGCCACTGAAACTTTTATTTGCGCGGTTCGTTCTTAGGAAGCGCAATTTGATTTTGCGCAATGAATAAAGTTCCTGAACCATCTGGCTTAATCCAAATCGCCCACTGTGCTTTTCCTCTACGCGTCTCGCGTGGGAAGATGTGCAACTCTGTTGGCGCTTGTTCCAAAACTTCTACTTCGATTGCTGCAACTTTCATATTCTCTCCCGGTCTCGCCGTCAGGCGGAACTCGTGAACAAAACTTGGTAGCGTCGGCGGGATTTGAACCCGCGTGTCCTGCTTGAGAAGCAGGCATCCTAGACCACTAGATGACATCGCCACAAAACTTTGACCGCTGCGCTTACACGCCCCCAGGACTTATTGTATGCACATAATTCGCCCGTTAGGGGTACTAATGGCTCTTCACAATTATCCAATGAGCAGTCAAATTTGGTTGTCGG
>WNFO01006962.1_pt1 | contig 10010 bp, 13 predicted proteins | sample 5400251 | NCBI WGS metagenome assembly WNFO01 (sample SAMN13153354, study PRJNA577476) | soil metagenome | isolation source: 100 cm saprolite under Madrone tree | place: USA:California | collected 2016-06-14
TGCGCTCAGTGTACCGTACAATCGATAATGCATTCCCTGTACTCCACTTTACAGGCCTACAATAAGTAAGGTATGTTAAGGAATGACGTCCGTGAACACAAGCAAAAGAGTTAGGAGTGAAATTAGAACACACAAAACACATGCCCCAACGCCGATATAAACTATAATGGTAAATCAGAAACGAGCGAAAGACCGGCGGCAGGCAACAGAAAGTTCATATGGTAGCTAACATCAGGTGGCCGTGAGGAAGATAGACGCTGAGGCAGCGCGTACATACTTATTCATTGGCAACCTGCAGCGGATTAGTCGATTGACCACCAAATGGGAACAATGAAAGGACGACGCACCCTCAACACGCGGTTTCCAATGTTATACCCATAATCTTCGTCATCAGCGAGGCTCGCGCGAGCGGGTTCTTCACCCCCGTGCGGGTAGGGACCGGGTTCATATTGCTCAGCTACGTCCTCGTGGTCGTCCTGAGCACGAGGTCCAGGAAGACCGGGCGAGTGAGGGTTATCCAGGGATACAGACGGTTGATCCTGATATCCGGTATACACATCCGCGTCTCCTCCGCTTCCTCCGGGTGCATACAACCCAGAGTACCGTGCCTTTTCGGGTGGATATGGCCTATCTTGGCCACCCGGGTATGCTGGGGTAGGTGTCGGCATCGGGTAGTTCTCCGCAGTTGTGGGCAGTGTGGATGATCCCTGGCTTAGGCTATGCGTGAGCCCACCCATCCCAGATTGACTCGGGTTATTAGCCAAGCGGGTCGACGCTGCGCGAGTCACAGCATACGGATCACTACCAGACAGCCCGGCCGCTGTAAGCAGATCATACGTTGGGACCTCTGTACCTCCACGAAGACTCCCTTGATTCCAGGAGCGTCTCGACTCGGTCATTTCGTATTGTTCAGGCGGATTGGCAAGTGCCCCAAATGGGTCTGGCATTCCACTACGTAGGCTGCGTCCACGAGCTCCAATCCCAGCGGCCCCGGACCCTGGGGCACCTATGCTGTTGTATGTGTCGAACGAAGTGGGTATGTCACCTAGGTTGTTGCGAGACCGCTCATGGGAAAGAGGCGGTTGGTTATATGTCCCGTGACTAGTTTCCGAGTATTGACCATATCCAACGCCCGTGCCCGAGGTATAATCAAAGTCATCGAAATCGGGGGCTTGGGCAGCAGCAGCAGCCGCCGCAGCCTCATCAATCTCGCGATCAAATTTACGGGCTCGACGTCGGCGAATGAAGCTGGTGGTGAGGAAGAAGATAAGAACGAGGGCGATAATACCAACGACAGAGAAGACTCCAGCAACCGCGCCTGTGTTATGGAAGAAACTGGAACGATAGTTAGCAGAAGTCCCGAGGAGTATTCGGAAAAGAGAGACAGCTGCGGAACTACATGCTTCCACGGGTTTGCGGCAGATGCACCCGAGGAGCGTGGAAGATTCCTGCCTGCGGGAATTGCCTATCACCCGAAGGTAGGTACACGTGAAACATCCCGATCGCACTTCGGGAGAGACCGGACCCAAAAATCTCACGCCTCACAGACACAACGTGCCATGACTCATAAGATGGGACGACCAAAGATGTACTCACCTAGTGGACGACTGGGCCGATTGGGACCCTGTAGGCGTAAAGGCTGGCACCGTAACGACCGAAGTTTGTGTGAAAACTTGGCCATCCGACGTTTGGAGGACAAAAGAGATGCTAGAAGTCAAGGAAGGCCTCGAAGAGGAGGAGGAAGAAGTGGGCCTTGTGGTGGTGGACGAAGATGTGGCACTGGTAGCACTCGATGTCGCAGCACTCGAAGAGGCGCTTGAAGAGGACGAATTGGCAGCAGGGGTGGAGGAGCCAGATGGTGGTGCCGTCGCCTGCGGTGTCGACGTCGCCACCGCGTGAGAGGTGGGTATCGGACTCGAAGAAGCAGGGGCAGGAGCACTCGGTTCGGCCGTGGTTAGTGTCACCGGAGCCTGACTGTGGCGTAACATGTCAACATTGAAATCGCACTATGCACAACATGACCTACGACGTGGCCGGGGCTAGTATATCGATTAGACGGCATTATGAGAGACATGACAGCGCACGTACCAGCAGAGGACATGGTATCAAGTTAAGAGAGGTAAGGAATGTGGGTAGCGCGAAGTGACGAATAAACCAGAGGCGTGAAGGGGAGACGGGTCGGTCTTTAGAAGGCAAGGCACTGAGAGGGGAATATCATGAGGCTTGGGCTGAACTAGCCGGTGCTACCTTTGCCAACGTCACTCAAGAAACGTCGTCGTCGTCGTCGTCCGGTTTAAGTTTTGAGTCCGCTTACATAACCCAAAATTTCTGGTGCGCAAAAATAGATGACTTTGATGGCCTGATGTAGGGTACGTGACCGCGGAATGGAACACTGCATTTTTTCGCTTCATAAAATCGAAGAGAGGGTGTAGTGGGAGAGTGATGTGTCTGTGTCAAGGAGGAACGACGGCGCAATACTAGGGCGCAACGGCTACTGCTACATTTATCACTGCCACCGAGCCACTTCTGCAACGTGTCAGGATACAACTAACATGCTGATAATAAAATTCCCGATATGCAATAGGCGATCGGAATACTGAATGATAGGCGCGGCGCTCACGACGTCTTTTGCCGCTGGGCTGGCCTGTGACTGGGGCCATCGTCCTCTCCCTCTCCCGCCGTGCTTCTGAGCCCCTTCATCTTTCTCGTTTGTAATTTTGTCAGGTCTTGTTTCGCAATATGCACCCGACCGCGCAAGTCGCCCATCTCGTCCACCTCGATATTCTTGCGTTTTTTGCCGAGCCCCTTCTCCACGTCTTGCTTTTTTAGCTTTGGTCGGCGCATCGCAGCCTTCCAGAGTTCTGTGTCCGCCGGTTGATGTCGGCGCAGGCTCAGGTCTAGAACAGGTCCCATGGTGACCAGCTCAACGCGCGGTACGCGCTGGCCCGAGGCAAGTAGCTTGACAATATAGCCCCTTATATGCACAGTGGGTAGGGGCTCTTCAGTTTGGCCATCGGAGACAGACGCAACCTTTTCTGATGATGGAGCAACCGTGATACTGATGACGTGCTCGAGTCCTGAGAGATAGACACTCTCAATGACTTCACCATTGAAGAGATCCATCAGCAGTGATTTCAACTGGATGAATCGTGGGTGTGTGTCAAATAATTCCGATGCGAAGTGTAACATGGGCTTCTGCCCCGGTTGTGGTTTGGAGGTCTGTACATGTTCAAGGCGATTAATGTGAAGATAAGATGGATGTGGGAGATCGCACCTTGAACTCATCCATGCTAACAAACTGGTCCACACCCAGTTCGCACATGTCTAATAGTCTCCCATCAAACATGCGCGCGATGGTAAGGCCATTCGGTCGCTTTTTAGTGCTTTGCCCAAGTACGAACATGGATGCGTCGTTTTTATGTGCCCAGAATTCTAGTGATGTCGCATCCTCGAATGGACGCACGACATTTTTTTTCGAAAATGAAATTGCATGAGGTCGCTTGAGTGCCATCTTCATGTTCCCAACGAGAATGAGGATGAGTTTAGATGAAACCGTTCGAAGTCAAACACGAACCAGATCTTTCATAGCACCATTGACAACTTCACCTGGGTGTGTGCCACGGACAAAAATGACTGTACGTGGATCCTCGACTTCTTTTGATTCACGAGCCTCCAGGGCCCGTTTGGATCGCGCATTCTTGGGCTTTCTGATTGTGAATTGGCCGTCAATATTTCCAATAATGCAAAAAAATAAATTTGACAAACACTACGCGGAGCATATCTGGGATGCTCAGTTGCAGTACGTGTTTAGCTTTCCACAGTCAGCGGGGCGACGGCACAAACAATGCAGAAAACGGGCTAGACGTCTGGCTGACTGGCTGGTCGACTGGTCGACTCCTGCCTGGCAAATGCGAATCGCCTCGCTTACGCACCCGCAACTCAGCGGCCCGGTCCTACTGTACAGTCGTTTGGCGTGCCCTCAGCCACGCGTAACTTATAGTCATTCGTCTAGTGACGAACAGAAATAGGCTGTATAAATGTGACTACTAATACATTTGCTCCTTTAAAGCAGATGCTAACCAACGTGCTCCACAACCGTAGTAACGAGTTTACCATGCTGAATCTTGGTGAGCAACATCTCAGGAACGGGCTTTTCGTCAAAAATGCCATCCTCTTCGCCCTCCACCGGCAAACTGATGTTTATACTACTACACTTGGCCGTCGTGATCTCTGTGTTCAAGCAGTCTTTACTGAGGAAGATCTGCCCCGAATCAGTTGAGTCAAGTTGAATTGTCGGTGCGGAGCCCGTGATTTGAAGTGTAAACGAAGGTGAATTGGTCACAGAAACTGACGATATCACAGATTCCACAAGGACAGACGTTTTTGTACAGTTAACTGTAAATTCATTGAGTGCCAGCTTCCCTGCAATTGACTTGGCAATACGCACCTATTGTCACGGCATTGACCTTGCCTTTGATAAGTATTGTCGAGTTCTTGCAGCCGAATAGGTTCACAATCTGGCTGATTTCGGCCTTCTCCACGGTTAACGCCGCCTCGTTTTCTTGGTACTCCTACAATTGACAATAGTCGGTGTCAGTTCAACAGCGATGGGTATAAAGACGCGTACAATTGCCCATTTGTTGCCTTCTAATGCGAATTTTGCGGGCTTCTTCCCCATGAGCGCCTGGGGCTTTGCTGGCCTAACTGGCCTCTTCGGGGCTGATGACATGACCAAGCATGTTAGCAATCACATCCAAGGAATAATACGAGTGATGCGCACCAGCAGACGACCCAGACGGTCCAGCCGTGCTCGGAACCGTAGAGGACCCACGCAAAGCAGGGTTCTTGTGCGTCATCTCACTTTTATCAACCTTACGTAGGTTCTTTGTCACTTCTGAACCACGATTAAGTTCGGCGAACACAGCCGCAACACCACCAGCAGATGCGGCGGGAGCTGTAGATAGAGTGGGCGGCGGCGGCGGTCCAGGTGGTGGTGGTGGTGGCGGGGGAGGCGGAGCACCGCCGGCGGCAGCGGCAGCAGCAGGAGGCGCTGCGGCCTTATATTCGGAGATGGATATGCCCTATAGTATGGTCCGTCAACCTATGTATGGCTGGGAGACGCGTGAAATTGCGTGCCTTCGCATTCCAGACAAGGCCCGTAGTATGATATTCCATCACGTACTGCTTCATATCGTCGAAGATGGCAGTGAACGCCCTAACCCACTCGACATGCGTCCCATCCCTGTCCAGGAAGAGTGAGTGCTGAAACATCAGGGGTCCATGTCTACCCACTTTTCCTTATATTCTTTGATGACACGATTTCCGAAAAATTGAGTAGCATCCTTTATTTCCGTCACGTATGGTCCGGGCTTGTTTTCCTGTATCATCGCTATGAGCTACTGATAACGGAGGAACGGCACTAGACAGAAGTAATACCACTGTGATCCAAGCTACCGCAGGAGACCCTTCCGCAACTAAGCTCAAATGGTTGAACCAGTCACGATCTTTTCGATTGGATTCCTTGATCGCTGAGATCGCTTCTATGTCGCCTTGAAGATCACTTAGTAGCTCCGCAAACGCAGCCTGATCCGGCTTTTTGCAGATGGCAGCGATACGAATAATGCGTCCGAGATTGGTGTAGAGCCGCTCCACCAGCTTTGCCTACGACACGGTTTGATTTGCATGATCAAATCGAGCAGCGTTGGATAGCAAGGTAAGCCGCGCACCTGCTCAACGACACTGGCGTTGGGAAACGCCTCCGTTAGCTTGACGAATGGCTGCACCCTCCCTTTCAGGACCTGTTCGTAGTATGCTACAACGCTTCGAGGGTCTTCAGTGATTTGGGTCTGTACGGGGGCAGGCGGTGGCACGGCGGCGGCGGCTGGAGTAAGTGCACTTGACGACCGGGGTGCGCTTTTTCCCGGGTGTTCGTAGAGGTCCTCTAGTCGAGAGGTGACGGCCTCGAGCCTTCACGATATAAAATGAGAAATAAGCAAAGCACGATGCTTGTACGGGGATTACCGTTTCAACACAGTCGATATATTGATATTTGACATGAAATAGACGTTCACCAGCGACCTAGGTGGAAAAATACTGTACGTGAAATAAGGAAGTGGTTGTGTCGTAGCGGTAGTCGGAAATGTGAATACAACGCGTCCCGTCCCGTTCCCAGCAACCGCTGCAACCAAGCGTTTCGTTCACTCGGGGCCCGAAACGCCAACTACTGCATCTGCTTCCTCTGCACGAAGCCTTGCTTTCTTCTTTGCCTTTTTCCGTCTCCTCCGCTCTCTTTCCAGATGTTTCGCCCTTTTCATCTCTCTCTTCGATAGACCAGGATTGCTGATGTCGTCGAGCTACACGACACTTCATTACTACTTTGCGAGGCAGGCGAGAATGGGTCTACTAGACCTTGTCCAACAAGATGCGTCGCGCGATCTTTCTATTCTGTTCCAGAGAGCGCGTTTCTTGGCACGATACACGGATTCCCGTGGGTATATGCAACAACTGGACATTATTCTGCGTCTTGTTAATAGATTGCCCCCCGGGGCCGCTGCCTGTACTGCATATTAGAATTTGAAGCGGGACACCATACGCCCGGTACATGCCTCGGACGAATGACTCTTCTAGATCATTCTCATTGAGCACCGGAATGAGTCTTTCTTTGTGTACCTTTCTCATTTGGGAATAAAATCTCGGAACAGCTGCGCTCTGAATGTCCGAGCTATAGAGTCATCTGTATTGTAGCTCATCATAACGTGCATGACAAGCTCACTCCACAGCGACTACTTTTTCCTCCTTCCCTCGCCGTCTTCTGGGAATTTCTACCATATTTTCCGGGTTTTTTATGGTGTCATTGTCCCCAAGCTCCGTGTGTTCAGTAATGCGTATCTCTGCTTGCTTAATGAGAACCTCGAGTGATGTGAGAAACAAATGTTGCACATACTGTACGTCTCCGCGTTTTCCTCCCCATGTTGCACTTGCAAACGTTCTGCCTGGACGATATTTTCCCGTAGAAAATGTGCGATTTCCCGTCCGAGCTTCAAATTGTTCTTGAAGATTTCCTCATCCGAAACAGAGTATTGTTCTAATGCATCTTTTCTAATTTTCTGTCTGAATGCTTTATGAAGGCGTAAGAGGGTGAAAACGACATTCCAGAAACCGGTCCATACCTAAAAGTACGGGTGGATCGCCTTCCGTGAGAAGAAGTGAGAGTATGTTATTTGAGAGTAGGCCAACCGTACCTGCAAATGTTGTTGCGGAAGCACGCAAGAGGTCGCGATAGACGGAGCGAGCTGCTGCACGCAGCGTTGGGGAGACGGACATTGACGAAACAGTGTTGGGTGCGTGTCCAAATCGTGGGAAAACGAAAACAGCGCTTGCGATGATCATGACATATACAGATCTGAGATCTATAGCAGGCGCAAGGCTCGCTCCATTTTTGGACGCTTCCATTGAGTCAGTGTTGTCCTCCTCCTTCTCATCTTTCTCGATGATAGTATACTCAACCATAGCATTAATCTTCCAACTATGTGATGCTACATCCCCTTGCACACCTGTCTCCAAAATATTAGAACTGCATTATCAATTTTGCGATCGAACGAGCTAAAGTTTATCGCGTCGAATCTCCGCTGAGCCGCGTCTCTCGAATCACCGAACAAGTTTGCTTCACCACAGTCTGCACTCTTGGCCACTTCTGCACATCATCTAACTCATTACAGGAAGTAAACATGCTCTCTTGAGTGATTGTGTAAAGGGGCTCCAATACTCACGTGATCTAAGAGTAGAGTTTGTTGACTGCAACGCAAACGTGCCGGAGTTTCAACGTCTCTTTCCTGTTAACCACCACCTTCGCTGCTACCCTCATCCGCTTTGCTTATTCAGTTCCAGGTGTCCTAAGTAGCATCCGCTCTTCATACCAGCATAAAGTCCAGTATCCTCTGTGTCCTCAATAACCATGCCTCCTGCGAAGAAATCGTCTCCTAAGACTCCAAAGAAGGCAGCCACCAAGTCTACTCCAACTCACCCCAGTTGGACCGATATGATCAAGGTGCTTACAAGTTTTACAATCTACTCTATATTACCCTCGCTTGTCCCTGGCGGGTCTCGGCCTTTCACCGAGCTCTGCGTCATCGTCGTCTAGGTAGTTTTCCCAAAAAGGGGCAGATCTTACACCGGTCATTGCCGTGCTGGCGATGTCTGTGCCCTGTCGCTCCCACATGCTGTGCCCGCCCCATCCGCGCCAGTAGTCCTATCATCCCTTTTTTTCCCGTCGTGAAACTAGTGTGTGGGGGAAGGCTGATTATGATATTGTCCATATAGGAGTGCATTTCCAGTCATCCTGAGGACTCGCGCCATGGGGTTTCTCGCCCTCAAATCAAGAGGTCCGTTCTTAATTCTATGCTGTTGCGCCATCTGTTTGAGCCTGGATATGCTTCAGATTCGTTGAAGAGGCATACGAACTAGAAATAGGAAATGCTCAAAATACACAACTGAGCAAGGCGATCGCCGTTGGTGCTGAGAAAGGCGTCTTCCATCTCCCTAAAGGTTGCAATTTTGTTTTCCCTTGGTGCCTTTGTCTCAGTATCCTTGTAGGGCCATCTGGACGTGTGAAACTCGCCCTGAAAACCGTCAAAGCGAACGATGAGGCAAAAGAGGTGAGCCCAGATGATCTAGAGCCTTGGGATTCTCCTTGATTAGCGCCTCAGAACAAGCCTACCTCAAAGACCTCGAAGCCCACTACTACCAGGACTGCCTCAAAGCCGGCAACAAAGCCAGGATCAAAGTCAAAGGCTTCAACTGCCAAGTCAACCACAGCCACCAAGCCTTCCACTGGTCGCAAGGCGCCATCCTCGAAGACCCCGGCTACCAAACCGTCCTCTGCTAAGACAGTTAAGAAAACCTCCACCACTTCGAAACCTGCTAAACCTGCAGTCAAGCCATCTGCAGCGAAGAAAACTGAGGCAGCTCCAAAGAAGACATATGCTGGCAAAAAGGTCGCCCCTGAGAAGAAGGTCAAATCCAGCACTGGTCGAGGTAGTGCCAAGAAGGTAGGAGAGCTCGGAATAGCTAGGCCGTGGCGTAAATTTATCGGGAATACAGGGTGTCACGGGGGGGACTGCCACAACGAAGGCATCCAAGGCTAAGACGGCGTCAACTAAGAAAGGGAGTTCCAAGACGAAGGTAAGCGCCCAGGCGGAAGATGCTCTGTCGCTCTGTGATTCTCACATTTGTTATCTAGGGTGCGAAAGGGGCCTAACCGGATCACGTTGTTGGACCATGAGATCCATGAGACCTTGCCTGCCCGTTATTCGTTTGATGCTGTGTTGTCACGTGCTTTCAAGCTGTTGAATTTCCTGAACGCTGTACGGGCTCCTCTCTAACCATTATGTTGTATGTGAGAGAGTATGTCCCTTTTATTTATGTATTTACGGGTGCGATGTCTTGATTTGTCACGATGTACTCCTAATTATCTTGAAAGCATTCGAGTTTTTGCCCAATTTATTGTTTATCGTCGTACTGAATAGCCGCAAAGAGAGTAGTGATGACAGGGACGGATTCTGTGTCATCGGCATCCAAATATCTGCGCAGTTCTCCGACCTTCAGGCTCTTCGCTCGCCCCATTACAATAACCTGTGCGTTTAGTATCACTACATCGACTGAATTGCTGGGTACGTATCGATACGGCATGTACTCGTGTACACACGTAGGCTGCACCACTCACCAGATCAATATACACGCCGGAGATTGACGCGTCTGACACGCCCACGGACCAAACAGCGTAAACACACAATTGGCAGTATGTGCACCACCAAGAGCTTGAAGAAACAGGATCCCCCTATTAAAGAAGGGGTGGAGGCGACGCGGCATAGAGTACTCAAAAAAAGAAACTTGACATGGTCAGATCATTACCACCGCGAACTCTCTGTGGATCCGTGTTTATTTTATCGTGGGGGAGTGCCAGCGGGGGCGGGGGCGTGGAACATGGTTCAATCATATATGACCATGTCACG
>WNFO01009865.1_pt1 | contig 10010 bp, 9 predicted proteins | sample 5400251 | NCBI WGS metagenome assembly WNFO01 (sample SAMN13153354, study PRJNA577476) | soil metagenome | isolation source: 100 cm saprolite under Madrone tree | place: USA:California | collected 2016-06-14
TTGCGCAGCGCGTAGCCGTAATGCTCTTCGCGAAGCTGCGCCAGCACCGCAATGATCAGCGACCCGCGCCGCAGTTCCATCCGCAGGTTTTCGAAGAGGTCCGAGTCCGTGAGCTTGGCAAGGTCTACCATGGAGAGCCGTCTACCGTGCACCATACATTGTGCCACACACACTATGCAGCATACAGTATATGCTGTCAAGCAAAATCTTTAGGAACGTAACCCGCTGAAACTGCGCTCGATAGCAAGCTTTACGGTCTGTTCGACAAGACGCAAGAAGGGGATTGCAGCCTGCTCCTGCCATAGCCCAGAAAATGGCCGGAACGAGGTCCCGTCGAACGGCGGCACAACTAATCCCGCCGGACGGGGTTTAGCATTGACTACACTCAGGAAAGTTACGACAGCGGACGAGGGAAGTTGAGCAGAAAGGGATTCTTCCCACACTGAAGTGGGGCTGCAAGGGGTGACGAGATGGACGTGCCCTGCCCTAAATACAACAGCGCCCGGCCTAGCCTTGCTGGACTCATGTCTCCAGTGCAACAGGCCGAGATGAAATTACTCCTGGCCGGCAGGTGGCCACCGCTCAAGCCGTTGCCGGTATTCAAGTATGAAACAGATGAGTGTCGCGCCTCGATTGATTTCGACAAGACGCGCGGAGAGTGGGTCTGTCGTAAAACATCTTTACCGTCCAACAAGGTTCAGGAACTGCGTGGTGGATTGACAGAAATAGCCATGGCGTTGCCCCACAGTCAAGCAGAAGTCTTCGCCGAATGTGCCGCGGCAGAACAGCAAGAACAGGAATTGGAGAAGGACGCCAGTCGTCGTCTCCAGGCCATTCTTGAGTGGAGAGAGAATTACGAGAACGGCGCACTCTATTCTGGCCTGCGGGGCTATCTTTCCGAAAGCCAACAAGATGAAATCGAAGACATCATCCGGCTGACTCTTACTGCTCGGCAGCTTCAGTTTAACCCGAAGAATGTTGCGTACGTCTTTGACGCACTTTCGAAGGCGGGCGGCAAGCTGGCAACACTCATAGAAATCGCGCAGCGGAATAAGACGCTGCAGGGGGCGGACGTACCGGCAAAAGCGGAAGCAGCCGCGCCCGACGCCGAACGCCAGTTGCCGATTGAGCCGATTCATCCCACGCGCGACCGCCGCCTTCAGATGCGCACCACTCCTGCCTCCCGCGCGTACGTCGAACTCGGCGGTACCAATGGCGGTATTGTCCTCAACATAAGTGAGACGGGCATGGCCGTTGCCGCAGCCGACCCCCTTGTAGTAGATGACTACCTCCCACGCATTCGCTTTCAATCGCCCAGCTCTGGGCGGAGCATCGAAATCTCCGCCCAGATTGTGTGGCTGGCGGAATCGAAGAAAAGCGCAGGCATCCGATTTGTTGATCTCGCCGCCGACGCCCGCAATCAAATTTCAACTTGGATCGCGTCCGAAAAGTCAGCCCCTGGATTTGAAGGCTCAACGGCGGCGCCTGTTGAGAGCCTCATCCCCGCAACCCTCGAAAGCTTCCCAGAAGAGCCAATTGGGACTGTTTTCCCTGAGCAAGACCAACCCTCCTCGCCCGAACTGATTGCGCACACGGCGTCTCAAGCATCTCGGACCATGGCGCCTCAGATGCTGGATGCGAACCCGCCATCGTTTGTCGAAGATCTCCTGGAAAAAGTACACCACCACGGTCCAGTCGCCGGTTTTAGACCGCGAGTTCGACCAGGCAAAGTCCAGTCGTCAGCGGATCGCATCGAGAACTCGCCGTCACGCTTACATGTTCTTGAAATATCCGGATTTCAGGTCGCCGCAGTAATGTTTTTGTTCGCGGTGATCAGTCTCACCGTTGCGCTCACTGTGGGACCCGGCCCGCTCGGGAAACGCCTCTGGGACGCCCAGAAATCAATACTGGCTGTTGATGCCACGTCATCGGCACTGCCTGATCGCCCTGGCGAGACGACTCCGCGAACTTCCACTCCCCCGGCGGCAAATACCTTTAATACGCCTGCAGTAAATCCGTCAGCGACGGCAGGATCGCACTCAGAAAGCCGATCCGCTCAATCCCTCAATGCAAGACCAGCAGATTCAGCTACTCGCGTGGGGCTAACCGGACCATCTACACCAGTAACGCCCCGATCCCTCGCGGATTCCGATAATCCCGAAGCTAGTCCTGAGAGCAAGGGCTCGACCGGGCTAATCGCCCGAAACGCGTCGCCACCCGCGAGTCCCAATCCTGCACGTTTACTCAGGGCTGTCGGCCCGATAAGTGGCGCACCGAGAAATCCCGCCCCACGCAGAGTAACGCCTGCGACGCGCGCAGCGCCGCACCTGTCATCGCCTTCCACAATCCTTGTCACTGGCCCAGGCGACGGCAGCAAACCGTTTAGGCTGCTTCTTCCGCAAAAACCGATCGCCGCCTCCTCTTCGTTTGCGATGTCCTCGCAACTTTCTGTCCTTGTTTCCCCTGAGCCCGGACCTGCACCGGTTCATCAACCCGCTCGATTGCAAGCCGGTGAGCTTGTCTCCTTCGTTTGGCCTCGTTATCCAAGCCCGGGGGATCGACATGGATCGTCGGAGACCGTAAAGGTCCGCACTACCATCGGAGAGCTCGGCCAAGTGCTGGATGTAAGGCACGTGAGCGGCTCGACCTCTTTTCTTCCTGCTGCCATGAGCGCCATTCGCCTGTGGCGTTACCAGCCCACTCTCTTGAACAGCAGGCCTGTCCAAGCTCAACAGGACGTCACCATTGAATTCCGGCCGCCACAACATTTGCGGCGCGCGCCCACTCGGCATCCATCGCGACGTTGACTTACCGCCTATCCTGAGTCTCTCTCAGCTGGACTTCCAGTTCCAACCTCACTCTCCCCCATCTCCTTTGCCGTCAGTCAGTTATAAATATTCCTTGACAGAGACGGTACCTATCTGGTAACATTCGTTGTGATCCTTAGCCAACAACCCGCTTCTTCCGCTCCGGAATCATCCATGCGCTCCGGATTTCCATTTCTCCTGTGTTTTCTTAAACGTGCGACCTTCCAACCTGCCAACCTGCCAACATTTTTTACTTATCTCTTTTCCTTTCATGCTCTTCCGCACTCTTTTGCGTTCACAAAAAACGCAACTCTCTTGTTTTCAGGCAATTCCAAACTCTTTCGCAAAAACACCGGGGGTAGGGGGGCGCTGGTTCCACCGCGCTTCTCGGAGTACCCCGATCTCAATCTACTAGGACCAAAATGAAACGCAAAAATGATAAATCCGTCGTTTATCTGTTCGTTGCGTGCATCGCGATTCCAGCGGCCGCCAATGCCCCGGAAGTACAGTCGCGCGGCCCAAAAGGACCTAAGGGAACATCTGAACCGAATCTGTCCCCCTGAACACTAGCGGTGCTCTGCGGGCATAGCTATCTTGTTAGCAGATGGTCCGACGAGCGGGCAGCCCCCCTTCCAGCTCCCTGGCCTGCACGCGAGAGGTGCCAAAGAGCGCACCCTACGCAATCCTGGAGGGACAAGTGAAAAGATTCCATTTTCTAGCGCTAGTATTGGCGCTTGCCGCAACAGAAGCTACGGCCCAAACGACAGTCGCCAACTTCGACAGCCCCGCGTGCAGCGGGAAGGCCATCGGCGTCTATCAAGGAATCGACTTCACCCTTTCCCCGTGGGATTGCGAAAATCCCGGACTGGCGGGGCAAACGGGGACAAGTATTTCGTGGTACCGCCGCACCTTCAGCGGACAGTTCAAGCTACAGACCCCGGGGACTCTGCTTTCGCTGAGCGCGGCGGCGTCCACCGGCTCAGGAACGCTTACGATTTCGACCGATGGCGGAGAAAGCTTTTCGCACTCGATCGACACCACGTTTCAAACGCTGCTGACAGGTTTCACGAAAGCGGCGTCGATCATCACCGTGAGTTATCCGGGGGGTCGGACCATCGAGCTGGACAATATCATGTACCAAGCAGGAAGCGTGTCACTGACGCCGGGGACGCTTAACCTATCGGCTACTCTGGCGTGGGACGACGGCACGCCGGTTGCAGGCAGCCTGAATCTTTCCCAACTTACCGGGCCGGGCTCACAAATCCAGCTTGGCACGTTTGCAATAAATTCCTCAGGCGGCGCCAGCGGAACCGTGAGCCTTGATCTTACGCAGCCCGATCCGTTGACGTTTCAAGTAGTCCTGATTGGAACGAACAACACGATAGTGGGAGCGCCAGCGACCTTCCAAGTAAGCAGGATGATGTTTCCGTCAAATTTAACCGGAATAAGCGCCAAAATCGTTTTGTCAAAAGCCACGGCAACGATCAAGTCATTCAATATGGGATTGGTGCCGTAGCATGGTGTATTGCGAAGTCGTTGAACCCTGACGATTGCCAACGGTGTGATTCGCGAAGAATAGTCTGGTGCAGGGCTCCCCGCTGCACAACCCACAACACACGAGCCGTGCGGGAACGCACGGCCCGCCGGGTCCGGATCGCCCTCCGGCACGACCTGCAACCGAGAGGTTGCATTTGTGCTCCGGCAGTGTTAATGTGCAACCAAAAGGTTGCCTATGAATACGGACCGGATCGAGAAAAAGATTCTTCTCCGTGCGCCGCGGAAACGAGTGTGGCGCGCGCTGGCTGACTCCACGGAGTTCGGGACCTGGTTCGGGATGAAGTTCGATGGGCCGTTTACGCCGGGCGCGGTCGTGCACGGAGTGATCTCGCCCTCGAAGGTCAACGCGGAGGTCGCCAAGGCCCAGAAGGCGCATGAAGGCCTGGTGTTCGAGATCACGATCGAGCAAATGGAGCCCGAGCGGCTGTTCTCCCTCCGGTGGCATCCCTATGCTGTGGAGCCTGGCGTGGATTACTCCGCCGAGCCGACGACGCTCGTCGAGTTTGTACTAGAGGAAGCGGTGGGCGGTGTCCTGCTGACGGTCACCGAGTCCGGCTTCGATCTCATCCCGCTGGCGCGCCGGGCGAAGGCATTCACGGCGAACGAGGGAGGCTGGAGCATCATGGTTAAGGTGATCGAGGAGTACCTTGTCCTTGCGCCGTAACGCGAGAGCCAGGCCAGAAGCGTACGCGTCTGCGATTCTATTCGCAGCGCTGGGGGACATGACCCGATTGCGGCTGGTTTCGCGGCTCTGTGATGACGGACCGAAGTCCATCACGAGACTCACGGCGGGGTCCCGCGTCACGCGTCAGGCCATCACCAAACACCTGCGCGTGCTGGAGGAAGCGGGCCTGGTGCGCAGCAAGCGGCGCGGGCGCGAAAAGATTTGGCAATTGGAACAGCGCCGGCTTGAGGAGGCGCGCCGCTACCTCGCCCTGATTTCCAAGCAGTGGGACGACGCGCTTGAGCGACTGAAGAATTTCGTCGAGGGGTGACACAGAGTGGAGGTGAGCCCGCCCCCAATAGCGGGGACGAGCGCCTTGCCCCCACGATTAGAACTGGATGGAGATTTCTGTTTCCACCTCGACGGGTTTTCCATCCACGATTGTCGGCTTGTACTGGCGCTGGCGGGCATTTTCCAGGGCTGCGGCCTGCAGCGGCTGCGGACCGGAGAGCACCGTCGCAGACTTCACCCGGCCATCGGCGCCGATCAAAGCTTGCACGCGCACCGTTCCCTGAATATGCGCGGCCTGGGCAGCCGGCGGATAATTCAGTTTCGGTTGAGAGACTAATTTCGCGGACTGGACGTTTTCAGCGACGCGGAGCGGCCCGTTGTTCGCAGCGGCCGGAGAATTGGCTGGCGGGGCCCCGCGCGACGGCCTCGTATTGGGGTCGGATTGCGGGCGCTCGTCCGGCGGCTGATTTCGTGGTCTATCAGGCGGTCGTTGCACGGCTTCGCGCCTGGCCTTTTCTGCGGCTGCCTGCTGGGCGGCTTGTTGTTGCGCGGCTTGTTGCTGAGCGGCGTCCTGCCGGGTTTTTTCGGCTACTGCCTGAACTTGGGCCGCTTGCTGTTTGGCTCTTTCCGCGGCTGCTTGCTGCGCCGCCTGTTGCCGGCCAGCTTCTTGTTTGGCCTTGTCCGCGGAGGCTTGTTGTTGCACAGCCTCCTGCTTGGCCTTTTCTGCGGTTGCTAGCCGAGCCGCGTGCTGTTGGGCGGCTTCCTGTTTGGCTTTGTCTGCAGAGGCCTGTTGTTGTGCAGCTTCCTGCTTGGCCTTTTCCGCCGCTGCCAATTGCGCCGCGTGCTGTTGGGCGGCATCCTGCTTGGATTTTTCTGCGGCCGCTTGCTGCACCGCCTGTTGCCGGGCGGCTTCCTGTTTGGCTTTGTCAGCAGAGGCCTGTTGTTGCGCGGCTTCCTGCTTGGCTTTTTCGGTGGTGGCAGTTTGCTGGGCTGCTTGCTGTTGCGCAGCCTGTTGCTTGGCCTTTTCTGCTGCCAGTTGCCGCTGAGGGGTCTGCTGTGAGCCAGCGGCTGCAGGCGGGGCTCCAGGCGCCGGAGGATGGACCTGTTGCGCCGTGTTTGGCGATATCGCCGGCTGGGGTTTTTTCGCAGCCGTTTCGATGGGTTTGACCTCCGGCGCCGGCGGAGCAGTATTCACAATTCGCGCGAGCGGTGGTGGCGTCGCCGCGCGGAGATTCTGCTCGACCTTAGCGTCAAGCGGTTTGCCCGGATTTGCTTGCAGCGCCTGTTGCTTTTGCGCGAAGGCTACTGGCGCTGGCGGCGGCGCAACTTTGGCCACGATCTGCCGGATCACTATCGCGTCCGGAGGCTTCGGAGGAGCACTCACCGCCGCAGCGCTGGTCGTACTCGCCCGATTCGCTCCCATCACGCTGGCTCTCACGGGAGCCACCGGCGCGGTGTGAACCGCCGGACCCACCGTGATGGCGCTCGGGGCGACTCTCACGGCTGCCTGTGCCACCGGCTGCGCGTTCACGAAAGTCGCTCGGGGCACGGCTGTAACAGCACCCGCCACGTTTTGATTCACATAGGTCGTGGTCTGAACGTTGTTGTTCACCACATTCGTGATGGTGGTCTGCTTCACCACGGTGTTTGTGACGTTCACATTGGTGACGTACGTCGGGCTAGTCTGGTGCGCGGGCACGTACACTTCGCCGGGCGCCAACGGAAACCATGCCACTCCGCCACCGTTTCCGAAATCGCGCGACGAATTCGAATCTCCTACGAAGGTAACGAGCGCCGGGGAATACACGGGACGCGGCGCGGGTACATCCTGACGCGCGTCTTGGCGCGCTTCACGGCGCGGCGGAACCCAAGCCCAACTCCCACCGCCGTACCTGTCGTTATCCACATGGGCCCACCGGCCGTAGTGGGAGGTCACGAATCCAAACGGCGCATCGTCCACCCACGTCCAGCCCCAGGGATCCACCCAAGCCCAGTGGCCCTGCCGGTACGGCGCCCAATTGCGCGAGACGCGCGTGGGAACCCAGACTTGGCCGTAAGTACGATCCGTCCTCCAGGTGCCATATTGATCGAGGTCCTCATAGCCGGTTAGTTCCGGGGAAACATAACGGGCGGACCGTGAGCGTTCTTCGCGAAGTTGCCGGGTGTAGGACCAGCGATCGAAAGTGTCTCTGCCCGGCAAATCGTAGATGTCGTAGGAAATATAATCCGTGCCGGAGACTTGAACCTGGGAGCCGCGGTCCACAAGAAACGCCTGGCCTCCCCCGTTTACCTGTCCCTGGCCGTCCCGCAGGGTGATGGTGGTAAAGCTGCCTTGCGGATCCACGGTGATGCGATAATCGCCGGACCGGAGAACGGTAAAGGCGAGATTCGGCGTATCCACTTCGAACACGTCGCCGCGGTAGAGATTCCGCACACGGAGATTGATCGTTCCGGAATTCAACTCGATCTGAATCGTGCGGTCATCCAGATTCAGAAAGGAAACCGAAGTCTGGGTACCCACGCGAATCGCCGTGGAGCCGATATGCATCTCGGCTCGCGAACCGTTACCGGTCCAGAGACTGTCACCGGCGGTCATAGGCCGATTGAGAGTGGCCCACGCCCAGTCCGTCTCGCCGCCAGGCTGGAAGGAGACGCGGCCTTCCACGTAATTCAGCCGGGCCACGCGAATGGGCGGATCATCATAGGCGAAAGCTGGCCGGGCAACCACAACCAGTAAGCAGAGCACCAGGAAGGCGCGCCCACAGAAATTTGCAAAACCGACCGTTGTCTTCATCACTCAACTCCATCCGGGCGCGCTAGAGGCGCCCCATTCTCGAGTAGCAGGCATTTGAAGGTGAAGGAGGTCTCGAAAACGTTATTCAGGCAACCCAAATCGAGCCGAGCCCTGGATGCTCGTCTCCCTCCGCATATTCAATGCCCTTGAGGTCAGTGTAAAACTGGAACCGGAAACGTACTGTTCTCTTTTGCACAGACATTCTTGAGGAGCCCGTGACGCCTTGCCGCGCTTTCACGACATGGGAGTCCGGGATGGCGAAGTCCGTCCACGGCGGATGAAGGAAGAAATTATTTGCGGAGACGCGGAGGCCACAGAGAACTCTGCTGGAGTGGGGCATCACTTGTAGCGGCGTGCTTATCCGCCTGCGTCCTTGATGTCTTCGCGAGCTCTCCTCAGAGCGTTATTTGCTTCACTTCTGGCGTCGGAATCCGGTTTCAGGAGATCGATGGCCCGGTGAAGGGCCATGGCTTTGCCGCCCGAGGGACCGGCGCGAAGTCGATCTGCAGAGTGCGGCTGACGCGGAGGGACGCGAGGCACTCGTCCAAATACTTAAACGACGAGCAGACATCCTGCAAGTCTTTGCCCTGCGGCAAGATTCCCTGAACTTGCAATTGATGCGTCACCTTTACTTCCAGGTCGCCGTTGGAGGCGAGCTGATCGTTTGCCGATTTTGGGCCGCGATTGATCAGTTTCAGCGGGTTGTATCTTTTGGGATTGTACCAACGGGGAGATTCCGCGGCCGGAGGGCTCTTTGCGTCTTGCGCCGGAGCCGACAGAGTATGGAGGAAAAAACACAACGCAGCTGATGAAAGAACGATCGAGTAACCTCGCATTTTCCTCTCCGAGAGGGTGGGCTACACAATTCATACCTCAAATTCGGCGGATGTGTCGAGGGGACGATGGCGAAAAGGGAGAGCGAGAGAAGAACGGCGCGCAGGCGCGGGCCGTACCTTTTTGGTTAAGAGGGGCGGCGCTCGAGCTTGTCAGGCGCGCTGCCGTAGGTTTGGATAGGAGGTACGAGACACGAAGCCGACCCGAGAGGTGATTGGCGCGCGGCCTGCGCGTCAGGCGCCAGCGATAGGCAAGGCTTCGGATCCCGCTAGGTGGAACATGAGACTGAGCGCCAAATATTTAGTGTTGGTCTTCGCGGTGACCCTGCCAGTGACGGCTCGAGGGCAGAGCGTAGGGCAAGTGGAATGTCCGCGATCCGGCGGATACGTCTATCTCTACAGCTCGATGATTTCGATGGACGTCCGCGGGACCCTGCAGTGTGGCGAACAAGTCCAGATCACGGGGCGATACGACACGTATTTTGGCGTGCGAACGGCCAAGGGTGAAGTTGGCTATGTGCCGCTGGAGAGCGTTTTATTGATCAAAGACAGGCCGGGGGCGAACCAGCCAAAGGCACTGCCGCAAAAGCCCGCGAGAGAGCTTACGCCGTACGACGAACGTCCCGCGCCTCCGCCGCCACCCATTAAGACCGTGCCGGCGGGTTTCGACCTCACGCTGGCGAATGGCACGCCGGTTCATTTGAAGCTTGGCAAGACGATCTCCACGGCGAGTGCGCACGTGGGAGACGTGGTGGAACTGCACTCAGCGGAGGAAGTAGTCGTGGACGGGGTGACGGTGATTCCGATCGGGGCGACCGCCGTTGGAATCGTGACGGAAGTGGAACCCAAAAAGCGGCTGGGCCGCGGCGGAAAGCTGGCATTGAGCATCAATTTTTTGCGGCTCGGCAACAATGAGAAGGCGGCGGTGCGCTCCTTCCAGGAAACCTCAGAATCGAGCTCACTCGCAGGAGCGGGGGTTTCGCAAGGGCACGGGAAAGACATCGTATTCGCGGAAGGAAGCGACTTCACGGCGTACGTGGATGGAGACGTGCACCTGAAGAAAG
>WNFO01007817.1_pt1 | contig 10009 bp, 9 predicted proteins | sample 5400251 | NCBI WGS metagenome assembly WNFO01 (sample SAMN13153354, study PRJNA577476) | soil metagenome | isolation source: 100 cm saprolite under Madrone tree | place: USA:California | collected 2016-06-14
ACCAGCGATAGAGCTGGATAAAGAACCAGCGATCATGGTTCGTGAGCCGGACGCGACCAGGCAGCCTACGCCTCACGACATTCAACTGATGTCGAAGCGCCGCGTTCTCAGCTTCAAGCCGCAACTTCGACTTGAATGGCGAGGCCAGGACGGCCAGAACGAAACAGAGCAGCCCGATCATTCCGCCAGCTTAGGCGATTCCATCACGGCATCAACTCGAATAAGGTTTTCGGTACACACACCGCGTTACGGCTATATCCGAGACGGCGCGCGATCTGCGCGGCGCTGTGGCCCTTGGTCCAAAGCGCTTTAAGCAGCGCAACGTCGGACGCGTTCCACTCCATGGGAGATGGCTTACAGACCCGCCAGCCGAACGGGCCGCCCGATGATCTCGGGGGAACCGAAGCCGCGTTTTATTTCGTCGAAGACGGCGCGCTTACCATGTGCGAAGAGAACGGCAAGCCACTTGCCAAGCCGTATCCACTGACACTGTGCACGCCTCCACGTTAGCGAGATGTATGCTTAGCGCCTATCAAGTCCAGTGAATGGCCAAAAGGCCCTAGAGGCCAGAAAGCGCCTGCGATGTGATCGGCAGCGCCCTCACCAGTTCGTCCAAAAGCTCTTCGTCTTTTTCTGTCCCGATCAGTTGAGCACGATAAGGTTGCCGGGAGGCGTCACTTCTAGCGTTTTCGGAGAAGTCGGTTGTGCCAGGACTATGGATTTATCCCATCAGACTGTCCGCCCCGCTGAATGGACGGCCTTGCGTTCTTCCATTCGTGCCCGCGCTCGTAGGCATGGGCAGCGCGTAGGACGTTCAATTCGTCGAAAGGGCGGCCTGCGATCTGTAACCCAATCGGCAGACCCCGACCGTCAAAGCCACATGGTAGCGAGATCGCCGGAAGGCCAGCCAAATTCCACGGATAGGTCAGCCTCCAGGAGGCCGCCAGCGTGCTCTCCTCGGTGCCGTCAATCTGGACGGTGTTTTCATCAATAGGCCACGCCGTGAGCGGCGTCGTTGGTCCGACGATGACGTCGACACTGGCGAAGATTCGCGCGAGTTCCTGCATCAGGACGCGGCGGAACTGCTCGGCCTTTAGGTAATCCGGCCCGGTCACGAGGCGCCCCATCTCGATCAGGATACGCACGTCATCGGTAAATGCTTCGATATGCCGATCAGCAATGTTGCGGGCGTGGTAGGCCGTAGACGAGGATAGTTCGATGGCGAAGATAGCGCCGAGCCCATACGCGAGTATGGGCATCTCGAACGGGATGACGACCGCCCCACTGTCGCGAAAGTAGGCTATCGCCTCCTCCACCGCGGCCAAAACACCGGTCTCGTTTCGCTCGAAGAAATGATTGCGGCAGACACCGATGCGCAACCCGTTGATCGGCTGATTGAGAGCGGTGGCGAAATCCGGCACCTCGACCGGCACCGTCCCCGGATCGCTTCTGTCATGTCCAGCAATCGCATTGAGCACATGGGCGCTGTCGGCGACTGTCAGCGACAAAGGTCCGGCATGATCCAACGACCAACTGTGCGGCACGACGCCTGCGCCGCTGACGCGTCCAAAGGTCGGCTTCAATCCGACGGTACCACAAAGGCTCGCGGGGATGCGGATGGAGCCCCCGGTGTCCGAGCCGAGCGCGATCGGTACGATGCCGGCAGCGACCGCCGCACCGGATCCTCCGCTCGAGCCGCCGGGAACACGGGCGATATCCCACGGATTGCGCGTGGGCGGCGTGGTGTTACCCCAGGCGAACTCGTGCATGCGTGTCTTGCCGATGATCCCCGCCCCGGCCGCGCTTAAGCGCGCGACCACGCTGGAATCGCGCGGCTCAAAAGCGATGCCAGGTGCGGAGGTGCCCGCTCTCGTCGGCATGTCGCTCGTCAGGTAATTGTCCTTAACAGCGACCGGCACGCCGTGCAGAGGTCCACGCCAGCCGGCTGCGCTGATTTCCACATCGGCGCACCGAGCGTGCTCATGCGCGTCCGATGCGAGGCATACGAAGCTTTGCAAAGTGCCATCAACGGCGGCGATCCGCTCAAGCGCGCTGGACACAAGATCAACGCTGGACGTTCGGCCTTGGCGCAGCATCGCGGCGAGCATATCTACAGGCTGCCCGATAAGATCGCTGGTCATCGCGTTTCCTTCGGCTCTTCCGCCATGCCCGGGACGGGCGAGAACACGACGGCAGGGTAAACATCACCGAGATCCAGACTGCGCAGCTTGGCGATTTCGACAGCGATCGGCCGGAAAGCGGCTAGCACGACACTGCGTCGCTCGGTGTCGAGATCAAGGCCGATCGCCTCGAAGAGTTCATCGGTCTCATCGGTTGCATTCTGCATGTTCGTTCCACCGTTCGTCATTGCCCGCAGCGTCATTCGGCGAAGCCGTTAGATTCGGAGATGAGCATGCACGCTCGCCGCCGTCTCCGGCCCCGTCACCCGACCGGCGGCCGCGATTTCGCCGATCTTGAGTATCGCGTATCGATCTGCCACGCTCAGCGCGAAGGTAACATTTTGTTCCACCAGCAGGATCGACACCCCTGTGCGCTGGCGCTCGCGCCGAAGAATGTCAGCCAGACGATCAATCACCGACGGCTGAAGACCCTCCGAAATCTCGTCGATGAGAATGAGGTGCGGCTCGACGAGAAGGGCGCGCGAAATGATCAGCATTTTTTGCTCGCCGCCGCTCAGCGTGCCGGCCTTTTGGTCAAGTCTTTGGCGGATGATCGGAAAATATTCGGATATCCGCTCGATGCCGGCCTGGAGCCGACGGCCGGCCGGCTGGACGAGACGCAAATTCTCCTCGACCGTCAGTTCTTGAAAAAGAGCCCCCTCCTGGGGCGAATAGGCAAGGGACAGCCGGGCGACCTTGTAAGGTTCCCGACCTGTCACATCCTGGCCGAGCAGATGAATCGCGCCGGACCGTGCGCGCAGGAAGCCAAGCGCCGTCTTCAAAAGCGTGCTCTTGCCCATTCCGTTCTTGCCTAGCAGGGCGAAGATCTCGCCCTCGGCGATCGTGAGCGATACATCGCGCAGGATGATTGCTTCGCCATATCCGCTGCTGACCCCACGGATCTCAAGGACATGGCTCATAGTCGCGTCTCCCCGGTTTCGGGCTTGACATGACCGGCGTAGATGCTTCGGACGACCTCAGATTCCACGACTTCCTGAACCGACCCGTCCAGCAAAACCTTGCCTTGATGCAGGACAAGGATGCGCGTGGATATCTCGCGGACAAATTCAAGGTCATGCTCGATGAGCAGAACGCACAGGGCTTCGCGACGTGTCAGATCGACCAGGATCGAGCCGATTAGCGTGCGCTCCTGCTTGGTCAGCCCGGCAGTCGGTTCGTCGAGGAAAAGAACCCGGGGCTCCAGTGCCAGCACCATCGCAAGCTCAAGCGCCCGCTTCTGACCATGAGAAAGATGCCGCGCTTCCGTCGTCAGTTGTGTATCGAGCGCCGTCGCCACAACGACGCGCATTGCAGCAGGCGGCAGCACAAGACGCTGATCGCGCCTCCAGAAGGCGGGGCGTTGAAGGCGGAAACGCGCCAGCCGCAGGCACTCGGCGACCGTCAGCGTATCGAACAAGCTGGTTGTCTGAAAACTGCGGCCGACGCCAAGCGCAGTGACGCTGTATGGCGGCAGCCGCCCGATGTCGGCCCCGTAAAAGAAGACCGTTCCAGCCGAACGCTCCGTTCCACTCGAGAGACAGCGCATCAATGTGGTCTTGCCTGCGCCATTCGGGCCAACGATGCTGAGGATCTCACTTCCACTCGCGGTGAAATCGACGCCGTCGAGGATGGTCGAGCTGCCATATCTCTTACCCAGCGACTTGACCGACACCGCCGGTTGGCCGGCGCCTTCTCCCACCGTGCTCGGGGGCTCGGCCAGCGAAAGCGCAACAGACCCGCTCTGCACAATCTTTGGCGCGTGACGAAAGCATCCGGACAGCCATCGCCCTGCCCGGGTTATCACCGGCAGGAAGCCCTCAGGCAAAGCGACGATCACGACGACGAAGATGATGCCGACGATCAGCTTCCAGACATACGGCAGATTGCCGGAAAGGTAAGCGCTGATGAAGTCGATGGCGACCGTGCCGAGTACCGGACCGATCAGCGTGCCCCGCCCCCCGAGGGCCACCCAGATGACGAGCTCGGTGCCAAAAACGAAACTCGCGATTTCGGGGGCGACTACCACCGTGTAACTCGCGTAGCCGTACCCGGCGAGGGCGGCGATCACGGCCGCGACCACCATGAGCAGGATCTTCAGTCGCGGCGCATTGATGCCGAGATAGGTGCAACGGCTTTCGTTCTCGCGCAGGGCTACGAGCACGCGGCCAAAATCGCTGTTAACGAGAAACCACCCTCCGACTGTCAGAACTACGAGAGCCGATCCCGTGATCCAGAACCAAGCCTCGACCGAAAGATCGAAGGCTTCGAATCCGACGAGACCGCTCGATGACCCGGTGAAGGTTCCGCCCGTATAGAGCAGCTGCACCACGATGATCGGTAGCGCCAGCGTTACAATCGCAACGTAAAGCGAAGACGCGCCGTGCCAGAAGGAAATCCAGCCAACGATCGCGGCGACCGCGGCGGAGACTGCAACGCCCGCGACGAGCGCAAGCAGGGCCATCTCGGTCGAGAAGCCGAAATGCGTGAAGGTTAGTGCCGCCGCATAGGCGCCGATACCGAAGAAAGCGGATTGCCCGAACGTCAAAATCCCTGTGTAACCCCAGAGAATATCTACGGTCAGGGCGGTGGCGGCATAAAGGAACGAACGCACCAGGATGTTGACCGTGTAGGTGTCAAACAAGAATGGGCCCGCGCCGATGATGGCAAGCGAGACGAGCGCTAACCCGAGCACCCAGAAAACGCGATTTCGCGCGAAGCGAGACCCGGTTGCAGTGACCGACATCTCAGCCACGGGAGAAACCCTCCGGCCTAAGGCGAAGAATCAAAGCAGCCAGGACGACAATGGTGAGGCCGCCGATTACCGGGCTGACGAAGGTCGACACCAGGACTTGCGCGCCGCCGAGCACGACGGCCGCCGTGGCGAGGCTGGCGAGCGACACCGACGAGACGAGGACGAGCATGAACGCGTTTACGAGCCAGGGAATGCCAAGATTGGGATCGACGCTCGACAACGGCGTGATGAGCGCTCCGGCAAGGCTTGCCAGCGCGGAGCCGAAGCAGAATGTGATGAAGCGGACCCGATCGCTGTTGATCCCGAGCGCCATGGCCAGCGGCTCGTTCATGATCACCGCCCGCGCCTCGAGGCCCAGCCTGGTGGCGTTAAGGAGCGCTCCGATTCCACCCGCCACGACCACCGCTGCGAGAACGAGAAATAGCCGGTATTGCGAATACGTTTCGCCGAACATGGTGATAGCGCCCGCGATCGGCGTCTGAACGAACTGGATCTCGCGGCCGAAGCCGATTGTGATCAGCTGACCGATGACGATGCTAAGGCCCCAAGTAGCGAGGATGGCATCAAGGGGGCGGTTGTATATTGGTCGAACCACCAGCCGTTCGATGACGGCGCCGATAATCGCCCCGAAAAAGAAGGCCACGGGATAGGCGAACCAAGGATTGAGGCCCAGCCAGGTCACAACGAGGGCTGAATAGGCCCCGATGACCAGAAAGGCGCCGTGGGCGAAGTTGACGATCTTTAGAACGCCGAGCACCACGAGGAGACCTGCCGCGACCGAAAATAGAATCGACGCCGTCGTCGCTATGTCGAGGACGAGAGAAAACATTGCAGGTCAACGCCTAGCTGAAATGGACGAAGCTGTTGGAGTCGACGCGGCGAGAACAAGACAGCGCTTGCCGCTCTTTTTGTGGGGGCCGCCGCAAGCTGTTACGGCGCGCTAAACTCCTGCCTTATTTTACTTCAGCTTGGGGCACTGCTCGCCCGGGCTGACGCTCTCAAACTTCTTGAGAACCTTCACGCTGCCGTCGACCTGAACCTGGCCGAGATGCATGTTGAGCGCCGCGTGGTGCTGCTGGTTCATTTGAATTACTCCCCGCGGGCCCTCGAAGCTCACTTGCGGGAGCGCCTTCAAGACGGCATCTGCCTCGACACTACCCGCCTTCTCGACGGCCGCCTTGTAGAGATAAACGCCATCATATTGGGGGGCTGCGAGATCGTTCGGCGCCTTCATGTCATTGCCGAACATCTTCTGAAGGCCGGAGATGAATGCCTTGTTTTGCGGGTTGTCCAAGGTCGACAGGTAGGATTGGGCAATGTAGATGCCCGCGGCATCGGGGCCGATCGCCTTCGCAGTGCCCTCGTCGACGGCGAAATTGCCGAAGAGCACCTCGATGCCTGAAGCCCGCAACTGTTTGGTTAGCGTCACGTTCGGCGCGCCTCCGGCGGTCGCGCTGATCATCGCATTGGCATTCGAGGCTCGCAGCTTGCTGAGAACGGGCCTCCAGTCAGACGCATCCATCGGCAGATATTCCTCCCCGACGACTTTGCCGCCATGGCTCTCGATGTATTTGCGGGTGAACGCGAGCGTCCCACGTCCAAAAACATAGTCGCTGCCTACCAGGAAGAATGTCTTTGCGCCCTTCTCACCGGCGAGATAGTCGAGAACCGGCGCCTGTTGCTGGCTCGGGACCCAGCTGTCTACGAACAGATAGGGGCTGCACGACCCTCCTTCATAATAAGATGTGTAGATGAACGGCTTCTTGCCGCGAGCGATGACGGGCAGGCCCCCATTGCGGGCGGCGCTGGTCTCCATTGTGATGATGACGTCGACGTTCTGCTGGAATATGAGGGAATTGAAAGCCTTTCCCGCGCCGTCTGCGCCGCTGCCGTCATCCGCGACGACGATCTCGACGTGCTTGCCGAGGATTCCACCGTTCGCGTTGATTTCGGCAGCCGCGAGTTGCGCCGCCTGCACCACCGAAGGGGCGACGACGCTGTTGGCGCCGCTCAGCCCTGTCGGCACACCGATTTTCACGACATCAGCAGCCTGCGCCTGCGGGCCGATACCGATGAGGAGCCCGAAGCACAGCATGCCCACAAATATCTTTCGGCTGGTGTCGCTCTGTCTCGAACCTGTCTGCGTAACGAACATTCCTTGTCTCCTTGCGTAGCCGTTCTGGTGCGTTGTCTCGTGTGCAACCGCTTGTCCGGCTTACGTTCGGACAAGCGTTTCCTTGAGCGCGTCTCGGTTGAGCCGGACGCCGAACCCTGAAGCTGATGGGACCCGAAGCTGTCCGCCATTCGGCGTCGGAGGGTCGATAAAAAGGACCCGCTCGACCTGCTCGGTGCAGACATTCCATTCCGCCAGCGTGCCGTTGCGAAAGCCGGCCACGTGGTGAAGACAGTAAATTCCCCCGCCTCCTGCATCTGAAAGCGGCCGGTTGTAGATTTGAGAAAGATGCGCGACACGCATCGTCTCGGTCATGCCGCCGTTATACATGCTGTTGGGCATGAATATATCGAGCGCATCATGCTCAATGAATTCGCGGAAGCGTCGGCCATCGCCATCCATCTGGCCTGCGGCGACAGGGATACTTGTCCGCGAGCGCATTGCGGCGAGATCGCGCGGATCGTTATTGAGTAGCGGATCCTCGAACCAGGCGATGTCCTGGTCTTCGAGCAGGCCACAGAGCTGTGTTGCTTGATGCCCTGAAAGACTTTCGTTGGCGTCGATGGCGATCGCGACGTCGTCGCCTAGCCCGTCCCGCATGGCCCGGACGCGCGCGACGTCGACGCGGAGCCCCTCCTTGCTACCAACGAGCATCTTGAATCGACTGTGCCCCTGGGCAACGAGGGCCCTGCCGAACTCCACGAGGGCGTCAGCCTCATAGGTGAAATATCCGAACGTGACGTAGACGTCTGCTCGGTCGCGGAAGCCGCCGAGAAGTTCGGCGACCGTGCGGTGGCCGGAAAGCCCGATGAGGTCCCACAGAGCTAGATCGACGCAGGACAGCGCCATCCGATTGACGCCGTTCGTGACCCCGCGTTCGGAAAGAATGGCGGAAAGCCGGGCGTGGATGGCCTCCAGGTCGCGCGGGTCCATGTCCTGCAGCGCGGGGGCGATATAGTGCCGGACGGCCTCCGCTACAGCATGGCAGAGGAACCGTGCCGTCATTCCGACACCGACATAGCCGTTGTCGGTCTCGATTTCGCAAATCACGCGCGTCTCGGCCGGCCCGGGCCGATTGATGATCGGCAGCACGGTCTCGAACCGGTGAACGCTGACGCGTACGTCTTTAATCTTCAAGATTCAGCCCTCGCCATCGTCCGTCGCGCTTAAATTTGAATTCAAAACCGAAATTCGTCATCCAAAATGGCGTGCCGTCACCGGACGGATATTCCGTGTAATCCGCAAGAATAAAGATGTAAAGGAGAAGAATATCCGATATTTGCACAAACGATAGTCAGCATATGGCTACGTTGTAAGCACTTATACTCAGTTACATTATCCGTGGTTGTCGGAGACGAGCTAGGAGATTATGAATTCAATATCTGGCTAAAAAAGAGGTCTCCCGTGTTAGATTCCACAGTTCGACCGCGTCAAAGTTTTCACATGGAGCTTGTGCCGCTTTTGCGCGATATGATTCTTGCGTGCGAACTGCAACCGGGCGAAAAGCTCTCGGAGCCCAAGCTGTGCAAACATTTCGGCGTCTCCCGGACGCCCCTTCGCGAGGCGCTGAAGGTGCTCGCGGCCGAAGGTCTGGTTGTCCTTCAGCCCAATCGTGGCGCCAGCATCGCCTGCATCACGCCGGCGGAGGTTGACGAGCTATTCCCGATAATGGGTGCGCTTGAAGCACTCGCCGGCGAGTGCGCCTGCAACCGCATGACCGACGGTGACATGCTGAAAATTCGAGCATTGCACGGGTCGATGGTGCACCATTATCGGTCCGGCGACCCTGCCACGGCGTCAAAACTCGGTCGGATGGTTCATGAATCCATAGTCGAGTTAGCAGCCAACCGGGAACTGACCCGCTTCTACAATTCACTGATAGTTCGAATTCATTCAGCGCGCTTCAAGGCGCATTTTGACTCGAAGAGTTGGGAGCAGTCGGTGCAAGATCATGAGCTTATCGTAGAGGCGCTCGAAGAGCGAAATGGTCCGCGCCTGGGAGCGATACTCAAGGATCACCTCAGCCATTTGGCGCAGATGGTCCATGATTCGTTGCAAGCGAGCATCCCCTCCCCGCCAAAGGTCGGCCGTCCTCGCAAAAAGGATCTAAAGAATCTGAAGTGACACCTCGATACCCGATATGTAATTGGCACCTCGATCCTGAAACCACCGCCCGCGCGCGACACACCGGGCTTCGCCGCGTCCCTATCGAACAACCTCGTCCATTGGTTGGGCGGGACGGACAACCTCTCGCCACGACTGAACGGTTATTTTGCGATGACAGACAGTAACAATGCTACCGCATGACCTGAGCGACCCACGCGCCACGTATTTGGGGCATCGTACTATCACTGAGATTCGCCACCATCCCCGCGCCGAGCAGCAGCAGGAATAAGCTCAGTCCAATCAAGTCAGGCCACTTCCACTGCAGCAGTTGCCGGCACCCTCTTGGGGTTCGTTACGACGAAGGTGAAGTAGCCACCAAATGTACCGGCCGTGGCTGAGCGCTTACTCCCATAATTCACGTCAGTGCTCGTGAGTGCCATCTCCACCGATTGCCGGAGCCCGAAGTCGCCCGCCATGTTCGTTCGACCACCGTCGGACAGCGAACGGTGCGCGCACCGGTCCATGGCGACCTGGGTTTCCGGTTAGAGGGCGAACGGGTTGTGTCGGCATGATCCTTGGGTTCGAAGATCAACTCAGGACCTCGGCAACGAGCGGACCGTCCTCGTAGGCCTTGCCTTCCTCTTCAAGCTCTTCGCGTCGTTTGTCCGCTGCGTTGAAGAATGCGCGCAGCTTGTTCAGATCCACCTCCATGTCAGCGAAAAGTGGAAGATCCGGCGGAACACCGGCCGATTGGTCATGGCCCGAGAACTTCGAACACCTGCTCATGCCGGCATAGAC